>Ga0181523_10000015_pt1 | contig 175970 bp, 142 predicted proteins | sample PEATcosm2014_Bin_43_FD_119752 | JGI IMG/M metagenome (GOLD analysis project Ga0181523, IMG submission 119752) | Peatland microbial communities from MTU Mesocosm Facility, Houghton, MI, USA - PEATcosm2014_Bin05_30_metaG | ecosystem: Environmental > Terrestrial > Soil > Wetlands > Peat | place...
GACGAGGAAGATCAGAAAGATCTTGTTGCGAAAGCTCATGGATGTACTCCCGGTACAGCGTTCGGGCCTGTTGGCGCTCCTGTATTGGACCCCGTGGCCTCACCCGAGTCCAGCCACACATCGGCAAGCCGCCATTCGCCCGAAGGTTCCGCGCTCCAATTGCGAACGGCCGGTGCGATGCCGACATAATCAGGGAGAAGAACCAAGGGCAAAACCTGACGGTCCTCGAGCAAACGGCGCTCCACAGGATAAAGCTTTTCAGGGTCGGTGGTCTCTGGAAGAGCCTCGGCGGCTGGTCCCGAGTGAAGAAAATGAGCGAGGTCAAGAAGTTCGGAGCGCGGCGAAAGCGAATCATAGTGCCAGGCGAAAAGATGGAGACCGATAGCCGGCTGAGTGGTCGTGGAGTTAGATGAAGCGGGCCCGGCGTGCGAAACGAGTTGAATGGAAATGTTGGCCTGGCGCGCATTCACGGCCACGCGTTCGCCCAATAGTTTCATGACGTCGCCCATAGCATCGACGCGAAGGCGAAGAGGATCGGAACCGCCCGCAACATTGGCAGGAAGTGTGGCACGAAGCTGCTTGGCACGTTCGAGATTCATCGGAGTACCAAAGAGAAAAGCATATCCCGAGAGCCACTGTGGCAAAAGGGCTGGTGAAGGGAGTGCTTGCCTTTGAAGCAACACATTAGCCATGGTCTCACGATCGAGGGCAAGGTCGAGAGCCTCGCGCAGACGGGGTTCGGAGGCGGTCGGTTGGGCATCGTCAAAGCGCAAAGCGAGAAGTATGTGCGCCGGTGAGCGCCAAACGCGCAAATTATCCTGGCGCGCTTTACGCACCAGGTCCGGCGGAATGTCGACGATATCGGCGCGGCCCACCTGAAGATTGAGAATTTGGCGCAGGGCGGGTTCCCCGAGGGTGACCTCAATCAAGTCGACGAAGGGACGGCCGGCCCAGGCATCCTCGTTGGCGCGGAATTTCATGTGCGCGGGCTTAAGCACGGAGGGATTCCCCTCCGACGGAGAGGCCGGAGCGCTTTCAGCCAGGAGAAATGGACCAGTGCCAAGGAAAGTTCCATCGGGTTGCGCACGAAAGATGAAGTAACGGCCGGCGGCAAGCTGCTCGAGAAGGTCAGGAACGGAATGAGAGGCACGAATCAGGATGCCGCTGTCGGTTGGGCTGATTTGGATGCCGGTGGGAAGGAGAGGCTGGAGCGCTGCGGCAACATCCTTGGGAGTTAGGGAGGAGCCGTCCGAAAACCTCACGCCCGGCCGAAGCTTGAACTGCCAGTTCTTGAACGTGGCGTCGTGGGACCATTCCGTGGCGAGAGCGGGTTGGAAGCGACCGTAGATGTCGAGAGTGACGAGACGGTCGTAAAGGAGGGCGGCGAGTTTTTCACTTTCCCCAGCAGCGACAGAACCGGGCTTCCATTCACGAGGGTCGAGGGAAGCTTTCGCAATTTGCAGTTCAAGGCGAAGCGTGCCTCCGTACTTCGGATGCTTGGTGGCAAGCACGAGAGTCGGCACGAGAAGCGCGAGAACGGAGGTGCTAATCGCCGCACGCGAGAGTGATTTTGTAAACCTCATAGTTCCCTGTTCGAAGATTTCTTGTGACCACCAGGGCGCTGGCCGGATTCTGCCCGCCATGGATGCTCAAGATCGGTCCGGGAAAATCGCTGAGGAGCGCCGCACTTCCTTCGCGCAGCGAACCATCGGGTACAACTTGCAGGACTTCCGGGGTGGACCAGTCCGCGCCGTCGGCGAGGAGTTTCCAGCCGCCGGCGTCGCAGGAAGGAATGAGGATCGGGGAGACGCGCCAATTGGGTTTGGCCGTATGGCAGTTCGGTTCCGCCGACGTGGTCCAAATGAACTCGCAACTCTCAGCCGGCAGGAGAACGAGGCCATCCGAGACGCGGACAGAAAGTTCACCACGAGGATCGCGGGAAATACGGGCGCCTGCGGACGCGAGTGAAATTGACTGTGTCAACAGGCCGGCCGAATCCAGGCGCAGGACGAAGAGATCGGCATTGCGATAAGCGAGCACAGCCAAGCCACCTTCGGCCCCATTCCAGAGGGAAGAAGCATCGAGAATGCGGTCGGGACTTTGATAGACAAGTTGCCTTTCGATGCGGATGGGAGCAACCGGAAGATTGGCGGGGCGGAAGACAGCGCGCGGCAATATGAAAAAACGGACTTCGTCCTTATCCGAAATGCGAGTGCTGGCAGTGAGAACAAGCAGGGTGGGAGTTTGCGCGAGGCCAATGCGGAGAAGAACGGCGGCGGGATCCTCAACCACCGTCAGATGGCGCTTTTCCAATTCGGCAAGAAATGTGTCTTGCCAGTCCTTGCCCGTGTCTGCGGCGAAATTTGGATCCTGGAAGAATTGCAAGCGAAGCGGGCCGTGCAAATTCGGAATCGCGGCTACACGCTCAGCGAGCTGATGGAGGGCATCCTCGAGAGAACTGTTGTCCGCGGAAGAGGAGGGCAGAGGAGAAACGGAAAGTGCCAGCGAAAGCGCGAGAAGGAGCAGGAACTTGCGAAGCAGGGGACGGTCAGGAATTGGTCGCACGGCGTTCTGAGGTGATGATAACACGCTGCGGTGGAACGGCCACTCGGCTGGCAGAGGCATCAATATTGGCGGTATTCCTTGAAGAGATCGAGATGATTGAGCATGCCGATCATGATCTGGGTGTACGCCAGGTATTCGGCGAGGCTTTCGTCCGAGACGTTGTAGAGGGATTTTCGGCGAGCTTGGCGAATGGTAGCGAAGTCACCGGGCTTGAGCGTGGCGACGGCACTGGTCAAGAATGCGGTGTGCTCAGCCACGCCATACAGGGGCAGGCTATCGGCAACCGCCTGGGCAATTTGCTGCTGAGTAGCCTTTTCCTCGCGCATTTGCTGGTCGAAGGCCGCGCCTTTGGTGGCCATTACCTCGTCAAACTCTTTTTGCGTGTGCGGGAGGGAGGCGATGGTTTCTAGGACTTGTTCGCGCGTGAATTTGGGATTCGCGTAGTCGGCGGGATTGAGGCCGCGGTACTTCATGATGGCTTGAAGGTCATTGCGGCGGAAATCTTCCTCGATTTTGGAAACACCATCCCACTTGCTGAGGGTGCGAAAGCTCTCTTCCGTCATCTGTTCGGCGAGAAGGTGCGCTGCGGCCTCTCGAACAAATGGCTGGGGAGCAGCGAGTTCGGCGACGAGGGCGTTACTGGCTTGAACCGGGTCCATGGTGCCGTACAAGAAAAGCGCGGAGGTGTCCGAGTCGAGATCGAGGGCATGTTCAGAGATGTGGATGACAGCGTTGGGATAAAGAAGAAGCTTGGCGGCAAGCGGGCGAATATCGACGCCGGCCTGGCCGAGTTCGAGCGCCAGCGAAAGATAATTTGCCGGATCGGATTCCTGGAAGTCGGCTTGCACGAGCGAGTCGCGAATGAGATTGCGTGTTTCCGGAGAGTGGTCGGCAGGAAAAAGCATGGCGGCGGCGTCCACCTGGAAGATGTGATCGGTTTTTTCTTCGGCGAGCAGGGCACGGATGCAGCTTACCCCTTCGGGGCCAGCCGCTTCGACCTGCTTCCAGAAAGCGTCCACTTGCTTGGACTTGGCGTCGAGCTGCGTTTCATCCAACTGGGCAAGGTGGAAGCCGTAGGTTTTGGATTTCGCGGCACGAATGTCGGCACAGGTGGGTGGTGAGTCCGACAACGGAGAAGGAAGCGGAAGCGCGCGCGCAACACTCCCCGTGAAAGATAGGACGAACAGCACACTTAGAGAAGAGAGTTTCCTCACTTCGCATACTCCATCCGGCATGACGAATTCAGGTCTTTCCGCAATGCTCTGAGCCTTTGGCATAGTAACACTGCTGCGAAAAATGAGATGCCGGACGGCGGGGTCAGTGCCGCCCGGCTGGTCAGGAGAGAGTTGTATTTGTGTTTTGTTCAGTGGAAGTCATGGGAATGGCGTCAGTCGTGGGCGTCCCGCGTGAAGATCTCAGCGCTCTCCGGGATCCAGATGGTCCGGCGAAGTGAACCCGCCGTAGGTAGCAAGTAGCGATAGCGCCGAAGCGTGATACGAATTGTGGTGCCACCATTGAGAGAGTGGAAGGTGTAAACCGCCTTGGTCTTCTGGCTATGTTCAAGTTCCAAGGGAAGGGAGGCGGGCTCGAACTCGGCAAGATCGGGAGCGAGACGCCGGAGGGTGGCCGCTGCTACCAATCCCGGATCACGACACCAGGCATCGTGGCCGGCGTTCACCCAGCGTTGCAGATCTTCAGCCTTGGCGCGATCAAGGGGAAAATTTCGGACCACGCGGTGTTCCTTCGGCTGGATCCGAACCGAGGTGAGGTCCATGGCCGCGGCACCAAAGGTCCAAAGAAGCAAGCTGAAGGTAATGCGCAGGGCCATGGGAAGAATCGATGCGAGATTTCTCGGTATGCCCTGGCGGTTGCTTGAGTCCATGATGTTCTCCTTATAGCTGACGAATGGAGCCACAGGAAATTCTTCGTGCTTCTTGGTGAGTTTTGGGTGTCTCACCGCAGGGGGTAAAGCCCGGTCTTTGCCTGTGCTGGTTGGCATGGTGGTAGCCGCGCCCTCTCGAAAACGATTTATGTGGCGGGGTTCGCCACTGCTCTGAGACAGGTAGTGCGGGGTTCCGGTATTCCGTTGCATAGAACGGTGAGTGCCATTGTTTCTTGCACGGGCGGGGTGGCGCGGAGCGCGGCGCTGGATGTGGAGAGGGCCACGGCGAAAAGAGGCAAGCGCGGCGGTGCTTGTCTTCTTGCTCATAGTTACTCCTCCAGCGACGCGATCCGGGCCACCCCGGGGGATGGGAGCGGTATTCGTGGGAAGCAGGAGTGCCGTTCCAACAGCTTGGCCAGCTTTCTGCACTGGTAAGTCGCCGTGAATCGATGGGTGAATCATCTGCGCCTCCGGTGCGTATCGTTAGAACGGCACTAGCCGCTTCCCCGAAAATTGTGTTTACGGCCGCTTGACCGTCTTGTGCTGGGCGGTTGTGGCCGCTGCGGGCGCTGGATCTTCAGAATCATCGGAAGCATCTGACGCGGCACTGGTGCCATTTGTGTTGCCGCTCCCGTTCTGGAAGGCGGAGCGCATGACGTCGGAGGCAAAGAAGTTCTTGCCGTCCATGGGCACCATCATGATCTGGAGCTTGTCGGAGAGGCGCTCGGCAATGATCTTCTGGATCAGCATGGGATTCTGCTTGAGGACCGTGGCTTCAAACTTCATGCGTTCGGCATCGGCCGCGGCGGTAACGCGAATGCGGTTGGCTTCGGCATCAGAAAGATTTTTCTGGCGTTCGACTTCCGCCTTGCTGTCGATGATCTTGGCCTGGGCAGCGGCTTCCGCGTTTTGTAAGGTGGCTTCCTTGCGGGCCTGCGCTTCAAGCTTTGTCTGCTCAATCTGCTTTTGCTTCAGGGGAAGGGTGTACTGCATGGCGTCCGACTCGGCCTTGGCCTGAAGGACATGGACCTGGGCCTGGGCTTCGGCCTGTTTCACCTCGCGCGCTTTCTGTGCTTCGGCTTCAAGCTCGGCAATCTTCACTTCCTTGAGCTTGATTTCCTGTTCGGTGCCGAGACGCTCGTTCTCCTGTTCTTTCAGGAGGAGGCCTTCCAGGCCCTTGGCGTAATCGGCGGGGAGCTGGATGTCGCGGAGGAGCACTTCGCGGACGACAATGCCATCGCTCGCGAGGCGTGTCTTGATGGCATCAGCGGCCTGGCTGCGCAGTTCCTCGCGTTTCACGGCGAAAATTTCGCGGGTGACGTAATTGGGAGCGAGTTGGCGATAGATCGAAGAAACTACCGGTCCGACGACCTGTTCATTGACCGGCTGCGGAAGATTCTGGTGAATGGCGCTGAGACGGCTAGGATCGAGGCGATAGCGCACGGTCACGGCCAGGCCGAGGTTGAGGCCTTCGCGCGCCTGAACCGTAAGGACCTCGCCGGGGTTCTTGGCATCCGCTCTGGCCGCGGTGGAGTAGACCTGCTCACGCGTATCGTACAGAACGATGTTATCGATGAGTGGAGTCAGAAGGTGAACGCCCGGAAATAAGGTACCGGGGCGCACGCCGGACAACTGGCTGACGCGGATACCGGCGAAGCCGTCGGGGATCACGGTGATACTGAGGGCCAGCAGAACCGGAAGAATTCCCCCGAGCGCTAACTTCTGCGCCAGATTCCACCGCACCGGTCCGAAAGGGCGCGGCTGGATGGCCGTTGTTCCCTCCCCGGTTTGCACCGTGGAATTCTGCAAGAGCCAGCGCAAGCGTGCTGCAACGTAGACGTCATAAGCGACAATCGCCGAGGCGCTGCCAAAAAGGCCAACGCCGAGAATCATGAGCAAGAGCTTCAAAGCGAGCATACTATTTTCCTTTCTCTCCTATTCCTGACGCAGCTGCCGTTCTCTGACCGCCGACCTGCGGCATGCGGGAGCCAGGAAATCCGTGTGTGTGTTCAGCGGGCCCTCGCGTAAGCGCGCGCTGCCAATTGGGCGCCTCGCTCGATGGCCGGTGGGGCCGGGCGGCGACCGGCAGTGGCGGGCCGCATCAGGGCGATCGTTGCACGGAGCAGCAGGGCTTGCAGGGCCAGCGCCGAAAAGAGCGCAACGATCGTGGTGAGCACTACTGCTGTGAATCCGATGAATGTGTCCATACGAGTTCTCCTTGCGTGGACTGGGAAATGGATTTAGCGATTGCCCTGTGCTTCGTTTTCGTGCGCGGCCATGGGTTCATTGCTGGCCTGCATGGTGATGCTTGCGGTGTCTGGGTTCAGCGTTCCGCCAAAAAGACGGGCGACTTCGTCTGTGCGCTCCGAGAGGAAGGAAACACGGTCGCCAACCTTCACACGGGCAAAGAGATCTTCTATGTCGCGGTTGCCCAGGCGGATGCAGCCATGTGAGGTGTTCTTGCCGATCGATTCCGGCCGATTGGTGCCGTGGATGCCGAAGCCCTTGACGTTCAGACCAATCCAGCGAGGACCAAGGGGGTTATTCGCGCCGGGACCGATGACGACGCCGGGCTTGTAATACGTGGGATTTTCCAGGCGTCGGACGATCTGGAATTCGCCGGAGGGGCTGGGACTGACCGGAGCGCCAACGGCGACGTCATAAATCTTGATCACGCGATCTCCTTCCAGGAGGGCCAGCTTGCGGTCGGGAAAGCTGACCACGATGCGGCGGGGGGGCTGGGCGCTGGGAGATTTTTGAACTGTAGGGGCCGTTTGGGCTGCTGCCCCGGTAGTACGGAGGCTGAACGCGGCCAGGAGCAAGGCGAAGGAAGCGAACGGGAAAGCGTGTGTCTTAGGGGTGGTTTGGAGTGCCGGCCGGTTCATTGTCTGTCCTCCCTGTCGACCTTCGCAAAGAGAACTGGCACCCCGGGGACCACTCTCAAGATATTGTAAACACGTTGGTTAGAGCGTTGCGTGCAGCGGGAAATCGTGGTTCGGGAGACACGGCGTGTTTGGCTGGACGCGCTTCCCTTAGGGGGTAGTCTCAGGGAGACAGAGTCCGGCGAGTTTTGAGGTTCTGACGTTCAGAGGTAGTCTAGGAGACCATAGGGAGCGCGAGGCTGGCCTTCATGTCGCAAACACAGGGGATTCGAATCGGAAGAATCCTGGGAATTCCCATCTATCTGGACTTCAGTTGGATCCTGATCTTCGGGCTGGTTACGCTATCGCTCGCGCTCGAGTTCACCAAAGAGTTTTCGCAATGGAGCACGGCGGAGCATTGGGGCATGGGTATTGCGACGAGCCTGCTGTTTTTTGCGTCGGTGGTGTTCCACGAACTGGCGCACAGCGCAGTTGCGCAGCACTACAAGATCAAAGTTCTCTCGATCACTCTGTTCCTGTTCGGAGGACTGGCGAGGATTGGGCGCGAACCAAGTAAAGCCATCCAGGAATTTAACATTGCCATTGCAGGGCCGCTGGCGAGCGGATTTCTGGCCCTGATGTTTTACGGGCTGAAGTTGGCGTTTCCGGGGAAGGAAATCCTGGGTGCGGTGGCCGACCCGCTGATCCTCACGAACAAAATGTTGGCGCTGTTTAACCTGCTCCCGGGATTCCCGTTGGACGGCGGACGCGTGTTTCGCGCGATTGTTTGGGGAGCGACGAAGGATTTTGCGCGCGCAACGCGAATGGCCGTGGCCAGCGGCAGATTGATCGCGTACATCATGATCGGATTGGGGATCTTTTCCGCTGTGGGCTGGGGCCAGGGCGGCGTCGTGCTGGAGTACATCGGGCGATGGGGAGGTATCTGGCTGGCCTTTATCGGATGGTTTTTGCTGAGCGCCGCGCAAGCCAGCATGAGCCAGTTGACCATTCGCGAGACGCTGACGGGATTGTGCGCGGCGGATGTGATGAGCCACGAGTTGCCGACGATACCTGGAAACCTGAGCCTGGAGGAATACAGTAGCGAGGTGCTGCGGACAGGGCGGCGAATTCACATTGTGACCATGGACGACCGGTTGATCGGCCTGATGAATGTGGCGGCGCTGAATCAGGTGCCGCGGGATGAGTGGTCGATGAACTCCGTGCAGGCCGTGATGGTGCCCCGCGAAAAGATCTTGTGGGCGGCGCCGGAAGAGCCTTTGCAAAGGTTACTAGAACGGTTGATGGCCGCAGATGTGAATCAGATGCCGGTGGTGAGACACAGCGACGATGGGGCAGCGCACATTGTGGGGATGGTAACGCGGGATGCCATTCTTCGAGTGATCCAGACGCGGAGCGAGTTGAGCGCGGCGCTGAGTCATCGATAGTTTGACGCCGATCTTCCAAACATCTCTTCCACGCAAGTAACTTCCAAGAAACCTATGCAAAGTTCGACAAAGAAACTCGGTCAGTACGATTTTACTGTTGAGATTCTGCGGAAACGTCCTGATCCTTAGGACGCACGGCGGTCAGGCGAAAGGCACCGCGGCGGACATCCAGGGCAATCTTCGAAAATCCAGCGGCATGGAGGCGGGGAAAAACGGAGCTGGGGCTGATGGGAGTAAACGTGCTGCGGATGTGACCGACGCGGTGAAACCAGCTGTCTGGAATCTCGAACGCGATGAAGACACCGCCAGGGCGCAGGACCCGAAAGGCTTCGGCAAACATGTGATTCTGGAGTAGCGCGGATTTGAGGTGGTGTAGAACGAGAATGGCGAGGGCCGAAGAAAAAGTCTGACAGGCGAAGGGCAATTGCGCCGCGTCGCCGCAGACGGCATTCGTGGTTCCACCGTTGTTTTGCAATTTCAGTTTGAGAGCGCACTTGTGGTCATACTCGAGCGAGGTGACTCGAGACACGCGCGTCTTCAGATGCGAGGTCGCTGCGCCATAACCCGCTCCGATTTCTAGAATATGGTCTCCCAGGCGTGTGCCGGACAGGACCCAAGGGAGTACCTGGCGATGCGTGAGGTAGCGCCATAGGGACGAGGAGCAAAGGAAGTGTTCAGCGGCATTCATGGTTTACCGTGTTGGGAAGATCTCAAGTGTAGCGCAGGAGTGAGCAACGCGCGGAGATCACGGGGAAAAAGAGATTGACACAATAACTCTATCTATGTAGAGTTATGACGTGGGCATTCGACTTCGCCTCTCCAAGCAGACTCTGGCATTGCTTGACGCGCTCCTGGTCCATCCAACGCAATGGCATCACGGATACGCGCTGAGCCAGCATACCGGGCTGGCTTCGGGTACGCTCTACCCAATCTTGATGCGCTTGGAGAAATCCGGTTGGCTGGAAACGCGATGGGAGGAGGCACCCGTTCCGGGGCGCCCGCCGCGGCATTTCTACCGGTTGAAGCGCGAGGGGCGGGAGTGGGCCCGGGAAGAACTCGGAGCCGCCCAGGAAACCAAATTCTGGAAGCCAGCTCAAGGCAGGGTGTGACCATGACCGTTCCTCAAAGTTCTCTGCTTTCGCGCGTGGCTCTAACTTCTATGGACCTGGTTGTACGTTTGTGGCCGGAGAGTTCAAGACGGTGGGGGCAAGCCGTGCTTGCGGAGATGGGCGAAATCTCAGAGCCGCGCGCGGCATTGAGCTGGGCGGCGGGAGGGATTCTGCTTTTTATCCGTGCAGTGGTGGAGCACATTTTCGAATGGATCAGCCTGCCCGCCGGCAAGGGATTTCCCAACGCGGCGCTCCCGGCCGGGGGCAGTGGTCGGCAATTTCCAAAGCATTCAAGATTGGCCACGGCGGCCGTGCTGTTGGCCACCGCAGTTTTGTTCTTTTTGCCAATCGGGCGAGAGGCCACCGTCACGGTGAAAGCGAGTTGGAGAGGGTATGTGGCCTCGGATAGCGACCGACGAAATTTGGAAAAGAGAGCAGCGCAGGCCGAAAAGGAAAAGGATGCGCGCGAATTTGCCTTTGTGGCCCTCAGTTATCCCGATCCGGGTCGAGCAGCCCAATTCGCAGATCGCGCAGTGGCGCTGGACCCAGAACTAGTATGGATTTACGCCTGTCGTTCGCGCTACCAGGGTGGGGAGGACTGGACGAACAGCGCCGGGTGGTTGAAGCGCTTAAAGGCTTCCGATCCGGACAATGCATTTGTTTATCTGGTGAGCGCCTACGCGGCAGGAGAGCCTGGCATTGAGAAAATCGAAACCAAGCATGGCGGAACGGGCCAAGCGATCGGCGCGGCAGAGACTGCGGATGGAGAATGGGCGGCCGAGATGGATCGGGCGTTTCGAGCGCCGAACTACGACAATTATTTCGAACGGCATAAGGAATTGGCGCGGGAGGGGTGGAAGAAGACAACAGGCTTGTCGCCTGGGTTGGTCGCGATTGGCCTGTGGTCACGCACGATGCCCGATCCTGTCCAAATTCGGGCGCATGCAGACCTGCGTGTCAGTCAAGCGTTACGGGAAGGCGCCGCAGGGAATGTTAAAGAAGCGGAGACTTCACTGGGCGAACTCACAAGGCTGGGAAAGCGGATTACCGCTGTTGGTGCCACGCCTTTTGAGCAGGCAATTGGACTTGGATTGACGCGCCGGGGTTTGGAGGGATTCGAAAAGCTTTACCTTACGAACGGCCAAACGAATGAGGCCAGTGAGATAGAAGCTCAACTCCAGGCAATGGAAACAGACACGAATGAACGCGCGCATTCCTACCTGGGATGGCGCTCTCAAATCGTTAGCGGCTTCCGGTGGAGGGCGGTCGCGGTTCAAGCTTCGGCCATTTCGTCGCTGATGCTGGCGGTAGCGATTGCGCTCAGCTTGCTCGCGCTGGAGGCCGGTGCGGCCTCCGGTTGGAGGAGGTCCGGCGTAGGGCGCTCGATCGCTTGCCGCGTAGCGGACTATGGGCCTGTGCTGTTTTTGGCTGCAAGTGCGGTTTTCCTCTGGAGTTTTCAGCCCATCGCCAAGATTTTTGAACAGTATCGTTCCGCAGGACAATCCAACACGGAAACCATGGGGCTCTTTTGGCAGTTATTCGTGCTGGGAGATGCGAATCCACTGTTGTATTTCTACAAACCCTACCATCAGTGGTTGGTTGGGACGATTGTCCTGACGGCTATTGCGCTCATTGTGCTCTTGCGCGGATTGACTCGGCAGAAGCCCGTTCCGAAAATTCAGTGGAAGAGTGGGCGAAGACGGCGGAGGGCCGAGGCGAACTGATCGGCATTATAGGCTGAGGGATTTTCGAGTTGTTGGAATAGCCCGTTGATGGCGGCGCGAACTTCGGCGTCGTTGGAGGGTTTGGTGTCCTTGCTATAGGCAATGTAGAGCGAGTCGATGGCCATGGCTGCTTGTTCGGCGGCACGTTCGTCAGAGATGGCGATGTTTTCCGCGTCGTCGGTAATGCGTTGCAACATGCGCAGCGTGATGGCCTGATCATATTGCAGGGTGGCGAGCCGGTCCGCAATCTGCTGCGCGAGAGGCACGGCGGCCAGAGCAGCGTTGGCGACGACGGTGCGATCAGGATTGAGTTTGCTCATTTCGGTGGACACGGTGAGCATGTGCCGGTCAAGTTCCTGCGCTGAAGTGGAATCGATTTGCTTCGCGAAGTGACGAAAGACGGCGTAGCGCGAAGAATTCCACCCGGGATCGCCGGAACGGCGGCCTTCGTAACCATGCTCCTGGCGCCAGCTGTCTTTTGCGGGGCCGAGAGAGTGGTGGCAGGCGAAGCAGGAAAGCTCTGAATATTCGGGCCATACATCTTTTTTGTCGGCGCGTTGATTATTGGCGCGCCAGGCCAGGCGATCCATCGAGGCGCGTAGCTGCACGGCTTGGCCAGTGGCCCAATCGCGTACGCCGGCCCACGCAGGATCTTCGACAGCCTTACCGGGAGCAGATTCGCGGGGAACCTTCCCGTGGCGCGGCATAACAGCGGAAAAGGAATCGAGTTCGAAATAAAGATCGGGATGGCCGGCGGCGATCATCTCGTGATCAACAAATTTTTCCTTCGTGCCCAGGTGGCACTCCAGACAAAGGTTTGCGCGGTGCATGACGTTGCGGGTGTCGCGCATACCGAGGGCGACGGATTTTTCATGCGGCCAATCGCGAGTGCTGTGGGAACCGAGCCAGGCGGAAGCGGGACCGTGGCAAGATTCGCAGGAGACGCCTTCGGAGATTTCGAAGGGGCGGCCGCGCTGCTCGGGTGTGGTGAATAGAGCGTGACAGGCCAGGCACTTGCGAGCGTCTTCCGCTTTGCCCCCGAGTTTCAGGATGCGGGCCATGCGCTCGCCAATGTCGCCGGTCAGGGCTTGGTAAGCGCGGCTGTGCTTGTCCTGCAAAATCCAGGTGGAATATTCATTTTGGAGAACGCGGCTGCCGGCGACAGGCTTGACGCTGCCGTGGCAGCTCGTGGCGGCGCAAGATCCGGGCCCAATGTACTTTACCGGCTCGCTAGAATCGGTTGTCGTAGTAGTAGCCACCGCGGAAGAAACCAGAAACAGAGCGGCGAACAAGAGCGCGCGGCGAGCAAGGTTGTCGTGGCGAGGCAGCATGAAGTGAGGCAGAAAAGTTCTTTTTGCTTATAACTTTCGGAAGCGGGGCAAGTCAACGGGAAGGGCTGGTTTTTGCAGGGGATTGTGCGAAAAGACAACGGGCCATCATTTAGAGCAAGCGGCGGGGCCGCGAGTGTGCGGAAATAGCCTAGACCTGATGAGGCGCCCAAGCTGACCGAAAGCAGCGGCGCGGGTTCGCGAGACATTTCACTGTGATTTTTGACGAACTGCGAGCCATCCAGTTGCGCCATGGGTATCTGCCTAAAGCAGAGCTGGAAAGCCTTTCGCAGCGCAGCCAAATTCCCCTCTACCAGATCCACAGTGTTGCTAGTTTCTATCCCCATTTTCATCTGACACCGCCGAGTCGGGCCGAGGTCTCCGTGTGCGCGGACATGAGCTGCCGGCTGAACGGGGCTTGTGAACTACGAGCGGAGCTAGTGGCGCGGTTTGGAGGTAGCCGAGCGGAAGATGTCCAGATTAAGGACGTGAGCTGCCTGGGGCGCTGTGACCGCGCACCGGCAGTGGCGGTTAACGACACCATATTCGAAGGAGTTTCGGCAGAGCAAGTGGAGCAATTGGTTCGGAGGGCAGTGCGCGGCGATGAGCTACACGCGGAGCAACCGGAAGCTCTGCGAGTCGAGTGCGCTTCAGATCCGTACCAAGGAAATGAGAAATATGGCGCCGTGCGGAAGCTATTTAGCACCCGGGATTTTGACGGCGTGCTGGCGACATTGAAAGAGGCTGAACTGCGCGGGATGGGTGGCGCAGGTTTTCCGGCGTGGATGAAATGGGATCTGGTGCGGAAACAGGTGGACCCGGAAAAGTACGTCGTGTGCAACGCCGATGAGAGTGAGCCAGGAACAATCAAGGATCGCTTCATCCTGAGCCAACTGCCACATCTGGTGGTGGAGGGGATGTTGATTGCAGGGCTGGTGACCGGCGCGAAAAAGGGCATTTTATATATCCGACATGAATACCCGCTGCAGGAAGAAATTTTTGGGGAAGAGCTGCGGCGGTGTGTCAAGGCCGGGTTATTGGGGAAAAAAATTCTGGGAAGTGAGTTGGATTTTACGCTAGAGGTTTTTGTCAGCCCGGGCGGGTACATCTGCGGCGAAGAGAGCGCGCTGCTGGAGGCCATCGAAGGACATCGCGCGGAGCCTCGGAACAAGCCGCCGTTTCCGGGACAGTTGGGACTGTGGCAAAAACCGACGGTCATTAACAACGTGGAGACGTTTGCGAACGTCCCGCAGATTCTGACACGCGGGGCGCAGTGGTACAAGTCTGCGGGCGTTAACGGTTCTCGAGGATTGAAGTTTGTGGGGGTGAGCGGGCACGTGGTGCGGCCGGGCGTTTACGAAGTTCCGATGGGCACGGCGATTCGCGAAGTACTGTACGGAAATGCCGGCGGGATTGGCGGCGGACGAGGGCTGAAAGCGTTCGCGCCTTCCGGGCCGTCCTCGGGATATCTGCCGGCGTCGATGGTGGATGTGCAGCTGGACTTCAAGGCGCTGGCGGAAGCGGGATCGATGTTGGGTTCCGGCGCGATTGTGGTGTGCGACGACACAACGTGCATGTTGGATATGGCTCTGACCGCGGTGAAGTTTTACCGCAACGAATCGTGCGGGAAATGTGTGCCGTGCCGCATGGGTTCACAAAAGATGGTGGATCTCCTGACGCGCTGGACGCAGGGACATAGGAGCGAAGCCGCATTTCGGGCGGATCTGGCGTTGCTCGAGGAACTGTCGCAGGCGATGAATTTGACTTCGATTTGCGGGCTCGGACAGATTACTCCCGCACCGATTCAGAGCGTGTTGAAGCACTTCCGGGCAGAGATTGAGGCGCACGCGTTGCAGGGAAAGTGTCCCAGTGGGATTTGTTTTTCGGCGGCGGGGAGAATGTCGGAATTGGCGCGGGTGGGGATTCGGCCATAAAAGAGAAGGAAAGAGAAACGCTTTGCTACAGAGGGACTGCAGAGGTCAGGAAGACATGTCGGTAACAATTTGAATATGAGCACGTCGAACACTGCGCTAGTGGAATTGACGATTGACGGGCGGGCCGTGCGGGTGCCTTCGGGCACTACCGTTTACGATGCCGCGCGTCTGAATGGAATCGCGATTCCAACGCTGTGTCATTTGCAGAGCCAGACGCCCGTGGGTGTGTGCCGGTTATGCGTAGTGGATACGGGGGCGCGGGTGTTGAGCGCTTCGTGCGTGCGACCGGTCGAGCCGGGGATGAAGGTGAGCACGAACTCGGAAAAAGTGCTGGCTGCGCGAAAGACAATACTGGAATTGCTGATGGCAGATCACTCCTCACCCTGCGCGCGGCAACAACATTCCGGGGATTGCGAGCTGGAGACTCTGGCGAAGCAGGCGGGCGTCGGGACGCCGCGATTTGCGCGAAGGACATCATCGCGAGGGGCCGACGATTCTTCCCTGGCAATCGCCGTGGACCACGATGCGTGCATTTTGTGCGATCGCTGCATTCGCGGGTGCGACGAAATCAAAAACAATTTTGTACTGGGGCGCATGGGCAAAGGATATTCCACGGGGATTGCGTTTGACTTGAATGCGCCGATGGGCGATTCGACTTGCATTTCGTGCGGCGAGTGCATGGTGTCCTGCCCGACCGGAGCGCTGACGAATAAAGGCGTTGTGGGGACGGCCATTGCGGCGGGGGCGGAGACACCGTCCCTGACGGCGGAGGAACTGCACCGGTTGCCGGTGTTCGCGGGCGTTTCGGGGACGTTCTTGGAGCTGAACCGTGGGGCGATTGTTCAGCGGCGCTACCGCAGGGGCGAGGTGATTTGCCGCGAGGGCGAATTTGGTTCGACGGCATTCTACATTGTGGAAGGCCAGGCGCAGGTGGCCATCTCTACGCCAATCGCACACGTAAAGACGCACGGTGGGGCGCAGGGATTTTTCAAGAGGCTAACGAGCGTGCTGGTAGGCCGCGAAGAAGACAAGCGCGAAGGGGAGGCGCCTGATCGGACGATTCCGATCGACGCGTCGGTGGATCTAGCGTACGGCCACCCGGTGGCCGAACTCGGGCCGGGTGACCTGTTTGGCGAAATGACGTGTATGAATTTTTACCCGCGATCGGCAACGGTGAGGGCAAAGACGGATGTCGTGGCGTTCGAGATGTTGCGCAACGTGCTCGACATCATGATGAAAAACAAAACGTTTCGCGCACAGCTCGACGAAAACTATCGCCGGCGGGCGCTCGAAACGCATTTGCGCGGCGTGCCGATGTTTGCGGGACTCCCGCCCGATTTCATCGAACATTTGAAAGGCAGCGTGGAGCTCGTGCGCTATACACCAGGTCAGGTGATCGCGCGACAAAGTGAGGCGGCAGACAGCTTTTACCTGATGCGCATCGGGTTCGTGAAAATTTCGGAAGTGTATCCGGGCGGCGAGCTGGTGCTGGCGTATCTTTCGCGCGGCGATTACTTCGGGGAGATCGGCTTGCTGGGTGGCGGCGTGCGCACCGCGACGTGCACGGCGCTGGACCATGTGGAAGTAGTGAAAATTGCCGGGGACGACTTCCGAGAAATGCTGACGCGATTCCCAAGCGTAAGGACAGGGCTGGAAGCGGTGGCAGCGGAGCGGCAACGCGCGAATGCGCAGCGGATGCAGATGGTGCAGAGCGTGCCGCTGGAGCAGTTTTTGTCGCAGGGCCTGATGGAGGCGCAGAGCCTACTGATTCTGGATTTACAGAACTGCACGCGGTGCGATGCGTGCGTGAATGCGTGCGCCGACGCACATGACGGCGTGACGCGTCTGGTACGCGAGGGCTTGCGGTTCGAGAATTTCCTGGTGGCCACTTCGTGCCGGCAATGCCGGGATCCCTTGTGCATGGTGGGATGTCCCGTGGGAGCGATTCGGCGGCGGAATTCGCTGGAAGTAATTATCGAGGATTGGTGCATCGGATGCGGGTTGTGCGCGCGGAATTGCCCGTACGGAAATATCAATTTGCATCCGTTCGAGGTACGCGTGGAAGACCTGGAGAGTCCGAGGCGGCGGAGAGCCGTAGTCCAACAAAAGGCGACTTCCTGTGATTTGTGCACGCACTTGAAGGAGCCAAGCTGCGTGTACGCGTGTCCGCACGATGCCGCGCACCGTGTTGACCCAAGGAGATTTTTTTCGGGATTGATGGGGCAGGGGCCGGTGCCATGAGGATAGACCGGACACAACGAGGCTGGGCGTTGACTTCACTGGGGATTCTGGCGATTGGCACCCTTGCCTATGTGGCCTACGCGCGTCAAGCTCCGGCAGGCCCGCGCGGCGGTAGCGCGGTGGGACTGACCTTCGGCATTGTCGGTTTTGCGTTCATGATTTTTGCGGTATTACTGGGAGCCAGGAAGCGTGTGCCAACGTGGCGACTGGGGCGCGCGCAAGCGTGGATGCGCGGTCACTTGTGGCTGGGGTTGTTGAGCTTGCCGCTGATTCTGTTTCACGGGGGATTCCATTTTGGCGGCACGCTGACGCGCGTGTTGATGTGGCTGCTGATCATCACGGTTGGGAGCGGGCTGTTCGGCGCCGTGCTGCAACATTATGTGCCGCGGATCATGACGTCAGAGGTGCCGCTCGAAACGATTTATGCGGAAATTGAAAATGTAGAGAAACTGCTGAGGGAGGAAGCGGACCGTGCGGTGGAATCGATCTGCGGGGTGATGGAGCTAGCGCAAGGTGACGCTGCGGGACGACGCGCGGGGGGATTCACAGCATTGCGACCGATTTCAGCGACCGCCGCTCCTTTGCGAACATCGACAGCGGTGAGCGCGGGGGCTAGCGCGGCAGTGGCACCGGTGGCAGAGACGATTCTGCTGAGTGAGGCGGAAAGCGCTCCTTTGAAACGATTCTATCTGCAAGAGCTACGAATTTTTCTGGAGCAACCGGGGCGTCGTGGTCAGCGGCTCGGGGATAGAGAAAACGCGAAGCTAGCTTTCGCGGGATTGAAGACGCTTCTCCCGGCGACGGCGCACGGAACCTTGAGCGATCTAGAAGAGATTTGTGATGAAGCGCGACAGTTGGTGCGTCAGAAGCGGCTCCACCGCTGGCTGCATGGGTGGCTGTTGTTGCATATTCCCCTTTCGCTGGCGCTGATGATTTTGGGAGCAGTACACGCGGTGGTCGCCCTGCGGTATTAGAAACCAGGAGAAAGACTGACGGAGAGGGCGCGGAAGGAAGAGCTCGGAGAAACAGTGGCTAGAACGAGAACAACGAAAAAGCTGGCGCAGCGGGTCGACCTGAATTATTTCAAGAGGCCGACAGCGTTCAGGCGCGCCAAATTTTGGCTCAGCATGCTAGTGACTCTGCTGGCAATCGGATGGATTGCGTACCACGAATTGATGCGGGACTCGCGCGTGTATTCGAGCGGGAGGATGAGTGGGGCGCATGCGGTGCTGGAGCAGCAGTGCGCGGCGTGTCACGTTCGCAATGCAAGCGGCTATTCTTCGAATGCCTCGGACGGCGCATGCCTGGCCTGCCATGACGGTCCCATTCATCATGAGAACGAAGTGGCGGCAGAGGTGCCGACCTGTGCGACCTGCCATGTGGAGCATCGTGGTCGCATTCGTTTGAACGCAACGAGCAATCAAAGTTGTGTGGAATGCCACGGAGATCTGAAGGTGAAAGGGCCCGTCCGCGTCTATGCAGCGCACATAGGGACGCTCGAAGACGGTCATCCAGAGTTCGCGGCCTTGCGTCAGGGCGCGAAAGATCCGGGAACCATCCGTCTGAATCACCAGATCCACATGAAGCCGATTCGGCGCGGTCCAACTGGACCGATCGTGCAGCTAGAATGCGCGGATTGTCATCGTCCTGCCGGCCCGGACCTGCCATGGCCTTATGAAGATAGGGTTTACGTTCTTACGGAGACATCCTACTCACAAGAGGCGAAAAGCGGGATGCCCCACGACGTGCTCCCGGGGCCGAAGCCGCTGACAGGGCAGGCAATCATGATTCCCGTGCAATTCGCGACCGCGTGTGCTGGTTGCCATCTGCTGACCTTCGACAAGCGATTCGAGGATGGAGTGCCACACGATAAACCGAAAGTAGTGCACGCGTTTTTGGTGAAGAGATTTCAAGACTACATTTTCACGCATCCGGGCGAACTGCGTGCCGTGCGCGATCCAAAACGGGATTTGACGGGCAAGCCGAAACCACCAGACGCGCAGGTGCTGACCCCGGAGCAGTGGGTGGAGGGGCGAGTGGTAGAAGCGCAAGAGCTACTGTGGAGGAAAACCTGCAAGCAGTGCCATGCGGTCGATCCTAAGCCTGAGCCTTTGACATTCCCGATTGCAATCAGCGCTGCCGTCAAATACGGTTGGGAGGATTCCTTGCCGAAAATTGCCGAGTCGCGCGTGACAGAACGATGGCTGCCGCATGCGAAATTCGATCATGATGCGCATCGAGGATTTTCCTGCGTGAGCTGCCACGCGAAGGCGCTGACGAGTACGGAGACGAGCGACATCCTAGTGCCGGGAATTGCAAACTGTAAGACGTGTCACGCGCCGGGGCCGGAACATGCCGAATCGCGATGTTTCGAGTGCCACACGTATCATGATTGGGCAAAGAGGAAGGAAGTAAAAGCAACCTATACGATGCCTGCGCTAGAGCGCGGCGGAAAATAGGCGCGCATAGGATCGTTGGTTGCGGCCAATGGGTTTGCGGTCCGTCGTCCGCAAGGAACGCGGGTCCAGGATGACAACTTTGCGAATGGGCGCACACCGAGTGAAGGATTCCTCGCTTCGCTGGCAGTGACCGTTAGAGATTTTCTGACGTTTCGATAGAAAAAACCGCAGGGCTCGGGGACTCCCCCTGCGCTAAAGGCGCTAACCGTTGATCAGCGACATCATGTGCTCGGGGTAGCGCTTGCCAGATACGGCACCCTTGGGAGCGACTTCTTCCACTCGGCGCAAATCGTCGCCCGAGAGTTTCACGCCTAAGGCGGCGACGTTTTCTTCCAGATACTTCCGGCGCTTCGTGCCAGGGATTGGAATGATGTCTTCGCCCTGTGCGAGTAGCCATGCAAGGGCGAGCTGTCCCGGCGTACAGTTCTTCTCTCTTGCCAGTGACTCCACGCGCGCGAAAAGATCGAGATTCTTCTGCAAATTTTCACCCTGAAAGCGTGGAGACAAGCGGCGATAATCGTCGGCGGCAAGATCTTCAAATTTCTTGATTTGCCCGGTGAGGAATCCGCGCCCAAGCGGGCTATAGGCGACGAAAGCAATGCCCAGCTCGCGGATTGTCGGAAGGACTTCCTCTTCTGGATCGTGCGTCCAGAGGGAATATTCCGTTTGCAGCGCTGCGATGGGATGAACCGCGTGCGCACGGCGAACCGTGGCCGGCGAGGCTTCAGAAAGCCCCAGGAAGCGCACTTTCCCTTCTTTCACCAACTGGGCCATGGCACCCACGGTTTCCTCGATGGGAGTTTTGGGATCGACGCGATGCTGGTAGTAAAGGTCGATGCTGTCGACACCGAGTCGTTTGAGGCTGGCCTCACAGCAAGCGCGAACATACTCGGGCTTACCGTTGACGCCGCGAACATTGGGATTTGCACGGTCACGAACGATGGCAAATTTCGTGGCGAGAAAAATCTTGTCGCGGCGATCGCGGATGGCTTTGCCGACGAGGATTTCGTTGTCACCGTAACCGTAGACGTCGGCGGTATCGAGGAAATTGATGCCGAGTTCGAGGGAACGATGAATGGTGGCGATGGATTCGGAATCATTGCGCGTACCATAAAATTCCGACATGCCCATACAGCCGAGACCCAGAGGGGAAAGTTGAGGTCCACTAAGGCCCAAGCGGCGGTGTTGCATGAGATCACCTCAAAATGAGTCTAGCTGAGTAAGATGTGTAGGCGAGAGACCAGGTTACGTGATAGAAAAGCCGGGGTCACAGGAGGGCAGGGTGAAGAATCACGTCTGGACGGTGCTTCTGATTGTTCTCTCGGCGCTCAGCTGTGGCGCAACATTTCTTTTCGCGTTGTACCGGCAGTTGGCGTTAGTGGAAGTAGCGGCGAGCATGGTCACGGGAGTGGAGCTGTATTTTCTGAGTTCATCGATTGGCGATTGGATGGAGAAGAAGCGGGGACCAAGCAAAACGAGATTGTGGATCGCCGTAGGCCTGGCCGTTGCGGTGGTGTGTTACTTTCTGATCGCCAAGTCACTGCAGCAACCCGGCGCTGGCTAAATCAATCCAGGCGCGATTTGCGTTGCCAGCCGAGAGGATAGAGGAGCAGGCCGCCAGGATTTTCGTCCCGAACTTGAGCGGGGAAAGCTGGGTAACCTGACGCAACGTTGGGTAGAAAGCTTGCGCGAGTTGACCCAAAGGCCCGCCGGAGCTTAAATAACACTAATCTTTTCAATTGATTATGGGTTCCTGTTGTGGCATAAAACATGCCCCCTATAAGGATGGAGGCTAAGGCTATGGCCCCGTCCATCCAGATCGAAGTATCTCCCGAGCAAGAGCAAAAACAGGGAAAAGTCAGTAAAACGCAGGTTCCGGAGTCTGGCAAGGCTGTCGCAGGAACTCCAGCAACAAAAGTGACGTTGCCCGCGCGACCGGTAGAGGGTTCGTTTCAATCCTCGATGCTGGAATACAACCGGATGAAGAGCGGTTCGCGTCTGAAGAATACGTTGATCAGCCTGTTGGTGAATAGTTGTCTGCTGGTTGCCCCGATTTTCGCGGGATTGTATTTCACCGATTCATTGGACTTGAAACAGTTCGCATCGACCTTCCTCGTCGCGCCACCTCCTCCCCCTCCGCCACCACCCGCAGCAGCAGTGGTCGTCCGAGCGGCACCCGTCCACAAGGTGTTTGAAAATTCGGGCAAGCTGGTTGCGCCGACGGTAGTGCCGAAAGAAATCGCGATGCTGAAGGAAGCGCCGATCCCTGACGTCGAAGGCGTTGGGGGAGTTGCTGGCGGCGTTCCTGGAGGAGTTGCTGGCGGTTCCATGGGCGGTGTACTTGGCGGAGTGATTGGTGGCACAAGCATTCCTGCACCGATCGCACCGAAAGAAAAAGGGCCGAAAGCACCTGTACGCGTGGGGGGACGCGTAAAGGAGCCGAAGCTGATATCGCGAGTAGAGCCGAAGTATCCACCGTTGGCTTTGCAGACGCACATGCAAGGCACCGTGATTGTCGACGCCATCATTGATGAGCATGGCGACGTGGTGGAAGTGAAAGTAGTTTCCGGCCCCCCGCTGCTGATTCAAGCAGCGCTCGATGCAGTGCGGCGCTGGAAATATGAACCCACTTACCTGAACGATCAACCGGTGCCCGTCCAACTGAATGTGACAGTGGCGTTCAAACTGGGCGGCGCATGAGTTGCTAAGAGTTGGACGGAGGGCGGAACAGTGCAGTCGGGGCTGTTCCGCCTTTTGTCATTTATGGCCGTGGAGATTCCGTTGCGTGGTCCAGGTACTTGATCAGCAAGACTTCGTTTCCCTTGTCGTTGTAAATCAAATCATCCACAAGTTTCTTGGACATCAGAATGCCAAAGCCGCCAGGGCGCATGCCCCGACTTTCACGTTCCGCCATGTGAAGGAATGGCTGGTCGGGGGGATTGGCGATGGCCGAATGCTTGAGTTCTTCGAGAGAGAAACCGGTGCCGGGGTCCTTCACTTTGCATAGAACCATGCGGCGCGTTCTCACATAGCTGACTTCCACAAATTGCGAAGGGTCAAAGTTTCCGCCATGCTCCATGGCGTTCAGGAGAATTTCCCGGAACGCGGTGGCCACTTCTTCGGTTTCAGCATCCGGTAAATCGGAAGCTTCACGATAGAACTGCAGGAGGCGATTGGCCGTGAGCACGTCGCAGCGGACGGAAACGCGCACCCAGTTCGCGGTAGCCGAGAGAATCTCAATTCCGTCATCCCAATAAGGCTCGCACATGGCCACGCGGATAATCTCGGCGAGTTTTTCCGTGGAGAAGGGACGCGAGAAATAGCTGAAAGCACGCTCTCGGATGGAATTCAGGACATCACCGGGAATGAACTCTTCTGTGAGGATAATCAAACGCGTGTGAGGACGAACCAAACGCAAGCGCCGAAGCAGTTCGATATCTTCCTGGCCGGAGGTGTGTTCTCCGGTGATGATCAGGTCGTACGGGGACTGCTTGGCAAGCTCGAGCGCGTCATGATTGTCCTTGGCGAGGTGAACGTCCCATTCCTCCTTGTCAAACAGATTGGTGAGCAGTTGATTGATTTCCGGGCTGGAATCGACGAGAAGGGCATGGTGGTGCTCGGTAGTAAGGGGAGCGCGTGGAGCGTTGGCGAGCATAAAGCCTCCCAGGAGTCCCTTCCCAGGCGGTGGGAAAAGAAATACATGCAGTCAGAATGCAGGAAAAGAGTGGGGGGGCGCAAGAGGTGCCCTCCGTTGCATTAGCCGAGTTCGCTGGTCATTAAGAAGAGAGGCTTCATCTCAAAGCTTTGGTACACGGGCCGGAGCCGTTCGGTGCTGTAGTGCTCCTTGACGTTGATGACTTTCTTGGTCGAGGTCACCGTATCGATGGGCATATTGTCGTAGCGGCCGTTCTTGAGCACGACGAGGCGGCCATGGATACGGTTGAGAAGCAGGTCGAGAGCGAGGTTGCCGTAGGCCATGGGAACGATGGAATCGATGGCATCAGGATCACCACAACGGACGAGATACCCAAGCTTCTGGTTGATGCATTCGATTCTCTTGCCGTTGTTGAATTTGGGAGATAGCTCGGTGAGTTCCTCGGACACGAGATCGCCGATGCCACCCAGTTTTTTGTGGCCGAAGGCATCCGCAGCAGAATTTTGAAAGATCATTTCGCCGCCTTCGAACATAGCGCCTTCTGAAACTAGGACGATGGAATAGCGGCTGGGATTGCGCCTGCGATCATGCACAAGGAGTTCCGTGAGCTGCTCGATATTGAACTTATGCTCGGGGATGACGCAACGATTGGCAGCGCCTGCCATCGTGGGGAGCATGGCAGTAAAGCCGGCGTAGCGTCCGAAGACTTCGAGAACCATGAAGCGCTCGTGCGAGCCGGCGGAAGTACGCAGGGAGTTGGTCATCTGAATGGTGCGAGTGATGCAGGTGCTGAATCCGATGCAGTAGTCCGTGCCAGGAACGTCGTTGTCCATGGTCTTGGGGATGGCCACAACGCGGACACCCTCTTGGTAGAGCCGCACACCGTAGCTGAGCGTATCGTCACCACCGATGGGAATCATGTACTCAATGCCGAGCCACGCAAGATTCTTGAGGATCTCGGGGGTGAGGTCGTTTTTCTCGGCGTTGTATTCCGCCTTCAAATGGTCGGGGACGCTGTTCTTGCTAACGCGGCCGGGGTTGGTCCGCGAGGAGTGAAGAAACGTTCCGCCCGTGCGGCCCGCGCGGTTGACGACATCTTCGGTGAGCCGCTGGAAATTATTGGAATTGTCGTGCTTTTCGTCGCGGACGATATCGACGAGACCGCCCCAGCCGCGGCGGATGCCAATCACTTCATAACCCTCACGCAGCGCACGAAAGGTGACTGCGCGAATAGCCGGGTTCAGGCCGGGGACGTCACCGCCTCCTGTAAGAATTCCGATTACGCCTTTACGTACATTGATGTTAGCCATGTTGCAAGATTCGCCTCAGAGTGGAATCACAAACAGATGATTATGCGGCCTCGGGAGGAAATTAGGAAGTGCAAGAATCACAAATCGAAATCTTGGGATGGGGGAATTGAAAAAGATGCTGCATTTCTAGGCCCCGCCGTTTCAATCGACCTTAGAGAAGGAAATCCTACTCATGGCCAAGCGCCACCATGGGGTCAAGGCGGGCCCAAGGCGAAGAAACACGGCGCGCGTTGTCCATCGAAGAGGGATTCCTCGTTTCGCTCAGAATACCCATCAAACGTTTTTCGCCAAAACTAGAGTTCGATGCGGGTGCCTAAGACAATAAGGAATTTGGAGAGCCACGCGGGATGGGCCGGCCAGGCAGGAGCAGAGACAAGGTTGCCATCGACGACAGCTTCGGTCATGGCTATGTCGGCAAACGTGCCGCCCGAGCGGGTTATTTCGGGTGAAACGGCGGGATAGCAACTGCAGTTCTTGCCTGGCAGAACGCCCGCTGCGGCCAGAACTTGAGCGCCGTGGCAGATCGCTGCGATGGGCTTCTTGGCCGAAGCAAAATGACGGACGATTTCCAGGACGCGCGGGTTCAGACGAATGTATTCGGGAGCACGACCACCGGGGATGACGAGGGCGTCGTAATCTTCCGGGCGCGTGTTTTCGAACGTAGCGTTGAGGGCGAAATTGTGGCCGCGTTTTTCGGAGTAGGTTTGGTCGCCTTCGAAATCGTGAATCGCCGTGCGCACCACCTCACCGGATTTCTTTCCGGGACAGACGGCGTGGACGTTGTGGCCGACCATCAGTAGCGCCTGAAACGGCACCATTACTTCGTAGTCTTCGACGTAATCGCCAACGAGCATCAAAATGTTCTTGCGAGACACGGGCATCCTCCATGCTGGATAGAAAGCATAGCAAAATTTTGATGCGGACAACTGAGCAGGTAGATTCAACGCAGAAATCGAAGAGGGATTTCTCCACTCCGGGACGGCAAAGAGCGCCGTCCCAACGGTCGAAATGACGTGTTTCTCATTGTGGCGGCTCTTAATGAGCGGCAGCAGGCGCAGGGCTGGTGCTCTCGTCGATGGTGAGCATGTCTGTACGCATTTTGTCCCATTCGCGAAGAGTGAGACCGCGCGCGGCGAAGAAGCGCCGGATCATCGGGGAATCCCATCGAAGGACTTCTTCGAGCACGGGGACGAGCACGCTCATGGCGTTGTCGCTCAGCACGGTGCGGCGAGCAACGCGGGTGATGAACTTGGCTTCAGAGACGGCAATCGTAAGGCCATCGTACTGGTTGACGTGCATCATGACCGGCAAATCGGAACTGCCGTCACCCATGTAAATGATGTGATCGTGGCTGATGCCGAGCTCGGCGCGGAGTTCTTCGAGCACGGTGATCTTGCCCCAGCCGGCCGTGGCACGAATGATGGATTCCACTTCGCCGGTGGCTTCATGGAAGCGGAATCGCGTGCCGAAAATGTGATCGGCCGGAACGATGCCTTCCAGCGCCGACTGGATAATCTCCTGGGGCGCAGCGGAGATCACGTAAAACGAGATTTTGTAGTCTTCGGAAAGGTTGTCGAGCGAACGCGCAAACAGGCTGACGTCATGCTTCAAGCGGATGTGCTTGCCGGTCTCGATGAGATGCTCGCGGCGAACACGGCGGAAATCCGGGTCATGCAGAATCAAGTAAGAAAGTTCGGCGCCCTGCTGGACGAGGTTGATGTTGGACAGGCCCTTCACCTTATCGTGAAAACCATGAAAGCCGATAAGTTCGCTCAACGCGACTCCCGAGTCGTTGAAACTGAGCGTCTGGTCGAAGTCGCTGGCCAGAAGATAATGCTTTGTCATACGGGTAATGCTCCTCTTTCTGCCCGGTAGCGGCGGGCGCGAGCCGGACGGGCGGCTCGAAAACTCCCCACGCCTACACCATAACCCTGATTGGAAGTGCCGTCCCACGAATAATATTGATGGGTGCTATGCGTGGAAAACGTAAACAAAATGTTACCTGTAGATGAGATGCAGCGAAATGGTAAAGCGTTAAAAGGAAAGAGGTTAGAAGGCGGAAGGCATTGAAAAGGAAGGGCTTGGCGTGAGCAACAAGCAAAAACTTTCATGCGAAGAAAAAGCGATAGGGGTTCGGCAGAGGCCTTTGGGCTCAGCGCGAGCCCGAAAACCAGGCCCAGGCGCGGTCGATCCAGCCGATTTGCGCTGGAGAAGGAGTGGCGGAATAGGGACGCACAGAGGGTTCGTCGGTGACGGTGTATGGCTGGCCATTGCGCAAATAGAGGCGCTGTGATTCGGCGTGATTGAGCGGGCGGGCGCCGCGGCGTCCAAATACGGCGAGTTGATTGCCGGATTCATCCACGGCGCGGTCGCGGTCAATTCCCTTTGAGAGGGAGAGCGCGGGACCTCTGGTGCGAGTGCTAGCGATAAGCTTCGGCGTGGGACGCGGACTGAACCCGGAGAAGTGTGCGGGGTCGTCGAAGGGCGAAACAATCTGAAGAACGCGTAGACCATTCCGGCCATCGGCAACGAAAGCAAAGGCGCTTCCGGCTACCATTCCGATCTTGATGTCGTTCACGTCATTGAGTTGACCATTGGCGGTAAAGAACTGATCGAGTCTCGGCGCGGTGGGATTTTCGATATCAACGATTGCCAAGCCCTGTTTCCCTGCGGAGACGTAGGCGTAGGTGCGCGCGACATAAACGTTGCGGGCATCTTCAAACGGCACAAACGCATTGGGTACGGATTTAGGTTGGGCCAGATCGGTGACGTCTAGAATTCTCAACCCGCTGCGGTCAACGACAAAGGCGTAACGAAATTGAATGGCCATGGAACGAGGGTCATCCAGGAATGGCGCACCGATTGTTGCGGTGATTTTCGGGACGAGCGGATTGTCGAGGTCCACGACAACGAGTGCTTTGTCCGTGAGAAGGTAAGCAAATGTGCCGGCGATGGTGATGCGGTGCGCCCCGTTGAGTACGCCCCCGGGATTGAACGCCAGAGCGCGCTTCAGGAAATTGTTCGTGGGATCGCCATCGAGTAGCGTGCCCACACCGGGGCTCTTCGATTTCAGATCTGGGTTGCCGACGATCACTAGGCCTTCCTCTTTGTCGGCGACATAAAGGAAACCGTAGAGCAGGTGGATGGGTTGCTCTTCGTTTTCAGGAATGCGCGTACGAAGCGGATCGACGCCTAGAGTCGTAGGCGAAGCGACGGCCACGGCGTTCTTTGTAGGAAGAAAGAAGCGCTGACCAAGTGGGGAGACGGGCGCTGTCGTTACACGCTGAGAGAAACCCTTGTTATCGATGTTCGCGATGTCGTAAATGCGCAAACCACCTTTGCCTGTGGCAGCGTAGGCGTACTCGCCCCGTGCTTGAATGTCGAGAACATTGCCTTGCTGGTGCGCAACAGCAGAGAGCTGGCGATTGTGCGCGACAAAATTCTTGAAATTGTCAGGATAAGCTACGCGTTGAAGGTCACTGCCATAAATGGCTTCGGGTTCGTCGTGCTCGGCGACGGCCACGGCTTCGAAACCGTGGTCGCCGGTGGCGACGTAAATGTAGCGTCCGAGGAAATTCATGAAATTGGTACCTTGAAGAAGGAGTTGCGCCATCCAGGCGTTGTTGTCGTTCGCGGCGGAGACGTGACAGTCCGTGCATTCCTTGGTTTCTTTGGCTCGCACGGTATGGGGCACAAAGGTGCTAAAGGCCTGGCCGGAAAATCCTTCGGCGGATATGGTTTGCTGCGTGTAGTAGAGCCACTCGCGATTGGCATTCTGCGAGCTGACCAGGACGGCACAAGAAGAGCGCGCTGGAGCTATGCGGTGGCCGGTGACCGTGCCGTCGACGCCAAGAAAATAAGCGTCATCCCGCAGGACCTGGAAGTTGTAGCTGGTGTAATTCTTGGTGAGCAGACCTTCATTGTGCAGCATGGGTCGACGCGCGTTGGCGGTCATCTGCAGGTGGCAGCCGAAGCATGTGGGCGTCCAGGAGGAATGGCAGGCGTAGCAAGTCATCGAGGAATTGCCGTGGGCGAGAGGCGCGTCGTCCGCGGGGACGTAGGATAATGCCAGGCCATCCCGGCTCATCAGCTTGGCGCGCAACGATTTCATGCTGAAATGCATGTTTCCGGGGGTGACCGTGTCCAGGGTCTGGACGATCTCCCATTCTCTATGTTCATCGGTCATGGAGCGTTGAAAGAGTTTGTCGCCGCGCCATTCGAACCGGCGCAAGCCCCAAGGGGTGCGAAGCGCTTCCAGGTGGCGGCCGCGAGGTTCGCCGGGGCGAAGAGCATCCGGCGCCGCAGGACCCGAAGTCTGTAGGGTGGTTTTACGCTGAATGGTGCCGTGGCAATCCACGCAGTCAATTTCAACGGCGGCCCGCGGCTCGCCATAAATCTTGCCAATACCGTGATTGTCCTGTGCGAAATGGCAATCGGTACACTGCATTCCTTTGACGAGATGAATGTCCGCGAGGTGCACCGCTTTCTGAAAGCGCTGCGGATCGTCGAAGGCGATCTCCTTGCCGTCCTGGTCCAGCCAATTCCCCTTCCGGTCGTGCTTATAGACCGCGCGGAACAACCAACCATGGCCGTGGAAATCAGCAAACTGCGTAGTCTTTAAGTGAGCATTGAATTCGGGGCTACCAGTTTGTTCCAGGAATTTTTCTTCACCCCAGAGGCCACGTGCGGCCGTGGCTTCGGGATTACGCAGGAAAGACTGATAGCGCTCTTCTTCGGTGGGGTTGTGCTGTTGCGTCGGATACATTTTTTCGGAGTCGATCTCGTTGTCCCACCAGGTCAATCCGAAATAGGTGGCAACCATGTTCGTGCCGGGATGGACATGACAGATCATGCACTGGCTGGAAGGAATGGCACGCGTGAAAGTGTGTTTGATGGGATGTCCGGACTCATCTCTCGGAATCGTGGGATCGACGGAGGCACTGAAGCCAGAGTGGCCATATTGAGCGTAAGGCCCAGAGTGAGCCGGATCGCGATCATTGGCGTAGATGACGTGGCAGGCCGAACAGCCACTGGAGCGGTAATCGCCGGGATGATCGTTGCTGCCGGGGAACGAAAGCAGGGGATCGAGAAGACGGGTCTTCTGCAGTCCCAGAAAAACGGGATCAGTACGTAATTCGGTCCCGAGTCCGCGATCGCTCAGCTTGTCATCGGGCTTGCCAGGAGCTTCTTCACGAGTTGGATTTCCAATTTCCGCTTTTTTCTGACCACCTTGTTCAAAGACGCGCAGGAGGTTGCCGGGCTGAGAAATTTCCCAGCGATAGAGAGGGGTCAGTTCCGGCAACACGCCTTTCGTGCGAGTTTCTTCCGGTGTGGGAGGTGGAATCGTTTTCAAAGCTCGCGGTGCGCCATCCTGGTCGTAACTTTCGCCAAAGCGGGTGTTCTTGTAGGGAATGCCGCCGTTGTTATAGAGCGCGGCGCCCCAGAGAAATCCGGCGTGGGTCATCATGTTTGTGGAGACGGCGCGGGTTTCGCCGGGGTGACAGCCGGCACTGCCGCAAGTTTCCGTAGCAACACGGAGATCGCCGGGATTCACGAACTTCACGTATTCTGCAGGCTCTTTGAGCCATTTCGTGTAAGCACGCTCCGGAAGCGCAGACCGATTCTTGAACGCGGGATCGCGCGGCTGCACGTGCGCTTTTTCCGCAATCGACTTGTATTGTGGAGAGTTCGGCTTTGCATTCGACTCGACCGCAAGGGTGGAATTTCCTCCATGGCAATCGGTGCAGCCGAGATGCACGGCTTTGGAAGGATGCATGGTCGGTTCATCCGTTGAAGTGTGACAGGTGATGCAGCCAGCGGATTTACGATCCGCTTCTTCCGGGGATTGCCCGCGGAAGGAGTTTTGCTGATCGTCCGCCGCAGTGATCGAAGGGGTGCGCGCACCGAGAAAAAGAAGCAGGAACGAGAGTGTCGAGAAAAGGAAAGTGAGCGAGTGTCGGCGGCCAGCTTGCGAGCCGATCCTCAACCGCGGCATAAAATCCAAAACTCCAGACATTCGTCCATCCTTCAGAACGTCACCTTTGCCAAACCAAAAACGGAAAATTGCGTTCGACCTGTGTAGATATCACGGAAACCTTGTCCTGGCTGAAGCATGGAGGCGCCGCCACTCAGAACGAGATTCTCCGAAAGAGGCGGCCGATATTGCACGCCGACGCCGAGATCACTGCCGATGGTGTGGTGGATCGCTGACTGGAACAAGACATATTCGATGGGTTCGGTGCGCATGAAGCGCAGGAAATTGTAATTGGCATAGCCCTTGAGTTTTGGAGTGATATCGAAATCAGCGCCCGCGTTCACCAGAAAAATCCCTGGATTCACGAAATTGGCCTGTCCTTCTTCCTTGCTGGAACGCATATTGGGGAGAAGACTGCCATCCTGCGTAAGAGCGACGCCTGTGCCGGTCAGGCGAATGGCCTGCTGATTCCAGAAACTGAAGATGCCGCCGGCAAAATTCGGCAAGTCCACGATGGAATCAAAGCCATTCGCGTGGCCAGCGCGGGGGTTGGCGTCACCTGAAGAATAAAAAGTGGAAACGCGGTAACGGATCCAGTCGTGGTCGAGGGAGAGTTCTACGGCGGCCATCTGGGCATTGACCGTGACGCTGCGGCCGGCGATGGGATTAAAGGTGTCCTCTCCTGCGGCCTCGTAGAAGGCGTGGGTGAGATTCAGCCGCTTGATGTGACCGCTTCCCAGCCAGCCAAAGTAACCCACGCGGATACCGTGCGGAATGGGGCCGATGCCCTGATTGACGACGTCGCCGATTGGGGCAGGGCGGACAAGGAAGCCGTTGTCATCGTAATGAATGCTGGGATCATCCTTATTCCAGGCGCCGACGAACTCGGCCGTATATCCGGGCAAGAAAAAATCTTGCCAGTAAATATTGGCGAGAACTACCTGCTGCTGGCGAAGTGAGAAGGAATTCAGACCGCTGTTGGTATTCTTCTCCAGGAAATTGAAATAAGCGGCATTGTACTCAATGCGATCGCTGTCCCAGTTTCCGAAGATGCGCAGGCCGGGCTGCTCGTCCACGAAGAGGAAGCCGCGGAAATCGGCGTTGAACTGCTGGATGCCGGCGCGGGCGGAAACGAAATCGTAATTGGGACTGAGGTCGTGAAGTTTTACCTCCACAAACGCTTCCTGCAGACCGATGTGGTCATCGAACCGCGTGGTGCCCTTGCGAACATCGGGGCTGACAATGCCCAATTCCTGGACATCCAGATAATTCAGGCTGAGTTCGGGAGTGATGCGGATGCGCCAATCGACCGGCTTGAAGGACGTGTCGCCATGAAACAGATCGAACGAGACACGAAAGGTCTGGTCGAGAAAAAACTGGTCGCCATTGCCGAAGAAACTTGCACTGCCCGGTTGCGCGGGACTAGCGGCGGTAGGCGTGGGCACGCGGCGTCCATTCAGGAAAGTCTCCGCAGTTGCGGTGACGTTCAAGAACACCTGCTGGCCAAACAGTTCCGGCCAGATTGGCTCATCCCCTTTGAATCGATTGTGATTGAACGGGTCGTACCAGTGCGACTTGACGTAGATGGAGCCGTCCTGCGAAGCATAGCGACGGTAATCGGGCTGAGGAGCCTTCCAGCGATCGGGGATGGTGTTGAACACATCCGCGGCGGGCGTCAACATATCGGGCGCAAGTTCGAGGATATAGTTGGGATCCGCATCCAGGCGGTGGCGGAATTCGCGATAACTTGCGCCCGCTGTGGGAACTTCGGCGGGGAGCGGTGGACCGAGTTCCGTTTGCCGGGGAAGCCGGGAACGAAATTCGGCATTTACGGAAGGCACCAGGAGAATTTCCAAAGTGAGCACTTCGTTGGCCTTCAAAGAAGGGATGGGGATCACCAAAGAGGAATAACCGTCCGCTTCGACGTTCAGTTCGAAAGCACCCGGCGGAAGAGGAAAAATCCGAAACACGCCATCTCCGGAACAGACGGCTGAGGTGCTCTGGTTAGATTGCGTATTGCGGAGCGAGAGTCGGACCGCCCCGATGGGACGCGAAACAGATGGCGAGACCTGTTCGCGGACAGTGCCGTCCAGCGCGGCGGTGGTCAAGGCCTGCTCACGAGGGATGCGTTTTGGAGGCGCGGGTTCTGTGGAAATTTTGACCAGAGGTGCCTGCAGGACAACGGGAGCCTGTGCGCGGGAAGACAGGGTGGCAGCAAGCAGGAAAAACAGGCAATGCGCCGGGAGGATCCTGCACGACTTGGACGGAGCGAAAAAAGACATGCGCTTAGAACAACAAAGTAAAGGAATCCTTGAGAATCTCCGTTAACTACACCGGATTCAGTGCAGCACAGCAACCTTTTTCGAGTGGGCATGCGAATAGTCGATAACGTCCCTTGTCAGCCGCGGGGGTCACCGATTCCCATCCGTCGCAACAAAGCCGATTGTGAGGCTGTTGGAACGCATGTTAATTGTGAAGAGTAGACCCACATGGAACATGTCCTTCGAAGACCCGTAGAATCGCAGCGCGCCTACGAGCAACGGCGCAAGACCCTTGCATGGGGAATGATTCTGGCCCTAGGTATTGCGGTCGCGCTGGCAGTACTGATGGTCGGCTGCGGCAGCGTCACTCCCACATCCACCGGCAGCACACCGCCTCTGGCGGCTGCCCCGTTGAGCACTAGCGACGTACAAGACATTGTGCAAGCCGCGGCGCAGGCTGCGGATTCGCTCAGCATGGTGATCGCCGTGGTGGATCGCGCAGGCAGCGTTCTTGCCGTGTATCGGAAGCCCAGCGCTGGGACCACCGCGATGGGGAATTTCGGCGCCAGCGTTAACGTCAATGATCTAGCTGTGGCGCTGGCACGAACAGCAGCCTACTTCAGCAACGACCAGGCACCGCTTTCTTCCCGCACGGTGCGATTCATCAGCGGCATTCATTTTCCGCCCGGAGTGGCCGACACGAGCAACGCGGCGCTTTATGGCATCGAAAACACGAATCGAGGGTGCACGCTTTCCGCGAGTTTCTTGCCGGGCCAGGCGGTGCAGCCATCGCTTGCGCTGGGCGGCGGTCCCGGTCCTGGTATTGTCACCGGCAAAGCGGACTTGCAGGATAGCGACCCAAACGCGGTAAATCCTGGCGGTGTGCCGATCTTTCGCAGCGGCGTTGTTGTCGGTGGAGTTGGCGTATCCGGAGTTTCACCTGACATTGCCGAATATGCCGCCTATACAGCAGCAACCTCCAACGGTTTCGGGCCGACTCCCGCACCACCCGGAGTGGTTTTCATTAATGGGATTGCGCTTCCGTTCGTGAATCAGACCACCGCGCCCGCCGGAGTGAATCCGGGGACGTTTGTGGGAACATTTTTGGTAGGTCCGGTGGCTAGCGCTGGACAACCCCCAGAAGGCGACCTGATTACACCGACCGCCGGGCCCGTCGGCGGGTTGAGCGCTACAGACGTGCAAGGGATTCTGGCCGGCGCGGAAGCGACCGCGAATCAGACCCGCGCAGTGATCCGGCTGCCGCTGGGATCGAAGGCAAAAATGGTGATCGCGGTGGCGGACCTTGACGGCACGATCATTGGGTTACGCCGCATGACGGATTCGACGGTATTCAGTATTGATGTGGCCGCGACGAAAGCGCGCAACATGGTGTACTTCAACAGTTCCTCGCGCACAACAGTGGATCTAAATCAAGTGCCGATAGGCACCGCGGTGACAAATCGCACGATCGGCTTCGGCGCGCAGCCTTTGTTTCCACCCGGAATCGAAGGATCCTCCGCCGGACCTTTCTTCAATTTGTATACACAGGATGTGGCCAACCCCTGCACCCAGGGATTCCAAACGGGGCCGCCGAACAACAATAAGAGTGGCATTGTCTTTTTTCCGGGAAGCGTTGGCCTCTACCGCAACGGAGTTTTAGTGGGTGGCCTCGGAGTGAGCGGCGACGGCGTAGATCAGGATGATTATGTTGCTGCCGGCGGTGCGGTCAACCTCCAGGCACCAGCCCAAATTCGTGCGGACCAGATTGTTATTAATGCCGTCCGGCTTCCCTACCAGAAATTCCCCGAAAATCCAACGAACTAAGGTGTAAGGTATTCGAGGCTCCCGGCTCTACTCTTTCTTTTACGCGTCAACGCCGTGGCACCGGGGCCTATCATCACGCCGGTCTTCGGACGAACGGGGCTGCCCCAACAGGCTGTGGACGATTTTGCCAAAAAGATCGCGGAGAAAGTGCCGATGAAACGGTTCTGCCAGCCGAAGGAAGTTGCCGGGGTGGTGGCATCTCTCGCTTCGTCGGACGCGTCGTACGTAACGGGGGTGGAGAGAAACGTGGCGGTCGGGCTCGGGCAACTCTGAGCAAAACTCGCGTCTCTCCTGCCCGGACAGGAGCGGCTTCAGCCCTCGTTCTACTCCAGCGGCGCGGAGGGGTTTGCCGTTCTAGCCACGTTGAGATCAAGGAGCCATTTGTGAGCTGTGTCCGTGGGGGCGTAACAATTGCCGTCGGCGTTGTACGTTGCCGCGCAGGTTGCGGTGCGCTCTTTCCGCCGTGGAGATTGGGCGAATTGCCAAACAGCCGCCTCCGGGAAGCCGCTCTGCACGACGGCGGGGGGAGTGGGCAGAAACGCACAGCCGGGAGCAGGCGGACACACATCGTTAAAGACCCAAAGAGTCAGCTTGCGATCGCCGAGATGGTCCTGGAGGTCCTTTACGGTGGTGACGGTTTGGCTACCGCCTTCGTTGATGGGTACGCCTGAACAATAAGCGCCGCCGCGAAAATTTGCTTTTGCCAGAGCGTCGATCCAAGCGTGCACATACTCGTGATAAGCGGGTGGGAGGCGGCCTCCCTCTTCGATATCCAGAAAAATAATAGTTCTCGCGGGAAAACCTTCCTGCTGGGCGAGTTTGGCCGCATTCTCCGCATCGAGTGCGCCTTTTTGCTTTGCGTCCGAAGCCGATATCAGATTGCGGTTCACTCTGCCATTGAACAGAACGACGAAACCGAAGCCTTGGGATTCGAGCAGTGCGCGCTTGCCAAGCCAGTTGGTGCGCTTCTCTCCAGGTGGCGGCCCAAGCCAAAAGCTGGTGAAAGCAAACGTTTTGCGCAGAGCGGGAAGTGCCTCGTCGCCGGGATATTCGTTGAGGTCAAACCCGAGATAGGAACGACCCTGATCCGGGTTGGATCCCGTTCTGCCGGGGTAGGCAAGTAACGCGGCAAATAGGGAAAGTAACAAAGCCGGAAAAATGATTCGCGGGCGACGCATCCGAGAAATCTACAGCATGTCGCCCGACTGCGGAAGAGAAAGAATGCCCCTCAAGCATCCATGTAATGAGCTTTCCCGTCGCCAAATGACCAGTTTTCCCAACTCACTTCCACAAGATTGATCAGCAAGTCCTGCGGGCGAAGGCCGGGAGATTCCGCGAGGATTTCTGCCATACGTTTATAGAGGAGTCGTTTCTGTAGGGGCTTGCGGCCGGTGCTTAGCGTGATCTGAACGAAAACAACGCGGGCGGACCTTTGTACCCCGAGATAGTGCGGGTCATAGACCATCGCTTCGGGTGAATGTTCGGTGATTACCTGAAAATGGTCATCGGGTGGAACAACGAGCGACTCGACCATTGCGCGATGCACGCCATCACCAATCGCTTTGCGATATTCGGCCGACGTGCCCTGACGAAGGGAAATGCGTACGAGTGGCATGGAAATCCTCCGGCAAGTTCGATGCAGTTCGATAATGCAGAGGCACAAAGAGGCGTTGGTCAGCCCTCGCGCAGTTTGTGGCCCGAGAGATTGCCGAGGCCGTCGTAGGCAGCATATTTGTAGGTTTCGCTGAGGGTGGGATAGTTGAAGACCTGCTCAATAAATTCGTCGATGGTTAATCCTTTATCGAGAACCATCATGCCAATGTGAATAAGCTCTGTGGCGGACTCTCCGAGGATGCTGATGCCGAGCAACCTGCGATCTGCGCGATGGAAGATCAGCTTCAGCATTCCGGCAGTGTCGCCGGTGATGTGGCCGCGGGCGTTGTTTTCGTAGTGAGCGCGGCCGACGCAATAATCAATTCCCTTCTCTTTGCAGGACTCTTCGGTTTCCCCGGCAGCGGAGATTTCCGGGATGGTGTAAATGCCCATGGGTAGCAAAGAGGCAACGCGTTGCTTGTACTTCAGGCCGAACGCGTGGCAGACGGCAACGCGGGCCTGCTCCATGGACGTTGAAGCCAGCGCGGGAAATCCGATGACGTCGCCCGCTGCGTAGATGTTCGGCACGGCGGTACGGTAGTTCGCATCGACAGGGACGTAACCTCGGTCATTGATGGCCAGCCCGGCTTTGTCCAAGGCCAGACTATCCACCGCCGCGCGCCGGCCTGCGGCAAACAGGGCCGCTTCCACTTCCAGTGTCTTCCCGCTCTTCATGAAAAGGCGGGCACCGGCTGCGTGATTTTCCACCTTGACCGGGCGCTCATTAAACCAAAGGTGCATGCCAAGAGAGAGAAAACGGTCGCGCAAGCGGCTGGAGATTTCGGCGTCGAGAAAGGGCAGTAGTTGGTCGCGTCCATCGACCAAAGTAACATCCACTCCCAAGGCCATGAAAATGGAAGCGTACTCACATCCGATCACACCTCCGCCGATGACGGCCAGGCTCTTCGGGATGCGCTCCATGTGAAGAAAGGTGTCCGAGTCAAATGTGTGGATATCATCGAAGGCAATTTCAGCCGGACGATAGGGTTTGGAACCCGTGGCGATCAGGATGACCTGGGCGCGAAGAATACGCCGGTCCCCTGGGCCACGGACACTGATGGTGTGTGCATCTTCGAAGGAAGCTTGGCCGCGGAGAAGTTCGATTTCGTGGAGTTCGAGATTCTTGAGGATGCGGCTGCGTTCCATAACCACCACGGCACGTTCGTGGTGCATGAAATCGTGAACGGTGAGATTTTCCTTTAGGGAATAATCAATCCCGTAGAGTCCGCGCTGCTTCAGGCCGGAGAAATAGAGGGCTGACTCTCGCAGGGTCTTACTGGGAACCGTTCCCGTATTGATGCAACTTCCGCCCACAGCTGTAGCGCGCTCAATGACTGCGACGCGCTTGCCGAAGTAGGCGGCCTGGGCGCCGCCCTTCTCTCCCGCAGGGCCGCAGCCGATGACGACGAGGTCGAATATTTCGGGAGAAGACACAAAACCTCCGCAAGGATGACCGGGCCTGCACGATCGAAATAGAAAATAGTGACCGGCTTTGATTTTAGAAGAAGGAGTGGGATTGGGGAGGAAATAGTCGTAGGGGTGTGCCGAAACATATCTCGCAGAACTTGGGGTGTCTTGAATCAGCAGAGGCGACTTGCGTCCAGCGCGGCTCTTTGATGTGATACGGACGTGAATCTGCCCCATTTTGTGCGCTCGGCCACGGGCATCCGCTGGCAGTGGAAAGTGTTCATTCCAATCATCACCGTGCTCGTCGTGAGCATCACGGCGATCCATGCGGTTCTGCGCTCGCAGGAGATTCGCGACGTGCAGTGGATCCTGATCGCGGCGGTAATCATCGCCATTGTCTTGTGCTTCGTGCTCTTGGCGGTTCTCCTGGTCCTGATCGAGCGGCCCTTGGAAGAATTAATGGAGACGATCGCGCGGGTTCGCCGGGGAGACCTGACCGCGCGCGTCGCTTTCGCGAAGCGCGAGGATGACGTCGGGCAATTGGGGCAACAATTCAACGAGATGATCGAGCAACTCGACCAGAATCGCCAGGAGATTGAAGAGTTCCACACGCGGGAAATGGCGCGCGCGGAGCATCTGGCCACCCTCGGAGAGTTGGCAGCCGGACTGGCGCATGAAATTCGTAATCCGCTCGCGGGAATTGCCGGGGTTGTCGATATCATGGGGAAAGAACTGCCGGCGACCAGCCCCAGCCGTGGCGTCATTGGCGAGGTACACCGTGAGATTCTGCATATCCAGGCGATTTTGAACGATCTGCTCTCCTACGCCCGGCCCCGGCCTCCCAATTTCCATCCCGCGGACCTGAACGCTACGATCGAACAGGCGGTTCTGCTCGCGCGCCAACAGGTACTCACCAAGCCGATCGAGGTCTTATTTGAACCAAATTCCTCGCTGCCGTTGGTTGAGCATGATCCTGCGCTCATTCAACAGGTGGTCTTAAATCTGGCGTTGAATGGAATCCAGGCGATTCCCGGGACAGGTCAGGTGCAAATAGCAATGGGGCAAGATCATGGATTTATCCGCATACAAGTTTCGGATACCGGACGAGGAATCTCGCCGGAGGCGTTGCCAAGAATCTTCAAGCCCTTCTTCACCACTCGCAGCGAAGGCACCGGACTTGGATTGTCACTGGCGAACAGCATCGTGCAATCGCATGGTGGTCGGATTGAGGTCAGCAGCACACCCGGGAAAGGCACGCAGTTCAAGATCTGGCTTCCCGTGCACCGGACGATGCAGAGCCACCGAAGACCTCCAGCTGCTAAATAAGTGATAGAGTAAACGCATGGCCCAAAAGAGGATTTTAATTGTCGACGACGAGAAGCTCGTCCGCTGGGCACTGAATCAAAAGTGTATGGAATACGGTTACCAAACCTTGGAAGCCGAAAACGGCGAAGATGCCCTTCGTGCATTGCAAACTGAAACCGTCGACCTGGTTCTTCTGGATGTACACCTTCCGGACCTGGGCGGGATTGAAGTCCTTGAGAAGCTGAAGCAGGCGGGCGAGAGCCGTAGCATCATCATGATGACGGCGGACCCACAACTGGATGACGTGAAGGCGGCGCTGCGGCTCGGCGCGTACGATTTCGTCAGCAAGCCGATCAATTTCGAAGAACTCAGCGTGACATTGCAAAACGCCTTGGAAGCCGGGTCTTTGCGCACAGAAGTTGAGTCGTTGCGCGATGAAGTTCGGCGCCGGGCGGGCTACCACGAAGTGATCGGCGTCTCTCGGAAGATTACGGAGTTGATGAAGTTTGTCTATAAAGTGGCCGCCAGCGAAGCAACCACCATTCTGATCCAGGGAGAAAGCGGGACAGGCAAGGACTTGGTCGCTAAGGCCATTCATTACCATAGCTCCCGCGCCGAACGTCCGTTCGTAGCCATCAACTGCTCCGCCATTCCGGAAACATTGATGGAAGCCGAGTTGTTTGGGCATGAGAAGGGCGCATTTACCGACGCCAAGGCCATGAAAAAGGGCCTCTTTGAAATTGCTGACGGTGGCACCCTCTTTCTGGATGAAATTGGTGAGCTCTCTCCCCTCTTGCAGGCCAAATTGTTGCGTGTCCTGGAGGACCAGGTTATCCGCCGCGTCGGCGGAGTCCGCGATATCCAGGTGGAGGTGCGCGTCATTGCTGCTTCCAATCGCGATTTGGAACGGGAAGTCCGCGAGAGCCGTTTCCGGCAAGACCTCTTCTACCGGCTAGCCATCATCGCCATCTACTTGCCAGCCTTGCGGGAGCGCAAAGAGGACATCCTACCGCTGGTCGAGTTTTTCCTGGCACATTACAACCGTAAATTCCGCAAGTCGGTCCAGGGTTTGACGGAAGATACCAACCGTCTTCTGCTGAATTACGACTGGCCGGGGAATGTGCGTGAGCTGAAAAACGCACTAGAGCGCGCCATGATTCTGGAAGATGGCAAGTTATTGAAACCGGATGACCTGCCTTTCTCCGTTGCCAGTGGGCGCAGCGGTGCCATCGTCGCCGACAGCCCTCTGGCCGCCACCCAGGAAGCCGTGCCCGCACCGGGAAAGCGGCGTTTACCTCCCCTGTCTATTCCTGAGGGCGGTACCTCACTTGAGGATGTAGAACACGCACTGGTCGAACTAGCGCTCCAGCAGTCGCACGGGAATCAGATCAAAGCGGCGAAGCTGCTGAACATCAGCAGAGATGCGCTACGCTACAAGATGAAGAAGTTTGGGCTGTCCCACTCGGAGGAAGAAGAACCTGCCGCCCCTTCGAGCTCGCACTAGGGGCTTCCGGCAAAGCGTGACCCAGAAACAAAACTGCGTGAGAATCCGCGCTCAAGTGTGAAAACTCGCATGTGCGAAGCCAACTCCTGATTTGGGCAGCCCGGCATGTTCATAAATTGTGCATTTGCAGCCAGTTACAAATTACGGAGACTTGGGGAGAACGGAACCATAGATGCATATCACCACAGTGTTCAGCAATTAGGCAATGGAGCGATTGTCAAAAGGCTGAGCAGTGGGCGTTCCTTTTAGGACGTTCGGGCTCGCGGTGAAGGCTCGAAAGGATACGTCGTAAAAAGGGACGCCCACAATAAAGATTTCGGCAGCGGCCAGCGCGACTACAACGAAGCATGGTAGGAACGACCGCGAATGCCCGGATCCCGGGCTTCTGATTAAGCTGGCCGCTGCCATTGTTTTTGGTGCGGAACATCTCCGCGAAGGCCCGCCACCAGGTTTCTCTCAAGTCGTTCTTTCCCCACACAGTTAGGTGAATCGACGCAGAAGTTTGCGGCAGTTGGCTCACCAGACGAAGATGAACGGAAAAACGCCGTGCAACTTCTTTGTTTCAAACGTAATACAGGAAGCCGTTCTGGTACCGTACGTGCACTTCTAAAACTGGAACTAACAGAGTGTCGAGAGCGTGGATTTGAGAAGTGTTGAGGAGGGTGTCATGCCGCAGGTTGCGGAAATAAAAGAGAAACAGAAACTGGACAGCAGCAGACGAGTAACTCTGACCAAAATCCTTGTCACAACGGATTTTTCTGAAGTGTCTGATCGGGCGTTGGACTATGCCATCGCGCTCGCGCGGCGCTACGACGCGCGCATTTATCTTACTCACGTAATCACACCGGATCCTTTCCAGTTTGCAGAACCCCAGCTTGCCCAGGCTACCTACGAGAAAGTGCGGCAGGCCGCCGAAGAGGGTATCACCGACATCCTGATTTCTGGCAAATTGCGCGGCGTGCCCCATGAAGTTCTGATGGAAGAGGGGAATGTCTGGCCGACGCTGGATAAAATGATTGCAGAACACGAAATCGATCTAGTCGTAGCTGGGACGCACGGCCGCGGCAAGGTGCAAAAGATTCTGATTGGATCGGTTGCGGAGGAGATTTTCCGGCAGGCGAATACCGCGGTCCTGACGGTGGGTCCGGCGGTGAAAGGCGAAGCGCAGAATGAGATCGAGCTTAAACACATTCTGTTCGCTACGGACTTTGGACCCGGGGCAGAGAAGGCCGCTGCCCATGCCTTCTCCCTGGCACAGGAACACAACGCACACCTCACGCTGCTGCATGTGATTGAGAGTGCGGCTGCTTATACCGAGGAAAGTGTCGCTCGGCAGCGCGAAATCAACATCGTGCGCATGAGGCAGCTCATGCCGCAAGGCACTGAAAACTGGTGCAAACCTGAATTTCGCGTGACCTTCGGGACAGCCGTGGAGGAGATCCTGATTGGCGCGAAGGAATGCAAGGCGGACCTGATCGTGATGGGTGCCAAGGCCAGAAAGAGCTTGGCGGGGCATGTGCCGCTGACCATCGCCTACAACGTGGTGACCAAGGCTACTTGCCCGGTATTGACCGTTCGCGGGTAAACCTTCCATAGGGAACGGAATCTCCCCCCAGGGATCCGTATCCCCTTGAATGAGGCGGTGCTGCATCCTCCCCCAGCCGAGCAGCACCGCCTCTTGATCTCGGCGTTCACTCTTTCCCTACTTGACCAATAATCAGTACCTTCGTGACCTTGCCCAACCAGTGCAAATGTGATTACATGCGCTCCACTGGTACATTCAGGAGAGCCAATGCCCAACGCCGACCTACGTCCCATGACACTCGGTGAGGTGCTCGACCGGACGTTTACCCTCTACCGCGAGCACTTCCTGCTGTTTGTCGGGATTGCGGCACTTCCCTACCTCTTAATACTGGTGTTCAACTTTGGGATGCTGTTGATCGGACGCGGCACGGTAGCAGGCAGCACTCCCAGTCTTCCATCGCCAGGCCTGATTGGAGGTCTTGTTGCAGGAGCTTTTGGAAGCCTATTCCTTTTCTTGCTGATGATCGGTGTTGCTCATGCAGCTACAGTCTCAGCCGTTTCCGAACTCTACCTAGGACGGCCAACAAGCGTGCGGGATGCCTACACGCAGGCGAGAGGCAGCATCCTGACCGTGGTTGCTGTAATCGTGATGGGCTTCCTAGCGGTCGCGGTGGGCTGCGTTTTCCTAATTATTCCGGGCATCTATCTGCTCTGTCGACTTGCTGTTTCGGTTCCGGCAGCGATTGTCGAGCGTGATTCACCAGTCGCCTCGATGGAAAGAAGTATGGAACTAACCAAGGGATACGTCTGGCAAGTATTTCTGCTCTTGCTGCTGGTGTGGGTGGTGGGAATGGTAGTGGGCGGAATCCTCCAACTTCCGGGCACGATATTTACGTTTATGGCCCTCGCGGCCAAGCGGCAACCGTCGGTCGCAGTTTCAGCTTATACCTACATCTCGCAGTTCCTATCCCAGGTTTTGGTCGGGCCAATCGGAACAATTTCGGCTTCGTTGATGTACTACAATTTGCGTGTTCGAAAAGAAGGCTTTGACCTGCAGCACTTGATGAACTCATTGGGGAGCGCGCCACGACCGCTAGCAGATCCAACAGGAATCCAATAGAGAAAATGGCGCGATGCGGCGTGGGACCCGATAGGCTCTCACGAGTTTTTGTTTTGGCGGCATTGATTGCGATTTGGCTCCCTTGCCGTGCGCAGACGCCGGTTGCCGGCGAGACCTCGGCTTCAAAAACCACCGAACTTGACTTGCAATCCTATCAGCGTGAGCTCACGCACATCGAAGAAGCCAGCAAGAATCTCAAAGGACTTCCCGAGTTTCGGCGTTCCCTACCCGATACCTGGACGGTGAAGGACCGGGACCGCACTTATCAAGTCCCCACAAAAGAAATCTCGGATGCGCTTGTTCAGATTGAGCGCGATCCCCAAAGCGCCGCGGCGCCACAACTGCGAGCACGGCTTCAGACCATGCAGAAGCACGCCGGGGCCCTGGCGAATTCCTCTTCCAGCAGGGATGCTGCTCAAGCCGATCAAAAGCTAAAAAAGATTCTCGATCGCGGAGAATTCCAGGCTGCGCCCGGACCGTCAGTTTGGGATCTGATGCGCGCAAAGATCAACCGTTGGATATTCGAGCACGTTATCAAGCTCCTGAGCCTGCTGCACATCAGCCAGAAAATGGGAAATACCATTGCTTGGAGCATCATATTTCTGGCGGTGGTGCTGGTGTTTTACTTTGTCTACGAGTGGTTGTCAAAGTCAGCAAAAAGCGCCGACTTTCGTGCCGAAGTGGAGCCGTCTGTCGGCGACGCGCGCCACTGGGTGCAGGAAGCAGTGGCTGCGGCCGACCGGGGCGATTATCGGGAAGCAGTTCACTGCGCCTATTGGGCCTCCGTGGCACACCTCGAAGACCTTCAAATCCTACCAAGAGACCGATCCAGGACGCCGCGCGAATCCCTGGGCCTCCTTGCGCAACATCCGCGTGAACAAGGTGTGCTGCAAACCATAACACGCAGCTTCGAATTGATCTGGTATGGCTACCGGCCCGCGTCCGTTACGGAGTGGGCCGGGGCGAAAGAACAGTTGGAGAAGATGGGATGCCTGCAAGTCTCGACCGCACCGACCGCTCCATCCTGATCGGCGCGGGAATTTTGGTGCTGATCTTGGCGGTCGCGACGTCGCTGCTCTCGCCTTCGCGCCGGAGCGGTCGCGCGGGTTATCCCTCCAGTTATTCGGCAGCCTGGGACGGCGCCAAGGCTGCTTACCTTCTATTGGGCGAGTTGGGCTACGACGTCCGGCGTTGGGACAAATCACCAACCGAACTTGAAGAACAGCCAGCGCGGCAAGTTTTGATTCTCGCTAGCCCACTGCAACTTCCAACCGCTGAAGAAGCTGCCGCACTCCACCGCTTTCTCGAACATGGCGGCCGCATTGTGGCGACGGGTGGCAGCGCCGCGGCTTTTCTGCCGGATGGTCAGTGGTTCCTCGAAAGCGATGAGGCGGAGGGCGAAACCAAGTTCCCTGCCCTGCTTCCCTCTCCGCTCGCTGCGGGCGCCCCCGAGATATCCATGGCCGCGCCGGAAGACTGGCATCCCCCCAAGGTAGATCAGATTGTGGTCTTTGGAAACTCCGATACGGCGGCGGTAGTGACTTATTCCATCGGCAAAGGAACGATCGTGTGGTGGGGTTCCCCTTCCCCGCTTACGAACCGCGGGATCCGGGAGCCGGAGAATCTTGCTTTGCTATTGAACTCAATGGGAGACACAAACGGGAAACAAATTCTGTGGGATGAATATTTTCATGGGGCGCGTGGGGATTTCTGGTCGTACCTCGGCAAGACGCCGCTTCCCTGGGTGTTTGCGCAGCTCGCCTTGCTCTTCCTTTTTGTGTTGCTGACCTATTCCCGCCGTTATGGCACCATCCGGATGCCGGGAAAAGTCTCTCGATTGTCTCCTCTGGAATTTGTGGATACGTTAGGCGATCTCTATACGTCTGCTCACGCAGGTTCTGCGGCCGTGCGAGTGGCATATTTGCGCCTGCGGTTTCAATTGGCGCGCCAGGTGGGGCTGGCCGCCAACACAACCATAGCTGAACTTGCCCATGTAGGGAGCCAGACCCTGGGTTGGGAAGAACAATCCCTGCGTGGGACACTGGCTCGCGCGGATCGCACCTCCAGAGAAATGGGTGTCGAAGACGCGGAAGCACTAGAGATCGTGCAGGATCTTCACGACTATTCGGCGCGCCTGGAAATTCGAAATGCACCAGAGAAGGCGAGGAACTCGCAATGAATCAAGCGCAAGAGTTAGCAACCCGCGTGCGGAGCCAACTGGCTCGAGTGATCGTCGGGCAGCAAGAAGTGCTGGAACAATTGCTGCTGGTTTTGTTGGTCGGGGGGCATGCTTTGGTGGAAGGCGTGCCGGGTCTGGCAAAAACACTCGCCGTGAAAGCGCTCGCGAACATTTTCCAACTAAAATTCCAGCGCGTGCAGTGCACTCCGGACTTGATGCCCGCGGATGTCCTCGGGGCGAACGTGTTCAACATGGGGACCAGTTCGTTTGCCCTGCATCGCGGGCCGATCTTCACCGATCTGCTGCTCGTCGACGAGATCAACCGTACGCCTCCTCGAACGCAGTCGGCTCTTCTGGAAGCAATGGAGGAACGGCAAGTCACCATCGATGGCACGAGTTATGAACTCTCTCCCTTCTTCACCGTGTTTTCGACGCAAAACCCTTTGGAGTTTGAGGGCACCTATCCGCTGCCCGAAGCGCAATTGGATCGTTTCCTCGCGAAAATCCGTATCGGATATCCGAACGACGAGCAAGAAGTGCAAATTCTGGAAAATATCCAGAATGGATTCGACTCTCGAGAATTGAAGAAAGTGGACTTCGAGACTGTTTCGCCCGAGGCATTGATGGCCGCGAGAGTGGAAGCCGCGCAGGTCAAAGTGGAGCCGGCCCTCTTCCAGTACATCGTAAAGTTGGTGGCGCGAACGCGGAATTGGCCCTCGGTCAGCCTCGGTGGCAGCCCGCGCGCGGCGATCGGCCTAATGCTATTCGCGAAAGGCATGGCCGCAGTGGAGGGGCGCGATTTTCTGATTCCCGATGACGTGAAGGCCTCAGCACTTCCAATTCTTCGGCATCGGTTGGTGCTGAAGCCGGAGGCGGACCTGGAAGGGGTTACCCCCGATCAAGTAGTGCGCGATGTGGTCAAGGGAGTGGAAGTCCCCAAATGACAGGTTCGTCACAGCTTGTGCCGGCGCCGATCGGCGCTCGAGGCAAGGCCAAGGGGAGGTTGGGCGTCGCGTTCGGGCGTCGCTTCTTTCTTCTGCTCTTGATGGGTTTGGTGTGGATTGGACCTGCGTGGACGGATTCGAAATATCTTCTGGCCATGGCCCTGTGGGATCTCCTGGTGCTCGCGTTGTGGGCTGTGGATTTCGGGATGCTGCCGAAGCCCGAGGAAATTGAGCTACGCCGCGTTTGGAAATCGACACTCCAGTTGCGGGAACCGGCAGAAACGACACTCGAATTCGTGAACAGCGGAAGATTCGACATTTTGTTGCATGCTCAGGAAGAAGTGCCGCAAGGGTTGCGTAAGGAAATTCCGGAAATAGATGTGCGCATCAAGGCAGGCGGCTCGCAGAGTGCCAGCTATTCCATTTGCCCTCGCGAGCGCGGCGATATGCATTTTGGCAGCACGTATCTGCGATACCAAACAGCATGGCAGGTCGCTGAACGTTGGGCCGCCGTTTCCCTGAAGCAAACCATAAGAATTTATCCGAATTTTCAGGAATCAAAGAAAGACACGATCTACCTGATACGCAGCCGCCAGATTGCATTGGAAAAAAGATACAAGCACCAACCGGGACAGGGGCGCGAGTTTGAGAGTCTTCGCGAATACCGAGAGTCCGATGAGTGGCGCGACATTTGCTGGAGCGCCACAGCGCGGCGCGCAAAACTGATCAGCAAGTCCTATCAGACCGAGCGCAGTCAAACGGTTTGGCTCGTCCTAGACGCCGGTCGACTTATGCGCACGCGCGTGAAAGGTTTGAGCAAACTGGACTATGCCGTTGGCGCGGCGCTCTCCCTGGCACAGGTCGCGCTGTACTCCGGTGATCGCGTGGCCATGCTCGGCTATGGCCGACGCATCTTGCAACGGCTTCCACCCGGCCGAGGATCGGGCCATATCCGGATGCTTCTGGATGGGTTGGCGCTCTTGCGCGCCGAAGAATTGGAAGCGGACCATCGCCGAGCTGTGGAAGCGTTGGCGGTCTTGCAAAAGCGGCGCAGCCTGGTGGTTTGGCTAACGGACTTGGCGGAAACAGCGACGGTTCCGGAAGTGATTGAAAGCGCGATGCACATGGCCGAGCGGCACTTGGTGCTTTTCACGGTCATTGGCCAGCCCGAACTCCGCGCCATGGTGCGAGAACGCCCGGAAAATCCGCGCGAAATGTTTCGGCAGACGGCAGCGATGGAGATTGTGCAGCGGCGTGACCTGCTACTGCGCACTTTGCGTCAGCATGGGGCACTCACTTTAGAGGTGGAGCCTTCGAAGCTGTCCACAGCGGTCGTCAATCAGTACTTGATGGCAAAGGATCGGGGCTTGGTGTAAGGCCATCCATTTTCTCGAACGGATCGCTTTCTGTTTCCGGCTTTTCCGACTTGCCGCTGAATGCGAGATAAAGCACTAAAAGAGTGAGCGATCCAGCTGCCAGACCAAACTTCAATCCGATCGGCAAGTCTGACGGAGAAATGAAGCCCTCAATCAACCCAGCAATCAGAAGCAGCGGAATCGTGCCGAAAAATAATTTTGCGCTGAGCCTTCCCGCGCGCACCAAGGATTCGCCCCGCGGCAACGCACCAGGAAACAACAATCCCCGAGCAATGATGAAACCGGCCCCTCCGGCAATGAAAATTGCGGGCAATTCCAGAACACCGTGCGCGGCAACAAAACTCCATAGCATGAGACTCATGTGCCCTTGCCAGCAGGCGGTTCCAACCACACCAATGAGCAATCCATTGAGAAGCATCATCCAAACGGTTCCAATTCCCGCCGTAATTCCGAGCGCGTACGTCATGATGGAAACCGTCAAATTGTTCGTAAGAATTTGGCTGGACGCGACGGGCTTCACCGTCACGATTGAATCCGTCCACATTTTGTGTTGCTCGATGCTCTGAATCATGCCGGGACCGAGAATGTGGCGCGGGAACGAAGGATCGTTGAGGCTCAAGAGGCAGCCGGCAACCGCGGCGCAGAGAAAAATCAGAAAAGCTGCGACGGAATTCGAAAGAGTTTCGCGAAAAATGGCGGGGTAGGTATAGCGGTAAAAAGTAAGGATGTTGCGACTCTCGGTTTTGCGGCCCATGTAGATGATGTTGTGAGCGCGTCCGAGTAGCTGATTCAAATAGTGAGCAGTATTGGTGCTGGTGGAATCCTCGCGTACGCTGGCGAGATCAGCGGCAATCTGTCGATATAATAGAGCTAATCCTTGAAGGTCGGTGGGCGAGAGGGCGGAGACGCCACCTCGGCCGCTCAAATTGACCAACTGTTCGAGCCGGTTCCAGTGCGGACGGCGCTTTTCAATCCAGCGTGTGGAGATCATCGATGGATTCCTCGGACAAGCTTACCATTGACACGCCGGAACAGACGGCGCTGGAATACCCGATTGCCGGGCTTGGCAGCCGTTTCCTGGCCATCCTTACGGACACGGCGATTCAGTTGGTTCTGGCGTTTTTCTTGCTTATCGTGGGCAGCATCATCGGTTTTGGGGTGGCCACGTTTGGGGGCCTGGGATCGCAATGGGTTGTCGCGATCATCCTTTTTCTCCTCTTCCTATTGAACTCCGGCTATTTCGCGCTCTTTGAGATTTTTTGGAACGGGCAGACTCCCGGCAAACGGTACGCGCAAGTGCGCGTTATCAAAGATGACGGGCGGCCCATTGGTGCTTATGAAGCGATCGTGCGGAACACCTTACGGTTGATCGATATCTTGCCGACGATGTACGGCGTCGGCCTGATCAGCATCTTTCTCAGTAAGCAGAGCAAGCGGCTCGGCGATTTCGTGGCGGGAACCGTTGTCGTCCACGAGAAAACGCTCGAAGGCGTTCGTCCCTATGCAGAAACGAAAACCGATGAAACGCTGCCTCCTATCGATGTCTCCAAAGTGACTCTAGAAGAAGTGCAGTTGATTGAAGCTTTTCTCAATCGCCGGGACAGTCTCGACCCTGCCGTGCGCACGACCATGGCCATGCAGATCGCCAGCCGCCTGGCGGACAAAATGGACGTGAAAATCTTTGGATGGCCACGCACGGAGAACTTCCTGGAAGCGGTGATGGAGCACTGCCGCCAGAGCGATCGTTTTCGAAACTGAGTGCCCGTGGCTATTTTGAACAAAAGGCTTGCGACTCTGCAATTCCCCTCTTCATGCGCGGTGACTGCAGGGCCAGCTCCAGCGCTTCTTTCGTGAGAGAAAGTTGCGGCACAGGATCGCTCAGGTGCTGGATTAGAGCCGTCGCTTCCTGACATTGATGGTCCATCGCCAGAGCGTGGGCTTGCTTGAGTTTGATCTGCAGATAGACGTCGAGCTGGCTGGCCCCTCCTTCTTCCAGAGAAACGAAACGCGTGGCAAGTTCCTTCTGTGCTTCGTCGTAGCGCCCCGCATCAGCAAGGTCGCGCGCGAGTTGGAAGATCAGTGTCGCAGGTGGATTCGGTCCAGGAAATTTCTTAAGCGCTGCGACGCGTTCCTCCGACGAGCGTCCTGCTTCTCGAAGTGCCTGTTCGAGACCGAGATAGTTCTCGGCATTTTGCGGTTCAGCTTTGGTTCCTTCGGCGAACAATGCAATCGCTCGCTCTGGAGACTGCTTGGAATAAAGGACTGCATAGCCCATGTTTCGTAACAGTGCTGGAATCGCTGGATTCAGCTCGCGAGCCAAGTTCCACTCGGACATCGCGGCGTCTTGCATTCCACCTGACATATAGAGCGCACCGAGCAGGGCATGGGCATGGGCATCTTGGGGATCCGCCGAAATCGCACGTTTGAGGACATCCAGGGATTCGGACCGATTGGGAAAGACAAAAGTGGTCGGCATACGCGATGCGGCCTGGAAATCGACACTTCCGTCCTGATGCAGCATTTCGCGACCATAACCGCGATAGTAAGCTAGCAACGGGTAGGCTTCCGGCTTGGGCGTGCCGGGTTCGCTCACGACGCCTGCTCCCGCAGGATATTGCCGCCCCAGAATCTCCAGAGCTTCGCCGTAGAAGCCGAAATGCATGTAAAGAACAGCGATGTTGAGGATGCGCTCCGGATCGGCCGCCAGATGTTCCCAAAGGGCGCCATCCTCGTGGCCTAAGCGTGTGGCCTCGTAGCGCAGGAAAAGATTCGCCGGATCGTTGTGCTGCAACTTATTCAGGTGGTCCTTTGCGGCTTTGGCATCACCAAGTTCGCGCAGCACGGTGACGTCCAAATCACTCAGGCGTGCCGCATCTGAAAATTCGGTGTAGGCCGTCGCCAATTTTTCGTGCGCTTTTTCAAGGTCGCCCCGGCGAGCATCCAATGCAGCTAACTCAAACAGTGAGGAAGCGCGGAAGGTTCCATACGGAACGCTAACTTCAAAGGCGCGCCGCGCTTTTTCCGGCTCTCCCGTCGCGACGTAGGCGGTCCCCAAGTAGTAAGCGGCCTCCTCGTCATTACTGATGCGACTGAGCACGGAGGAAAGCTGTGCCGTCGCGTCCGCATACTGTTTCAATGCCACTTCCAGCCGGCCCGTTGCGCGCTCCAGGACCAAGCTTAGAGGAAACTTCGTGAGACCTTCCCGATAGGTGTCCAACGCAACCAATAGCATTCCGTCACGTTCTTGCCCCGTGCCTAGTTCCAGGAAATCGTTCTCGGTGCGCTTTTCAACTGGTGGATAGACATAGGCCGGTGGAAGTTCTTTCGGCACTTCGGATTTCGGAAGGAAATCGTATTTCCCCTCGGTGTGCGTCAGGATGGTCTTTCCTGAGTCATCCGTCAGCGTGACCGTGTAAGTTTTCTCGATCGGTAAGTCGGAATAAGTTTTTCGATAGGTCGAGCGTGGTGTAAATGAAATATTTTCTGTCGCTACAACTTGGGAAGCATCGCTCAGTTGCAGCTTTGCGTTGGGGTAGTCACGCGTGACATTGAGCGCCAGCTCAAGCGAGGCCGCGCCTGCCTTGCGAGATGGCGCGCGCGAAAGATTCAGCACCGCTTCAGGATTTGCCCGCGTAACCCCGCCAATCTCCCGAATCGGCAGCCAGTATTCTGTGAAGTGGATGGCCTGCTGCGGGTCCAGAAAGCCATAGGTTTCCTGGTCGCGAAACAAACCCGCCTGAATTTCGACATACGCACTGTGATTGTCTGACAGTGCGTTACGCCATTCCAGGCCTTCGGCATCGCTGCCCCATGAAAAGACTTTTTTCGAGGGCAAATGGGTTCGTGTGGAGTAATGCACCACACCCGCGTCAGTCTTGGGGTGGTAAACCGCCATGTACGGTTCGTTGCTCGCAAAGCTGAAGCGCGAAACCGCCCCATATTTGTGATTTCCGACAACGCTTAAGTCAACACCGCTACGATCTACCGGCCAAGTATCCAAATCCGTGAATCCGTGAAAGACGGAGAACTCCTGTGGGTAGTACAAACGAGAGTCGTCCCAAACCTGCACTCCCGCGTTCGTCCACCAGTAAAACCGGTGACGCGCGCCGCTGGGATTGTAGAGAGTGGTTTTCTGCTCCAAAATCGCCTGACCCGCATGCAGCGTCAATTCCACGCACCATTCCATCCCGTAAACGCGATCGATGTTGCTGACCCAAACCGAGGCGCTGCCATCAGAGGCAGTCGTGATCGAGTAATCGACCGGCGAAGCGGTCATCCAATTGTGCGAAACTGGAAAATTGAATTCAATTCCATAGGCGGCCCAGACTCCGCGATACGCTATGCGCGCAAACTTTAGAGAAGGATTCGCGTAGAAAAGATCAGCACCATTGCGTTTATCGACGCAGCGGTAGAGATGGCCGCCCAAATCGGGCAAAATTACGCACTTCAAATACTCATTCTCGAGATTCAATGTGCGCCAGCGACGTGGGGCGACACGGTTGGTCAGATTTTCGCGCATTGTGTACGGATAGTTGTACCTGCCGTTGGTGACGAATTGATCGAAGGGCGGATTTTCGTCCGGCAGCCCTTCTTCGTAGGTAGGCAATTCCATAGTGTCCTGCCAGACACGTACTGCCACGGGCCCGGAATTTCCATTCTTTCCAGCAGATTGCGCACAAGAGTGAACCGGCGTAAAGCTCGTCAAGCCAACGAACGCTGATCCGAGCAGTAAGCTACGAATGTTCTTTTCCACGATTTGCGCTCCTCGCCAACAAACCCACTTCGAACTGATTCCCATGTGCGGCAAGTCGTTCTTATACCACAGGGAGTGCCATCCATCAGGGTGATGGCGGGCACTCTCGCGAATTGTTCCGGGTGCGGAGTTCCTCAGGCGCGGATCATGGTCAGAAGCATTTTGAATGGAGTGAGAGCCGCAAGGGCGTGGGGTTGATTCGCAGGGAGCAGTATGGCCTCTCCGGCTTCTACCTGGAAGGGTTTGTCCGAAATGGTGATTTCCACTTTGCCCTCCAGCAACTGGACAAGCGCGTCGAATGCGGCAATGTGTTCCGTTAAGCCCTGCCCAGCGTCGAAAGCGAACGCAGTTACCGTGCCGGTCTTGTGTTTGATCAAGGTCCGGCTGACCACTGCGCCCTGCTGATAATTGACCATGTCGGCAAGGCGAAGGACTTTGGCTGTAGGCAAGTTCAACTGGCTTGGTTGTACGGCTGGATTCATGTTGATTCACCTTCCCGGCATCGGATGCGCTGCCTGGTCCGCGTTTGGTACGAGTTGTTCGTAAACGGTGGTAGGGATGGCCGAATCCCAATGTCCGGTCGCTTTGGCAAAACCCGCCACGCCCAGAAACAATACGGCGATTCCGGCTGCCATGGCCCACGCCGGGAGAGTGGCTGGCTTCGTTTTCATGGCCACGATGTTTGGCAAACTTACAGCCAGCGCGTCCTGCGAAGGACAAACGGCCACGCACTCCAGGCAACCGGTGCATTCAACGGAGCGAATCTGTAACAACTTGTCTACGGGCAGGGCCGCAGGGCAGGCTCTCGCGCATTTCGCGCAATCGATGCAAGCCTCCGCATTTCGCCGAATGCGCGTTGGGCTCAACCAGGAGGTTAATCCTAGCAGTGCGCCGTAAGGACACAGGAATCGACACCAGAAGTTCGGCACGAACACGGATGCCACCACAAACACACCGAGAACAATCAACCCGGTTTGCCCAATGTGCCGGAAGAAATTCAGCATTTTTACGTCCGCGATCAATCCGTAGGGACTGAACATGAAATCGCGGATTCCAACAGCGGACATGGTCGAGATGGCCCAGAGAAAAAATCCCAGCAGAAAATACTTCAATCCGCGAAAGGGCAGATCCAGCCACCGCGGCGGGTAGAAATTTCGCTTGAACACTTTCTTCCCGGCGCGCCACAGGTACTCGGAGATTGTTCCTATGGGGCAAAGCCAACTACAAAACGCTTTGCGAAACAAAAAGGCCATGCTCAAAAAGGTGAGCAACAAAAACAACGCGGCAGGGTGCACGCGGGGAATCTGTCCACTCAGGAGCCAATACTTCAAGTTCATCAGGCCGGCAATCGGCAACCAACCTTCTACCCCCGGCGGTCTCTGCAAATTCCGGTCAATCGTTCCCTCTTCAAATTGGCGCACCCAGAAATAAAATTTTGTCCCGAGCCACACGTTGAGAATCAGAAACGCACCCTGGAAGCTGCGCCGATATAACTGCGAACGGTGCACATCCGTGCGGCGGATGAGTTTCTTTTTCGGTTTGGCAACCGCAACAGAGCCGAATATAACTTTGGGTGAGGTTTTTGTGAACTTGGTTTGCTCTGCACGGTGCGCCTGGGTCGCCATGGCTCTCTGGCCTCCTGCTCAGAGTAAGGGAATCAGTCACACGGGGCTGTGACCGAAGTCACTTCGCGGGACAGTCTCTAATTAGCTGAAATAGTGTGACTTAAAACGATGCCTGACGAACCGGGCGCACGCGATGGAAGGGAATCTGCAAGCGCTCGGCCCGCCGGCCTGCCAGGTCCTGGCATCAGAACTCCACGCAGGTCACGAGGGGTGCTCGCGAACAGCCCCAGCGGGTTCGGCGGATCGAAGCCACCCAAAAGATGCTCATGGCCGAGCTCGCCGTCTCTCCACCGATTGTTCAGGCGCACGCGATCTGCTACGGCACGTTCTGCCTTGCGTGCTATTCTGTTTCTGCCGCGTACACACCCGGTGCGGCTGTGGCGAAATTGGCATACGCGGCGGGCTTAAAATCCGCTGGGGATTTCCCCGTTGTCGGTTCGAGTCCGACCAGCCGCACCATTATTCTTGTAGTGATTTCCCTGTAATCCCCTGGCATACGCTCGATTCCGTTTTGCAGTACAATTCTGACGCCTTTTCTCCAGGTGGAGCATCAAACGCCTGAACCCCTTTTGCGGGAATCCGACACCCGCGCCGGAGACACCGTGAGCGAGCAGAACCTCGATCAACTTTGTATCAATACCATGCGAACTCTTTCGATGGATGCGGTCCAACAAGCCAATTCCGGACATCCCGGCGCGCCCATGGGACTGGCTCCGGTTATGTATTCCCTTTGGCAGTATTTTCTGAACTACGATCCCGCGTCGCCGCTCTGGCCCAATCGCGACCGCTTCGTGCTTTCCGCGGGCCACGCTTCTATGCTCCTCTACTCCACGCTCCATCTTGCCGGCGTGAGAGCTGTTAGCGCCAAAGGCGAAGTGCAAAAAGAACTTTCCGTTACCCTGGACGAGATCAAGCGATTTCGACAATTAGGCAGCCGCACTCCGGGCCACCCGGAATCCCACATTACGACCGGCGTCGAAACGACCACAGGTCCGTTGGGACAGGGCCTTGGCAACAGCGTGGGCATGGCGATTGCCGGAAAGTGGCTGGCAACGCATTTCAACCGTCCGGATTTTGACCTCTTCAATTTCCACGTCTATGCCATTTGCGGTGACGGCGATCTTATGGAAGGCGTCGCGGGGGAAGCTGCTTCTTTGGCAGGCCATCTTCAGCTTGGAAATCTCTGCTGGATTTACGACAACAACCGCGTGACCCTCGATGGTCCGGCAAGTTGGTCGTTCAGCGAAGACGTGATGACCAGGTTCGTCGGCTATGGCTGGAACGTGACGCGCGTGGCGGACGCAAACGACTTGCTGCAGCTCGCGCGCGGCTACAGGGATTTCCTTACGCACCCCGACAAGCCGACAATCCTCGTTGTCGATAGCCATATCGGCTACGGTTCGCCACACAAGCAGGATTCCTTCGAGGCGCACGGCGAGCCACTCGGCGAAGCAGAAGTGAAACTGGCAAAGAAGAATTACGGCTGGCCGGAAGACGCAAAATTCCTAGTCCCAGACGGCGTGTACGCTCATTTTCAGGAAGGGGTGGGCACGCGCGGCGCGCAGGATCAGGCAAAGTGGAGCGCGCTGTACGCCGACTACTCCAAGAAGTACCCTGAGCTGGCCGACCAACTCAATCGCATGCAGCGGCGTCAGCTGCCGGAAGGCTGGAACAAAAATCTGCCCACATTTGCCGCCGATGCCAAGGGCGTGGCCACCCGCGAAAGCTCCGGCAAAGTTCTAAATGTCCTGGCACAAAATATTCCCTGGATTGTCGGCGGATCCGCGGATCTAGCCAAATCCAACAAAACCAATCTCACATTCGAAGGCGCGGGCGAATTTTTCCCGGTGAAATTCGAAGGGCGAAACGTACATTTCGGCGTGCGGGAGCACGCTATGGGCGCGGCCGTTAACGGGATGTGCTTGAGCGGATTACGTTCGTTTTCCGCCACATTTTTCAACTTCAGCGACTATATGCGCGCCAGTATGCGACTGGGCGCACTGATGGAAATTCCCGTTCTGTACATCTTCACGCACGATTCTATCGGCGTTGGCGAAGATGGCCCTACACACCAGCCGGTCGAACAACTAGCCGCCTGTCGCGCCATGCCAAATATGCTGGTGTTCCGCCCCGGCGATGCAAACGAAGTGACGGAAGCGTACAGATCAGCGCTGCAGCACACCCATGGTCCGTCAACACTGGTCTTCAGCCGCCAGGCAATGCCCACGCTGGACCGCACGAAGTACGCCGCTGCATCCGGCGCGGCTAAGGGAGCCTACGTCTTGGCAGACGCGGACGGCGGGAAACCAGATGTCATTCTGCTGGCGACGGGATCAGAGCTGCAGTGGGCGGTAGCCGCGTACCAGCAATTGAAAACCGAAGGCATCAATGCGCGGGTCGTCAGCATGCCATGCTGGGAATTGTTCGATCTGCAGGACCCCGCTTACAAGGAAGCTGTTTTGCCTGCGAGCGTCACGGCGCGCGTTTCGATAGAAATGGCCTCGACGCTCGGCTGGGAGCGCTACATCGGCGCAAAGGGCAAGGCGATCGGCATGCATTCGTTCGGCGCATCGGCACCACTGAAGGAGTTGCTGAAGAAATTTGGTTTCTCGGCGGAAAGTGTCGTCGCTGCCGCAAAAGAACTGCTTGGAAAGTGAGCTGCAAATGAAAATTGTCATTGGCTCGGATCACGCCGGCTTTCAATTGAAGAATGCCATGGGGGACCTGGTCCGCGCGCTTGGCCACTCCGTGCTTGACGTGGGAGCATTCAATGAAAATCCGTCGGACTATCCAGACTTCGCGGAAGCAGTGGGGCGCGCCATTCTCGACGGGAAGGCAGAGCGTGGCGTGTTGATCTGCGGTAGTGGCATTGGCGCTAGCGTCGCTGCGAACAAATTGGTCGGCATCCGCGCGGGCATTTGCCATGACACCTATTCCGGGCATCAGGGCGTCGAGCACGACAATATGAACGTGCTGGTTATGGGTTCACGCGTGGTCGGCGAGAAACTTGCCGAAGACGTAGTGCGTGCCTTTTTGCTGGCAAAATTCACAAATGAGGAACGTCACGTCCGCCGCCTGGCAAAGGTTCATGCTCTCGAGGAGAAGATGTTAAAAAGCTGAAATCTGGATTCGTGCCCCGTGCCCAGGGGGGTACAATAGGGGGTTCTGGCCCCCTTGAAAGTAAAGGAGAAGGATATTATGACCACCTCGGTTACAGTTCCAAATGCTGCCGGCACCAATCCCCTGAAGGGATTACTCGAATACGGTCAGTCGCCCTGGATGGATTATATTCGCCGTGACCTTCTGACCGGCGGCAGCCTGAAGAAAGCCATCGAAGCGGACGGCTTGCGCGGCATGACTTCCAATCCCTCCATCTTCGAGAAGTCCATCACCGGGAGCACTCTGTACAATGACATTCTACAATCGACTGATGCAAAATCGCTGGACGCCAAGAGTTTGTACGAGCGGATTGCGATACGCGACGTTCAGGACGCTTGCGATATTTTCAACCCTGTGTATCAATCCACGCGGCGTCGCGACGGCTATGTCAGCCTGGAAGTTTCGCCCTATCTGGCCAACGACACGAAAGGTACGCTCGAAGAAGCGCGCCGCCTGTGGAAGACCGTAGGCCGCGAGAACTTGATGGTCAAGGTTCCCGGTACGCCCGAAGGCGTACCCGCCATTCGCCAGCTCCTCGAAGATGGGCTGAACATTAATGTCACACTTCTGTTTGCCCAGTCTGCTTACGAGCAGGTTGCGGAAGCGTTTTTGGCCGCTTTGGAAGCGCGCGCGCTGAAGGGCCAGGACATCCACCATATCGCCAGCGTCGCCAGCTTCTTCGTCAGCCGCATCGATACGCTCGTGGATTCCAAGGTTGAGGAGAAACTCAAGACTGCCGCAGGTGGCGCGAAAGATCTACTCACCAGCATCGAGGGCAAAGTCGCCATTGCCAATGCCAAGCTCACGTATAAGAAATACCAGGAGCTCTTCGGTGGCCCGCGTTGGAAAGCGCTGGCGGCCAAGGGTGGACAGACGCAGCGCCTGCTGTGGGCCAGCACGAGCACCAAGAATCCCAAGTACCGCGACGTTTTGTACGTCGAAGAGTTGATCGGCGCTGATACGGTCGACACCATTCCTCCGGCTACGTTCGATGCCTTCCGCGATCACGGAAAATTGCGTAACAGCTTGACCGAAGATGTCGGCGGCGCCGCGAAAACTATGGAGAATCTGCAAAGGGCCGGAATTTCCATGAAGGAAGTGACGCAAAAGCTCTTGGTGGACGGCGTGAAACTGTTCGCCGATGCGTTCAAGACTTTGCTCGACGCCACGGGCAAGTCCGCCGGCGTGCGATAGCCCAAAGCGGTAGCTCAATGTTGCTTGTTTCTCCTGGATTGCGTGCGATCCGGGTCACTGGAAGAGTCAAAACTTCGCGGAGGAACGTACACAATGCAACTTGGCATGATTGGTCTCGGTAGGATGGGCGCGAACATGGTTCGCCGTCTGCAGAAGGCGGGCCACAAGTGCGTTGTGTATGACCGCAGCGCCGAAGCTATTCAACAGCTGGCCGCCGACGGCGCCACCGGTTCAACTTCTATCGATGATTTCGTGGCAAAACTGCAGAAGCCGCGCGCCATCTGGCTGATGGTTCCCGCCGCGGTGGTGGACGTGAGTATTGCTGAACTCGTCCCCAAACTTTCAAAGGACGACATCCTCATTGATGGCGGCAATTCCTATTACATCGATGACATCCGCCGCGCGAAGGAACTCTCGGCCAAAGGCATTCATTACGTGGATGTCGGCACCAGCGGCGGCGTTTGGGGACTGGAGCGCGGCTACTGCGAGATGATTGGTGGCGAACAGAGCATCGTTCAACACCTTGATCCCATTTTCAAAACTCTCGCCCCGGGCCGCGGAAATGTTGAGCGCACTCCGGGCCGCGAAAAGTCCACAGGCACTGCGGAAGAAGGCTATCTCCACTGCGGCCCGTCCGGTGCGGGGCACTTCGTGAAAATGGTCCACAACGGCATCGAGTACGGGCTGATGGCTGCCTACGCCGAGGGCTTGAATATTTTGAAGCATGCCAATGCCGGGCATTCCAAGCGCGAGGCCGACGCGGAAACCACTCCACTTCGCGATCCGGAACACTATCAGTACGATTTCAATCTTGCCGATGTTGCGGAAGTCTGGCGCCGCGGAAGTGTGGTTGCATCCTGGCTGCTGGATCTGACGGCCATTTCCCTGTTCGAGCAACCGACGCTGGAAAATTATTCTGGTCGCGTCTCCGATTCCGGCGAAGGGCGCTGGACCATAATCGCCGCAATTGAATCTACCGCTCCCGCGCCTGTATTGAGTGCCGCCCTCTACGAGAGGTTCAGTTCGCGCGGTGAAGGCGACTTTGCCGCAAAGCTTTTGTCCGCGATGCGTTTCCAGTTTGGTGGTCACGTCGAGAAAAAATCCGGTCACTGAAGCGCGTTCCCCGGCTTCATTTGCCCGTAGACAGGACATCGCTCCATGAGTTCGAATCACGTGGAAATTGCCAGTGCTGCGGGGCCTTGCGTCATGGTTATCTTCGGCGCCACCGGAGATCTCACCAAAAGGAAACTCATTCCGGCCCTGTTGAATCTGGCGCAGGAGGACATTCTTTCTAAACAATTTGCCATCGTGGGCTTTGCCGGGAACGATCTGGACACGGACTCCTTTCGAAAGACTCTCGGCCAGGAAATGCCGAATTTTGCTCCGGACCCCATCGACCTGAAGATGTGGGAAGAGTTGGCGCAGCGCATATACTTTGTGAAGGGCGATTTTCAGGACCCCGCCGCTTACCAGCGCCTGCAAAAACAGATTGCCGAAGCGGATAAAGCCCATAGCACGGGGGGCAACAAGTTCTTTTATTTGGCCGTGGCTCCGCGATTCTTTGCACCTATCGTCGATCAACTGGGGGCCGCTGGCCTGACAAAAGAGGAAGATGGTCACTGGACCCGGGTGATCATCGAAAAGCCTTTTGGCCACGACATGGAGTCGGCGCGCCAGCTCAACACCGATCTCAAGAAAACTCTGGAGGAACGGCAGATCTATCGAATCGACCATTATCTCGGCAAGGAAACCGTCCAGAACGTGATGGTGTTCCGCTTCACGAACAACATCATCGAGCCGCTCTGGAATCGCAACTACGTCGATCACGTCCAGATTACTGCCGCGGAAACTGTCGGCGTGGAACATCGCGGCGGATTCTACGAGACCGCCGGCGCCTTGCGGGACATGGTTCCGAACCACCTCTTTCAACTGCTCACCATGACGGCGATGGAGCCGCCCATTTCGTTTGACGCGGACGAGGTACGCAACAAACAAGCAGAGGTTTTGCACGCCATACAACCTCTGAGCCCGGAAGAAGTTTTGACGAGCATGGTCCGCGGCCAGTACGGTGAAGGAATCGTGGAGGGCGAACGCGTCGTCGGCTATCGCCATGAGCCGGATGTTTCGCATGAATCGAACACGGAGACCTTTGTGGCCCTGAAACTGCAGATCGATAACTGGCGCTGGGCCGGCGTCCCGTTCTACCTTCGCACCGGAAAGCGGCTTTCCCAGCGTGCCACCGAGATCGTCATTCAGTTCCGGCGAACGCCATTTGTTCTGTTCCGCAATACCGCGGTGAAGAACATCGAAACCAACCGTCTGGTCATTCACATCCAGCCCGATGAGGGGATCTCCCTCAGTTTCGGCGCAAAGGTTCCCGGAGCGGTCATGCGGCTAGGCTTGGTGAATATGGATTTCGACTACAAAACGTATTTTGGCGTGGAGCACGGCACGGGGTATGAACGGCTTCTTCGCGATTGCATGGCTGGCGACGCCACGCTCTTCCAGCGCAGTGACATGGTCGAAGCCGGCTGGAAAGTGATCCAGCCGATTATCGATGTCTGGCACGCCTTGCCCCCGCGCGGCTTTCCGAACTATGCGGCGGGCTCCTGGGGACCAGTGGAAGCGGAAGAATTGCTGGAGCGCGATGGACGCGCGTGGCGGCGCATCGGCGAAGAAGACATCGACGAGCGGGGCCGCATCGCTGCACCCGGGACCGGCAACAAAGTGGGTTCCCTCCTATGACGCCCCCAGGCGCGCGCGAGGTCGTGGTCCTGCCCGACCCTGCGGCCATCACGCGGCGCGCAGCGGAAGAATTCTTGAAGTCCGTCACGGAAGCTGTTGCGCAAAAAAACTCCTTCACTGTTTCGCTGGCGGGTGGTTCCACTCCCAAGTCGCTCTATGCAATGCTAAGCGACGATCCCTCTTGCAGCGCGAGAATCCCTTGGGGGAAAATTCACTTCTTTTTTGGAGATGAGCGCCACGCTCCGCCGGACAGCCCAGAAAGCAATTTCCGCATGGCCAATGAGACCCTTTTCTCCAAAGGCCTGGTCAAACCGGAACAGATCACGCGCATCAAGGGCGAATACGCGGACACAGAGAAAGCGGCACTGGAATATGAGCAGGCTCTTCGCGCATACTTTAAGTTGAGGGATGGCGAGTACCCTCGCTTCGATCTGGTGCTGCTCGGCATGGGTGATGAAGGACATACCCTTTCGCTCTTCCCGGGCACCAGAGCGCTACACGCCACGAATCGGATCGTGGTTCGCAACTGGGTTGGTAAGCTGTTCACCGAACGCGTCACGCTCACAGCTCCTGCCGCGAATCAGGCGAACCGCATCATTTTTTGTGTCACCCGCGCAGACAAGGCTCTGGCCTTGAAAGCGGTTCTGGAAGGTCCTTACGAGCCGGAGCAGCTCCCGGCTCAGTTCATACAACCGGTCAACGGCTCATTGCTTTGGCTGGTAGACCAGGCCGCCGGCTCGATGCTGGCAACGGGAATTCGAAACTAACTAGGAGAACATCATGGCAACGGCAACTGTATCCAGTATTGAGCAGCTCTTGGGCGCAAAGGCGGAAGCGCTCCTGGGCTTCAAGTCTCCCAAAATCTCCAAGGAGCGGCTGCACATTCCCGGCCCAGATTTCATCGACCGCGTGTACGCCGCCTCAGACCGCAATCTTCGCGTGCTGAACAATCTTCACCGACTCTTTTTTACCGGACGCCTCAGAGGTACCGGCTATCTCTCGATCCTCCCTGTGGATCAGGGGATTGAGCACTCCGGTGGTGCGAGCTTTGCGAAAAATCCGGACTACTTCGATGGGGAGAACATTGTAAAGCTCGCCATTGAGGGTGGCTGCAATGCGGTCGCGTCCACATTCGGCGTGCTGGGTTCCGTGGCGCGTAAATATGCGCACAAGATTCCGTTCATCGTGAAGATCAATCATAACGAACTGCTCACCTATCCCAATCAGTTCAATCAGATTCTGTTTGGCACGGTTCAAGAGTCTTACGACATGGGTGCCGCGGCGGTGGGTGCGACCATCTACTTCGGCTCCGAACAGAGCGACCGGCAGATCATCGAAATCAGCCATGCTTTTGCCAAAGCTCACGAACTGGGCATGGCCACGGTCCTGTGGTGCTATCTTCGGAATCCGGCGTTCAAAAAGGACAAGGACTATCACGTGTCCGCTGACCTCACCGGGCAGGCCAACCATCTCGGCGTTACGATTCAAGCGGACATCATCAAGCAGAAGCTGCCAGAAAATAATGGTGGCTATGAAGCGCTCAACATGGGCAATTCCAGTTACGGCAAATTCGACAAGCGCATCTACACCGAGCTCTGCAGCGATCACCCGATCGACCTGACCCGCTACCAGGTGGCCAACTGCTATATGGGCCGCGCAGGTCTGATCAATTCTGGCGGTGCTTCCGGTGCCAACGACTTCGAAGAAGCTGTGGCGACAGCGGTCATCAACAAGCGTGCCGGTGGCACTGGCCTCATCAGCGGCCGCAAGGCCTTCCAGCGCCCGATGAACGAGGGCATAAAATTGTTGAACGCAATTCAGGACGTATACGCGGCGAAGGAAATTACAGTCGCCTGAAGCAGAGAAAACTCATGCAAAGAACGGCTCGCCGAACTGCGCGGGCCGTTTTCTTGGTGCGAGCGTTGTACGGGGTTCATTGTATAAGGCTCAAGAAAAGGTCCGTTTTTTCATTTCGCGTGTCTCGATCAGATTCCTCGTCAAGAACCCATAGAAATCTTCCAAATTTCAGAACCTTGGAAGAACTCCCCTTTTTCGTGAAACTTAAATTTCATATTTTCTAATGCTTACGAGAACCGCATTGGCCTTTGGCTTGCACTGTTTCGGGGCACCTCAGTGAGTCGGTCCTGCGTGTGGATTGCTACGTTGTTGCGGTCGGTTCGGGCTAGGGTTTTTCCCAGGTTGTAAAGTCCGTAGTGAGTGGTGGAGAAAGTAGGTTTGCCATCTTGGATGGCCGGGGCGTGGTGTGTTCAGAGTGGTCATGATGGAGATGGGTCGAGTTCTTAAATTGAATAGGGGAAGACTACATCATGATAATGAAGCATCTCGGCACCACGCTTTTATGCTTTGCCGTCTGTTTGTGCCTCAGCTGGGGCGTCGCCGCTCAGTCGATCGTCACCGGCGGAATTTCCGGGATTGTCACGGATCCGACAGGGGCAGTGGTCACTGGGGCCAAACTGACTCTCACGAATCCCACAAACGGGGACACCTTCAATACCACCTCTTCGGCCGCTGGCGACTATGTGTTTGCGCTGCTGAAGCCGGGCCAATACACACTCAAGGTATCGAAGGAGGATTTCAAATCCACGAATCAATCCATCACCGTCATACTCGGCACGACGATCACCGTCAATCCGGCTTTGGAAATCGGGTCGAGCGCCACGACAGTTGAAGTGACCGGGGAGACGGGCGCACAACTTCAGACCGAAAACGCCAACATCTCCACAAGCTACGAGATCAAGCAAATCCAAGAGGTTCCCAACCCGGGCGGCGACATCACCTACATTGCCCTGAGCGCTCCGGGCGTGACCATGAATAGTTCGACGGGCGGGGGTTACGGCAATTTCAGCACCTTTGGATTGCCGGCTACCTCGAATCTGTTCACCGTCAATGGCAACGACTACAACGATCCGTTTCTCAACCTGAACAACACCGGCTCCAGCAACCTCCTGCTCGGTGGCAACGAACTGCAAGAAGTTGCCGTGACCAATAATGCGTACACAGGCCAGTACGGACGCCAGGCTGGCTCGCAAATCGATTACACCACCAAGTCGGGCACAAATTCCTGGCACGGGGATGCGGTTTATAACTGGACGGGACGTTACCTCAATGCCAACGATCCCATTGCCAACGCGACCGGAGTACCCCGTCCATTCGAAAACAACAACCAGTGGGCAGCTTCTCTTGGCGGGCCCATCCTTAAGGATAAGATGTTTTTCTTTTTGAACACCGAAGGGATTCGTTACATCTTTGGTTCTATCCACTCGGCTAGCGCTCCCACTTCCGAATTTGAGAATTATGTTCTGGGTAACATCCCGCAGGATGCGGCGACGCAAGCGTTCTACCAGAATATTTTCAAGCTCTATAGCGGCGCGCCCAACATCGCCAATGCCACGCCCACTCCGGGAAGTTGCACCGGTTCGGGAGGATGGACACCTGCAACCCTTCCGGCGGCGCTCGCTGCCAATACTTGTGCCCAATCTTGGACGGATTCGGTTTCTGCGGGAAATAAGGAATGGCTGCTTTCCGCGCGCGTTGACTACAAATTCAGCGATTCGGATCAGGTCTTTGGGCGTATGAAGTTCGACCGTGGCGTCCAGCCAACCTACACGGACACAATTAATCCTACGTTTAACACCAGCAGCACACAGCCTCAAAACGAAGGCCAGTTGAACTATACGCATATCTTCAGCCCAACCGTGGTCAACAACTTCATCGGGTCGGTGCTGTGGTACTCAGCCATCTTCGGAAGCGTGAACGCCAATAGCCCGGCTTTGAGCCTCTTTCCAGGCAACCTGGCGTTCAGCGACGGCTCGCTGACGAACCTTGGATTCGGCTCGGGAAACCCTGGCGGCTTTGGCCAGGGCTTTGAGTATCCCAGCGGCCGAAATGTCACCCAATGGGGACTAGTGGACGACCTGTCCGTGACCCTCGGCAACCACTCCTTCAAGATGGGCGTGAACTTCCGTCGCGATGACATCAGCGATTACACCGCTTCGGAATTGGCCAACTATCCCGTGGTCCAGACGACGCTGTTGGGTTTCGCTACCGACCAGGTGACCAGCTCGACGCTCTACAATTTCGCGAATAGTCCGGTACAGCCCGTCGCTTTTTACACCTTCGGGCTTTATTTCCAGGATGAATACCGCGTAAGCCCAAAACTGAAACTGACGCTGACTCTCCGGGCCGATCGCAATTCGGGTGGCGCCTGCCAGCACGCCTGCGCCAGCCTTCCCATCAATGCCTTCAGCGATTTGGCTCACGGCGCGGACATTCCGTACGACCAGTCTTTCCAGGCGGGTCTGACCACGATCATCCCCGGCGTTGAAAAAGTTGTCTTCCAACCTCGATTCGGTCTGGCGTGGACGCCCTTTGACAACAAGACCGTCCTTCGCACCGGAATTGGCCTCTTCTCGGACCTGTACCCGGGAACAGTTCTCAGTGCTATCGACACAAACTTTCCTCAAGTGAACCTTTGGAATGTCCCTGGAGGAAGCTTGGCATGGGATCTCCATTCTCCGTCTACCTCGGCGTTCCCGAACAGCGGTGTGGCTCTGGTGCAGCAGTGCAACGCTGCCTTCGCCAGCAACTACCAAAACGGCGGAAATCTGAACACCTACCTGGCCACGCCGGGCCTTCCCTCCGCTTGCGCTACCACGCCGACGCTCAATGACGTCAGCCGCAACCTCTCCAACCCCAAGTATGTGGAGTGGAATTTCGAGATCCAGCATACCCTGGGGACGAAAGCGATTGTGTCTGCAAACTATGTTGGCAACTACGGCTTCGACGAACTTTATTCCAATAACTATTTGAACGGCTTCGGTTTCGGTAGCCTTCCGTCCACTCCTGCCGATCCGCGCGTGGGACTGGTGAAGTTTCTGAACAGCGGCGCGGTCTCCAACTACAATGGCCTTACGCTCTCCATTCAGGGCAATTCATGGCATGGGCTGAGCGGTTCGTTCAGCTACACCTACTCGCATGCCTTGGACGAGGTTTCCAACGCGGGCATTTTGCCGTTCTCGGTGATCACCAGCATTGAGAACCAGATCAACCCTTACAATCTGCGGGACAACTACGCTTCGGCGGATTATGATGCCCGCCATCAATTGAGCGCCACGTACATCTACGAGCTGCCGTTCAGGAGCGGGAACCACATTCTGAATGCGGCCATGGGTGGCTGGCAGCTCTCGGGAACCATGTTCTACCGCACGGGATTCCCTTTTAGCGTCATCGATGGAGCGACGCTCGGGGGTCTCGCGGGAGACAATCTCAATCCAAGCTTCAACACAATTCTTTTGCAGCCGGAATTCTCCAACCGTAACTTCTCGAATGTGGGCGGCTGCGTTGTGACCGCCTGCTTTGGCATCGCTGGAACAGGCTCCACGGCGCCTTATTTGTTCGCACCCGCGACGGACTTCACCGGCGCGACCGTGGGCCGCAACGCCTTCCGCGGTCCAGGCTTCCTGGGGGGTGACATGAGCCTACGGAAGAACTTCCATCTCACCGAGCGCGTCGGCCTCCAGGTGGGGCTGAACGCCTACAACTGGTTCAACCACGCAAACTATGGCACGCCGTATCCCGACACGAATGCACCGTTTTTCGGACAGGTCATCTCTACCCAGACCCCACCTACGTCTCCCTACGGGGCATTCGCCAATGCAGCAACGGACATGAGAATTGCGCAGCTTATGGCCAAGATCACTTTCTAACGACTGCCCGCAATAACGCGGCTAAAATAGGGCGGCCTAGGAGAACCGCCCATTTTTGTTGAATGGCGTGCGTCAGAAACACCGGAAGCGCATCCGCGGTCCTCACCCATCGAATTCCCTGTTTCATTCCATCAATTCTTTGCTGGTTATCTTAAACGGCAACTATTACAAAATTGAAATAGACGCTCTGCTTCTCCACTTCTTTAGAATGGAGAGAGCAGCTGCAAGGAGAAAGAAATGCCGAAGTCGAAAGCAGCTTCCCCGGAAGCCGCAAAGAAATCTAGAATAGCCGCCGCGGCGCCCACGTACGACGATATCGCACTCCGTGCGTATCATATTTACCTGGAACGCGGCTGCATCCCGGGAGATCCTATGCAGGATTGGCTCCGCGCCGAGGAGGAATTGCTGGGTTCTTCCAAGAAGCCCCGGCGCAAATCAAAGGTCGTTTCGATCGCTGCCTAGTTTGCCACTTCTGCAACCTTCCTCGCCAGTCTGCCTCGCTCCGCAGTCTCTCAGTTCCTGTGCCCTGTAGCGTATTCGTGAATGCAACGTCAAAATTCCTTATACTATTCCTACTGCCGGATGGATAAGAAGAGGGATGACCGATATGACGCGTGGAAATGACTTGAGCTCCGGGCGGCTCATTTTGATAGCCCTGATTTTGGCTCTGGGCGCGTTTTGGGTAGGCGCGCGCTACGGGCCTCGTCAGGCAAACCATGTTGAAGCACGCCACATCGGCGAGAACGCTTCGGCATCAACTCAGGCCGCTTCCGCCCTACAACACAGCGATCACCTGACGGAAGACGAGTCCATCAACGTGCGAATCTATCGTCAGGCATCTCCTGCCGTGGCCAATATCCTCACCAAAGCGACGGAGTACGACTTCTTCATGGATCCAGTGCCGGTCGAAGGGGCAGGCTCCGGTTTTGTAATTGATCCACGCGGTTACATTCTGACCAACTATCACGTTGTCGCCGGCGCGCAATCCATCGAAGTGATTCTGGGAGACAAGACGCGGTCGCCTGCGAAATTTATCGGCGCAGACCAGCGCAACGACGTCGCACTCATCAAGATCGATCCAAAAGGCAAGCAGTTGGCCACCCTGACCCTCGGCGATTCCTCGACGCTGCAAGTTGGCCAGAAGGTTTTGGCCATCGGCGATCCTTTCGGATTTCAGTCCACGCTCACCACCGGCGTCGTCAGCGCGCTCGGCCGCACCGTTCAGACCAGTGAAACCACTTTTATCGATGACGCCATCCAAACGGATGCCTCCATCAACCGCGGAAACTCGGGTGGCCCTCTGATTGATACTCACGGCGAAGTCATCGGCATCAATTCGGCGATCTACACTCCGTCCGGAACCACCGCCGGAATTGGTTTTGCCATTCCCATCAATACGGCCAAGCTCATCGCCACCGATCTGATGACCGAAGGCAAAGTTCGTCGCGCTTATTTAGGAGTTCAGACGATACCGGTGGCCGGATGGCTGTCGGAAGCGCTCGATCTTCCCGTCCAGGAAGGTCTGCTGGTTGAACTGACAACGAAGGGCAGTCCCGCCGCCGCCGCTGGAATTCACGGCGGAGACAAGGTGGCACAAGCCGGCATGCGCCGCATCTTGATTGGCGGGGACGTCATCGTGGGCATGGACGGCCAAAAGGTTTCAAACCAGTTCGACATCAACGTGATCCTAAATCGCAAACGCCCCGGTGATACGGTGACAATCACTCTCTATCGCGGCGCGAAAAAATTGGATATCCCCGTTAAACTTGGCGAACGCGATGGGAATTGACTCCTGAAATCGCCGCTCACAGGGGGTCTGAGGTTCCGCCGACAAGGACAGGTCTGTCACGGACCGATCTCGGTGCGGTGGCGGTTGCGCTCCTCGTCCGTCAAAACGAACCATCCTTCGCTGATATCCCGCACGCGTTCCAAGGCCTTTTGCATCTCTTCGTGCTTGGCTTTGATCATCTCGGGATCGGCGTCCTGGGGAACATGGATCGGCGGCGCTCCAATCAAGATGGCACGGGCAAACAACGACGGCAGGCAAAAATGGTCCCAAGTTTTTTCAAAGGTCCTCCCGCGATCCACCCCGATATGAAACACCATGATCGGCGCTCCGGTCATGCGAGCCAGTAATACCGGCCCGACTTTCGCCACATATCTAGGCCCACGGGGTCCATCGATCGTGAACCCGCAATCTAGCCCTTCTTTAATGCGTTGCGCCATCACCGCCAGGCCGCGCAGACCACCTCGCGACGAACTCCCCTGTGCCGTGTCGAATCCCAGCCACTCGATGACTTTACGGGTCCACTGCCCATCAAACGCGGTCGTGTTCATGATCACGATCCCGCGGTTCCTTCCGTACCACGCGATCGGAATGATGCAGCGATGCCAGAACGCCCAGATGCAGGGCTGCTGTTTGGCCCAGATTCGTTCGACATTGGTTCGGCCTAACACCTCGAATCGGAGCGTGGGCCCTAGAATGCGAATCACGCTATACACCACCGCCGCGATGATGGGGATCTGGATGCGCCGGTGCCACGGCAGCTTGGGCAGACGCACATCGTAGTGCGGGCTGATGGGCCCCTGGACTTCCTCTGGGCTCTTTTCGGTTGTTTCCATCTTCAGATAGTATAGAAGGGTTGCTGTCCTGTTGTGCACGGAGGCTTCCCTAGCTTGGGGTATCACTACACCGCACGGGCTGTCTGGCGCATCGCATTTCTCTTATGCCTGGCAGGGTACTTGTCTGCCCCGATGGCCTTTGTCAGGGCAGCCGGTGCGGACAATCCGCCGCTCACGGATGCCGTGGGAGCCATCGAGGGGGAGGCCATCTCCGTTCAGGGCCCCATGAGCGTGGACACCGCGAATGGCCAGGTGAAAACCATTCTGCGAAGTGGCAGTGAAGTCCAAGTGAAATCAGGTCAAGCGCACATTGACCTTGTGGAAGGCGGGAACATCACCATTTGCGGGCCTTCTCACTTTTCCGTGTTGAAGTCTGGAGGAGCCCTGACCATCGCACTCGATAGCGGCACGATTCACGCCCACATCGAGGGGCAGCTTACCCTGACGATTTATACCGCGCAAATTCAAGCGCACCCGATTGCCATTGGAAGCGCGCCGCAGGATATCCTGGTTGGGCTGGATGCTTCGGGCACTATGTGTATGCGCGCGAGCAAAGGCGCAATACGCGTTGAGCAGCAATTGACCGGGCAGAGCCTCCTGGTGCCGCAGAGTGGCGACGTCTCGCTGTCCAATGGACAATTGGAGACTCTGCGACCGTCCCTAGGACAATGCAAGTGTGACCTGCAAATGAGCGCGAATGGCGGAGTCTCGACGCAGGTGAGCGGTTTGGCATCCAGCGAAGAGTTGAAGCAAAAAGCCGCCGATCCGAAGCCCGCTGCGCCTGAACAAACTGCATCCGCCCCAGCCCCGAAAGAAGAACCCATCTATCAGGTGTTCATGCCGCCTCTGCGCTACGACGCGAACGCAAAAGTGCAGCAGGACTTCGATCCCAATCTCATTGTCCTGGTGCGCCGTGCGCGCGTGCGCCCCACCTTGATTTTCCAGGGAAAAGTCGAAGGGGATCCTGTGGTCACCCAGGCTTCCTCTACTCCACCCGCCCCGGCAGTGCCGAAAACGAATACTGCCAAAAAACAGCCGGACGATACCACTTGGAACCGCGTCCGAACGTTCTTCCACAAACTCTGGTCGCCCAGTTCCTGACAAGCTTCACTTTTCTTCGGGAGGACACCAGTTCCATTGTGCCGTATGTCGAGCAAATCCTCTGGGCTTTCGCCTCTGAGGGGCGAAAGCCCTACATTCCCTCATAATTCGGCCCGCCACCACCCTCGGGAACCGTCCAATCGATGATCTGGTAAGGATCGGCAATATCACACGTCTTGCAGTGCACACAATTTGCCGCGTTGATTTTCAGCCTTAGGCCGGAGCCCTGTTTGGCCATCTCGTATACCGCCGCGGGACAAAAGTATTGGCAGGGGTTGCCATACTCTTCGACACAGCGGGTCGCGCAGATGTCGAGGTCCAGCACCTTTAGGTGGCACGGCTGATCCTCTTCATGGCGCGTGCCGGAGTGATAGACATCCGTCAATCGGTCAAACGTTAACTTGCCGTCGCCCTGGAAGCGTTCCCGCGCGGGCCTGCCATGAATGTGGTGATATGCCTCGTACCCTGGCCGCGCATGCATCGGATCGATCAGTCCACGCCCGCCTGTGATTTGCTGTATCCCGGAGAGAACAAAACCATCCACTAGCCCATTGTGGAAGGATTGGTGGAAGTTTCTCACCTTCCACATCTCTTCCTTGATATAGCTGTGATCGATTTTTTCCTTGTAGAGCTTGAGAGTCTTCTCCGAAGTATCGCCCACCTTCAGCGCTTCGAATATAGCTTCCGCCGCCAGCATCCCGCTTTTTATCGCCAGGTGAACCCCTTTGAGCCGTTGCGAATCCAGGAAACCGCCCGAATCGCCGACAATCAGCCCGCCATCCACATAGTTTCGCGGCATCGCGTACCAGCCGCCATACGGCAGCGATTTCGCCCCGTAGCGCACCAGTTTTCCGCCCTCGAGAAGATTGCGCACAAACGGATGCGCCTTCCAGGTTTGAAACGCGGCGTGCGGATCGAATCGGGGGTCGGCATACTCCAGCGAAATGACCAAACCAATGGACACGCGATTGTTCGATAAGCCATAGATCCAGCCCCCGCCATACATTTTTGTCGATAGAGGCCAACCGAGCGTGTGGGCAACGAATCCCGGCTTGATTTTCCCCGGCTGCACATCCCACAACTCTTTGATCCCGATACCGTAGGTTTGCGGGTTGAGATTGTCGAGTTTTTTTTGGGCCACCAATCTCTTGGTCAACGAGCCGCGCGTGCCTTCCGCAAGCACGGTCACCTTCGCGCGCAGTTCATATCCCGGAGTGTAGTTGTCCTTGGGCTTCCCGTTCTTGTCGACTCCCTTGTCCTCGGTAACGACGCCGCCAATTCCGTTGCCCTCATAAATCAGTTCTGCGCCACCGAACTCCTTGAACACATTTACGCCAGCAGCCTCGACGAGCCCACCCATCCATTTCACAAGTTTGTTCAGCGAAATGACGAAATTTCCCGCGTTATTGAAAGGTGGCGGAGTAATCGGAAAACGGTACGACGACTTTTGCGTGAATAGGAGCGCGGCAGAGTCCGTGACCGCAGTGTCCAAAGGCGCGCTCTTCTCGAAGTCCGGCACGAGCTCCGCAAGTGCTTTCGGATTCATGATTGCGCCGGACAATTGGTGCGCGCCCAGTTCGCGCCCTTTTTCCAGCACATAAATATTTTCTGCGGAGAGGTCCGGCCTCGCGCCGCTTGCCTTGTGTATCTGAATCAGGTTGGCCAGGTGCAGGGCGCAACTCAGCCCCGCAGGCCCCGCCCCCACAATCAGTACATCCGCTTCCAATTGTTCTCGTTGAATGGCCATTGGAAGATTCTATCAAACAACCGTTTGGCGGTAAGAGTGTTAGCCCTTTGCTTTTTGGAGCTCGTCGGTCAGGGCGGGCATGATCTCGAAAATGTCGGCCACGATGCCATAGTCGGCAATTTCGAAAATAGGCGCATTTTGATCTTTGTTCACCGCGACAATGGTGCGCGAGCCCTTCATCCCCACCACGTGTTGAATCGCACCGCTGATTCCGAGCGCGAGATACAGTTTTGGCGCAACCGTTTGCCCCGAACTCCCGATCTGACGCTCCATCGGTAACCAACCCTCGTCACAAATCGGACGCGAAGCCGCTATTTCTCCGCCTAACGCTTTCGCAACGGCCTCTGCCTGAGCAATATTCTCAGGTGCTTTGATGCCGCGGCCGATCGCTACAATCAGCGGCGCTTGTGTCAGGTCCACGGCGGATTTTGCTTCCTTAAATAGTTCCAGGGGCTTGGTGCGAATGTCTTCAGGCTTCAATTCCACTCTTGCCGTGTTGACCGGAGCCTTTCCCCCCAGATGCGCTGCCAGGGAATCCGCTCGAAACGCTCCCGATTGGAAGGAAGCGAACCATGGCGCAGCGCCTATAAAGGTCACGTCCGCCGCCGTCTTCCCCTGAAACATTTGGCGGACGAACACCAGCTTGTCGCCTTCCTTCCGGAAGCCGATACAGTCACCCACCATTCCCTTGCCCAGTGTGGCGGCGAGTTTCGGTGCAAAGTCGCGTACCTGGTAGGTGTGTGGAAACAAAACCAGATCCGGCTTTGTGGACTCGAATATTTGCTTCAGCGCCGTGCAGTATCCATCCGGCGTGTAGTTCTCCAACAAATCGTGTTCGACCATCAGCACTTCGGACACATTCTTAGTCGCGAGTTCGTCCGCGAAGGCCGAAACGCCCTTGCCGACCACCACCGCGCTAATGGTCCCTGAGGTCGCTTCGGCAATCTGCTGCGCCGCCACCAGCGTCTCAAAACTTGTTTTATTCCACTTTCCCTGCCGCTGTTCTGTAATAACGAGGATTTTCATGATCAGATCACCCGTGCCTCGAACTTGAGCTTTTCCACCAGTTTTCCCGCCATTTCCTTGGGTGTACCCGTCAAAAATTCCGTCTTTTTCGTTTTTGTTGGCACGTAAATCTTTTCAATCTTCTGCGTTGGCTCGCTGGTCACGCCCAGCGATTCACGCGTAATTGTGGCAATCTCCTTCTTCTTGGCCGCCATGATTCCCTTCAGTGTGGCGTAGCGGACCTTGTTGATGCCTGACTGGATGGACAGCACTGCCGGCAGCGGGCACTCGATCCACTGAAACCACCCCGCTTCCAGTTCCCGTTTGAGCCTCATTTTTCCCTCGTGCACGTCGAGTTGCATGATGATGGTCGCGTGCGGCAAATTCAGCAGCCCTGCCAGTAGCACGCCGGTTTGCCCAAATCCGTGATCGTCGCTCTGCAATCCAGTCAGCACAAGATCGCACTTTTCTTTGCCAATGGCAGCAGCCAGCACCTTTGCGGCTCCCAGCGGATCCAATTGTGCGAAATTGTCGTCTACCACGTGAATGCCGCGGTCTGCGCCTTTTGCCAGTGCCTCTTTGATCGTCTGCTTCACTCGCTCGGGTCCCAGAGAGAGCGCGATGACTTCGCCGCCGTGCTTTTCCTTGAGCCGCAAGGCCTCTTCCAGAGCGTAACTATCCGGCTCGTTCATCTCAAATCCAATGTCGGATTCCTTGATCCAGTTTCCGGCAATCGACAGCGGTGCGTCCTTTGCCGGCACCTGTTTAACGCAAACGATGATGTTCACAGGAGTGTCCTTCCAATCCGAAACTACAATACTCGCCCGCTTGTCATCCCGAGGGCATCCGACGAGGATGCCCGAAGGAGCTCAATTGGGCACTTCCGAGGAGTGTTACTGGAGCGAAATCTCTTTGCCGTTGGAATCCGCGAGCCCTGTTCCCGCTCTTCTAAGATTTCTAGGACAGCGACCGAAAAGCGGCAGCGGGTTGCCTCAACCCGAGGTTCTACTTGCCGGTCCAACGCTTGAATATCAGCGCCGCGTTCGTTCCGCCGAATCCAAACGAATTCGAAAGCGCGTAATCCACGGTCGCTTTCCGGGCCACATTGGGCACGTAGTCCAGGTCGCACTCGGGATCGGGCGTCTCCTGATTGATGGTAGGCGGCAAAATCTGGTCGCGCAAGGCCAGCACGCTGATGCCTGCCTCCAAACCACCTGCACCTCCAAGAAGATGCCCGGTCATGGATTTGGTGGAGCTCACGGCCAGTCTCTTACTGGCCGCCCGTTCGCCGAACAAACGCTTCATCGCCCTGGTTTCAATGACATCCCCGATCGGCGTCGAGGTGCCATGCGCGTTGATGTAGCTGATATCTTCAGGGGTAAGCTGGGCATCCTTCAGCGCTGCCCGCATCACGCGGAAAGCACCGTCGCCATTCTCTGCGGGCTGGGTGATATGGTAAGCGTCGCCGCTCATCCCATAACCCACAATTTCCGCGAAAATTGGTGCATTGCGTTTTTGCGCGTGTTCCAGCGATTCCAGAACGAGAATTCCCGCGCCTTCTCCGACCACAAATCCATCCCGATTGGCGTCAAAAGGGCGGCTGGCCTTTTCCGGATCATCATTGCGCGTAGAAAGCGCGCGCATGGAGGCGAAGCCCCCGATGCCCATGGGGGTAATGGTGGCTTCCGTGCCGCCGCAGATCATCATTTCTGCCGCGCCACGTTCAATAATCTTGAAGGAATCACCGATGGAGTGTGCCGAAGCCGAGCAAGCCGTCGCTGTCGCCGAGTTCGGTCCCTTCGCGCCGTAACGAATCGAGATGTGTCCGGAAGCGAGGTTAACGATTGCCGAAGGTATGAAGAACGGGGAGATTTTGCCCGGGCCGCCCTGCATGAGCTTGATGTGCTCGCGCTCGATGATGTCAAACCCACCGATGCCCGAGGCCACATACACCCCGACTTCATCCAGATCGGACTGTTCCGGCTTCCACTCGGCCATTTTCACGGCAAAGTCCGCGGCAGCCAGGGCTATCTGGATGAACCGCCCCATTTTTTTCAGTTCTTTTTTTTCAATCCACTGGAACGGGTCGAAGTTTTTCACTTCACCCGCGATCTGGCAATCAAACTCGGCGGTATCAAAATGCGTGATGCGGCTAACGCCACTGCGCCCGGCGACCAGGTTTTTCCAGCTCTCCTCGGTCCCAATGCCCAATGCACAAACCAATCCAACGCCCGTTACGACCACACGGCGAGTCACAGCACTTGCTCCTTCATGCAGGGATTTTCCTGCCGCTTACTTGCCCTTCGAGTGCTTATCGATGTACTCGATGGCATCCTTCACCGTCGTCATTTTCTCGGCGTCTTCGTCCGGCACCTCAATGCCGAACGCTTCCTCGAACGCCATCACCAATTCCACCTGGTCGAGCGAATCCGCACCCAAGTCGTCGACGAACGATGCGGTCGGTGTGACCTCCGCTTCATCCACACCCAACTGCTCGACGATAATCTGCTTTACGCGTTCTTCCACGCTAGCCATTCCGGTTCCTCCGCGACCTGTCGTCGCCTTTCTTCTCGTACTGCAACTCTGCACCGTAACCCGGCTTTGCAGCCGGTCTACAATCCCTTTTGCCCTTGCATGGGTAACCTGCCAAGTCTACTTTCCCCGCGCACCAAGGTCAACTTGAAGACCTATCTCTTTCGCTTTGCAGCGAATGCTCCCTCGGGTGCGCTGCTAGCTTCTAAGCCAAGTACAAGCCACCGTTTACATCCAAAACATGACCGGTAATGTAGGCCGCCTCGTCGCTCGCTAGAAACACAATCGCCGCGGCGACATCGCGACCAGTTCCCATGCGTCCCAGGGGTATCCGCGTTTTTAGCTCTTCCTTCACCTTGTCGGACAAAACATCCGTCATCGGTGTCTCAACAAACCCGGGCGCCACAGCATTCACGGTGACATTTCGAGAAGAAATCTCCATCGCGATCGCCTTCGTCAACCCGATCAGCCCCGCCTTGGACGCCACATAATTCGCCTGTCCAGCGTTGCCCATCTGCGCTACGACCGACGCAATATTGATGATTCGCCCGGAACGAGCCCGCATCATTGTGCCCAGCGCCTGCTGCGTGCAGAGATACGCCCCAGTCAAATTGGTGCGAATCACCGCGTCCCAATCTTCTTGCTTCATGCGCATGGCCAAACCGTCTCGCGTGATTGCCGCGTTGTTGACCAGAATATCCAGCTTCCCGAATTTTTCCAGGACCGCCTTGAACCCCGCCTTAATCTGTTCGCCGTCGGCCACATCCATCTTTACGGCGAATGCTTCCCCGCCTTGGCCCGCAATCTCCTGCACCAGCGCCGCAAGCTTCTCCTCGTTGCGCGCCGCCACACCCACCCTCGCGCCCACCTCTGCCAACGCCAGCGCCGTCGCGCGCCCAATGCCCTGCGACGCTCCGGTAATCAGCGCAACTTTTCCCGCCAAGCTGAACATCGTGTCTTTCCTCTTTGCTTCTTCTTTACTTCATTGCCTCTTTGCCTGTTCTTCAAGCTGCGTCGGATCTTGCCCCGGTAATCTTCTCGAGTGTTCCTGCAAGGCTCTTCTCGTCTTCCACATTCAATGTCGTGACCGACCGCTCAATTTGGCGCATCAGTCCGGTGAGCACTCGCCCCGGCCCGACCTCCACAAACGTGTTGACGCCTTCGTCCAGAAGCATGCGCATGGATTCTTCCCAACGCACCGGCATCGTCACTTGCCGCACCAGCGCGCTGCACGCCTCTTTGCCCTTGCGGATGGTATCCGCATCGACGTTGGTTACCAGCGGCATCTGCAAATCGTCAAACTTGATGGCGTTCAAATCCTTTTCCAGCTTTTGCTGCGCGGGCATCATTAACGCCGAATGGAATGGAGCGGACACGGCCAGCACCACCGCCCGCTTGGCCCCGGATTGCGAGGCAATCTCCACTGCACGCTTCACCGCGCCCGTATTCCCGGCAATCACGGTCTGCTCTGGTGAGTTCAGGTTGGCGGGAGAGCAGATTTCACCCTCTGCCGCGCGTTTGCACACATCCAGAACCACGGTTGGCGACAAGCCCATGATGGCCGCCATGCTGCCTTGTCCGGCAGGAACGGCCTCCTGCATATACGTGCCACGCTTGCGGACTAGCTTTACCGCATCCGCAAATTTCAACGCTCCTGCGGCCACAAGTGCCGAATACTCCCCAAGGCTATGGCCTGCCACAAAATCCGCGGTGATGCCCTTCTCTGCCAAGACGCGGAACGCCGCCACCGATACCGTCAAAATTGCCGGCTGCGTGTTGGCGGTCAGCTTCAGCTCATCTTCCGTGCCTTCAAAGCACATTTTTGAGACAGAAATGCCCAGGGCTTTCTCGGCTTCTTCGAAAACGGCGCGTGCAGCCGGATATTTTTCCGCTAGCTCTTTGCCCATTCCTGGATATTGTGCTGCCTGCCCGGGAAATACGAATGCCACTTTGCCCATACCTAACTCCTCTCTCCAGACTTCACGCCTTCGCGCCTGTCAGGGAGAGCTCCTGTTCGATTTTCTCGTTCACTCGCGCCCGCGCAAGACCCGCGGCAACGCGTATCGCGTTTTTCATGGCATTGGCGTTCGACTTGCCGTGTGAAATCACGCACACGCCACGGACACCCAGCAACGGCGCTCCGCCGTACTCCGAGTAGTCCATCGTCCGCTTGATGCCCTTAAACGCTCCCCTGGATAACATATAGCCCAATTGCGATGCCAGCGACCCCTTGTACGTCTTTCGGAGAAACTTCACGATTTCCATCGCCAACCCCTCGCAAATTTTCAGTGCGATGTTTCCCACGAACCCATCGCAAACAATGACGTCCACTTTGCCCGAAAAAAGATCGTTGCCTTCCACGTTCCCGACGAAGTGCACAGGCAAATCTTTCAACCGGTCATAAACGGCACGCGTCAGTTCGTTCCCCTTGATCTCCTCTTCGCCGATGGAGAGCAAGCCCACGCGCGGTTTCCGGCTCCCGAATGTCAACCGGTAATAAATCTCACCCATTACGGCAAACTGGAGCAGGTGCTCCGGCTTCGAATCCACATTCGCACCAACATCCAGTAATACGGAGATGCCGCCTTTCGCGTTCGGAAACGGTGCCGCTAGCGCCACGCGATCGACCGCTTCCAAAGTTCCCATGATGAACTTGGAGGTGGTCATTACGGCACCCGTATTCCCCGCACTCACAAACGCGTCGGCCTTGCCTTCCTTCACCAGCCGCGATCCCACGTGCACAGAACTGTCTTTCTTACGCCGGAAGGCCTGCGCCGGGTGATCCTCCATCGTGATCACTTCGCTTGCAGCAACCACTTCCACCGGGACCGCCGGCTTCGAGAGCCGCGACAGTTCCGACCGGATGATATTCGGCTGGCCAACCAGGAGTACGCGAACTCCGTACTCTTGCGCTGCCAGCACACTCCCCTCCACCTCAGGTCGGGGTGCGTGGTCTCCCCCCATGGCATCGACCGCGATTGTAATCATGGGAATATTTCCACTGACTCTGGCAAGTTCGGTAGGCACAACCTGCATTGTGCCGATCAGGACTTTAAGAGCCCGGCTTCCACCTGCGTGCTCTACTTCGTGTCGTGTACCGGTCGCCCCTTGTAATGCCCGCAATGCGGACAAGCTCGATGCGGCTGCTTCATCTCATGGCAGTTGGGACACTTGGCCAGAGCTGGGGCCGTCAGGTGATCGTGGGCACGGCGGGTACTGGTGCGGCGCTTGGAATGTCGTCGTTTTGGATTTGGCATTACACTACTCCTTATTTTCGCCCCGTTCGCGGCAACACACATCGCCTGACCGATCGAGGTCGGATTCTATGGGCTTTTGGCCCGAAAATCTATTGTTTCTTGAGCCAGTCCTGCTTCAGCCGCGCGAGGGGAGCCAGACGCGGATCGGAAGAGTGTGTCTCACAGCGGCACTCTTCGTGGTTCAGGTTTGCCCCGCAACTTGGGCACAACCCCCGGCAATCGCTCTGGCAAATTACTTTCATCGGCAATGACAGCAGCACCTGTTCCTTCAGCACATCGGCCAGGAACAAGCCTTCTCCTTCAAAAAATCCTATCTCCGTGTCGTCGTCCTTCAGCCGCTCCTCTTCATGCCTTGTGCCTTTCGGCAGCGGCTGATAGAACAAGTCAAAATCCCTGTGGATCTCCTCGATCACCGGCTCCAGGCAGCGCGCGCAGACCATCTCAATCTTGGTCTCGAGCTCTCCGACGATGCGGATCTGCCCTTCCAGCAACTCCGCAGTCGCGGTGACCTCCAGGGGTTCCGCCTGCTTCACTTCGCTGATACCGTAGTCGATACTCCCGGGGGCGTACGTCTTCCGGATGCGCACTTTGCGGACGGCAAGATCCTTGACGTCGAGGAACATGTCTTCAGCGCCTCCGGCGCGTACGCTCATGCCTTTCCATTATTTCGGCACTTCCCTCGTAAGTCAAGAAAGCTCAGCCTGGTACTCGGCGGTCCGGAAGCCAATCGGTCAGCCACGCCTCCTAGTACCGAACCCCTGGAAAAGGGCCCACCCGCTCTGCCTGGGTGCCCGAGCTTAACCGCTGGGTCCCCGGCCGAGCAGGTGACCTACTCTTCTTGCCGAAACACCCTAGAATGGCTTCTGGCGGGTTCCCTGAAAACCCACATTCCATCGATAGTGCGTCCCTTGGGACTACGCCTGAGCCGCTTGGCCAAAGAGCGCGGCCCGGATTAGGGGCCGAGCGAGCTATTTGCCTTGTTGAAGCGCGGCGGATTTTCCCCTCGCCAGATCCTGGATGTTGGCAGCAATCACGGCCATGGGACGCGATCGGCACTGAACTATTTTCCGGATGCGGAATACACCCTGGCTGAACCTCGGGACCACTGAAGAGTCCACATTCAAGAACTGATCGCTCCGGGGGAAGAAAATTTGCTGGATGAATACTGGTCTGGCAGACAAACTGGGAACGCTGCGCTTCTACAGTTCGGACCACAACGACAGCAGCGCCTTTCTACCACGAGGACGACAGCCTCAGACCAGGGTGGCTTCGGAGACGGAGGGTTGAGGTGAAACCCTGGACGAAATCGTCTCGACGTACAATTTGCCCTCGCCTGATCTGGGCAAGATTGACGCCCAAGGATGCGATTTAAAAGTAATGCAGAGAGCCTCTCCTCTGATCGGCAAGACCGATGTGTTTCTGCTGGCAGCCGGGGCGCTAGGCCCCTTCGAGGACTCTGTCGGCAGGGTAATCACCACCATGGAGGATTTAGGCCAACCGTTTTTGGATCTTACCGATCGGAATCGCTGCCCGCAGCATGGAGTTCTCTGGCTAACGGAATTGGCATGCTTCCGAAAATCGAACGCGCCGTTCTCTTCCGTAACTTCCCACGAATGAGGCTTGCCAAGCGTTATGCCTTTCTTAGAGGTTCTTTCAGATATCCGCTCATGACGCGAACATAATCTGGAAACGCTACTTCCGGTTCCAGTAGATCCGGATGCCACACTTTCTCCCACTCGAAGCAGTAATACCCTTTGTAACCTATATTCCGCAAGGCCATCACCTGTCGTTCGATGGGCACATCCCCTTTTCCCGTCAACACGTACCTTCGCCCTGGCCCGTCAGGCACCGAATCCTTCAGATGCGTGTGCCGGATCCATGTTCCCAGCTCTGCCACCGTTTGTTCCGGCTGCTCATGTCCGTCGACAAAAGTGTGATGGGCGTCCCATAAAAGCGCTACGTTTTTCGAATCCGCCCGAGTCAGCAGTTCTTTGAGCGTCGGCGAATCCACAAAATCTCCGTGCGACTCGATAATCACGGTCACTCCGCGTGGTCCCCCGTATTCTCCCAACTGGTGCAGCCCGTCGACCACGCGCGCGACCACTTCTTCTTTGGGTCCCCGAATTTGATTCCCAAAAACGCGGACGTACGGCACCTCTAGCGCCGACGCCAAGTCCATGAACCGTTTCGCATCACCAAGTTGTTTCGCTCGTTCCGCCGGCTCCTGCACGTGCATTTCGGCGGAACTGCCGAGATCGGAGATCTTCAATCCGTGGTCGACAAGCTGCAGTTTCGTTTGCGCGATCCGACCGGGGGCAAACTCTGGGCTCGTCGGCAAGTCCATATTCCCCAGCAATCCCCTGATTTCAATGGCTGCAAAGCCGTTCGTCTGCGCGAATTCCAGAATTTTCTTCCATTCCCAGGCTGGACATCCCAGGGTCGAAAACGCCAGGGGCAACCGCTCATCGCTCCCCCACGAAAGCTGGCTTACCAAGGCGGTGGCAGCGCCTGCCGCCAGAAATTCTCTGCGCGTTATTCCCATGGACTCCCCTTTTCCGCCGTCCCGCTGCTCCATGCTCTTTGCCTTTTTCCGTTTTCAAGCCCCCACCCGTATAATACGCTCAAACTCTTTCCCGGAGGCACACGTTGGATCGTCGTCAAGTCCTGAAGCTACTTGCACTCAGTTCGACCCTTCCTGCGATTCCCGCGGAGCTCTTCGCAGCCTTCCGCGAAATTCATTCCGGTCTCGGTTCCGTCCCCTCGCTCAAAGTTCTCTCTCCTCACGAGGATGCCACTGTCTCCGTGATGGCGGAGATGATCGTCCCCGCCACGGAAACCCCGGGAGCCAAGGACGTCCGGGTCAACGAATTCGTCGACCATATCCTTGCGGACTGGTACTTCGAGGAAGACCGCGCCCGCTTTCTGGCTGGTCTCGCCGACGTGGACACTCGCGCGCAAAATCTCTTTCACAAAGATTTCGTCGATGCCTCACCGGCACAACAAAGCGAAATCCTTCGCGAGTTGGGTGAGAATATGGCCGAAGCCAAGGCCGCTCTGGCCGACGGCCCACGCGGCTACCGCGGCGCTTTGCCCGAACCCCAAAACAATTTCTACTTTATGTTTCGCCAGCTCGTCCTGACTGGATATTTCACATCGGAAGCCGGCTTCACACAGCAACTCCACGAAGAAATAATCCCCGGCCGGTTTGATGGCTGCCTCACCTTAAATTCATCAACTACCACTAAAGGCAACTGACCATGCCGCAATCGAAAAACAAGTTCGACGCCATCGTGATTGGTTCCGGAATGACCGGTGGCTGGGCTGCTAAGGAATTAACGGAGAAAGGTCTGCGCACCTTGGTCCTCGAGGCCGGCCGCCCGATCGTCCCCGAAAAAGACTACGTCGAGCACATTCCTCCTTGGGATATGCCCTTCCGCGGCATGCGCGATCAAAAGAAAATTCTCCGCGATCAGCCTATCCAAAGCCATTGTTACGCCTGCGAGGAAACGAACGCTCAGTTTTTTATTAAGGACACCGAACACCCCTATACTACCCACCCTGCCAAGCCCTTTCGCTGGATTCGCGGACGGCAAGTGGGTGGACGCTCCCTTGTGTGGGGCCGCCAGTGCTACCGCTGGAGCGATCTCGATTTCACCGCTAATCTTCGCGAAGGTATCGCAGTGGATTGGCCGATCCGTTATGCGGATCTAGCGCCGTGGTACGACTATGTTGAAGACTTCATCGGCATTTCAGGTGAAGCACTCGGCCTTCCTCAATTACCCGATGGAAAATTCCTTCCCCCGATGCAGCTTAATTGTGCCGAACTCGCGATCAAGCAAGCGCTTGCCAAAAGCTTCGGTGCAGAGCGAGCTCTGACTATTGGACGAGTCGCCGTGCTGACGCAATCGCATCAGGGTCGCGCGGCGTGCCACTATTGCGGCCCCTGCCATCGTGGCTGCATCACGCTTTCCTACTTCAGCAGCGTCAACGCCACGCTCCCTGCCGCGGAGAAAACAGGCCGTCTCACTCTTCGGCCCTTCAGCACAGTTCACAGTCTGATTTTCGATGCGAACTTGCGCCGCATCAGCGGAGTGCGCGTCATCGATTCGCAATCTCGTACCGCCATCGAATTTCAGGCTCCGGTCGTGTTTCTATGCGCCTCCACGCTCGAATCCGCCCGCATCCTCCTGAATTCAACAACCCCGGAATTTTCTTCCGGCCTAGCGAATTCCTCCGGCGAACTGGGTCATAACCTGATGGACCATATCAAGGGAGGCGGCGCCAGAGGCATCATTCCCGGCTACGACGACCACCACTCCTTCGGTAATCGCCCAAACATTGCCTACATGCCCCGCTTTCGAAATGTGAAAGAGAAACATCCTGCTTTTCTTCGCGGCTATGGATTGCAGGCAGAAGGGGAACGCCAGGGCTGGGACCGGGGCGCTATCGACGTTCGTTTCGGTGCGGGATTCAAGAAAAGCATCAGCCGGCCCGGTCCATGGGAGTTCGCCTTCGAAGGCTACGGCGAGTGCCTTCCCCATCACAACAACTTTGTAGAAATCGATCACAACACTGTCGATGCCTGGGGCATCCCGAGCCTGAAGATCCATTGTGCTTTCGGTGAGAATGAATTGGCCATCCGCAAGGACATGTCCATCGCAGCCGCCGAAATGCTCTCCGCGGCGGGCGCTCGTGGCATTGAACCTTTTACCGATGACGACCCGCCAGGGTTCTCGGTGCACGAGATGGGGACGGCGCGCATGGGAACTGATCCAAAAACGTCCGTACTTAACGCCTGGAATCAGTCGCACGACATCAACAATCTCTTCATTACCGACGGCTCCTGCATGGCCTCTTCTTCGTGTGTGAATCCTTCGCTCACCTACATGGCCCTGACAGCCCGCGCCTGCGATCATGCTGTTACGCTGATGAAGCGCGGCGAGTTGTAAACTCTGTCCGTTGAGCCAGCGAGGTCAATCACCAGGTACAATTCACAAATCACGCCTCGTGAATGATTTTCAGTAATCCCTCCATCGATTCTCGGCTCGATGCCTCTTTGTCTTTTGCGGCATTCAGATAATGCGTCTCCAAGGACATCGTCCCCTGGTAGCCGTTCTCGATCAACGCGCGGAATTGTCCCAAGTAGTCGATCTTCCCGCTGCCAATTGGCATCCACTGCGTTCCTTTACCCACCGGATCGGGCGCCGCATCTTTCAAATGCATATGCCACATGCGCTTCTTGTCCAGCGGCCCGTAACCACTCGGGAATGGCGTCTCTCCTGCGTCATAGGCATTTCCAGGATCCCAATTCAACCCCAGTGCTGGCGACTTTACCGTATCGAGCATGGCCGCGGCTTCAGCTCCCGTAGCCACGTTGCACGAAAATTCATTCTCCAGCACCAGCCGGATCCCTTCCCGCTGCGCAATTGCTGCCGTCGTATCCAGCTCCATGGCCACGCGATCAAACACGGTCTTTGGGTCTGCTACCCGCAAGAACGAAAAAATCCGCACTTTGTCCGTTCCGAAATCCTTGGCACGCGCGATGGCCTTTTCCAGGATTCGTTCTTGAGCGCTGATGTCGCTTTGTAATGGGTCGGGCTTGCCTTCGGCGAATTTCGACTGCGTTCCGGGGAGCAGCGTCTTGAAATAGGGAGAATCCACGACGGAGATCCCCATTCCATATTTCGCCCGAAGCTCGTTTGCCCGCTTGACCTCGTCCTTTGTCAGTTCTGTCACATACTTACCCCAAATGAACCGCAGTTCTACCCACTCGAGGTTAAAACCCTTGGCCCATACAAGGGCTTGCTCAAAATCCTGTGAAACCTCGTCGGTAATGACACCGAGCTCAAATTGCTTCCGATTCGCCGCTCGGGTCGTCATCGCACCCAACAGTGCCGCAGCCGCTCCGCTGGCCACAAATTCTCTTCTTTTCATTAGGGCCCTCACTCGGCCACATCGTAATTGCCGGAGTACCTCGCGTCAATTGCCGGATTCACGGTGCCGGATTCGCGGAAATCGGGTGGACCGGGAAGCACATGCGGGAATAGGGTAAGCAGGTAACAGTTCCGGATGGAAACGGCGTTGATTTCTTCGCACAACCTCAATCTCGCGTCTTACATCCTGGAAATAGTCTTCCTGATTTGCTTCCCGAAGCAGCGCTCATGCTCCCGGAAGCATGCTAACATGCAGCCAATAATTCGCTTCACGGAGCTTTCGGAATGAAATTAGGCCTTCGCGCCAGTGCGCTGATCGCGATCTTCACCCTCGCTGCCCTTCCGCTTCTCGCCAGCACCAAGATCGTTCATCGTTGGGTGCTCACCGGAGTGCCCATGCCACATTTTCAGAAAATGCTGGTAGCCAGCGTCATGGAAAACTACCTGATCCGGCAGGGCTTTGAAGATGAGATGAAGAAACTATTGGCGAAATATGGCGTAGAGGGCGTCCAAAGTTACATGGTCCTACCTCCCAAGAATGAAATGATGGAAGGCGAGTTGAAACAGCGCATCAAGGAAAGTTCCCTCGACAGCGTGCTGGTCATACGTCCGAAGGCCGTTCGGAAAGAAACGCAAGAGGTCGTCACGGGCGGAATCTATGTGCCGCCGCCCGGGTATTACACCTTCTGGCCCTACTGGAATATGGCCTACGGCGATTTCTATCCCACCAGTTCCACGACCAAGGAAAATATCATCGTGCGCGTTGAGTTTAATCTCTACAACACCCGGGACGAAAAGCTGGTGTGGAGCGGCGAAACCGATACGATTTATTCCAAGGATTTCGAGCGGCTGGGCCGCGAGTACGCCCAAACCTTGGTCAATCAACTCAAGAAGGACAAAGTAATCCGCAAGAAATAAAGCATGCCGCTAGTGCCTCAGCACCAGGCAGCTGGCTATCATGTCGTGCAATGCCTGGCGCCTCTCGGTAAAGCCCGCCATGATGTAGCCGATCCAGAGGGTGATCCTTCCTGAAATTATTTTGCCAAAAAACCGCCCGCTCGCCCTGCCGAATGAAACGCGATTGCCAGAAAGATCCGTGACATACAGTCCAAGCATCTGCTTGCCCCAGGTCGCCTGCTTTTCGCCACTTTCCAAATAAGCAAAATAAAGCCAGCCCAAGATCGCCCCAACACCGAGAAATGCTAAACCCAGCATCACGAATCCCGTTAATTGAGCTGGCTCGAATCTCTCGAACCTCCCATGGGGCAGAGCTTCCAGCATCGCAACTCCACCCATGAGCAAAAAGAAAGGAATGAACAGCACCATCATGCCAATTCCAAGGATAAAACCATCGATGAGATGAGCGACAAACCGGAGCCAGAACCCAGCATACGTTACGTTTGATGCGTACGCGATCGCACCCACGCCCGCGTGCGGGGAAACGGCCATCGCCGGAGCGCTCGCAAGCACTGGTCTTGCCAAAGGAGCCCCACAAGATTGGCAGAACCCCGAATCTGCCGGCACTGCCGCACCGCATTTCGAACAAAACACAATTGCCTCCACACGTTCCTGAATTCGAATCGCTTGTCGCACTTATTCTCTTACAATTGAGTCGCCGAAGGGAACCGACTTATTCGCATCCTTCTTGCTGAAACTGTTGCAGCCGCTTCTCTGCTTCTGCGCTGCCTTTTCGCGCCGCGGCACTCAGCAGGATGCGCGCCTGATCGCAATTATGGCTCACCCCTTTCCCATGCCAGTACAGTTCGGCGAGCGCCAGCTCTGCGTTGGGGTAGCCTTTTTCCACCGATATCCAGAGCAGCCGGACGGCTTCCGAGGCGTCCGCGCTCCCGTTCTTCGTGCGCAACAACTGCGTCGCTTGTAGATACTCCGTTTGACCGGTCTCCTGGCTTGCTTCTGTGGAGCTAGGACTAGAAATGCCAGGGAGGGGAGTAGCAGGCGACACCGGGCTTCTGGCCAGCGAGGAAACAGAAGTCTGCGGATTGCTGTTGCCATGGGCCGCGGGCGCGTTTGTAGCGTCTTGGCTGGTTCTTGGCAGAGGAGAACTAGGAGCTTGTGGCGAAGCATCCGAGGCAATCGAAGAGGGCTGATCTGCGATGCCGCTTGCGGAATCATCCTTCGAAGCAGGCGTGGCGGAAGGGCTCACCGGCGTACCGCCCATCTGTTCGCCGAGCCAGATCAGCGCTTCCCCGGCTGCACGATGGTACGCACTCAAGGCCACCATCAGGGTAAGCACAATCATGATCGCCAAGGCCCGAGATAGCGTGAACCAATCCGTCCAGCTGGCTTGCCGGGCTTGCGTTTCTCGATGCGATGGATCAAGGGGCTCAAGTACCGATGAACTTGACAACTTCGCAGCCTCTTGACTGGGTGGCTGGATCAAAATCTCCGAAATGTCGGGCAGCCCCGAGGGACCCGGCAAGGTTATTTTCTCCTCCTCCGCAAGGGGGGGCGCTAGAACTCGTTGTCGAGGTTGCGCGGAAAAAGAGTCGTCCTGAACGGCCTCCTTAGCAGGCGCAACTGCTTCGAACGAAATTTCGATGGCGTCTTGATTTGAGGAAAATCTAGGCAGTCCTGGAAATGCTCTAGAGTCGGTCAGAGGTTCCGGCTCAGGTGCCTTGCTAACCTCTTCAGGCATAGCCGCGCTCCAGCCCGGCGGCGCCGGCTCAGGCGGCGCCGGTTCAGGGAGAACCTCAGGGGCCACAGGAACAAGTTCTGGAGGCGGTGAAAGCTCCTCGGCCTTTACGGGCTTCAGGGCTTCCTGTCGCGGCGGAGAAGCGCGAAGTTCTTCGCGCAGTTGATCGAAGGATGGCGCTTCTGCGACGACAGACGCTTCTGGGAGTTCACTTGCTTTCGTCGTTTCCAGGGTTCCATTGAGCCAATTTTGAATGTGCGTCCGAGCTGGGGAAGGAATTTCCGTGAACCGAATCCCGGCAACGCGCCCATTTTCTTCGATCCAAACAATCTCTCCTTCTCCTTCAATACGGACCGATTCATTCAGCGAAAAGGAAAACGGAGTTTTTTCCCCGGCACGCAGCGGCACCATGGCCCGGATAGCAAACCCTTCTTCCGAAAGGTCGCGCATCATACCGCCGTTCGCGGCGCTTAGCTCTACATAAACAAGGCTCGGTGGGCTTTTGCGGCCTTTCTTTCTCCGTTCGCTGCCGGCGGTCTTGGGGCACATGATTCACTGCATTCTAACGCGACGCCCGGTAGTTCGGTAGACAGGATTCCTCCCAGATGGGAACAGGATATCCCTGCAGCAATGAGTTCATCGTTGAGCACACCACCGCCAAAAGGATCAATTCCGGCGGGAAAGACGCGCTACAGTGGGCCCCAGAATACTTTCCTTCTCCCGATGAAAATACGAATTCTGGTCGGTACATTCATCCTCCTAGGACTCTGCGGCGCCGCCTACCTGCGCTGGAAGAAACCGTTGCCTTTGGCAGAAACGGATTTCCTGCTCTTGGGTGAAATTGCCAACCGGAGTGGAGAACCCGATTTTGACGAGTCACTGCGAGAAGCTTTGCGGGTGGCCCTGTTGCAATCTCCGTTTCTGAATCTGGTATCGGATGAAAAGGTGCGGACAACTTTGAGAGTCTTGGGCAAGCCCGATGGCCAACCCCTCAGCCCTGAATTGTCGAAAGCCGCTTGTGAACGCCTGGGTGCGAAGGCGTTTTTGACAGGTACACTCCAAAAAACTGGCGACGCCTACACTTTTCGACTGGAAGCCCAGCGATGCCCGGGAGGGGAAATCTTCGCGAAAGAGGAAGGCCAGGCTGCGCGTGCGGATCAAGTGATTCACCAGCTAGGCCTCGCCGCGGCCGCGTTGCGAGCAGATTTTGGCGAGCGCCCGGAGAGCATCAAGAAGTTCGACATGCCCTTGGAACGCGCAACCACCCCTTTCCCCGCGGCGCTCCGAGCTTATGCGCAAGCCCGGGCGGCCGTTCGCGAAAAAGGCGACATCGAAGCAGTCCCCTTCTACAAAAAAGCGATTGACCGGGATTCCCGATTCGCTATGGCCCATTCCGGCTTGGCTGTCAGCGATTACAACCTCAGCCAGATGGTTCAGGCGAGCGACGAAATTCGCCAAGCCTTTGAGGCAGGCGACCGCCAAACCATGCGCGAACGGCTGAACATTACAACTCTCTATTACGACCTCGCCCAAGGTGACATTGAGAAGGCCATTGAAGGCTACAAGGAGTACATCCGCATCTATCCCCGCGATGACGTGGCGCTGGGAAACCTGTCGAGCGAATTCTTTGTCATCGGAGACTACGAGCAAGCTGCCAACTATGCGGAGCAAGCCCTCACCATCGATCCGGATTCAGCCGCCTGGTATGAGAATTACTCCACGGCCTTGCTGGCACTTTCTCGCGTCGATGACGCGGAAAAAGTCTTGAAGGAGGCATTTTCCCGCAAATTGGACGATGCCTCCTTGCACTCCAACCTGTATTCCCTGGCTTTCCAGAAAGGCGACGCCGCCCTGATGCAGGAACAACTGCAATGGGCTGCGGGAAAAGCAAGCGGCGAAGATTCCCTCCTCGCGGCCCAATCGGATACCGAAGCCTATTACGGCCGGCTGAAGAAAGCGCGCGAATATACGCAACGGGCGGTGCAATCTGCTGTGAGCGCGGACTTGAAGGAATCGGCGGGTTTCTGGGAAGACCAGGAGGGCATGCGCGAAGCCGTGTTTGGCTATCCGGTCGAGGCACAGAAATATGCCGAACAAGCGTTGAAATTCGCGCCCGACAGCAAGGATGTAAAGGCCATGGCCGCCCTGATTTTCGCTCGTACGGGTAACAAGGTCCGCGCACAATCGATCACCGACGATTTGAGGGCTTCCTATATCTCCAACACCGTAATGCAAAAGGCCTGGTTACCCGTCGTACGCGCGCAGATCGCCATACAAAAGCAGCAACCGGCAGAAGCCATCCGCCAATTGGAAGTCGTACTGCCCTTTGAGAAAGGCCAGCTTACCGGAAACCTCAGCGATTCCTGCATGATTCCGGTGTATCTGCGCGGTGAAGCGGAGCTGAGTGCGAAAAAACCGCAGCAGGCCGCTGCAGAATTTCAGAAGATCGAGGTGAACTCGGGCGTGGTCGGAAATTGCTGGTCCGCGCCTTTGTCCAAGCTGGAAAAAGCTCGGGCCCAAAGCGCTGCAGGCTCCGTGTCGGACGCAAAGATTTCCTATCTTCAATTCTTCGCTCTTTGGAAGGGCGCTGATGCGGATATTCCGCTGCTCAAGCAAGCCAAGGCTGAAGCCGCCAAGCTTCACTAAAATCGATAACTCTGCAGACCCTCTTCCGTTCCTGTCACCACCAAGAATCTCCATTACCTTAACCTGGAGGAGTGGTACGATTTTTGAGGTTTACCCCGCCCAAACCTTAAGCACTGGCAAAAACTGGAACCTTTTCGATTTTGCGAATCGCCTGAAGGAGACCCTGCTATGCGTTGGACACCCGGCGGAGTGAGCAATGATGTTGAGGATCGTCGCGATCAAAGCGACGGCGGGGGCGGTGGTGGTTTTGGATTCGGCGGTATGCGACTGGGTCTAGGCGGCCTACTGATCCTGTTGGTCCTGAGCCTGGTCTTCAAGCAGAACTTTTTCGCCCTGCTCGGCGGTGGGGGAGCGGCAACTCCTGGATCTGCGGTCGTGAGCACGCCAAACCCCGCCCGAGAGGAGGCTGAAAAGCCTTTGGTTCAGTTTGTATCCTTCGTACTCGACGACACCCAAAAAACCTGGGAGCAACTCTTGCCGCAGCAGGCGAACACGCCCTACCGTCACGCCAAGCTCGTTCTCTTCCGGGATGCCACCCAGTCTGGATGTGGTGGAGCGGACTCCGCGACCGGCCCGTTTTACTGCCCTGCGGACGAAAAGGTGTACATCGACCTCTCTTTCTACGATGAATTGAAGAAGCGATTTGGGGCTCCGGGCGAATTTGCCCAAGCCTATGTGCTGGCCCACGAAGTGGGACACCACGTCCAGAAACTAATCGGCGTCGAAAGCATGGTGCGGCAATTCCAACGACAGAATCCTGGGGCGTCCAATTCTCTTTCCGTGCAGATGGAACTTCAGGCCGATTGTTTCGCAGGCGTTTGGGCCCATTCCACCCAACAACGCGGCCTGCTCGAGCAGGGAGACGTGCAGTCAGCCCTGGGCGCGGCAGCCGCAGTTGGTGATGACCACATTCAACAGATGATGCGCGGCCGGGTGCAGCCGGAAACTTTTACCCATGGAAGCTCGGAACAACGCATGAGCTGGTTCAATAAGGGTTTCAACTCCGGCACAATTTCCACCTGTAATACGTTTGCGCAATAACGCCGCCCAATTTTCTTACAACGATATAGGCACCCTGCGGCCGGAGCTTGGTCAGGAGTTCGGCGGAACTTTTTGCGGACCGGGCACCCCGGGGTCACGCATTTTCTCAATAGCGGCTTTGGCGGCTTTGGCTTTCTCGGGAGCGACCCAGGAATCCTGTGTCACGAACGTTGTCTGTGTGGGCAGTGCCACCACAACCCCCGCTTTCTCCAATGAATCCATGATGGAAAGCAGCACAGCCTCCTGCGTAGCGAGGTACGAGCTGTAATCGGGCTCTAGGATGTAGCAATAAATCTCAACCTCAAGCGCGTAATCGGCAAAGCGAATAAAGCGAACGCGTGCTGTCGAGTCCTCAACTTTGGGATTCTCCAGCAAGAGCTCGCGAATTTCTTCCAGAACGAAACGTACGTGGTCCGGAGAAAGGTCGTAGCGGAGACGAATCACCTGCTGGCAAAGAAATTTGTCGCGAAAACGCAAATTCTCGACCACCGCCGTGGCCATAATCCCGTTGGGAACGGAAAGTAGCGTCCGCTCCGGAGTACGCAGGCGCGTCGAGCGAAGACCAATATCCTCAACCACACCGATCTGGTTGTTCACTTTGCAGGTGTCACCCACCTGGATAACTTTGTCAAAAAGAATAGAGACTCCGCCGAACATGTTCTCAAATGTTTTCTGCGCGCCAAGGCCTAGTGCCAGGGTACCAATGCCGACCCCCGCCAATGCCGTGGTCACGTCGAAGCCCAAGCCATGTAGTACCAGCAGGGTCATGAATAGGAAGATGCTGACTTCTACAAATCGCCGTATGAGCGAAACAATCGAGCGCTCCGCATACATTCCTCGGCTCGAAAGACTGGCACCGATTCTCGAAGAGATTGCACGAGTTATTCGCGTGAGCAACCAATAGCAGGAGATGGTCAGAAAAATCATGACCACGCGGTGGTAATAAATCCGGTACAGCAGCGAAGTCCCGATGTAACCCACCAGCGCAGAGTGGATCAGCAGTGCAACCACGTAGGTCAAGGGACCCACCTTGGTCAGCGGTTCGATCGGAAGCGCCGGTCGGTGCCGCGCCTTTCTCCAGAAGAGGAGCGCTACCTCCAGCAGCTTGGTCATCGCGCGCGCCAAGAGGAACGCCAGGGGAATGAACAGCACGATCGCCAGCCACTGCCAAAACGGCATGGACAGGAATCGGTGCTCCACAAGGTACTGAGGCATCTTCCTTTCGAGCTCCGGAAACGTAAGGGAGTCGAACGCTTTCGGCACCCGCGCCAAAGTTGCGCGCGAGATGTACCAGAGTTTGCGGCCCTGTTCATCCTCCACGCGCACGAGAAGAACCGGAAACTCATCGCCGGTTCCAAGACCGCTACTTATTTTTTCCTGGTCAGCTGGTAAACCGTCATCGAGGCGCCCTTGGGGATCGCGGCTGATGAAATCCAATGGGCCGGTAAACTTCTGATTCAGAATGGCCAAAAGTTGTTCCGCGAGCTCTTCGTCATCTTCCTCGGAAACGTGCTTACGGGCTCGTGACGGCTGGAAGTATTCGGCAGCGAGGGAATACCTTTCTTCCTGCGCCGCCTTGATAAAGCCCAGAAGGCATCCGCGAGGGTTATCACGGCCGAGGGGATCCGGCGCGGCCACTTGTGGGGAGGCCGTAGCGGGTTGGGGTGAGCTGAGGCCGGGTATCTGAGGCCGGCCGTAGGCAGACTTGGCCAGGAATCCGGCAAGAATCAACAGTAGGAACAATCGACGCAATCCCATCAATCCCGCTCCGAAAAGCAGCTTCATTCTATCTGGTGAGGCCGCCCGATAGAAGAGAGGGGGCCTGGCAAGGGACCGAAGCGCTCCTGGTGCTGGCGCAGGAGAAATTGGTCGGTCATGCCCGCGATATAGTCGCAGACAACAACCTGCCGAGGCGTCTCTCGCGCCATCTGTTCGTGCGTATCGGGCATGGAGCCGGGTTGCTGGAGGTAGTAAAGGAAAAGTTCTTCCAGGCAACGAACGGATCGCTCACTGTCTTCGGTTATGAGCGGATGATTGTACACGTGGGTGAAAAGAAAATTCTTCAAGAGCGCATTTTGGGCCCGAGCCGCATTGCTCAGGCTTGCCAGGCGGGATGGCGCTCGCCGGATATCGTCCACTGTTCGCGCGTCGGATTCCTGTACCTGCCGCTGCGAGTTATCAATCAAGTCGGTGGCAAGAAGGTCCAGCACATGGCGCAAGGCTTCGCTGAACTTAAGGTTAGTTGGTGCTCCCGGGTGATGCGCGTCGACTTTGGCGTAAATCTCGCCGAAAAATGGAACCTCGTGGCACAAGGAATTGAGATCGAGAAGTTTGGCTTCCAGGGCATCGTCCAGGTCGGCCGTGTTGTAAGCAATTTCGTCGACCCAATCGATCAACTGAGATTCGAGTGGCGGCCGAAGGTCGAGAAGGTACTCTCGCAGCTCGGGGAAATCGGCGGAAGGGTAGTCCCGCGAATGCTTCACGATGCCTTCGCGTACCTCAAAGGTCAGGTTGAGGCCGGGGAAATCGAGGTAGCGATGTTCGAATCGTTCGACGATCCGAAGCGCGTGTAGATTGTGGTCAAATCGCCCCCCACGAACACGCATCAGTTCGTCGAGTTTCCGTTCTCCCGCATGACCGAACGGCGGATGGCCGATATCGTGGACCAGTGCTAGGGCCTCCACCAGCTCGGCGTTGAGCTTGAGGGCCAAGGTGACCGTCCGCGCAATCTGCGAAACTTCCAACGTGTGCGTTAACCGGTTGCGGAAATGATCGGAAAATCGCGCCGTGAATACCTGGGTCTTTGCTTCCAGGCGTCGAAACGCACGCGCGTGGATTACGCGGTCACGATCACGAGCATATTCGCTGCGGTAGGGGTGAGGTTGTTCGCAATAGCGTCGCCCGCCGGACTCCTCGGCTCGCATGGCCCACGTTGCGAAAGCAGGATTCGTTTTGATAGCCGAGGCCTCCGGCAGGAATGAGTAGGACGGCCGCCGGCTCAGGAGTTCGGAGCAAGCAGTTCCAAGCCCCGGTCGGCCTCATCGGCCACCGGAGTATTTGGATAGTCCTTCTTCAGTTGCTCGTAGAGCGTCGCTGCCTGCTTCGGGTCCGTTTGGCTGTAAATTCCAGCAAGCTCCAGAAGCACCATTGGTTTGGGAACCAGAACCGAACCGGCCGTGCTCAACCCCTGCAGCGTCTTGATGGCTTCGTCCTTCCTACCGTTCCGTTCGGCGATTAGCGCGGTCTGGTACTTCGCAAGAGCGGCAAGTTCTTTATCCGATCCAGCGTCTAGTTGCTTTAATTCCTCAGACGCTTGATTGAGCCGGTCCAAATCCATCAGGCAGAGCGCGGAATAGTAGCGCGCCAGTTTGCCTGGATTCGTGCGCGGATACTGTGTGGCCACAGCCGCGAGTTTAGGTTGCGCTGCCTGAGCACGCTGAGCGGCGTCTGGGTAGGTAGTTTCGCCAGGCAGTGTCGGCTGGCCAGGGACGGCGATCGGTGAGTTGAAAATCTTCATGGCCTCATCCAGTGCAACTTGGGCTCGGCCGGTCTGGCGCTCGGAGTAAAACTTCCACCCCAAGTAGGCGCACGCCGCTAAAATGACGGCCAGAAGCGCGAGGGAAGCTAGGCGAGTGTGCGAGAGGACGGCTTCGGCACCGTGTTCGAAGGTTTCACGGACTTTGTCCTGTTTAAGTTCCTTACGCGAGATATGTTCAGTCACAAGCGCTCTCCTGCGTTAGTTGCAATCTTTTATGCTAACACAATTGGCCGGGCGCCCGGGTACAGCGTGGCAAGTAACGCTTCTTGCAAGCGTTCCGCACGCCCAGCAAATCCGGAGCGAATGACGTGGTACTTTAGGTGTATGCAAGCGGGCTGCGTCCATTGCGGACAACAACACCTGTTGAACGATTCCGTTCTCGCGAAGCATGCAAAGGTGCAGTTTCGCTGCACCAAATGTGGTCAGACCACCATCGTGGAAGTAAAACGGCGTGCCGATGAGACGGTCGTCATCTCCCCTATGCCCGCCTTCGCCAGGGCAGACGCCTCCACGGCAAGCTTGAAGGCGCCAGCGCTAGAAGACAGCCTGGATTTGCCCCCGGGAACCGAGGTTACGCTCACCGTCACCACCGGCCCGGAAAAGGGTCACTCCTTAAAACTGACTAAAGCGCGAACCATCATTGGGCGCAAGGGAGCAGATCTGGCCTTAGAAGACCCGGAGATCTCCCGCCAGCATTGCTTGCTCGAAGTTCGCGATGGCTTCGTCAACCTAAAGGATTTGGATTCCACCAACGGAACGTTCTTTGAAGAAGAGCGCATACGCGCCGCATTCCTTCAAGATGGCGCGGAATTTCGAGTGGGCAGCACCACGATTCGCCTGAGTTTTCATTCCAAACAATAAGCTTGCCGAGACTCGCGGTCATTCCTCGGGATAGCTCTGCAAAGTGTGTGAGATACTGGCGCGGGTGTAGCAGCGTGGCGCCGACATGAACCGCCTCAGTGTGTGCGTAATCGCACAAAACGAACAGGAAAACTTGCCCCGGGTCTTGCGATCCGTCCAGGGGATTGCCGACGAAACCATCGTCGTGGACGGCGGCAGCACCGATCGCACGCAGGAAATTGCGCGAGAATGTGGTGCAACCGTGTTCGCTCGTGCGTTTACGAACCATGCCGATCAGAAGAATTACGCTGCTTCGCTCGCTTCGCAAGACTGGATTTTTCTACTCGATGCGGATGAAGAGCTGAGCAATGAGCTCAAGGAATCCGTACGACATTGGAAAGCGCAGGAACCCGAATTTGCCGTTTACGAGATGGCCCGGTCGACCTGGTATCTTGGCGCGTGGATCCGCCACTCTCGCTGGTATCCGGACTGGCAGCGCCGCATCTACCGTCGTGATAAAGCCAGTTTTACCGGCGTCATCCATTCCGCCCTGCGCTATGAAGGACGAATTGGACGATTGCGCGGCAACCTTCTCCATTATACGATTCGTACCTTTCCCCAGCACGAAGCGAAACTTGAAAAGTACACGACCGCGATCGCCCAGGAAATGTACGACCAAGGGAAGCGCAATTGGCGAGCAGCCATGTGGCTGGCGCCCCCATGGAGCTGGATTCATCATTTCTTCCTGGGGGCTGGCTTCCTCGATGGCTATCGCGGAGCACTGATTGCGCAAATGGCGGCTCGTGGCGTACGGCTGAAATTTAAGAAGCTTGGAAAACTGATCGAAGACGAAAAAATGGTGAAGAATCGTGGTGCGGTGTGATCCCGCTCATTGTGGATCTCGAGACAGAATGGCGCGGCGGACAGAATCAGGCACTTCTGTTGCTGAAAGGCCTGTATGAGCGTGGCAACGCCGCAGAGTTGGTGGCAACACACGGTTCCTCCCTGAGCCATCGCGCAAAGAAATGGGGAATTTATGTGCATAGCGTCTCGCGCGGCATGCTCCGTTTTTCCGCCGCGTCAAAGATCAGGTCGATTGTGGCTGAGGGACGCATCGAACTCGTGCATGCCAACGAAGCTCACGCGGTTACCGCGGCTTGGTGGGCCGTGAGGAACCGCAATCTTCCGTTTGTGGTTTCCCGACGCGTAGGATATCCGCTCGGCAAGAGCTGGCTCGCTCGGGCCCGCTATCGAAGAGCGGATTGTATCATCGCCAATTCCCAGTGGGTGGCAGATCAAGCGGCGGATTCCGGTGCCGACCGCGAAAAGCTGCGCATTGTACATGAGGGAGTGGAGATACCCGAGCGCTTGACGGCAGCGCAGCGTGCCCAGGCTCGCCAGCGCTGGGGGGTCGCCGAAGGCACTCCACTTCTCGGCTGCGTCGGTGTGCTGCTTCCCGACAAGGGTCAGGAATGGCTGATTCGCGCCCTGGCAGAAGTCCGCAAAGATTTCCCGGATGCTTGTTTGCTTCTTGCCGGTGACGGGTCTAGCCGCCACGAGTTGGAGAAACTGACCAAGGAACTAAATCTTTCGCGTGCCGTCATTTTTGCGGGCTTTGTCAAAGACGTTGAATCCGTTTATGCGGCTCTGGATGTTTTTCTGCTCCCTTCGTTTTTTGAAGCGCTTAACAATTCCCTGCTCGCCGCCATGGCTTATGAAATCCCTTCGATCGCCTTCTCTCGCGGTGCACTGACCGAAATCATCGAAGGCGGAAAGAGCGGTTTGTTCGTTTCCGGTCCAGAGGTCGGCGAGATTTCCGAAGCCGTCAAGCACATCCTCGGCGACCGGACTTTTGCCCGCACACTCGGGGCAGCGGGTCGCCTACGCGTTGCTGAAAACTTCTCCGTTGAACGCATGCTCGAGGGCACCCTCAAAGTGTATGAAGAAGTCATGGGGACAAGCTAGGCGAGTGATCTAAAGTTGCAGATTATTTCGGTTTTCTAGTGGAGACGGCTCCGCCAGGTCCGACGTTCGAGCTCGTGCCAAACCCACATCCGCATAAAATAGCAAAAGCGCCGTTCGGCTCCTTCTCGACCCGTCCGGCGCTTTGCTTGCGCTATAACTAGACTTCCCTAAGAAATGTTCCAGCAGTTCCCTCCTATCCGCTTGCCGAAACTCGTCAAGCTAATTTGCAGATTGAACTACCCATCGCCCCACTGGCTCGAGAAACTCCACCCCTATCGCATAGCCCTCGCCACGCAATGGTTGGCAGTAAGCCACTCGTGCTGCGGAACGAAACTCTCCGGTGCGCGATGCAAAACTAATTTGCGCTCCCTTATCCCAGCGCCGCACGCTGACCACGCGCGCTCCCTTGGCACTGACGTTTTCTGTGAACGTTGCTTCCACCCCGGGCATCTGTCGATGGCCCGCAAGAACCACGGGGATCTCCATCGATATGCGGTTTTCACTGCGGTTGAAGCGAAAGTCATTCTTGTGAGTCATTGTCCGTTTTCCTCACAAGCACGCGGCAATTCGCGTGATGGAATTCATTGCGCTGCCGCGATGTTTCATTCGGTAAAGCGCGCGGTCGGCCGCACCCAAAAGCTTTTCCGCGGAGTCGCCATCCTCCGGAAACGCGGCGATGCCCGCGCTCACAGAGAGAACCGGTTCCTCCGCTTCGCTGGCGAGGCGTTCACGAATCCGTGCCGAGACGCGGGTGGCAGTTTCCTTGGGGGCCTCCGGTAAGACGAGGGCAAACTCATCGCCGCCGTAACGCGCAGGAGTGTCGATCGCACGGGAATGGTTGCGCAGGATTTTGCCCAAGCGCACAAGAGATCGGCTACCCACAAGATGGCCGTACCGGTCATTGATGGTTTTCAACCCATCCATATCGAGCAGCACGATGCTGAAGGGACGCCGCGTGCGCCGTGACCGATCGAGTTCCGATTCAATAACCGCGATCAACCGGCGATAGTTCGCAAGCCCTGTCAGAGGATCGCTGATTGCCAGCGAACGCACCTGATCGAACAGCCGCGCCTGGTCGATGAGCGCGCCGCACAACATGATCGTATAGCTGGCTACCTTGCTGAGTTCCGCGAAGAAGAACGGGCCATCAAACATTCGCCGTGAGAACAGCGCCGCCAGGTGGCAAGCAGTGTTCAGCAGGGCCACAAGAAACAAGGAATAGTCATAGAGCGAGGACTCGCCGTCGCTTCTCTGTTGTTCCCGATAACGGCGATAAAAGAAGAGTGCCGCCATGGCGAACAGTCCGCCGGGGAGAAACTCCCAGGGACGGGAGAAGAACGCGCCGTACTTGGCAATGGGGGTAGCGGGTGCGGCGATAAAGGCGGCACTGGTAATGTAGGCTGCGGCGGCGACGACAAACAACGCCCCCGCCGTTTCACGGCTGGGTTGGCGAGAAGTCGGCAAAAACCGCTCCACCGCAATCGCTGCCAAGAGCAGGACGGCAAGCAACGTCCGCCCGACCATCCAACCCATGGGCACGTGCGAAAGAGCCGCTTGGCCGGTGCGAAGAAGTTCGGTGAGACCAAAATAGCCCACCGTCTCAATCATCCCTGACAACACGAAACCAAACGCCAGAATCAGCGCGATGCGGTCATGCGTGCCGCGGAAACGCACGAGGGCGTTCGCTGCGTAACAAAAGCAAAGCAGGGAGCCGCCTACTTCCAGGTAGAGGTAGGTTGTGGAAGTACCGACCGTGTGGGCATAGCGGGAATAGAGCACAGCTCCGAGAAACAGCACCAGGAACAAGCTGTAGCCAATGGCTGGCAGCCTGCCGCGGTCCTTGCGGAGAAACCCCGTGATCTTTGCCCAATCCCCCAAAACAACCCCCAATCGCCGGGAAAACCCGACAACACCGGGGATTGCACGTACATGCCCTTTTTCGGCTCAGGATTCGGCCTTGCAAACTACTGTAATCAAATAACTTATGGACGGACCAGGGTTCAGTTGTAGCGCTTGAGACAGCTCCGAGACGCCGAATGGGACGGTTCGCGTCCTGTTTTGATACAGTATCGCTCGTGTATCCAGATAGTTAGCAGGTGTTTGGACAAGAATTGGCCCAAATCGTCACTTGTCTCACCATGAGACAGTCTCACGTTGGGATGATTCGCTTTATCACACCTTTGGAGCGGGTGGCGGGAGCTCCCGTGCGCTGATCGGACTCGTGAAATTCTGTCGCTTATGGCTGCCATCGCAGAACGGTGAATTCGCTGAATGGCCGCAGCGGCAGACGGTGATCGCTGTCCTTCCGCCCAGCCCAAACTTCTGGCCCTCTTGGTCCACGATTTCAAAATCACCTTCGATGCGTATGGGGCCGTTGCTGAAGATCGTCACTTTAGTTCCTGCCACGAGTTCCTCCGTGTGATCACGCGTAAATTGCATTTCGACCGCGTTCACAAGATAACCAGGGAAGCAGCGGAATACAAGAACCGCCACACGCGGCAAATTCGCTTTTCGATTTCCCCAGCAATATTTCCTTAATAGCGTGCCACGGTAGGATCAACCTGAGTGGACCAGGACAAAATCCCGCCGTGCAAATTGTAGATTTTCCGAAATCCAGCTCGCCGCAGGAAATCGACGGCTTGTGCCGAGCGTTTTCCGCTTTTGCAGTAGGCGACAATTTCGCGCGCGGAATCCAACTCATGCACGCGCCGCGGCAACTCGCCGAGCGGAATGAGATGACCCTTGAGATTGCAGATCTGGTATTCGTGTGGTTCGCGCACGTCCAGGATAAACAGGTCATCCCCGTTATCGAGCCGCTCCTTTAATTCGCGCGCCGTAATTTCCGGAACGTGCAGGTCGCCTTCTGGTTCTTCTTCACCACGTATGCCGCAAAATTCGTTGTAATCGATGAGTTGGTGAATCTTGCGGTGTGAGCCGCACATCGGGCAATGGGCATTCTTTCGAAGCTTGAGTTCGCGGAACTTCAGCGACAGGGCCTCAAACAGCACGAGACGTCCGGAAAGCGATTCCCCTCGGCCGATGATCAACTTGATGGTCTCTAAAGCCTGCAGTGAGCCAATGATGCCCGGAAGAACGCCAAGCACCCCCCCTTCAGCGCAGGAGGGCACCAGGCCCGCTGGCGGCGGCTCAGGGTAGAGGCAGCGATAGCAGGGCCCACCGGGCATTCCCAACACAGTGACTTGGCCCTCAAAACGAAAGATCGATCCATATACATTGGGCTTGCCGAGAAGGATACAGGCGTCGTTCACCAGATAGCGTGTTGGAAAATTATCCGTGCCGTCGACGATGATGTCGTAGTCCTTGAAGAGTTCGAGCGCGTTCTGGCTGGTGAGTTTGGTCGCATAGGTAGCGATGTGCACGTCGGGATTCAGATTGCTGAGGCGAACCCCCGCTGCTTCTGCCTTTGGCTTGCCAACATCGCTGGTTCCAAACGCGACCTGGCGCTGAAGATTCGTGAAGTCGACCACGTCGAAATCCAGCAGCCCGATGTGACCCACACCCGCCGCCGTCAAATACAAGCCCAGCGGTGCGCCCAGTCCCCCCGTCCCAATGAGCAGCACTTTCGCCGCTTTCAGCTTCAGCTGACCCTCCATGCCCACTTCCGGCATGATCAGATGGCGGCTGTAACGCAGAATTTCTTCGTTGGTGAGGCTCGCGGCCGGCGGCTCGCCGGTCAACGGCTTTGTTTTGCTGGACATGAATAGTTTCCTTTGAATCATATTACGCGCGTAATGCGGCTGAGGGAAGGAAGCGAAGGGGGCAGTCGCAGCATAGAAAGAGGTTGGGGCGGCGCGGCTTTACAGGGACGGGCGGATTGTTTAGGCTGGAGAACATGTGGAACGTAGACGAACGTTTTGAAAAGAAACTGATGGACAGCCTGGCAGCGCTGGGATTTTCCGTGGGCAGCACGCGCGGCGTGGTCCGCGTGGAAAAGTACGGATCCGGCGCGGAATTTCGCCAAAACCCCGACGGCCGGTTCCAGATGACCATCCTGCCCACCATCATGATGAAGGGGCAGTTCACCCGACTGTGGGACGCGGGGTATCAGAAATTTCTGCTGACCGACGATGGTACGAAGCTGCCCGCGCTGGCCGCGCAGCTCGCCAATTTGCGCAAATTCAACGAGGAATTGCGCACCGCCCTGGGTGTGCCCACTTTCTACAACGAAGCGTTGGGTTCGGTAAGCGCGCTGAGTGTGTATGACCGCGTGAAGGGGCGCCTCGGAGACGTCCCGGATAAGACCGTCGGAGCCCACGAACCATCTGACGGACATTGATCCGCGATTCCTCTTCCTTTACTTTTCAGTGATTCAGACCTGAGAGCGGGCCTCTTCCAACTGCCGGCGAAATTGCCGCACATCGACACGATGCTTCGCCGCCTTGCGTCCACCGATGAAAATCACTGGGATATCCCAGCCATAGCGCTCCGTCAACTCCCGGTCCTCATCGATATTCACTTCGCGGAGTGTGCCGCCAAATTCACTGAGCAGAGGGTCAATCAGGGCCCTCGCGTCATCGCAGAGGTGGCAGCCTGGACGAGTATAAAGCGTGACTTCCAGCGGGCCAGCCGTAGCCAGGCGCAGATCCTCGGGATGCTCGCTCATGGTTTGGGGTTTGAATATTTCTGAAGCGGCCCGGCATAGGGATGAAATGCGTGGGCACGGTAAAGCTCGGCAATCTGTCGAAGGTGTCCGAGATCGTGATTAGCCAGCTCGTGGAGGATCTGGGAGAGCGTGAGTGGGCCAAGCTCGGCATGTTGCCCCGTGCGTTCCGCAGCCGCAGCAGGAACGGAATGCAGGTAGAAAACGAATGCCCGGCGCAGCGGAACAAATTCTTCCAGGTGCTGGCGAGCGGATTTCTTTTCTATTTCTGCGTCCGCCGGAGGTTCATATTTCGGCAGAGCAGGTGAATCTTCCAGCATGATGCGGCGCGCCCGCTGTTCGTACAATTTTTCGATCACCACCATGTGACCGAGAACTTCGACGATGGACCAGCGGTCCGCCGCAGGTTTCCACTGCAGCAAGTCCGCCGGGAGATCCCGGAGAAGTACTTCCAGCAGGGTCGGCGTCTTATCCAACAGGGAGATGGGCGCATGAATGGGGGCAGGAGAAAGGGGTTGCATCACAAACCTCCCGAGGGCACGCTGAAGGTAAGCATACTTTGGTTAGACGCAAATTAAGCGGGTAGAGTTACCTATTGTCGCGGGAGGATCGATGGGAAGAGTCGTTGCGCTGATGGATGACCTGTTCTTTCAGATGAAGGTGGCGGAAACAGCGAAACACCTGGGCGTGGAATTCAAAGTGGCAGCCAATGGAGACATCCTCGCGACCCTGCTTGCGCCGCCCACCAAACTGGTGATCGTCGATCTGAATTCGAAAAGTGAACCCGTGGCAACCATCGCGCGCCTTCGCGCAACTCAAAAAGAGCTGTCCATCGTGTCGTTCTTGTCGCATGTGCAGGTAGACCTTGCGGCGCAGGCAAAGGCCGCAGGTTCATCGGAAGTCTTGCCCCGCTCGCTGTTCACGCAAAACCTCGCCAAGATTCTGGCGACAGCAAAAGATTGAGAGGGTTCGTTGCGATTGCCGAATGTGATTCGAAGTTCGCTTTGTGGGTTGGCGCTGGCCGCACTGCTTTTGCCCCTCGCGCCTTGCCGGGCCGCCCAGTTGGAACAGGCCGACGATCCATTGCTCGTGCTCCGCGACATCCTGATGGCCGCGTGCTCGCAAGACTCCAAGAAGTTCGATGGCAATCTGACTTCGCGAAATGCGGAGGCGTTTGGGCACCTGACTCCCTCCGCGCAGAAAACCTTGCTGAAGCGCTTCGTCTTGTTGGACCAGGCGGGAACCCCGCGCGCGGAAAAGGACAATTCCGGGAATCTGACGGTGCTGTGTGCCACGCCCGACGTCACCACGCAATTGATGATTGGCAAGCCGGAAATCCGCGACAACCTGGCTTATTTGCCCTTGACGGTGAAAGACGCCTCAGACACTGCGGATGCGAATGCGCGGCGGGTAACCATGGGCCTGGTCCGCGAAGCCGGTCAATGGAAACTCTTATCGCTCGGCCTTCTGTTGCTGGACCTGCCCTCGCTCGCCGAAGAGTGGGATCGCGCGGAGATTCAGGCCAATGAGAAGTCGGCGGTCGTGTCCCTGAAGGAATTGGCCGCAGCAATTGAAAAATACCGCGTCACCTACACGCGCCTTCCGCAATCGCTCGCCGAGCTAGGCCCCCCGGGAAAGGGAGATCCGAAGAACGACCAGGCGGGACTGGTGGAAACTGACCTGGCTTCCGGTCGCAAAGATGGCTACTCCTTCCGCTACGTCATCGTGGGCGCGAACAACGTGGGCGCCCCAGCCATCTATGAACTCGCCGCAATCCCCCTGGAATACGGTCGGACCGGCACGCGTTCCTTTTTCCGCGATGGCACAGGCGTTCTGCATGCCGGCGATCACCAGGGAGGCGTCGGGACCCTCGTGGATCCAAAGATCGAATAGCCAGTCGAAGCCTCTGGGTCCTTCCCCCATGACAGCTGAGCGTTTCGTTTGAGACCGTCGCAGCGGAATAAGAAAGCAGCTGGAGCGCTGGCTGGATTGGCTCGACGAAAAGCTCTGAAACGCCTTTTCCGCGTAAACAGTTCGCTCCTGGCACAAGCTATAAATTTGCCAGAAACGCAACTTGAGCTAACATTCCTCAACAAGATTATGCGACTCCCTCTTTTGTGTTGGCTGGCCCTTCCTTGCCTGGGCATCCTTTTGTCGATGACCGCGCCTTGCTGTCGCGCACAGGAAGTGGAATCGATTTACGGGCCCTTGCCGGTATTCGAATTTCATAGTGGGTTCTGGGTGAACCTCCACCACTTCCTGTATCACGAAGCACGCGCACGCCTGGCGGCAAGAGATAATCGCGAATCTGCCGGGAAAAGCGCAGGACCGGCCCTGAAGCCGACGCCGGGCTCTACGGTCTCCCTCTCTGCCGCAGACCAGAAGACTTGGGATGATGCGGTGGCCTACTACGTTACGAATTATGCTGGGACAGACCTGCTGATCAATATCGACCTGGTCCTCTTGAAGAACCAACTCGGAGATTTCGAAGATTGTGATGAGGTGACCGGGCGGAAAAAATTGCGCTGTGACGCGGGTCTGCCCGGAAAAGTCGGACCCATTCTGGACGCGGTCGCCCCCATCTACCGCGCGCACTGGTGGGCGGACCAGGACCGTGCGAATCGTCGGTGGGTGGCAAGAGTGGCCCCACTCGTCAGAGAACAAGGCGTGGGGCTTTCCGAACGGCTTGCCGATATTTACCAGACGCGCTGGCCAAAGGAAAAAATCCGCGTGGACGTTTCTGCTTACGCCAATGCGGCGGGCGCGTATACCACCCTCGATCCACTGCGCGTCACCATTGCCAGCATCGATTCTCGAAACCAGGGGCCGGCAGCCTTGGAGGTGCTCTTTCATGAGGCCTCCCACGGCATCGCTGTTCCGGTGGAAACGGCCATCAGCCGCGAGTGCAAGCAGCGCGACAAGCCCATTCCACGCGACCTCTGGCACGCCCTGATTATTTATACAACCGGGGAAGTGCTTCGTCCGGTCTTCAAGGACACCGCTCCGGAAAAAGGCGGTGGAGACTCTGCTCCACAGCCGATAAAACCCAACGTCGTGCCCAACGCGTTGAAAGATATCCTTACCCAGCGCGGCTGGGAGCAATATCACCTGCTATTGGTCTTGTATTGGCAACCCTATCTGGACGGCAAGGTCAGCTTTGAGGACGCCATCGCGCACCTGGTTTCCGCCGCTTGATTTCTACTCCTCTGGTGTCTCGGTTTCCCGTTTGCTCGTCGATCGAGAGCAGGAGTCGCCTCACGCTTTGCAGGTCTTGCCATGATCTGGCTGCACTTTTTTCACCGTTCCGCACTGGCGTCAAGAGCACGGCACTCTTGTAGGTGCTCGCTTGTCTAGAAAAAGAATCTGCGCAAGTAGCAATCCTGCCGCAGGACGTGTATTGGCTCTTCTTGCTTTTGAACGACGCCATTACCCTATGCACAGGCGTCAACTCATCGCGCGAGTGAGGATTCGCAAGCTGGCCACCCTACCTTTGCTGCTGAGTTGCTGGATCGCGGCTACCGCCCAGGTCTTCCGGTTTGATCTGGTTTCGCGCGAAGTAATCGAAGCCCGTCTACAGAAATACAAAGGCGACAACCGCCAGAGAGAGACGACCCTCAAGCAATTGTTTTCTCAGGCTGGATGCGACGACCAACACCTTACCGAACAAGCCGTCAAGGGTTCGAAGCTGCCGAACGTTGGTTGCCTCCTCCCTGGCAGTTCCGACAAATTCATTATCGTGGGAGCGCATTTCGACCATGTTTCCGAGGGCGACGGCGTCGTCGACAACTGGAGCGGCGCATCGCTTCTGCCCTCCCTCTATCAGGGGTTAAAGGCTAAGTCGCGCCGGCATAATTTCATCTTCATCGGGTTCACTGACGAAGAGAATGGCGAAGTCGGATCGCATTTTTGTGCACGACAGATGACCAAAGAGCAAGTCGCGGCGACCGAAGCAATGGTCAACATGGACAGTTTGGGCTTGGCGCCCACCGAGATGTGGGCCAGCCATTCAGATAAAGGGTTGACCGGCGCTCTCGTCTATCTGGCCAAACAACTCAATAGGCCGGTCACGGATGCGAACGTCGATCGGATCGGTAGCACGGACTCGGTGCAGTTTTCAGAGCGCAAGATCCCCAGCATTACCATTCACTCACCGACTCAGGAAGGCTGGGATGCCCGCATTCTGCACACCTTGAAGGACAAGTTCTCTGCGATGCGCCTCGACGACTACTTTCAGACGTACAAACTGCTGGCAGCTTACCTCGTCTTCCTGGAGGAAGTGGGAGGGAACCCGGCACCGGCAAACGCGAATTAGCGCCAAATCCCTGCCTTGCCGTTCCTTTTCATCCCCACGGTCGCCCGCGTGAGCCCATGCTGAGACCCAGATTCGCAGCGTTTGTTCCCTACACACGTCTATGCTAGTCTTTTGTCTGCAACGGTTAACCCGGCCGCGCGCTTCATCTGTCCCTACGTCGCTCGACATCACCTTCATGTGTCCCTGGAGCGTCGCATGAGGGCCATGTCGTCTCTGCGCTTGAACGGGCCCGGGCAAAGGATTCGGAAAGCCCATGGCTGCAAGACAAGTGGCATCGCAAACTGAAAAGGAACCCCGGGAGATCAAGCTCGCCCATTCCCCGGACTCTGATGACGCCTTCATGTTTTATGCCCTCGCCACGCACAAGCTCGCCACGCCCGGCTACAAATACACGCACGTCCTTTCCGATATTCAGTCGCTGAATGAAGCGGCGCTCCGAGAGACCTATGACGTCACGGCGGTGAGTTTCGCCGCCTATCCTAGCTTGCGAGACAAATACGTCCTGCTCGATTGCGGCGCCAGCTTTGGTGAAGGTTACGGCCCCATCGTCGTCGCCACCCATTCCATGAAGCCTCAGGAGCTGAAGGGCAAGCGTGTCGGTGTTCCCGGACTAAAAACCAGCGCTTATCTCACGCTGAAACTCTATCAACCGGATTTTGAACCGGTGGTCATGCCTTTCGACAAGATTATTGAGGCGGTCCGCAATGAAGTCGTCGAAGCCGGGCTGCTCATCCACGAAGGCCAGCTCTTCTTCCCGCAATTGGGTCTGCACCGCGTCATCGACCTTGGTATCTGGTGGCAGGAACAGACTTCGCTGCCCCTTCCGCTGGGTGGCAATGCCGTTCGCCGTGCCCTTGGCCCGGAACTCGGCCGTCAGGTCGCGAAGACCATTCGAGACAGCGTGGCCTACGGACTGGAGCACCGCGAAGAAGCTCTGAATTACGCCATGCAGTTCGCGCGGGACATGGATGCCGAACTCGCTGACAAATTCGTTGGTATGTACGTGAACAAATGGACCCTCGGCTACGGGGAAAAAGGTAAGAAGGCCGTGCGCGAATTGATCAACCGTGGCACCGCCGCCGGCCTGCTCCCCGGCCCTCCTGAAATCGAATTCCTCGAAGAGTAGCTGGAAAGCTGCGGAACTCCCGGTTCGAAAACAAACCGGCCCTAAGATATAGAGTAAGCAGCCGTCAATCTACCACCTTGTGATAACGCAGCCAGCTCAGGCATAACACATAAACAGAAAAAGGAGCTCACAAGAAGCACGCACTGCTTCCTGCCCTGTTGTCTGTCTTTGCGCTGTCGGGATGTGCCGCGACGGCGCATCTCTATCTCGTTCAAGGTTCGTTATCTTTACCATCACCCGCTTCGGCTGCTGTCGGCAATATGACCGGTGCGTTCAACGCGGGTTGGTTCTCCGCGATTCGCAACGAGGGTGAGGTAGGCCAGGGACGCTGGGCGCTGGTACCTCGTCCACCGAGAGCAGGTCCAAAGAATGGGATATTGTGAACGGACCATGTTCTTAGGTGGCCCAGGTCCTGGGCGCAAGGCTCTATGTGCGAGCCGTGCTCACGGGAGACCGTGGGACCGTTCTGAATCTGGGAATGTTCAAGCCGGACAACGTAGAGAACAACGCGCTCGGCGCAATCAAAGCCGTCAGAAAAGACCGCAAAGGTAACGTCTTCCAGGTTGCTTTTGGCTCCGTGGCTAGCCCGCAGGATTTTCCCCTCTATTTTTTCTCCGGTTGCTTGGCTGTCGGCGTGAAGTACAAATCCTGATAGTCGAAGCTGAAATCCGCCAGCGGGGACACCGCCAACATCGTGAAATGGTCGATGGAACCATCTGGCTTCAACATAAACGTCACGAACGCATCTTCTACAGTGCGATCGCGCCAATGAGCCTTGAACGTGTCGAACTGCCAGTGCTGCAAGTCGGCCAGACCTTTCGACGTTCTTTCGAAATTGAGCAGGAGGCCGCCATTTTCCGGGCGAATGTTCACCTCGCCGTACCAGGGATCGGAATAGTCCCCGGCGTATTTTTCCAGCGGCAGCGAGGGCTTGGAATCCACGGCGCGCGCTTGAGAGGCCTTGCTCGTCGACTCATCCGCATCCTTGCGATGCTTATCTTCCAAATTTTTGAAAGCCGCAATGTAATCCTCGGTGGCCCCGCCGAGATAGGCGTCGAGGATATGGTAGAGCACGGCTTCAAACGCCACGTCCTCTTCCGCGTTGGTGAGAATGACTACTCCGAGATTTTCCTCGGGCACAAGCATCACGCGCGTCACATAGCCGGCCACTCCGCCGGAATGGCTGACCAGTTTTCTTCCCTTGTAGTCCGTTAACGCCCACCCAAAACCATAGCCGGAAAAATGTCGCTGCAGATTTTTGAGCTCGGGCGGTGCCGTTCCCACGGGCACAACCGTCTGTTGCGCCCACATCTCGTGAGAAGCTTTTTCGCTGAAGATGCGCGTCTCCGTGCCAGGAATTTTTCCCCGGTTCAGTTGCACCAACACCCATTTGGACATATCCGTAACAGAGGAATTGATCGACCCCGCGGGTCCAGCGTTGTCCAGATTTTCAATGGGAATCGCTTGGAGCTTTCCATCGACTTTCGAATGCGGCCACGCCCAGTCGTCTCCCTCTTTGAAGGCGGATGGACTCGTATTCGTGTTGTTCATCCCCAGGGGCACAAAAATCTTGTCGTGTACGTACTCATCCCAACTCTTGCCACTTACCTCGGCAACGACTTGTCCCGCGGTCACAAACATCAGGTTGTTGTACGCGTAAGTAGTGCGAAAGCTGGTGGCAGGCTTCAAATAGCGTAGCCGGTAGACAACTTCGTCGCGCGTAAATGTTGTGTGCGGCCAAAACATCAAATCGCCTTCACCCAATCCCAGCCCGCTGCGATGGCAGAGCAAATCGCGGATGCGCATTTCTTTCGATACGTACGGATCGTACATCTCAAAACCTTTCAGCCGCTCGTACACCGGGTCGTCCCAAGAGATTTTCCCTTCGTCCACCAATGTCGCAAGTGCCGCCGCGGTGAACGCCTTGGTGTTTGAGCCAATCCCAAACAGTGAGTTCTCGTCGACTGGTGTGGCCCCTCCAAGTTTTCTCACCCCGTATCCCTTCAGCAGTACCACCTTGCCGTCCTTGACGATGGCCAGGGCCATCCCCGGTACCTCGAACGTCTTCATCGACCGCGCCACATACGCATCCAGATCGGCTGGTGGCACCTGCTGGGCGATCAGCGGGGAAACCGCCAGCAGACAGGTGATAAGGAACGCAAGATGCCGGATCCGACGAGCAATCATATTCGGTAGCTCCAGGGAGAGAATTTGTCGAAAGCATACACTACTCCGGCCTCCGGCCCCACGCGCGCAACTTGACGCTTGAGATTGATTCACATACTGTTTTTTCTTCACCATGCGACTGAAACCTTTCCTTGCCACTTGTGCTCTTTTTGCTGCTCTATTCCCCTTCCGCCTAGTGGCCCAGACGGCCCACGAATTCCGCGATCACCCCGATATCCCTAAGGAATGGCCGCGCGAAGCCGTGCGCAGCGCCCACGGCATGGTAGCAACGGATGTGCCCCTGGCTTCCGAGGCGGGGGTGGAGATTCTGAAACGCGGCGGCAATGCCGTGGATGCGGCCGTAGCCACCGCCTTCGCTCTCGCTGTCGTTGAACCTGCCGCAGGAAACATTGGCGGAGGCGGTTTCATGCTGGTGCGCCTCGCCAACGGCAATACCAATTTCTTCGACTATCGGGAAATGGCGCCAGGAAAAGCCACTCGGGAGATGTACATCAAGCCCGACGGCAAGCTCGACCTTGAGGCTTCAACCATTGGCTACCGCTCCGTCGCTGTCCCCGGCACGGTCGCGGGTCTGGCCCTGGCCCTGAAAACTCACGGCACCATGAAGCTTGCCGAGGTGATGCAGCCCGCCATTCGTTACGCCGAACAAGGCATTCCCGTGACCGAAAGGCTGCTCTACGAATTCGCGGAAGAGCGCCCCGATTTGCAGCACTTCTCTATGAGCAGCCGCATTTTCCTGAATGACGGAAAGCCCTATCACCTTGGTGATACATTGCGACAGCCCGAGCTTGCCGCCACCTTGAAGCGCATCGCGAAAAATGGCCCCGATGAGTTTTACAAGGGCCAGACGGCGCAAATGTTGGCCCGCGACATGGCTACATTTGGCGGACTGATCACCCTCGACGACCTGGCGCACTACCAACCGAAAATCCGCGAAGTCCTTCAGGCAAATTACACCCAGGATGGCCAACATTGGCAGGTCCTTTCTGCGCCTCCCCCCAGCTCCGGCGGTGTCGCCGTCATCGAAGCTCTCAATATGCTGCAAGACGTGCCTCTGAAAGGCTGGGAAGATTCGCAAAGCGTGCATATGGTGGCCGAGGTAATGCGCCGGATTTTTGCCGACCGTGCGGCGTACCTGGCTGATCCTGATTTCTCGAGCGTCCCGGTGGCAGGACTAACCAGCCCGTGTTACGCAAAGGAACGTCAGGCCGCCATCGATCCCGCGCGAGCCAGCTCCAGCACGGAGGTACACGCCGGGAATCCGCACGTCTGTGGGTCCGGCATCAGCGCCAGCCTCGCTCCCAACACCGTCATTAGCCTCGGTGAAGGGCCCCACACCACGCATTTCTCGGTGGTCGATGCTGCCGGTAATGCTGTCGCAAGCACAACCACCTTGAATGACAGCTATGGCTCGCACGTGACCTCTTCCGCAGGGTTTCTGTTGAACGACGAAATGGACGACTTCACCACCCAACCCGGCGTACCAAACGCCCTGTTCGGCTTGATTCAGTCGGAAGGAAACACCATTGGGCCCGGCAAGCGACCGCTCAGTTCCATGACCCCGACCATCCTGCTGCGCGAGGGCCAACTAAGTTTTGTCACCGGCTCACCGGGGGGCCCGACCATTATTTCCGTGACGCTGCTGACCATCTTAAATTGGATGCGCTTGGGCATGGACGCGCAATCGGCCATCAATGCGCCGCGTTTTCACCACCAATGGCTTCCCGACCAGCTCCTCATGGAGAAACTGTTCACCGCCGGAATGGAGGAGCAAATGAAGGCGCGCGGCTACTCGGTGAAGCGCCGCGGACACATTGGCCTGGTCAACGCAATCGGCATCGATTCTAAGACCGGGGAACGTTGCGGCGCCGCCGATCCCCGTGATGAAGGCTCCGCCATCGGCTATTAACCAACTCTGTGATCTCCCCCGCGCCTGCCCCTCGACGGCAAATACTTCACGCTACACTGAGCGGGTATGCAAAGGACCCTCTCCACCTATCTTCTCGTCTCCAAGAAGCTCAACCGGGAACTGCTGGCCCAGATTCATGGGGCCGGGTTCCAGGGAGTGGAAATCTTCGCCACGCGCAGCCATTTCGACTACGCCACACGAGACGAGGTGCGCGGCATTGCGCAGGCCCTCGCGGATAATCACCTGCAGCTTACTTCCCTGCACGCACCCACCAGCCGCGACATCAACCTGAACCGCGAAGGCGGCAGCCCACTCTCCATCACCGAGGTCGAGCGCGTGCGTCGCATCGAGGCGATGGATGAGCTGAGGCGCGTGATTGACGTCGCGGAGGACCTGCCTTACCCGCGGATGATCCTGCATATGGGCGGCTCCCGCGAAACGGCGGACCCACGCAAACGCGACGCCGCGTTTAGTTCCCTGGAACATCTTGTGCTTCACGCCAAGCACGCGGGAGTCACCATCTGTGTGGAAAACACGACCAGCGAAATGGGTTCTCCCGCCTACCTTCGCTCATTCGTGGAGGAAACTCGACTGACAGGCCTGCGTTTCAACTTTGATATTGGCCACGCGCACCTGGCCGACGGCCCGGAAGACGAGCGTATTGCCACCAGCTTCGAACCGCTGCGGGAGCTAACTGCCAGCGCGCACATCCACGACAATCACGGCGAAAAGGACGAGCATCTCCCGCCGTACGAAGGAAACATCGACTGGCCCGCTGTCCTAAAGCTCTTGCAGTCCACCCAGGCTGGCGCCAATCTTCCCCTCACCCTCGAACTCAAAGAGAAGTCTGGGCCGGATGCTCCGAACCTCACCGAGCAGATCGAAGCTGCGCGCAAGTCGCTCGATCGCCTCGAAGAAGATGGCGAACGATCTTAGAGCCCCGTTAGCCCTGGAATCTCATCGTCGAAAAGTTCGGAAATTCCTCGTAGCCGGGAGAGTGTATGCGGTGCCTCTCTTTAATTGAGGGCCCAGACCATGGAATGAAATAGAAGTCTCTCTGATCTTCGGAGCAAGGCCGAATCCGGCAGTCCCGCTGCGCAAACGGTTCCGGGGGCTTACTACGTGCGCGGGATCGATCTAGGAGCAGGCCACCCGGAGGCATTTCGACTCTTGTCCGCGGTGGCTGAGCAGGGCGCCTCGCAAGCGATGACCAACTTGGTTTATATGCATGCCGAAGGTCTAGGAACCGTATAGAACTGAGCGGAAGCCCTTCGGCTTGACGAGGTAGCCGCCGAAGCAGGAGGGTTCGTTGCGCAGGTCGAACTGGGCCGTATCGATTCGCGCGGGGTCGTTGTCCCAGGCAACGCAGTTGCCGCTCGAAAATGGTATTCAGCCGCTACGGCGCAGCAGGGCGAGGTCTGCGACGGCGAAGAAATTCAAGAAACAAGAACCTATCTTTCGAAGCTTTCGCAATTTTTTTCTGGCGGCCCATCAGCGCGGGCCTATGGTTTGGTTTGTAGGGTGCGCTTTAGATCCGGCCCGATGCGCTCGACGATCGATTGCCCGGGGTCTTCCCCTATGTATCTCTGCAGTTCCTTGCCGTCGCGGTCGAGTAGGACGTAGGTCGGCAAGCCGCTCACCTGAAAGCGTTTCAACAGCGCATTGTCCCCATCGAACCGCTGCGTCCAGTTCATCTGGTGATTGGCCACAAATGCACGCCAGGTGGCCTCCTCATCGTCTTCGCTGACGCTGATGACCATGAAGTCCTCACTACCATAGATGGATTGCAGTTGCTTTAGCTTCGGTAGCGCATCGCGGCAGGGCCCGCACCACGAAGCCCAGAAATCAAGCAGTACCACTTTCCCGTGCATCTCTTCTGCGGGCAACTCTTGGAGGGAAGGATTTGTGGTCGCGCCCTCCGCCACGTTTTTCTTTACGATGGGCGTGCTGCGAGGAAAATTATCGTCGTCGTAACTCTTGGCCGGTTTCGACGGGTTCGCCTTGTTCGCCCGGGCTAGCCGCGCTGCTTCTGCCAAGGACACTGGTTCATCGGTTTGCTCTGCGACGGCCTGCGTGTTTTTTGGGGCATCGGAACTGCTCAGCGCGTTGGCGCTGCTGGGAGTGCCCGTGCTTTGCGGCGTTGAACTCTGCGCCATAGCCACCACGCAGGAAAAACAAGCCAATAGTACGAATCTTAAGGAAGTACGTGTTGCACTCATTTATGCACCTTCTTGCGCGCGTGCGCTTTTCTGCTCCCGGCTACTTGGCAAAATCTGGCTTCAGAAAGAGCGAATCGTCCAGCGGCGGGTCCACGGTCACTTGCGTCAACCGGATGTTGATGATGGCGCCTTTCTCTGTGCGCTTGATACGGAACGGAAACTTCAGCCCATTCACATCCCGATAATCATCCATGTCCAATCTCACCGTGTACGGCCCATCCGCAGTGGTGAAGACGTCCTCTGTGCGCACAGTCAATTTGCTGTCCACATCGATATAGACTCGGGAAAGAAGCTTCTTTTCCGGGGAAAACTCCAGCACGTAGGCGTTGTGAGTCCCCACTTTTTCAATGCCGATTACTTTTCCCGTGGATGCCATCTTTTCCAACCTGGCGTGATCGTTAAAATCTGCGCGCCGCAGTCTGCTGGCGAGCATTGCCCCGGTGAACTCCTGGTATTGACGCAGGGAGTTTTCGATCCAGGCGTTGCGCCCGTCGCACACTTCCCGCACGACCACGCCGTTGGGCAATGTGATTTTTGAAAGCGATTTGTTTGGTGATTTCTCCAGAATTTCAATGGCCACAAAGACCGAAGCGTCTTCCGTCTGAAAGACACCTTTCATTCTCCGTGAGGTAGTTTGATTCCACGCCGCCAGTCCTCCTACGGCATCATCGCTCTTCGCCAGCAGCTCCGAGGGTGCAGGCAGGGGTAGGTCTCCCGCCGCGTGCAAGGCAAGGGAGGCACCCGCGGGCCCTTCTGGTTCGTTTAGCCGTGTTTCGACCTGTTGCGCCTCCAGCCGACGGGAGGGAACTCCCAAGGTCAGCGCACACAAAAAGGCCGGGGCTAGCAGTAGTTTTTTGAGCATAGCAACCTCGTTATCGCCAGTATGGAAGGACCCCAAAGGGCCGGGCGAACCCTCGAGTGCAGTCGTGTTGTATCGAAGACTGTCCCAAAGCCCAGGTGCCCCAGTCGGTCGGTGCAGGGCCATCGAATCTGCGGGAAAGAGAGGCTCAGAGAAAGCGCCGGACTTCAGCTTTGCCGTGACTACCTCAACAGCAACCCGGCTTTCACCTGTGAGGGCCGTTTTCTCCACCGCTCCTAAGGAGTATAGGACCAGCCCAATCCCTCCCCTCGCGCCGGCCAATGTGCGCCCCCCGCCGAATCGTTCCGAGACTTCTCTGGTAAACTGTAGTTTTGAAGCTAGGACAAAGAAGCTCACCATGACGACCATTACCATTGAGAACGCAGGCAAGTACGACGGGCAGGAAGTCACCCTACGCGGCTGGCTTTACAACATTCGCGAATCCGGCAAACTCGTCTTTCCCATTTTTCGCGACGGTACCGGCATCATCCAGGGCGTTTGCTCGCTGAAGGAAAATCCCGAAGCCTTTGAAGCGCTCAAAGGTCTCACCCAGGAATCCAGCGTTATCGCTACCGGCAAAATCCGTGCTGAGCAGCGCGCTCCGGGTGGCTTTGAGATGGGCGTCACCAAAATTCAGATCGTCCAGAGGGTTTCCGAAGCCAACCCCTTTCCCATCCAGCTCAAAGAACATGGCGTGGATTTCCTTCTCGATCAGCGCCACCTGTGGATCCGTACGCCTCGCCAGGCGGCTATCCTGCGCATTCGCGCTGAAGCCATTCGCTCCGCCCGCGAGTTCATGGATGCCCAGGGCTATACCCTCACGGACGCGCCGATGTTCACTCCCGCCGCTTGTGAAGGAACCTCCACGCTTTTCGAAGTGAACTACATTGACGATCAGAAGGCCTACCTCACGCAGAGCGGACAGCTCTACATCGAAGCCACCGCCATGGCTCTCGGCAAGGTCTACACCTTCGGCCCGACCTTCCGCGCGGAAAAGTCCAAAACACGGCGCCACCTCACGGAGTTTTGGATGCTTGAGCCCGAAGCCGCTTACGCCGAACTATCCGATATGATGGATCTGGGCGAAGGTTTGGTCAGCGCCATCGTTCAGGGCGTGGTCAGGAACAAGTCTCGCGAACTCGAGACCCTCAAGCGCGATGTCAAGAAGCTAGAAAACATTAAGGCCCCTTTCCCGCGCGTCAGCTACGAAGACGCCATCAGCATTCTCCAGAAAAATGGCAACCCGGCCAAGTTCGGTGACGATTTCGGCGGTGACGAGGAGACCATCATTTCTAGCAGCTTTGACCGCCCGGTCATAGTCCACCACTACCCCACCGCGATCAAGGCTTTCTACATGCAACCGGACGCCCAGCGTCCCGATTTGGCACTCTCCTTCGACATGCTTGCTCCGGAAGGCTACGGCGAGATCATCGGCGGAAGCCAGCGAATCCACGACTACGATCTTCTCGTTAAACGACTGAAAGAGAACAATTTACCAGTGGAGTCCTTTCAATGGTATTTGGACCTCCGCCGCTACGGCAGCGTCCCCCATGCCGGGTTCGGCCTCGGCCTGGAACGCACGGTAGCATGGATTTGCGGCACCGAGCACATCCGTGAGGTCATCCCCTTTCCCCGAATGATTTATCGGGTATATCCTTAATGCCGGGTAGATTCGGCAGTTCCCATAGCTCCCGCATCCAGTGCAGTTCAAACTCCTAGCTGAGCGTCCGGGTGCGTTGGCACTCGGCAAGGGCACCCCTGCTCTCGCCAAGCGCCACTCGTCACTCGCCGCTTTCGGCGGATAGAGACCGTTTATGCCTCAGAAGATTCGCATCATCGGCGTACCAATGGACCTTGGGGCCAGTCGTCGTGGGGTAGACATGGGCCCATCCGCCGTCCGCGTCGCCGGTCTGCAAGCTCGCATCAAGCACCTGGGGCACCATGTGGAAGATATTGGCAATATTTCCGTGAAGCAACCGGAAGAGCTTTCCTATGGTGAAAAGCGCGCAAAATATATCGGCGAAATTACCGACGCCTGCAAAGACCTGGGCATGGCCGTGCAGAAATCTCTGGAGGATGGCTACCTACCTCTGGTTCTTGGCGGCGACCATTCCATCGCCGCGGGCTCCATAAGCGGGGTGGCGGCTCATTTTCGCAAGGAGAAGAAGAATATTGGTTGCATCTGGCTGGACGCGCATAGCGACATGAACACGCCCGACACTTCCCCTTCCGGCAATGTCCACGGTATGCCGCTGTCTGCCGTCATGGGTTACGGAACCGAGGAGTTGCACGACCTGTTCGGATTCAAGCCGAAAATTGAGCCACAAAACGTTGTGCTGGTCGGGGTGCGCGATCTGGATGCCCACGAAAAGAAATTCATCAAGAAGTTGGGCGTCAAAGCCTTCACCATGCGCGAAATCGATGAACGGGGCATGCGCGAAGTCATGTCTGACGCCCTGAAATACGCGATGGACGACACTGACGGAATCGCCGTCAGCCTGGACATGGACTTCGTCGATCCGAGTGACGCTCCCGGCGTTGGCACGCCGGTCCGCGGCGGCGCGACTTACCGCGAAGCTCACCTGGCCATGGAAATGATCGCCGATAGCGAGGCCATGGTCTCCATGGAAATTGTCGAGATCAATCCCGTCATCGACGAGCACAACCGTACCGCTCTGCTTGCCGTCGAGCTGGCACTCTCCGGCCTCGGCAAGAAGATCCTCTAACCCGGTGCTAGCCCTCTGGCACTGCTGCTGTTGCCGCGCGCGAAAATGCTCTTCCGGCCCTCGGATTCAACTGGCTCGGCCGACCTTTCTGAGCCGTCGTGCTATTCTTTCTTCGTGATCCTCGACAGACTCCGGCTCTGTTCCCTTGGGGAACTTTCCCGTTTTTTCTCGGGAAAACCTATTGGTTCATCCGAACATCTGTGTTCTGTGTTGGCGCCCTATGCGGGAAATGCCTCACGTGTCCTTCCCTCGATTCCCTAAGAACGGGAACGCGAATCGTCGAGGTGGCGGAAGACCGTCATGGGCCAAGTACATTATCAGGAGATAGTCCATGCGCAGTGGTTACCGTTGTGCCGTTTTTCTAGCTTTGCTGTTCGCTTTCTTCCAAACGACGGGTTGCAACAGTGGCAGCGGCACGAGCACTGGTCCTTTAAGAGTCACGACCACTGCGCTCCCGGCGGGGACCGTCGGAACGGGCTATTATGCCTCCCTGGCCGGGACAGGTGGAGCTGCTCCTTACATCTGGTCTCAACTATCGGGCGGGGCCATGCCCGGGGGTGTAACTCTGACAAGCGCTGGCATCTTCAACGGAACGCCCACGACCCCCGGCTCGTTTGGCCCTTACGTTTTTCAGGCGAAAGATTCCTCGGGCACAACGGCCTCCTCCCCGAGCTTGAGCATAACGATCAAGGCCACCACTCTTACCGTAACCACCTCCGCGTTGCCTCAAGGCGTCGTCAGCGCTCCCTACTCCTTCACACTCGTAGCCAGTGGCGGCACCGCTCCCTATACCTGGACGGAGACTTCTGGCGGGGCGCTACCCCCAGGCCTCGCCAACATCACCTCCGGAGGAGTCATTGCAGGCACTCCTACCACAGCCGGCACTTATGGCCCTTACGTCTTCACCGTTACGGACTCCGCCAACACGACGGCCGCCTCCGGCAGCCTGACCATCACCATCGGCTCGGCCCAGTGCGCCATACTCGGTAGCGAATCGCTGTTAACGGCCGCGACTCCCTATGCCTTCCTGGTCCAAGGCACCGACGGCAACGGTAGCCCTATCGATATCGCCGGTAGCTTCATCCCAAATGGCAGCGGCGGCCTCGCAAGTGCCACCGCCGACTACAATGGATTCACCAATGGTCCCCAACAATTGCAAGTCGATCTCGCCGCGAGTTCCTACGCCTTCGGTACGTCGGGTTGGGGCTGCTTGTCCCTGATCTTCTCCGGTCCTGTGGCCGAGGCCGCCAGTGCAGAGCACCCGGGAGTGACGCCTCAGCTTGCCCTCACCACACTGGCTCGCGCAAAGAACAGCCGCGCACGCGCCGCCGCAGCCAACACAGTTTCCAGTGTCCAGTTCACCTTCAACTTGAGCGGCTTTGATGGAACTTCCTATAACACCGGGAGGATCATTGAATCCGACAACTCCGTTGGCGGCACGAACGCTTCCGGTTTCATTCACATCCAGAATCCAGCCGCCTATGCACTGACTTCTTTTCAGCCGAATTATGCCTTTGGCATCGAAGGCTGGACTTCGCTGTCTACCGGCCTTTTCCGCACCGCGATTGCAGGAGCCTTCGCGAATTCTTCCGGCGCACTCTCCGCGGGTTATGCCGACATGAACACAGGAGGCACGCCGTCTGGTGAGCTCACCGGTGGCAGCGGAATGCTCAACTCCACCATCGACACGTCCACCGGCCGTGGTACCGGCACGTATACCATTCCCACGACCGCCGGCAATCTCACGTTCAGCTTTGCCTTTTACATCCTCAACGGCTCGGATTTCATTTTGCTTTCCACCGATTCCCCCATCACAGCGGGTTCTGCACCGTTGCTTTCCGGCCGCGCCCTCGCTTCGAGCGCCACCTATCCGCCCGGCGCGCTGAACGGCTACTATCTGCTGGCCTCGCAAGGGCTGGTGGTGGCCGACGGCAATGTGGGAAACCTCGCGGAAATCGGTACCTTCAACGCCACCAGCGCTGGAACCATTCCCACCGCCACTCTGTATGTAAACAACGCCGGCACCTATACGCATACGCCGTACACGAATGGCAGCTACAGCACAGAGGCCGCTTCGGGACGCCTCTCCCTCTCCGGCCTAACAACCACAGCAGCAGTCGTCTATCTCACCGCCGGAAGCTCGTCGGATGACCAGATTACTGGCTTCCTGGTTGGGACGGACACCGAGGCAAGCTCCGGCGCGATCGTGACTCAATCTACCACCACCCCTGCCTACCTGCTTTCCAGTGTTTCTGGGAATTACGCCTCGAGCACTCAGGAAGATTTGGACGGCCTCAACGGCGCATTCCTCGGCGCCTTTTCGTTCTCGGGCCAAGGCCTCTATAGCGCCACACAGAAAACCACCGGCACGGTTCCCAATTTGCCGAATGTGGGTACGGTCGCCATCAATCCGGACGGCTCTGGTAGTCTGAATGGAGGGACCTTCCCGCTCGTGACCAACGGAGAGGTCATTTTCGCCATTCCCGATTCGGGCGATCCTCTGCTGTATGTCTTTTCGATAGGCGTGCTTCCCGACTGACGGGCGGCTGTTCTGTGCGACCAAAGGATTTCCTGAATCTGGTCGTTAGGCGATCATGGCTTCATAATCACACCACAGGCAATTCGCGGCGGCGCACTCGCGGAAACCTGCTCCGCCACGGCATGAATCACGATGGCAGTTCCCCCGTTGCTGAAAACGGAGTTGCTCTCGGTGCCGAGTGTGACACTCGGAGCGATCACACTCGTGTGGGCCGTGCCATCCGGGGCTACGGTCAACACGAAATGGGGAATGTCTCCCGCAGGCAAGCCCGTGGCCGTGTGTTCGCTGTGTTCCATTCCGCTCGGATTGAAGTGGGCGCCCGCGGAGGTGAAGTCCGGCGGCTCACACTTCGCGTACTGGTGAATGTGCATCAGATGCGGCCCCGGCGGCAGGTTCTTGATATCCAACTTGATCTTCACGCCACCCGGCGATTCGGACAACGTGGCGGTTCCTACGTTCTGGCCCTGCGCATTGATGATGTCCACGGTGACGGGCTTCACTTTAGCTGGCTTCTGGGCCTGTTGTGCGAATACCGCCGCACCGGAAAGTACAAGAATGGCTATTGCAGTCGCGATGGCTTTCATCATTTCTCTCCATCCGTCGGCTAGAATATCCGGCCCGCGCCGGAGGGGTTCTCTCTCACTTTACTGACGGCATGTTCCCTGAGCAACACGCTGTGACTTTAGTGCCATCAGCTGTGCCCCGATCGTGCGGATCAGACAGGGGGAACCGCTAGCGTAATTGAGTCCAAGGGGAAGCTTGTCACACGGAGGCCAAACCATTGTCTCGACTTTGTAAAATTTCTATCTCCCGCTCGGAAAAGTGGGCTAAAGGTCAACGCCCATAGCTAGCGCAAATTCGGGTGCCTGGAGGCCTCACTCGCCCCCCTTGTTTACCTGCTCGAGTGCCTATATCTCCTCCACTCTTTTCCACACTCATGCACAGATATGCACAGGAAATCTGTCGGAGACCTCTTGCCAAGTTTTCTCACCGAGTTTATTCTCACCCCAGATTGAGCCGGGAAGCCTCAAAAACTTTGCGGCACAATTTAAAGAGGGCGCACAAGCCGCAAGGTGAGGGCGCCCTCAATTTTTTTGCCCGGCTGTCCCCCTTTTGGGAGTCACCCCCCTTGCATCTGGCCGATTGCCCGGTGTCCGCCCCGAAGATCCCGGAGTCCTGCCGTTTCCTTGCGCATGGCTGACTTTCCGAGAGTTTATAAGTTCCTTGCCTAGCCCTGCTGCTAGGGAAGGAGTCCGTACACGTCAACTTCGCCTCTGGCGCCAAAATAGACTCTCCCTTGAGAGACTACCGGGATCACGAATCGCGTGGCCAGTCCAGCGCGATCGCGCGCGCTGTTCTGTTCCGATGTATAGAGCGGCTGATCGATCTTGTTGGCGTCGAAGGCGTAAAGCACTGCAGGTTGGTTCGGACCATCCCATGTTTTTGTTGCGATGGCCCAGACAATCGCGTTTTTTTGGCCATTTGCCGAAATAGACGGCGTTGCGCCGGGACTCGCGAACTTTATGCGGGAATCGCTGCTCAGAGTCAATCTGCCCTTCGCAAAGGTATACTCGCGCAGAAAATCGTCACTGCAGGCGAAGAACACGTGTTTGTTCCAGTACGCCATCGCGCCCTAACCTCCGCCACGCAGGGAAATCCGCTGGAGAATGGCATCACCGTCGGTCTGAAATTTGCCCATCCGGTCACGATCGATCACGTAGATCATTCCACCCTTGGTCGGTTGCAGCAGCACATGAACAGGGGGTCCGGGCTGATCCGGTAGAAGTAACGGACCACTGGACCCAAGGTCGGCATCAGAGTTACTCAGTTTTGTTTGATCATAAGGCGTAAAGTAGTCGCGCACCACGATCGAAGAGCCTTGAACTGCCAGCTTGAAGATTGAATCGCCGTAATCCCGTCCACCCGACGCGGCATCGAACGTTCCATTTCCCGTCGGCACATAGATATCCCCATTTGCGTCGGCGCCAGGCCCCGTATCGCTGGCCCATATTCCGCCCTGATCGCCGTCGGGGGTTAGGTTCAAGACGGCCTCCTGGGCCAAGGTCTGGGTATTGTAGGCCATGACCCAGCCGTGATAGGGGTCCAGATCGCATGACGAAGCCCACGTGAGAATCACGGTGTCCTTCACGAGCAGGAGCGCGGCGCGGGGGTTCTCTCGCAGCGGGTCGAAGCGCAGTTGTCCCTTCGCGGCGCCGGCACCGCTACCCCGAACGGACGCGGTGATGAGTTTTGGACCGCCAAACTTCTCCACCCCGGTCGTGATGGCCAGTGCGTGCAGATGCTGAAAATATTCTCGGTTGCCAAACGGCGGATTGACCAGGGTGCGCGCGAGCACATACAAAGTGCCCGTTTTCCGATCGATCACCGGGGTTGAAGTGACGCCGACCTCCGGCTGGATGAAGGGGCATTGCACATCTCTTGCGGGAACCGGCGTGCTTCCCCTCCCTTTGTCCAGAAGACTCGCGTGCCAAAGTGGCGTGTCGAGCGGCCGATGTGCGTCGAATGCGTAAACGCTGTCGTGCTCGGTAGCGACAAAAAGCACATCGTGTGCTCCTCGACCGGGAATCTCGAGTGAAGGAATCAACAATGGCTGCGCGTACACTGCGCCATCCACTTTAAATGCGCCGAGCTTACCAAACTGCTTTGCGTTGACGTTCTGCGGAGTCAAGATGCTCTCCTGCAGCGTGGCGCCCGTGCGAAGGTTGTCGTACTGGGAGGTGGTAACCTGTGCATTCGCAGGGATCATCGTTAAGGCGAATGCGGATACGGCGCAACTGAAGGCGAGCAATTTCATTTGAAAAACTCTCGGCGTAATGGGTTTGCAGTTTGGCACAGGAGCCGGAAAAAGAGACTACGGTAGCCTTCCGTGACTTTGCTGGCGCAACTCTGTTTCTCGCGTTAGTCGCGCTCCCAAAAGCCTCCACTTCCCGGTTTGGTTGGGGCGGCATCGTCGCTGTTGTTGGCGGCGTCCCAATCCTTGCGGGTGATGGGGTGGATTGGTTGAAGTTTCCTCTTCGCCAATTCCTTGTTCACACCGGGGAGTTCCTTCGCCAGCAGGGCATCGAATTCCGCCTCAACGTCTCCCAACTCCTTTTTCAGTGAATCGATGCGCGCTACTTGATAGTCGGCCGGCCGCCCTTCATAGAACGCCAGGTCGCCGTACAACTGGGCGGTTTTCTCACGAATGCGCTCTTCACCGGTAATCGCACCACCTTCCTTCGTCGCAACAATCTTCTTGCGGATTTCGTCCACCTTGGCCGAGAGGTCCTGCAACTGTTTCGCAAGCGCGGGATCCTTCCGGAGTTGGCTCGCCCCCTCTTGTAGCGCCATGCGCACTCCATTGATGCGGTCGACGTCATAACTCATGTCTCCCAGCAAATTGTAAACGCGCATGGTTGCGTCAAAGTCTACCTTGCGATCCTCTACCGTGTACGTCGCCCGGGGATCCAGGCCTACAGTAAGAGTCTCCGTATAAATGTCCTTGCCACGGGTCATTTTCACCGTGTAGGTTCCGGGAACAACCCTGGGCCCTTCGGAAGCCTCGAAGGCCGCAATCGCCGCAGGAGGCACGTGAGGTGCCTTCAGAGTCATGCGCCACATCACGCGACTGATGCCCCGCCGGTTGTTCGACGGCAAGGTGTCTATCAGCTTGCCATCGGAATCGAATACTTCGAGTTTCATCTTTCCGAAAATATGCCGCTTCGCCTGGTAATACGTAATCCACGCGCCCTCCGGGGGATTCGGCCCGTTAAACGCCGCGCTGCCTTCGGCCCAGCCGCCCCAGGCGCTGATCCGCTGCTGCGCCGGGCGTCCCGGCAAGAAAGCTGCGTCCTTGGCCATGACTTCAGCCGTCAAGTGACGCAGCGGCGTGATGTCGTCAATGATCCAGATTCCGCGCCCGTGGGTGGCGATCACAAGATCGGAATCGCGCGGTTGCACCACCATGTCGCGAACGGCAACGTCGGGGAAATTGTGTCCTTTGTATTGCGCCCAGTGTTTCCCGTCATCCAAAGACACCCACAAACCAAACTCAGTTCCGAGAAATAATAGATGGGGAGAGACCGTATCTTCCTTGACCACGTGAGCGTAGCCGCGCACGCCGCTACCTGCGGCAATCAGGGGCGTCCACGTCTTTCCGTAGTCGGTGGTCTTGAACGCGTATGGATTCATGTCCCCAAACGTGTGGCGATCAAATACGGCGTATGCCGTCGCCGGGTCATAAAGACTCGCTTCTACCCACGAAATCCAAGAGGCTTTTGGAAGGTTGGGCACATTGCCCACCACGTTCGTCCAGGTTTTCCCGGCATCGCGGGTGAGTTGCACGTTGCCGTCATCCGTCCCTACCCAAATCGTGTTTCCATCTCGCGGGGATTCACTGATAGAGTAAATCGTGGTGTGCATCTCGGCGGAAGAGTTATCCACGGTAACGCCGCCGGACTCCTCCTGCTTTTGTTTTTCCGGGTCGTTCGAGGTGAGGTCTGGAGAGATGCGCTCCCAGGTTTGACCGTGATCCCGCGATCGGAACAGAAACTGTGCACCGATATAGATCGTGCCCTTTTCGTTCGGGCTCATATGAATCGGCGTGTTCCAATTGAAGCGAAGTTTCCCCTCCCCATAATTCGGTTCCGGCTTGATGGATCGTTTTTCAAGGGTGGCTCGATTGACGCGGGCAATCTCGCCGCCCTGGGCTTCCGCGTAAGCGTAACGATGGTCCGCCGGATCGGAAAAGGCCCAGAATCCGTCGCCACCAAAAAGATTTTCCCACCGGCTATTGGTGATGCCGCCGGGATATTGGGAGTCGCCAACCCAGGAGCTGTTGTCCTGCAGGCCGCCGTATACTTGATAGGGATCGGCCAAGTCTGCGCTGACATGGTAAAACTGCGAAATGGGTAGGTTGTTGGCCTTCCACCAGGTATTGGCGCCGTCGTAGGAGTACCATACACCCCCGTCGTCCCCAGCGATCAAATGATCGGTGTTTTCCGGATCAATCCAGATGTCGTGGAAATCGCCGTGAGCGCCATTCGAGACGTTGCTGAAACTTTTCCCTCCGTCGTCGCTCATGATTAACCCGAGATCCGGCTTGAATAATTTGTTTTCATTTTTCGGATCGACGATCAGATTGGCGAAATAGAACGGCCGCCACACCATCAGGTTGCTGCGGTCCCTCTCTTGCCAGGATTTTCCGCCGTCATCGGAGCGCAACAGCGCGCTGCGCGGCGATTCGATCAGCACATAAACTGTATTAGAATTCGACGGGGCCACCGTGACCGCGATGCGTCCCCAAGGCTTCGCAGGCAGTCCCTTGGTGGTCTTATCGTCCAGCTCACTCCACGTGGCTCCACCATCGGAGGTCCGGTAAAACGCGCTGCCGCTCGGAGCCGTGGAATTCTCGCCACCGGAACGAAAAGTCCAGCCTTTGCGTCGGAAGTCCCACATGCCGGCGAAGAGAACTTTGGGATCTTTGGGGTCCATCGAGATCATCGAGCAACCCGTAGAAAGATTCGCGCCTTTCAGAATCTTGTTCCAGGTCTTCCCACCATCCGTGGTCTGATAGAGCCCGCGGTCTTCGCTGTCGCTCCACAACCCGCCAGGGACGCACGCGTATACCACGTTGCTGTCCTTCGGATCGACAATGATTTTGGAGATGTGCTCGGAGTCCTTCAGGCCCAGGTTCGTCCAGTTTTCGCCGCCATCCGTGGAACGGTAAATCCCGTCGCCTATCGAAACGCTGTTCCGCGTCCACGCTTCACCGGTTCCCACCCAGATGGTTTTGGGAGCTCGCGGATCGATCGAAATGGCGCCGATGGATTGCACGGGTTGCTTATCAAAGATGGGCTTGTACGTCGTGCCGCCATTCACCGATTTCCACACACCTCCGCTGGCAGAGCCGATGTACACCGTCAGCCGTCCATCTTCTTTCACGGCGGCCAGCGCAGACACGCGCCCACTCATGGTGGCCGAGCCGATGTTGCGCGCTCCCAGCCCGGAGATGGAGTCGGAATCGATTTTCACTTCCTGGGCGAGCACGGATGGTACGAACAAGATCCTTCCTGCAAGGAGGACAGCAGCGAGCCGGGCATTTGCAGCGTTTGACATTTTCCGTTCCTCAGTTTCCATTCAGAATTTTGCTTGAATCCCTAAATTCAAGTCGAACTAGATCGGCCGGGCGTTCACTCGGAGGCGGAAGCTGGCTTTGCGTCCGTTTTTACCACTGGCAGAGAGAACCGCGTGTCTTCCATCGAAACATTGGGCTCAATCTTCTCCACCGTGAATCGCGTCCAGTTGTCGGTGCCAGTCTCCGCGGTTTCTATGGAAAATGGAAAATAGACTCCTTCGACCTGCTCGTAATCGCCCAGCAGGGTGTCGTTATATTGCACAGCACCGCGCACCTTCGATTGCGTTTCAAATTTGATTTCCAGATAAGAATCGGCGTCCAGGTAGTAATAACGAACGTCGCCATTCTTCAGGGTAAGCTTGATCTTGTAGCAATCGGTGCCCTCGACCGCATCGTGACCAACCAGTTCAGCCTGGTGCCCCTTCCGCTTGTAATCGACGAGCGGCCCCTCCAGATCGGCGTCAAGGATGAGCGACCGGCTGTCGTCCTGGGACATCAATTCGGGATCTTTTCGCCCTCCGAACGGATTAATCTGCCATGCCGCATGGCCGTCATAGGCCTGAATTTGTGCCAGGCCCTGAATGATCACTTCTTCGCGGACTTTATCGTCGCGCTTGTTCTCCTGGACGAAGGCGGCACGGAACCCCCCTTGTGAGAGTTTGGCAGTCACTCGCAATGTCTTGATCGCTCTCAATTTGTCGAGCCCCCCGCGAGCCTGAATATTCTTGGCAATGATTTCATCGACCGTTTGAGCCCGTGCGGCGAAGGGCATCGACAACACAGCGGTGAGCGCAATCCAGAAAAATCGTTTCATCAGGTGAGGCTCCTTCCTCGACATGGATTTCTTTCGCCCGCAGGACGGCCTGTTCGGCGGCATCTTCAGGCTTTCCGCAACCCGTGTTCAGTGGGAGAACAATTCTTCAGTCTCTAGATACTCTGGGCGCCTCTTTGTTAGCAAACTCCGACCGAAATTCCAAGGGATTTTCCGCCGCATTGGCCAGCAGCAAGGCGATGGTGAGTTCTCGAAGTACCATTGATGCTTCGGAAACTCGATTTAGACTCCCTCGCCTCCCGACACTTTTTTGCCTTATAACTTGAGAGCGGATAATTGCGCATCGGCCCCAGCCCGACAGGATAGATTCGTGACCCCAGACAAAAAGAAAATAATGCGTGTTGGAGTCCTCTTTGGAGGCCGTTCCGGCGAACACGAGGTATCACTGGTGTCGGCTGCCTCCGTGATCCGCGGCTTGGACCCCGACAAATATGAAGCTGTTCCGATCGGCATTACCAAAGATGGGCACTGGTTGATCGGCCAGGGGGCCATCAAAATGCTGCCCGAGGTACTGAAGGGCGGCCGGCGCGTCATGCTGACCGCCGACCCGACAGAGGCGGCGTTGGTGCCGTTGGATCGGGGCGCAGGCGCGCAGCGGCTCGATGTGATCTTCCCCGTTCTGCATGGAACCTTTGGAGAAGATGGCACAATTCAAGGAATGCTGGACCTGGCCGGCCTGCCCTATGTGGGTGCCGGGGTTCTCGGCTCCGCTGTAGGCATAGACAAGGACGTGGCCAAACGGCTTTGCCAGGCGGCAGGAATTCCGGTGGTGCCGTGGGTGACCGTTCACCGCTGGCACTGGGAGAAAGATCCAAAGGCGGTGAAGGCGGAAATTGAAGATAAATTTTCATATCCCGTCTTTGTCAAACCCGCCACCCTCGGCTCCTCCGTGGGCATGACCAAAGTGCACGGCGCGGAGGAACTTGGACCTGCTCTCGATTTTGCCTGCGAGTACGGAATGAAAATTCTGGTGGAGAAGGCGGTGAGCGCGCGGGAAATCGAGGTATCCGTCCTCGGGAATCACGAGCCAAAAGCATCCGTTCCCGGCGAAATTGTCCCGCACCGGGAGTTCTACGACTACACCGCAAAATATCTGGAGGAAGGCACGGAGTTAGTGATTCCCGCGGCGCTCAAGGCGGCGCAGGTACAGAAGATTCAGTCGCTGGCGGTGGAAGCGTTCCGCACTCTGGAACTCTCCGGAATGGCTCGCATCGATTTTTTCCTGGAGAAAAAAGGCAACAAACTCTATCTCAATGAAGTCAACACCATCCCGGGTTTCACCTCCATCAGCATGTATCCGAAATTATGGGAAGCCAGCGGAATTTCCTTCCGGGAATTGATTGATAGATTGATTGAACTCGCATTTGAAATGCACCGCGAAAGAGCTCGCACGAAATATGCCATTGAACTGCCGGAAGGTTCAGGCGGCGCACTCTCCAACTGATCGCGTGAACTCTCTGATTTGAAATAAACCTTCGACCGCTTAGGTCCCGCCGTTCGGGAAACTTTTTCCCACCTCCTGGCGTCAAACGAGAGAGAAGGTTTGCGAGGCGGCGATTCTCCTGATAGAGTTTTTCTGACGGCGACTCCGCGAAGAATGCCAGCGAAACCTGGGAGCAGTCGAAAGGTGCGATGTCACTACTGGAACCACCTCCGGAAAAACCCGACAAGTCGCAGGTGCTGGCGTTCACCGTCGCCGCCCTCTTCCTGACTTTAGTCGCCGTGTTGTGGTTTACGTTCCGCTACTATCCGGAGAAAAAAGCCACGGCACAATTCTTTGATGCCCTGGTCACGGGGGACACAGACAAAGCCTATGAGCTGTGGAAGCCCACGCCCGGTTATAAGAAAGACGATTTCCTCGCGGATTGGGGAACCGCAGGGTATTACGGTCCTGTGAAAAGTTACAAGATCATGAGTGCGAAGGCACCCAGCAAAAGCGATTCTATCGCCGTGAACGTGGCGGTGAGCCCCTATGCTCCGCTGCCGTCCTCTTCTGACGCGGAGAAAAGCCGCAAAACGAAGGTGGTCACGCTTTGGGTCTCGCCCGCCGACAAATCCTTCAGCTTCCCACCATAGCAAAGCGCATCCCCGAGAGTTTTCCTCGGGCTACAGGTGAATTTCGTCCAGGGCTGCGGAAAGTTCCGCAGGGCTAACGCTCGCTGTGCCCAGTTTGCCGACCACAACGCCCGCGGCGGTATTGGCCAGGAAGGCAGCCTCCGGCATGGTGGCCCCGGCACCAATGGCTAAAGACAACACGCTTAATACCGTATCGCCTGCCCCAGTCACATCAAAAACCTGGCGGCCGCTCGCATCTCGTTGAAAGCCCGGTTGGCCAACGCGCGCGTAAGTCACTTCGAAACTGGTTGCAGGAATATTCAGATAGCGCGGCGAGGCTTCCTCGAAAATGCTCATGCCCTTTTCGCCGCGGGTGATCACCACGGCGGCGCTGCCAAATCGAGCCAGCAGTGCTCGCCCCGCCTCCTCAACCGATTTTTCATCATGCAAGGAGCGGGTAACGTAGAACCCTGCCTCCTTTGTATTGCAGACAATGGCGCGCGCTCCGCGATAGGCAAAAAGCCGTGAAGTTTTCGGCTTCACGAACACGGGAACCTTCAATTTGTGGCAGGCATGCAAGATGCGCTCGGCGAATCCGTCGGTGACCAGGCCCTTGTCGTAATCGGATAGAAGCAACGCATCGACCGCTTGGAGCGAGGCCACAAGCAGCCGGAACAACTTCTCTTCCGCCTGGGGCGTCAGCGATTCCCGGCGCTCGTGATCAATGCGCACGATCTGCTGGTGCCGCGCAATAATCCGCGTCTTTACGGTGGTTATTCGCTGAGGGTCGGAAAGTACTCCTCGTTCTCCAATCTTGGCCTGGCGCAAACACGCGCGAAGGGCTGCACCGGCTTGATCATCCCCGGTCCTGTTGGCAGCGAGTTTGCTGCCTCCCACAACTCCGAAAACCTGCACCTGAGCGCCCAGGGCAACCAGATTCGCGGCGACGTTGCCGGCGCCCCCCAGGCAATCAGTCTGCGAGACAAAATCCACTACAGGTACGGCTGCTTCGGGTGAAAGGCGGTGGGCGGTGCCCCACAAATAGCGGTCCAGCATCAGATCGCCAAGCACGGCAATATGAATTTTCCGGAAGCTCGGCAAGAGCCGCTTCAATCGAGGAATAGCACTGGCCAAGTCTTTTTTCATAGCAGGATGTCTTGGCTCATTCGTTCGCAAGTGTCGCTTCCTCGGGAAGCATCACGGGAATATCGTCGCGAACAGGATAGATGCGCTTGCAAGCGTCGCACTTCAGCCCGGAATTGTCCGGCAGCAGGTAAACGGGCTTCTTGCAGACCGGGCAGACAAGGATGTCCAAAAGTTCCTTGGGAATCGACATGGTTCACTCCTAAGACTGAAAGGAGACTTTAGCAGACTGGGACAGACCCCGGCCAGTCTCCCCTAGGTCTGGTCGGGCGGGGCAGTTCCCTGCTGTTTAGTAGAAAGCAGCAATCCCCGCATTTGAATCCTGGCCCGCGAAATATTCGCGGAAGATGGGAAGAGGTTCGTGCTGGCGCGAACTCACCGTTTTGGTCGGGCTGATTTTGCTACTGAGGTGTCACCGCATGAAAAAGCTAGCCACTTTGTTCTTCGTCTCTACTTTGTTTTTGTTCGCTCCCTATTGTCAGGCGCAATTTAAGGTACCGGTCGTTCCGCCGACCGCCGCCGAATTAGAGGAACTTGCAAAAGAGAATGAACTCAAGCGCGAAGAGTTGGTCAATCTGGAGCAGGAAACCGTGCGGGCGATGCAGTGGAATAACGGAACCCTCTTCCGTCGAATCTTTGGCGATGATTTTGTTGGAATCTTGCCCTCGGGCCAAATCGTGGATAAAACGGGCTGGATTGCCTCGATTGAGAATTCTGGCATCAAATACACTTCTTTTATTACCTCGGATATTCGCGTTCGTCTGTTCGAGGATACCGCGGTCGTCACATGTCTTTGGAGCTCCCGAGGAACACACAACGGCCAGTCGTTCTACAGGCAGTTTCGCGTTACCCATGTCTACATCTATGGACAAAGAGGGTGGCAGGCCGTCGCCAGCCAGGAGACCTTGTTGCCCGGCTAGAGCCAGGTCGAGCTAGCTCCCTAACCTAAAAACCCTCTGCTCAGAAAAGCCGAGTTGCAGGCGGCGTTCATCTCTAAGACAATGGCGGGCTGAGGTCACTCGGATGAACAAGGTCTGCTTACTTTCCCTGCTCGTATTTGCCATGGCCGACTGGGCGCACGGACAGGCGCCGGCGGCTAACCAGTCAGTTCAAGAACCCATCCTGCCTTATACTCCCAGCCTTGATCTTGCCTCCCTGGATAAGACGGCCGATCCCTGCGTGAATTTCTATCAGTACTCCTGCGGCGGGTGGAAGAAGAACAATCCCATACCTCCCGACCAGACCTCCTGGTCGGTCTACGGAAAGCTCTATCAGGACAACCTGCTATTTCTGAAGGGCATTTTGGAACAGGCTTCTGTGGCAGGCGCCCAGCACGACGCAGTCACACAGCAGATTGGGGATTTTTATGCCGCATGCATCGATGAAGCGGCCGCGGAAAAGCAAGGAATTGCGCCCATTCGCGTTTACCTCGAGGCCATCGGAAACATGAAATCCATAAAAGAGATGGCACCGCTCGTGGCGCACCTGCAACAAGTTTATGGCCGTTCGGTGTTGTTTGGCGCCGGGTCGACGCAGGACCCCGACGATTCCGAACACGTAATCGCAGAAATCGATCAAGGCGGCCTAGGGTTGCCGGACCGCGACTATTACACCAAAGAAGATGCCAAGTCCAAAGAAACCCGGGAGCGCTACGTCCAACATGTCCAGAAGATATTCGAACTGATGGGAGATAGCACGGAAACATCCAGAAAAAATGCCGACAATGTGATGCGGCTCGAGACTTCGCTCGCAAAAGCCTCCATGACGCGAGTGGACCGGCGCGACCCTTACAAGCTGAAGCACAAAATGAAGCTGGCGGAATTGAACAGCCTGGCGCCGAACTTTGATTGGACTCTGTATTACGGCACCGCGCAGTACCCACAGTTTGAAATTTTGAATGTGGCCACGCCGGACTTTTTCAAGGAAGTCAATGCCAAGCTGGCAAGGGAGCCGATTGAGAACTGGAAGACCTACCTGCGTTTTCACGTTGTAGATTCCGCCTCGCCCTATCTCTCTTCACCCTTTGTAAATGAGAACTTCGCGTTTTATCGGCAGTACTTGCGGGGAGCAAAGGAGCAACAGCCGCGGTGGAAGCGCTGCGTCAGTTATACCGACCGCGAACTGGGTGAAGCGCTCGGGCAAGTCTACGTGGCCAAAGTCTTCTCCCCGGAACTAAAACAGAGCACGCTGGATATGGTCAAGCGTATCGAAGACGCCATGGCCCTTCGCATCCAGCGGCTGGACTGGATGAGCCCGGAAACGAAAGAGCAAGCCCTTCGGAAACTCCACGGCATCCGCAACAAAATCGGCTATCCCGACAAGTGGAGAGACTACAGCAGCATCCAAATTTCTCGCGATAATTTTGTCGGCAATATGGCCCACGCTTCAGAGTTTGAACACCATCGCGACATCCATAAAATTGGTAAACCGGTGGACCGCGGGGAATGGGACATGAGCCCCCCGACCGTGAATGCCTACTACAACGCTCAGATGAATGACATCAACTTCCCCGCCGGCGTGCTACAACCGCCTCTGTACGACGCGAAAATGGACGCCGCGCCCAATTATGGCAACACCGGCGGCACCATCGGCCACGAATTGACGCATGGCTTCGACGATGAGGGCAGCCAATATGATGCCGAAGGAAACCTAAAGAATTGGTGGACGAAGGCGGACCGCGAAAAATTCGACGCTCGAACCAAATGCGTGGAAGACCAGTACGCCGGCTACATCGTCGTGGACGACATTCCTATCAACAGCAAGCTCACTCTGGGAGAAGACGTTGCTGACCTGGGCGGCGAGATCCTGGCTTACCTGGCTTGGCAAGATGCAACCAAGGGGCAATCCCTCCAGCCAAGCGATGGGCTGACGCCCGAGCAGCGGTTCTTCGTCGGGTTTGCCCAATGGGCATGCAGCAACGAGCGCCCTGAAGATTTGCGCGTGCGCGCGGCTACAGACCCCCACTCTCCCGGCGAGTACCGCATCAACGGCGTGGTCGTAAATATGCCGGAGTTTGCCAACGCCTTTTCCTGCAAAGCCGGACAGCCCATGACCAAAGCGCCCGAAAAGGTCTGCAAGGTCTGGTAGAAGCGCGCGATTCCGCCGCTTAGGGAAAGAACGGACAGAGGATCGTGTGCCTCAACTCTGCGCTGGAACAGTGGGGGAGAGCGGGATGCACGCTTCAATGCAGGTGCCGCCACCGCACCGCGAGTGAACAAATAACTCGCCGCCCAAACTGTGCAACCGCTCCTCCATGCTCAGCAGGCCCAGGCCTTGGGCGAAATCGGCCGAGTCCGGATCGAAGCCCCCGCCTTGATCGGAAACTCGAAGGCGCATAGAGCCGGTGATTTCATCCAGTTGAACGAGGGCTCGCCGCGTCCCGCTGTGCTTTTGCACGTTACGGATCGCCTCCTGTGCCACCCGGTAAAGGCAAAGTGCTGCATCCTGCGGCGGCTTCTGGCGAAGCCCCGCATCCACAAAGACAATCTCCATGGAATTGCGCGACGCGAAATCCTTACAGAAATTAGACAGCGCCACAGCCAACCCCAGCAGTTCCACTTGAGAAGGATGCAGGCGGCGCGAGACGTTGTGCACATCCGAGGTAATCTCGCTGGCGGCCTTCACCAGAGATTCCAGTTGCTGTGTAAGGGAAGATTTGAGCTTCATGGAAGCTTGTTTCAATTGCTCCAGATCGATGCTCAGCAACGCAAGCCGCTGTCCTGCATCGTCATGGAGATCTCGGGCGATGCGGGCGCGCTCTTCCTCTTGGGCGCGAGTGAGGCGGTTTCGCATGGCGATCAGCTTTTCTTCTGACTTCCTGCGTTCGGTGATGTCCTGATAGATGGCAAAGGCGCCCACAAAGGATTTGCCCGAAAACACTTTCACACCGTGCAGTTCCACGTCCAGAAAAGTACCGTCTTTGCGCCGGCGCCTCGCTGTCGTATGCACCACTCCGCCCGATTGCACCGCATTGGAAAGTTGAGTCGCCTCTTCCCGGTCGTGAGGTGCAATCAAATCGTCAAGATGCTTCCCTTGAATTTCGGCTTGTGTATACAGAAACATGTGTTCGAACTCGGGATTGCAAAAGCGCACCAGGTGATTCTCGTCCTTGATCACGATTCCCAAAGGAACGTTGGAAATCAGGGCGTCCATATACATCGCGTGCTCTTTCATTTCCTGCTCGGCACGCCTGGTGGCGGTTATGTCCAGCGCAGAGGCGAGAATGGCAGGCTTGCCGTTGTATTCCGTCAGCGCCGCGGAGAAATCCAGCCAGCGCATATCCCCATTCTTCGCGCGGATTGCGAATTGATAACGGGAAGGCACCGCCTCGCCGGCGAGCCGGGCCAGGGCACGCGAATAATTTTCGTCCCGGAAGTCAGGGTCCACCAGATCCCAAGGATCCATGCGCAGGATTTCTTCCCGCGAATAGCCGGTGGTTTTTTCGAATTCCTTGTTGAAGTAGACAAAACGCTTGTCCTGCAACAGCCAGATGGCCGAGGTCACTGTGTCCGCTACCAGACGGAATTTACCTTCACTTTCGCGCAAAGCACGCTCAAACCGAAGCCGCTCGGTAATATCCTCGCCGGCCACCAGCGCGCAGGGTTCGCCATCGATGTCGATCACCTCAACCGAATAGAGCGCCTGGGCGATACGCCCTGACTTGGTGCGCAGTCGTACTTCGCGACCGACAACCTTCTTTCGCTTTAGGGAATCAGCCATAAGATTCGCGAAATCCGCACTATCCACCCACATTCCGATGTCGAGAAGCGTTTTACCCAGCACTTCCTCCCGGGAATAGCCGCTCTGCCGCTCGAAACTGGCGTTCACATCGATGAAACGGCCATCGCGCAACGAAGTGATGGTCATGGCATGCGGACTGGCCCGGAATGCAGTCGAGAACTTGGTTTCGGAAAGCCTCAGTGCTTGTTCTGCGCGATAGCGATCAGTCACGTCATGGGACATTCCACGAATCACCGGCACGGGAACGCCTTCGGTCCGTAGTGTGGAGGTGTACTCCCACACGCGCTCTTCACCGCTGCGCGTTGCCACGAACATAAGTCCCGTGGCATGTCCGGTCGCCAAAACTCTCTGGACGAAATGTGGATACAAGTGGCTGTATCGCGGTGACAGCAAATCCTGAATTTTCATTTTCAGGACTTCTTCGCGCGTGTAACCAAGACGCCGGCAGGGAGCTTCGTTAATGCTCAAAATCTGGCCATCTAGTTCATGTGTTCCGAGAAGGTCTTCGCTGTGCTCCACCAGGTCTCGATAGCGGCTCTCGCTTTCCCGCAGATCCTCCATGGCCTTCTTCCGGTCTGTGAGATCCACAAAACTGACCAGATAGAGATCGTTCACCAAAGAAAGATGAAACTCGATTTCGCGGAAAGAGCCATCCTTGCACCGCACACGCGCTTCCATCACCAGTCTCTCTGTGCAGCCCTGATTGGCCCGGTCCAACAGTGCCTGCCACTGGTCTTGAACCATCTTGCGATAATCCGGGTCGGGATAGGCACGCGGCCACCAGTCAGAAACCTCCCGCACTTCATCTGGTGCATAGCCGAACAAGTTTGTAAATTTCTCGTTTATGAATTCAACGGACTGAAGCAAGCCGCGAGTCACGATCATCGCCACCGGGCAACTTTGGATCACCTGGCGGCTGAATTCCTCGCTGCGGCGAAGCTCGGCCTCCACTCGTTGGCGATTCTGAATCTCGAATTGCAGCGAAGCGTTGTCGACAGCTAGGCCGAGGCGCCGCTGTTCGCTCACCTCCAACTGGGATGCGGTGTGCTGATACCGCTCGACGAGCAACAGGATCATTCCCAGGCAGATGCCGCACGTATCGATCAGGTCCACAAAGAGAAGCCGTGAATGCGCAAAGATTTCTAGATTTGCCGGACGGCTGAGCCAAACGGGAAAGTGAACGTTCCAGTGAGCGATAAGCATCTCACTAAAACTCATACAATAGAGAATTTGATCGACGGCGTAGGCGAAGCAGAATATCCCTGTGATGGCCGCGGCGCGCGATCCACTTGTTCGGAATTCTCGCCAGAAAACGACGCAGCAGAACAGTAGCGCTGACGCCAGAACCAGAGTACGGGGCACATTGCGAACCGAAAAATTGACCAGAGGAAATTCGCGCAGCGCGATGCTCAAGACAAAACAGGTGAAGGCCATTATCCCAGCCAGGGCAATTCCCCACCAAAACTGCCGGCGCAAGGGCTTGTTCGTGGCCCTCCAGCTCATTCCTCCGTATACCAAAAGCACCGGCTGGAGAAACCCGGAAATGAGCAACACCAGAACCAGGCTGGCCTTCTCCCAGGTCCACGCGGAACCGAGATGCATCGAAATCGTGGCCGTAAACAGGTAGGCCGCGAAAGCCGTCCACGCCCAAGCCCACCAGCGAAAAAACTCAAATCGTTGTAAGCGGGTATATAGGCTCCACAAAAGCACGACGAGGCAAACAGTCAGCAACAGTTGTGTGGTGGCGGAGAGGTAGAGTGATTCCGAAGCGGTTAACATCGCAGGCGCGTCCGAAGAATCCTTGGACTCCTCCTCATCAGTAGGGAACTGTCCTGACCTCAGTGGTTTTCAGGATTCTATCCTAATTCCGTGGGATTCCGTACTTGCGCCCTGGTAATCGCGAAAGCAATCAACAGCGCCAGGATAGGGTCGCACGGATGGCGGTGGCGTAAGGTAGTGTGCGCCAGATAGAAAGTCAGAGGGAAAACGATAGGGTAGGCAGCCACGGGGATAAAGTGCGCGCGTTGACGAAGGTAAAACCTTAGGAGGCCCAGGATGACACCCACCAGGGTTAGCGCATTCCAAAGGATTAGAAATCGGGCGAGCGAGGAGTCCGTGCCAGAGAAGTCTCCCCAGGGAGATTCTGTACCCAACCACGTCGCGACCATTCTCTTCCCAAACAGTTGTACATAAAGCACGGGATGAGTACGCACGAAATTCCACGCTTTCTGCAATTTCTCATCCAGGAACGCATTTTCACCAAGTTGGGCATACAGATGGACCTGTTCGTAGCGCGTAATCCGATTCACTTCGCGGGAATGTTCGTCGAAGATCTCATTGTTGCCGGACCAGAACTCAAATGGGAAATTGGAACGCAGAGGAATGAAACGATGAAACTGCCCATAGTTCCGGACCGTCCATGGCAGGCAAGTGACGACTAGCACGGCAACCGTGATCAGCCCCAAACGCACCAGCAGAACACGATGATCTAGACGCCGGTACAAGACCCACCCAAAAAGAAAAGGCAGCAGAGCACCAAGGGCAGGATTCGTGAGCAAGGCGAGTCCCCAGAGGAGACCATAGAGAGCAAAGTCGCGGCGGCGGATAGAGTCCTCTAATTCGAAGGTGGCCCATAACAGAGCTGCCGCCAGCAGAACGGAGAGGGAGGTGTCCCATATCCACTCGAAAGGCAGGATGATGCCACTTGGGAAAATCGCCCAGATCCAGGCCGCCAGCACCGCAGTTTTTGGCCCGCCCACGCGCTTCGCAGCATGGAACAGTGGAACGGAAGCGAGCGAGGAAAAGAGACAATTCAAGGTGACCGCTGCGTAGAACGCGCGCAAAGTAAAAATCCCAAATAGCTTAAATAGGCCCGCGACGATCAGGGGATACACCGGAGCAAGCCAGGCAGTGGGACCCGTCGGTTGGCGAAAAAGGCAACAAAATCCGTTTCCTTGCGCAAGCGCCGATGCGACATTGCCCACTTCATTTTGGAAGGGCACGGCTGCCAGAACCATCGGAGGAATCAGGTGCGCCCGATAAATGAAGTAGGCCAAGCGCAGGGCCAAGGACACCAACGCAATAAACCAAACCGAGGTTACCAAGCGAAGTACTTTTTCAGGCATAGAAGAAAGAAGGATACAGCGAAGCCGTCGAAATTCGGAAATCTTCCGGTCTGAGAGTCCTTTGGCCAGGCCAGGGTGGAGTCGGAAACTTGTGGGAGTTCGCGAGAGTCGAGTACAGTGCTGGTGGGTGCTCCGCGAGGCAAGGTGCTCAAGTCCCGCTCGGCTTGAAGCAAAATCCAGAAAGGAAACAATACATGGTAAGGAAGAGTAGTTGGATTTTGTGTGCTCTACTTGGAATAGCGCTGTTCGTGGCGGGCTGCGGCAATGCGCAGAAAGAAGCCACCGAGGCAGCCATCAATGCGGCGCAGACAGCGATCAGTGCAGCTCAAGGCGAAGCTGCAAAGTATGTTCCGGATCAACTGCAAGCCGCGCAAACGGCTCTCCAGACGGCAAAAGATGCGCTGGCCAAGGGCGATTACCCGGCGGCGCTAACGGCAGCACAAGACGCTGCAGGCAAGGCCAAAGACCTGGCCGCGGCAGCCGCCGCGAAGAAGGAGGAATGGACAAAGGGATGGGCGGACCTGAGTGCGTCCATGCCCAAGTCTTTGAGCGCAGTGAAGGCCAAGCTGGACGCGTACTCCCACGGCGCTCACATGCCCGCGGGCATGGACAAGACCAAGCTGGCGGATGCAAAAACACAGTACGACCAATTGAAGCAAACTTGGGCGGATGCATCGGCCGCCGCGACCCAGGGAAATCTGGGTGATGCGATTGCCAAAGCAGCTTCTGCAAAGGACGTGCTTGCCAAGCTAATCGAACTGCTGGGAATCAAGTCGTAACATCCAAAAGCTGGAAATGGAGAGGGCGCCCAGTTTGGTGCCCTCTTTTTTTTGCAATCCGGGTTTCGGCTAAAAGGCCTCGACCCGCCACATCAAGCGGGCGGAAAAGGCTGTTTTCTTCATCAGGTCGGGACGCCAGAGCGCCAGGATTTGAGAACCCTGGTAAACGCGTTCGAATCCGCCTTCCGATTCGGAGACCGTATCGATCGGGGCAACCCAAAATTCCTCGCTCCCGGGCGCATGCAGCGTCAATCGCAGGCGTTGCCAGCCGTCTTCCATACGGAGAAGCGGGCCGGGCAGGCTACCGGTAAATCGCAAATTCTTGCGCCCCGTCGGCGTCTCGAAAAAGCGGTCCGGTTCGGTGGGAGCAAGGAGGTTGATCACCGATTCCACACCAAACCGCAAAGGCACGGTGAGCGGCGCAGAAAGCGCGAACGAAACTTCGCAGCTGACTTCACATCCCTGAGGAGCTGGGCCGAACAGGAAGTGTTTCGTGATCGTCAGCCGCGGTGGATTTGCGGGATCAGCTCCAAAATCCGGAAGTGTCTGCTCCAAAACCAGGTCGGCGTAAGTTGCGGAGGAATGCCGGATCTCGAAAGCGCCTTGTGCCAAGCAGGCAAGTTCATTCAATTGCAATTTATCGTAGTCGCCGTAGGTTCGCGAAGGCTCAAAAAAGAGAAGTCGAAACGAGTGCCGCGGAAACCGGTCATACCGCAGAAATCTTTCCAGATTAGGCTCTTTGACGCGTACCTGATCGTGGATGGAAACCGCGCTAGCGGAGCTAGGCGTTGCGGAGGCTGCTTCGCGAAGCCTCGTATGATACGCCTCCGGGCGTCTTTGCAGGGAATTGATGATCGTGGCTGCGCAGGGCCGAAAGTCGAACGCGGCGAGCGTGGCCCCGTCGGAGGGCTTGAGCAGGGCCTGATACTCCGGGGCGCTGAAGAGTAGTTCCGAATTCCCATCCGCATCGTAATCGAGGAATTCGACGCGCGGAAGCGCTCCCCCGGGCGTGAGTTGGTCCACTAGCGATTCGGCACGCACCAGATTGCGCCAAAGTTCTGTGCGCAAATGTGGCGCGTACAGTCCGCCGAACACTCCGTGCCAATAGGCATCGTTCCCTTGCCCGCGCAGAAGTTGATCGCGCGCCTCCTGCACATGGGCCGTGTGTTCGGGACTCGAACGGCGCGGAGGTACAGCGGCAACGCAAGCGGAGACACGGAGCATCTTCTTGTGCAGCAGATTGGACTCCGGGTATTTCCGGAAAAACCCCCTCCACCCGCTTCCGCGCAGGAAAGCGAGCAAATCCGCGCGCCCGGAAAATTCTTTCTGCAGCCCATAGAAACGCATGCGCGTGCTGGTCGGAAGCACCCACTCCATCATTTCGGCGTAGGAAGCCGTGGGCAGGTCGGCGCGGCCTAGTGGAACATGCGAGGCCATGCACTCGCTGGGCGTAGCCAATCTCAACCACACCGAATTTTCCTCCAGCGCGCTAAAGAATTCTTCCAGCCATCCGTCGGTGTAACAATGCTTGAATGTCCCTGGCCAGACGCCGAATTTTTCCATGTCATCGCCGAAAAACGCTGCTCCGTCGGGATGCAGTTTCGCGGCGTTCTTGAAGTACTCGATCGATTCCTCAACCTTTCGAAAGGGGATGAGGTACCGAAGTTCCTTCAACCCGGGAAACAACCACACGGACTTTCCGCAATCCTCTGCGATAAACGGGCCAAACAACTCTTGCGGTTCGAATCCCGCAGCAAGAAAAGGCAAGTCGTCCACCAGCGTGTAGCCTACGTTGGCCGAAGCAAGCGACGACGGAAGTTGTGGCTCCCAAACGCGCTCGGCGAGCCACGCCCCTGTCGGCCGCTTTCCAAAGTGTCTCTCGACGTAGTCCGCGAGACGCGTGATCTGTTCGACGCGGTCCTCTTCCGGTATGGAGATCAGGATAGGTTCGTAGAAGCCTCCGCCCATCAGCTCCACCTGGCCGGAGGCAACCAACCTGCGCAGCCGCTCGAAGTATTCCAAGTGATTCTTTTCGATCCAGAGGAGAAGTGGGCCCGAATAATGCAGCGCCAGCCGGATCTTGGGGTGCTTTTCGACTAAGGAGAGAAAGGCGTTGTAGGAGTTTTGGTAGCACTCTTCGAATACATGCTCGAAATTACCGGATGGCTGGTGAGCGTGGACAATCAGCACTACATGAAATGGGGGGATCGTCTGCGTCATGAAGCTCACATTCCATGATACCCCGAGATGTGCGGAGCACGGCAGTACCGCGGGTCCCTCGGAACAGCCTAAGGACTACTTTGTCTTTGTGCGTCCAAAGACCCAATCCCCGATCATCTTTAGCGCATCGGGGGAAAACGTCTCTTCGATAGCAGCATATTCGGTGGGAGACCCAGTGTAGGCATGCTGGAAAAAATGGTTGAGCCCCGGAAGTTGCCGCACGTCCGCCTGGCTGTTCCCGGCCTCGGCCATGGCTTTCTGAACCATCGGCATATTGATTTTCGGGGGAACCTGAAGATCCTTTTCGCCGTAGAGGACGAGCACCGGACATCTCGTTTTCTTCAGGTCGGGCAGCGGGTCGTACGAGAGAAAGAAGCGAAACCACGGCGAGGTCATCATGTTCAGTTGCGATTCCAATGCAGCAGGCGGCAACGCGGAATCCAGGCCGCTTTCCTTCACTAAGGCTTTGAGTTTCTCCGCCACTACCACCGAGTCTTGCTCTTTTTGCACCAGATCGTAAGCGTCTTTGTCGAAATTAAGACTGGTAAGAACCTGCGCATCGCTCAAGCCTCCCGCGCGGGCAATAAGTTCCGACTGGTTCAGCAGCGTGTCTTCTCCCTGAGTCGCCGGAGCCGCCAAAAGCACAATCCATGGAGTATCGTGAGAGCTTGCGGCGATGGCCGAGGCAATCATCGCCCCTTCGCTGTGTCCGATTAGTCCGATCCTCGCCGCGTCAATCTCTTTCCGAGACTTCAAGTAACTGACCGCAGATTGTGCATCGCTCGCCAGATCTAAGGTTGTGGCCATATCGCCGGATCCGGTGGACTGGCCCACACCGCGCTTGTCGTAGCGTAGAACCGCAATTCCCTTTCGGGTCAGAAAGTCTGAAAGCACAAGAAAAGGCTTGTGGTTGGCAATCGCTTCGTCCCGATCCTGCGGCCCGGAACCGGCAATCAGCACAACCGCAGCAAAAGGCCCAGTTCCCTTAGGAAGGGTCAATGTGCCCGCAAGCGTCACGTTCGCCTTTCCATTCGAAAACGTGACATCTTCTTCGCGGTAGGGATACGGCGGCAAGGGATATTGTGGACGGCGCAGTTCCAGCGGCTGATCGGAGCGCTTGAATTCCAGCTTTTCCTTGATTTCGGACTGCGACCATTCCCCCGCGATGTTGTTTCTAGTTGCGTCCAGCGTTCCATCGTACACGCTGGCAAACGCGGGAATCTCAAAGTGCACCGCGGACTCCTTTTGCGTGACATTCACCGCTGGAAGACCGCTGACGAACTGGTCGAGGCTGTCGAGCGCGGCAATCAACTCTCCGTTTGGATCGTGGGCCACGTGCAACTGAAATCGCAATCGCAAACCATGGGCGTGCAGCGCGCCTTGCCAAAGTCCTTCGATCGGAAACTTCGCGTCATCCGGCTTGTGGGCCGCGGGTTCGCGCTGAAATACCAGCGGCAGCGAAGCGCTTCCCTGGGACCACTCTCCCTCAATGGTCTTCTGGTCCGGCGAAACCTGGCCTTCAAAGTTGGCCCCAACGGAATGAACTTGAAACTTGAGGGTGCCGGAGTTGAAAGACACCGAACTGGCCTCAATCGCGAAGACGCCCTGTTCCAGGCTGTCCAGTGTGGCGTGCAGCGCGCCGACGGAATTTCCGGAGAGGTGCAAGATGATATGGAGCTGAGCTTCCCCCGCTTGCAGCGTGCCGGTATACGTGCCTTCTAGGTTCGGCGTCTGGCCCAGCAGGGCGAACGCCCCCGGAAACAGTGCCAGCCACAAAATGACCAGGCAACGCGGACTGATATAGTGCAAAAGCAGCTCCATGGTTGAGTGAAACGAACCGCAGCCGATTGGATGAGCGCAGCCCGGAAAAGGCAGCCTGAAAAAAAAGGCGCCACGAGGATATCGCAGCGCCCTCAAATGTCTTGCGCGCTATACGGCGCACGCGGCAAGTTTACTTCTTTTCGTACCACTCAGCATTCATCGCCGTGAATTTCTGCCACTTCTCCGGCAGGTCTTCCAGCGCAAATATGGCGGTAACAGGGCACACAGGGACGCAAGCCCCGCAGTCGATGCACTCCACGGGACTGATGTACAGCATGGTTTCGGTTGCAAAAGCAGGCTCATCCTTGCGCGGATGGATGCAGTCCACGGGGCATACATCAACACACGCAGTGTCCTTGGTGTTGATGCAAGGTTCGGCAATCACGTAAGCCATTCAGAATCTCCTTAGAATAAGCAGCGAACCGGAATCGAACTGCCGCATCTAACCGTCAAAGCTAGAAGATACCACGGCACTGCCAGGTCAGAAGCGCGTGTATTTATTTTACGTGGGAGCCAGGAGATTCTCAACTCGCACAGACGCGCTAGAATAAGAGTGAAAGGAAGGGGCATGAAACGCAAGCTGGTCTTCGGAACACTGGTTATCGCAGTAGGCGTGGCCTTGGCGCTGGCTCAAACGGGGCCTCCCAAGGATCCGCCATTGATCGATCAACAGGGTTATCAGAAAATTCTTCAGCAATATAAAGGGCAGCCGCTCCTGGTGACCTTCTGGGCTACCTGGTGCGAGCCCTGCCGCGACGAGTACCCCATGTTGAACGACTTCGCCAAACAATATGCCCCGAAGGGCTTGAAAGTCGTGGGCATCGACCTCGACCAGGAAGGCGATACCATCCTGATGCGCCGATTCCTGCTCCGGTATAAACCCGTCTTTCCAAACTATCGTAAGAGCAAAGGGGATGAATCCGGGTTTAGCAATGCCGTCCTGCCCGGCTGGAACGGAACCATTCCTGCTTCTTTCTTCTATGCCAAAGACGGGACACAGATCGGTCATCTGGTCGGCGCAAGTGACCATGACACCTATGACGTCGCCATTCGTATGCTCCTTTCCAAGTGATCCGAAAGAGAGCTCTCCTCGCTTAGACCGGACCCCTCATCAAAACTCATAACCGGAGGCATTTCATGTTGGATTTGAAGGGAAACAAAATCACGTATTACGGCCACAGTACTTTCGGCCTGACCGCCCCGAGCGGGCAAGTGGCCATCATCGACCCCTGGGTCATGACCAATCCCCGGTGCCCTGACTCCCTCAAAAAGGTAAATCGCCTGGATGCGATTTTCCTGACCCATGGGCACAGCGATCACACAGGTGACTTATTGGCTCTTGCCAGGCAGCACAAGCCCAAAGTCGTGGCCACATTCGAAACTTACCTCTGGTTTGATTCGAAAGGGACAGGTGCTCAAGCCCTGCCGGGCAACAAGGGCGGATCGCAAAAGGTCGGCGATTTTGAAATCACCATGACCCATGCCTTCCACTCCAACTCGATCGAGGATGAGGGGCAGCGAATTTATGGCGGCGAACCAGGTGGTTTTATCGTGAAGCTCCCCGGCGGCGTGAGCATCTATCACGCGGGTGACACGGCAGTCTTCGGTGATATGAAGCTCATCGGTGAGATGTATACGCCGGACTTGGCGTGCCTGCCCATCGGAGATGTTTTCACGATGGGCCCACGTGAGGCGGCCATGGCAATTCGTCTGCTTGGCGTCAAGCACGTCATCCCCATGCACTACGCCACGTTCCCTATGCTGACGGGGACGCCCGAGGCATTGCGGGAGGAGTCAAAGGACATCGCCGGCCTGCAGATACACGCTCTCAAGCCGGGTGAGACGTTGCGATAGCCGGGACTAGGCTTGTTTAGGAACGAAGGAAGTTGCGCACAAAGAAGCTAAGGTTCGCAGGACGCTCCGCCAGGCGGCGCATGAAATAGGGGAACCACTCCTGCCCGTACGGGACATAGATCCGTACACGGTAACCGTCCCGCACCAACTGGCGCTGCAGGTCGGTTCGCACTCCATACAGCAGCTGAAACTCAAAATCGTCCTTGGAGATTTTCTTCTCGGCGGCCCAGCGGATCGTTTCCGCAATCATCCGAGGGTCGTGCGTAGCCATCGCGTGGTAGAACCCACTCGATAACAGCAAGCGCATAAGTTTTACGTAATTTCCGTCCACGTCCTGCTTCCGGGGGAATGCCACTTCCGGCGACTCTTTGTAGGCGCCTTTGCAGAGCCGGATGCGGCAGCCATACGACAGCAAATCATGAATGTCACTTTCGCTGCGATATAGATACGCCTGGATCACCGCGCCGACACACGGTGTCTGCGCGCGCACTCGCTTGACCAGCTCCACGGTGCGCTGCGTGTAAATGGAACTTTCCATATCAATCCGCAGGAAGCTTTCGTACGCGGCAGCGCGCTCGGCAATCGACAGAACCAGGCCCTCGCAAAACTCGACCGACAGATCCAGTCCCAGTTGGGTGAGCTTGCAGGAGACATTCGCTTTCAGCTTTTCCTGCGTAATGCGGTCAAAAATACTCAGGTAGATGTCGCGCGCTTTCTGTGCGTCGGTGGGGGTGGAGACATTTTCTCCAAGACAATCGAGCGTTACCAGCATTCCGGCGTCGTTGCATTGGCGCGTCGCCTGGATGGCCTCATCCAGCGTTTCGCCGGCGACGAACCGGTGGGACATCCGGCGCGTCGTGCCGTTGGTCGTGACCCAGTGGGCGAATCCTTTGCTTTCGGAAAGTTTAAGAAGAGTCGAACGCAGCATGTACAAGTCAATTATGCCCGGAGTTACAAGAAGAGGCCAGTGGCGAGCTAGTCTTTGTGTTCTTCCAGGAACTTTTCCGCGTCCAGCGCAGCCATGCAGCCGGACCCTGCCGCCGTGACCGCCTGACGATAGCGGTGGTCTTGCACATCCCCGGCAATGAAAACTCCGGGTACGCCGGTGAGGCTGCCATGACGCGAAATCAGGTAACCGTTTTCGTCCATTTCGAGCTTCCCGCGAAAAACCATGCTATTCGGGTTGTGCCCGATAGCGACAAAGATCCCGTCCAGAGTAAGTTCCCGCGTTTCGCCGGTTTTCACATGACGCAAGCGCACACCGCTCACCAATCCAGCGGGCGCCAGAATTTCCTCCACCACGTACGGGGTCACAAATTCCACCTTGGGGTTCGCCTTGGCACGATCAATCATGATCTTCGACGCACGAAACTCTTCCCGCCTGTGAATCAGATACACCTTACTGGCATGTCGTGAAAGAAATGTGGACTCTTCCATCGCGGAATCCCCTCCGCCAACCACGGCGATGGGCTTTGTCCGGAAGAAATAGCCATCACAGGTGGCACAGGTGGACACTCCTCGCCCAATCAGTTCCTTTTCCCCCTTCAAGCCGAGAAGCCGCGCCGAAGCTCCTGCCGCCACAATTAAAGCACGCGTTTCGTAGACATCTTTTCCAGCCGTTATTTTAAAGGGCCGCTGGCGCAGATCGACCTCGGTTACCGTGCCAGACTTGAATTCGGCCCCGAATCTCTGCGCTTGTTTGCGCATATTCTCAATCAGTTCCGGGCCCATGATCCCGTCTGGAAATCCCGGAAAATTCTCGACGTGCGTGGTCAAGGAAAGCTGCCCGCCCGGTTCATGCCCTTCCAGAACCAGCGGCCTTAAATCCGCGCGCGCCGCATAGATTGCGGCAGTCAGTCCGGCGCAGCCACTCCCGATAATCGTCACGTTATGCATGCGGTTGCACTCCGAGCATTAGATTCACTCGTAAGACCTGAAGGTACAGAGCGAACGACCATTGTAACATCCCTCAAAACGGGGGGGCGCAAGGCCAACGGGGGGTAAGAGCCAATTTGGAGAGCGCCGGTGGCGTGTGGTGATAGACGCCGATTGCACTTCTCTTTAAGCTAAGACCGGCTGAAACCTTGCATGAGGAGCCCAACATGGATCCACGCTATCCCGTCGGCAAATATGAGATGCCCGCTGCTGTTACGCCCGCAAAACGCGCGGAAGCCATAGCTCAAATCGCAGCTACCCCTGAGAAGATCCGGGTGGCCGTACAGGGATTGAAAGATGCGCAACTGGACACTCCCTACCGCGACGGCGGTTGGACCGTGCGCCAGGTTGTTCATCACGTCGCCGACAGCCATATGAATGCCTACATCCGCTGGCGCCTGGCGCTGACGGAGGCAGAACCCACCATCAAGCCCTATGAAGAGGCGGCGTGGGCCAAACTGGAGGATGCGGCTCACGCTCCTGTGGAGATTTCACTGAAACTGCTGGAGCCACTGCATGTGCGCTGGGTCGGCCTGCTTCAATCCGTGAAAGACCACGAATTTGCCCGCACCTTCCGCCATCCCGAGCATGGCGTCCGGACGCTCGACTGGATGCTGTTTCTCTACGCCTGGCACGGCAATCATCACACCGCACACATCACCGAATTGCGCAAGCAGAAAGGCTGGTAACCGGCCTGCTAAGTAGCCGAACCTTGTGCCCTCGTGTAGGATGAAACAAGCTTGTAAAGGAGATTCTATGGCTCGACCTGCTGGAACCTACGCAATATTCGAAACTTCGCTCGGTAACATAGTTATCAAACTCCTGGAGAAGGAAGCACCCCACACCGTCGAGAACTTTATCGGGCTCACCGAGGGCACCAAAGAATTTGTCAATCCCATGACCGGCAAGAAAGAGAAGCGGAATTACTACGACGGACTGACCTTTCACCGCGTGATTCCGCAATTCATGATTCAGGGCGGATGCCCCCGTGGAGATGGCCGCGGCGGACCCGGGTACTCCTTCGCCGATGAATTCCATCCTTCCCTCAAGCATTCGAAAGCAGGCAAGCTTTCCATGGCCAACGCCGGACCCGGCACCAACGGCAGCCAGTTTTTCATTACCGTCGCGCCCACACCTCACTTGGATAATCGCCACACCATCTTCGGGGAAGTGGTGGAGGGCCAGGATGTAGCCGACAAGATTTCCAATACTCCTCGGGATAGCATGGATAAGCCGCGAACCCCGGTGACCATGAAAGTTCGCATCGAACGCGTCGCCTAAATTTCAGGACCCTCATGCTCACGCCAGCGCGGCTGACCCAAATCACCGTCGAGTTCATCTTCGTGCTGCTCGGAGCAATCGTGCTTTGGCTCGGCCTGCATGGGCGTATTTACTTCGATCCTCGCAGTATTCCCTGGCTGGCCATCAGTATTGGCGTCATTGCCTGGGGAATCCTGGCAGTCGCCAAGCCCGGACAGTGGTCGGCGCGCTGGCAAAAGTGGAATCGCGGCGGCTCCATGATCGTCCTTGGGCTAGTCATGCTGGCCATCGGACGCGCGCCGTACGGCCTGGTAGGCAAATTCCTCGCCGTATGCGGCCTGGTTCTGATCTTTCGCGGTGTGGTGGGCGCGCTCCTGATTATGAGGCAACGCTGAGCGCTTTTATCCCTTAGGGATTTTCCGGCTTCTTCTTCAGGTTGGCCTCAACGTGCGCACGCAGGCGCGCTAGCAGCGCTTCTTCTTGTCCTTCGTCAAGTTCCTTCTGCACTTCTTCCAGCGCAAAGTGAACCACGTCGTGGTGGTGCAGTTCGAGAGGGGCAATCGTCTCATTGAATCGCAGCCAGAGCCGGTGGATCAGGTTCACTTCGTTCGCGGTAAGGTTGGGCGAATGGGGTCCCAGCACTTTGTAAACCTTATCGCCATTCTGCAGATGAATTTCGAGGTTGAACTGCGGCTTGGGATCGCCCAACTTCTCCCAAGCGTCTCCAATATGGCGTGCCTGCTCCTCCGTGGCTTCCTTCGGGGAATGGCCTAGCACGATGGTGCTCGATTGCAGAGCAGTCGCGGCGCGAAGGATACCATCCCACAAATCGCTGGCGGCCACGATCGCCAGGCGGATACTCTTCCCGCGTTTTTCCGCCATGGACAGCGCCTGTGTGAACAACTGCTGTTCGATGCTGCCGAAGAGTTGTTCGGCATCCAGGTCATATTCGCCGGAGGCCGATCGCCGCAAGAGCCGCACATGCAAGACCACTACATCCCGCCTCCCTGGCTTCACGCGATCCAACACGCTCCCCAGATGATACAGGGCGTGAATGTTGCTGACGGGCACCAGAATGTTGCCTGGCCGCGCCCCCACTGCCTCTGGCGTTAGCTCGCCTTCCATGGCAAGGTGGAATTGGTCCATCTCTTCGTGCTGGGCGGTGGTCTGCCCCCGCCGCGTAATCTTTTCGGAGATGGTGAAAACGATAAACAGAGCGATGGAGAAAATACCGCCCGCGATGGTGGCGTCTTTCTTGGTGAAGAGGTTGATTACCGCGATGCCGAAGAGTGTCAAGGTAATCAAGCCCAAGCCCAGCGGAATCTCCACACCGAAAATATGGAAATTCAGTGGCACACGGTATTCGCGATCGCCAGGATGCGTATAGCGCAGCACCAACACCGCCATGCCCTTCATCGCGAAGCTCCAGATCACTCCGAACGCATACAGGTTCGCCAGAAACGTGACGTCGCCGCGGCTAATGATGATGGTTATGATCTGCAGGACCGCAATAATGTTGATGATCCGGTAGGACGTGCCAAATCGCCGGTGCGGCTGGCGGAACCAACTGGAGAGCACCCCGTCTTCGGATACCCGGTTCAGTACTCCGTTGGACCCGACGATCGCCGTGTTTACCGCGCCGGCCAGGATCATTGTGCCAACAACCACTACAAACCCATGGAAGATGAGCCGCAAAATAAACGGCCCTTCCAGGTTCATGGCCAGCCCGCCGATGAGGTTTTCCAGGAAGTTCTGCCGCTGCTGGTCGGGAATGATCATGACCGCAAAAAAGGACACCAGCGACGTGAAAACCAGGCTGTAGATGAATATGACCAATCCGGTCTTCTTCAGGTTCGGCAGCTTGGGGTGCTCGATCTCACGATAAACCTGCGCTAGCGATTCTTCCCCGCTCATCGCCAGCACGGAATGGCCCAGCCCAACAAAGATCGCAATAAGCCCAGCGAAATGCGCAAAGTGCACGCCGTAGAGCCAGCCCATCGCATTGGGTTCGAGCTTCAGGTTTCGCGGATGCGGGAAGGGCGGTAACGAGGGGTGGCGCAATACAACCGTGTAGATACACCAACCGATCAGGATCACGACCATCACGGTCGTGACCTGCATGATGCGCATGGCCTTCTGGCTGGACTCGTGAACGCCCTTGATGTTGTACCACCAGAAGTACACGGTACACAGCACCGCAAAGCACGCAGCACCGAAGTCCGGCGAAATGTGAAAGCCCAGGTGGGCGTAATCAATGGTCTCGTTGATCAGGCCTACGATGTACTGGCCGGCGGACACGCCGCTGATTGGCCCCGTGAGGATGTAGTCGAACATTAAGGCCGAAACGCTGAACTTTGCCAGCGTGCTGCCCATGGCCTCTTTGACTACGCGATAAACGCCACCGCGGACGAACATGCTGCAGCTTTCGACGTAGATCGCCCGGACCGCGTAGGAAAACAGCATGATCCCCAGGATGAACCAGGGCGCAGCCTTGCCGATGTAGCCCTCGGCCTCGCCACCGGCGTAGTAGGCGGAAGACGCAAGGTCGTTCAGAACGATGGCGGCAGCGCGCCAGAAGGAGATGAAGCTCAGGAGAGCGGTAGTCGCGACCAGAACACGCGGAATTCCGTTCCCTTGGCTGCCCGGGGCAGCCGGGTTTTGGGGAGTGCTGCTCATTGACGGGTATTGAGACCTGCAGGAAGCAATGCTCGCATTTTTCTCAAAACAAGTCCAGTTGACATCGAAATCTAAGCGATTTTATTTGCGCAATGTGCTTGCAACCATCCGCAAATCGGGTTCCTCGAACTGCTTTCCCCTGCTAGCGAGAAACTTTGCGTTTCGGAACGGTGGATTTCTTCCTTAGCGTGGTCCATGATTTGGAAAGTGGACCTTGCGGGTCACGGAGAATCATGCAGCCTAGCCTTCCTCCATTTGCCTTAACCTGCGGTCTGTTCTTATTCACTTTTCTAGGCTCGGGTAACGCACAAACCGCGAAGGATTTGGATATTCCCAAGCGCACCGACGCGATCGTTGCCAACTACAGAAAAATTATTGTTTTGATGGATGGCGCAGGGGCACTGGACCCTGGTGTGCGCGACCGTGCTGCTACGGCAGGAAAAATTCTCTTTCAGCAGAATCAGGAACAGCTCTCTGCGCTGCAGGAACAACTTGCCTCGCCGCTCGCGAACGGAAATACCGCGCTGGCGGAAGCATTCCTAGACCGCCTGGAAACCCATCGGGAATATCGCGACGCCGACAAACTCGCTTTCACCGAAACTTTGGAGGATCTTGCGGCAACGGTCGGCACGAACAACGAAACACTGGCTACCCGTCTTCGAGAAGATCAGGCCGCACTCTCTCAGATTCAAGTGCTCTATCAAAAGGAGATCGGCGATATCTTGGGCAACCTCCAATCGCGCGGAATGGTAGTCCACCGAGAGGCTTGGGAGCACTACGTCAGCCTTCTAAAGCAACAGTACACTCGCGAACAAATCTTGAAAGAAAACGAAGGGGAGCTGCCGCCCGCAGAGAGCCGCAGTGCCGGCAAAAAGAAACCATCCAATGACGAGGTCTTTGGAAATGAGTTGCCGCCGAAAACGCTCGTGCTCACTTTCGACGACGGTCCGCATCCGCGTTACAGCGATCAAATTCTGGAAATCCTCGAGAAGTACGGCCTGAAAGCGGTGTTCTTCGAAGTGGGCCGCAATCTTGGGCCCGAAACCACGGACCCTGCCGCCAAGCTGGCGGCCACCGCCGCGGTAAGCCAGCGCATCCGGGCACAAGGTTCCACCCTAGGCAATCACAGCTACAGCCATCCGGTCCTTTCCAAAATGCAGGAAGCCGAATATACGCGCGAAATCGATACAACCAATGCCTTGCTCACCTCCATCATGAAACAACCGCCCGTGTTATTCCGGCCGCCCTACGGCGCCACCAATGACGCCATCATCGCCAAAGTTCAAAAGGAAAGGATGAAATCGATCCTCTGGAATGTGGATTCCGAGGATTGGGCCGATCCGGTCCCCAATTCCATTGCCCAGCGCGTCGTTCAGGAAGTCGAAAAGCAGGGCCGGGGCATCATCCTCTTCCACGACATCCACAAAGTCACATTGGAAGTTCTGCCCACCGTCATCGAAACGCTCGAAAAGGATGGCTACCGGTTCACCTCTTGGAACGGCTCAAGCTTCGCTCCGGACGCAACGCGCGGCCTGGACGAGGCGCAAGCGCCGGCCCCCGCCATGGCTCCTTACCGTGAGAGCTGGGCCGCAGTTATCGGCATTGATGCCTACCAAACCTGGCCAACACTCAGTTATGCCGCAAACGACGCGCAAGCCGTGCGTGATCTGCTACTCAAGAAATATAATTTCCAACCCGACCACGTTTTTCTGCTGCTGGACAAACAAGCGACGCGCCAGAACATCCTCTCCCTTTTGGGCGATAAACTGGCTAACCCCGATATGGTCAAGCACGAGGATCGCGTGTTCGTCTTTTTTGCGGGACACGGCGCCACACGGCATCTCGCCTCCGGCAGAGACCTCGGCTACATCATTCCCGTCGACGCGGATCTGACTAACTACGAAGGCCAGGCCATTTCTATGACCAATTTCCAGGATGTGGCTGAAGCCATTCCCGCAAAGCATCTGCTTTTCATCATGGATTCTTGCTACAGCGGTCTGGCCCTCACGCGCGGTGGCGGAACGGTCCCCATCGGCAATTATCTTCTGGAGATTTCTCATCGTACGGCTCGCCAGATGTTCACCGCGGGCGGCGCGGATCAGCAGGTCGCTGACAACGGCCCGAATGGTCATTCCGTCTTCACCTGGACGCTTCTGCAGGCTCTCGATGGGCGCGCAGACCTGAATGGTGATGGCGTGATCACGGCCACAGAGCTGGCCGCCTATGTGACCCCCGCTGTTTCGGCGCTTTCGCACCAAACTCCCGCGTTTGGAAACCTACCCGGAAGCGAGGGCGGCGATTTTATCTTTGAGCTGAGCCACGATACCGAATTCCTCAACGAGAATTCTGCGCAACTCAATGAAGACGCCATCAAGGCCAACACCGAGTTGGAAAAACTCCGCGACGAAATCCACAAGCAGGCCGCGCAAAACGAGGAACTCAAAAAACAACTGGCCGCCGCCGAAGCGCAACTGCAGCAAGAAAAGCAGAACGCGCACAGCTCTGGGGCAAAACCTTCGTCTGTGACCGTTGCCGAAGCGGCAGTCAAGAATCTTCCTGCGGCAACAAATGATGAGGGAATGCGTCTCTACAAAGAAAAGAAATACGAGGAAGCCGCGGCAAAATTCAAGGAAGCCTCTCAACTGCAACCGGACAGTGCCTTATTTGCAAACAACGCCGGATTTGCCTGCTTCAAGTTGGGTCAATACGAAGACGCCGTGCAATGGTTTCAGAAGACCGTGACAATCGATCCGAATCGCGCCATTGCCTATCTGAATCTGGGTGACGCCTACCTGCAATTGGGGAAGAAGCCGGAAGCCAGACAGGCCTTCCAGAAATATCTGGAGCTGCAACCCAATTCGAAGGCCGCCCCGGGCGTAACCGAAAAATTGAAGACCTTGCAACCCTGAAACGGGGGGCACGCGTTCCGTTCTATTCACCATTCAATTTGTCAAAGAATGGAAGGGGTCGAGGATTCCCGGAAGGCCTTGGCGCACTCCTCGCACGGGCAAAGTGTCCGGAGGTAGTCGTAGCTGAAAATACCCGTGGAATGGCCGTCGCTGAAACTGATTTGAATCGCGTAGTTTCCTACCTGCGTCGCAGCTTGCGCGCGCGGTTTCGGCTTGTACATCGGCAAAAGCGGCGAAGCCGGCAGATTCATCCCCGCGAGAGACTCTTTCTTGGCGCGCTCATCGTTGCAGGTCGCGCACGGGCAACTGTCACGCAGCAGGGGAAAGTCAAAATGGCTGGAATGCCCATCCGCCCAGGTGACATCCACGCCCGTGCCGGCTTTCACATGAATCTTTACGTTCGTCGGCTTTTTTCGCTGGTCCATTGGTGTCGGCATAAAAATGCTGAATATCAGCGATGAATGCGTGCGTCTGACAGTTTACCGCGCCCACCTGGATTTGGAAAATCCTGCCAACGATTGCGTCGGAGGCCGCGGATTGCGACGCGTAAAATCATAACCGTCTCGGAATTCAAATTCAGCGCCCGGCAATCGTGTTTCTTTTATGTAGCGATACTAATTCCGGCCGATTTTCAGGGTGAAGCGCACTTCCCCTTTCTTGTCGTTCTCCGTTCCTTTGCCTTTCAGCTCAAATGTCCCCAACCCCGCCGGCGTAAGCCTTTCCAATCCACTGACCTGGTAGTTGTTCTCGCTTTTTCCCTCGCCGGAATGGATCCCGTTGCGGGCTTCTCCTGGGCAATCGCGGGTAGAAAAATAAGCAATAAAAACGGAAGCGTACAGCTTGCACTTCGAACCGGCAAGGTAATCTCCTTGAATGCCGGGTCGGGGCGCGGGAAGGCAAGGATGCTGGCGCAAGTACCAGGCAGCTCAGGGCTTCTTGTGCCCGTTGCAGCAATCGCCCGGCGGAATGGGATTTCCATGGGGACAGGTGGTGGGATGTCCGAGGAAGCTGCAGATGCGCTCATCCAGCTCCGGGCTGATGATGTGTTCGAATTTGCAAGCTTGCGCGTGCGCTTCGTGTTCGTCGATCCTGAAGGTGTCCTTGAAAAGCCGTTCCGCCAGGCGATGACGCCGGACCACGTCGCGCGCGCGGCTCTTTCCCCGGTCGGTCAGTTTTACTTGGTGGTCTTCCTCTACCCGCACCAGTCGCAGATCTTCCATCCGCGCCAGTGTTCGCAGGGGATCCACGCCGCCGGGCGTGCGAATGTGCTCCAGGTCCGCGCGGTTTCCCTCTTCGCCGCAAACCCAAATCTGCTCCAGAAGGTGGTCAAAATGAATGCCATCATCCATGGAAATCCTCTGGTCAATCGCCAGATGTCCGTGCGCCAGCTCGATCCGGCGGTCCGCTTGCTGCGCGATGTCCGGGTCGTGTGTAACCATCAGAATCGTGTGACCGGCACTGTGCAGCTCGCGGAAAAGTCCGATCACAATTTCTTCGTTGGCCTCGTCCAGGTTTCCCGTAGGCTCGTCGGCCAGAATCATCTTGGGCTGATTGATCAACGCGCGCGCAATCGCCACGCGCTGCTGTTCTCCGCCCGAAAGCTGCGACGGCAGGTGTGTGAGCCGGTGGCCGAGTCCCACGCGCTTCAACGCCTCGGCAGCCTGCGCTTCGTCCGTCACGCTGTGAAAATACTGCGCCAGCATCACGTTTTCGAGTGCATTCAAATACGGCACCAGGTGGAACTGCTGAAAAACAAATCCAACTTTCTCCGCGCGATAGCGCACTAGATCGTTTTCAGTTAGATTCGCCAGATCCACGCCATCCACCAGCACGTGTCCCGACGTGAGCGTATCTAATCCGCCCAGAATATTGATCAAGGTGGTCTTGCCGGAACCCGAAGGCCCCATCAACGCCACCCATTCTCCCGCCTGAATGTGGACGGAGATGCCGTTCAGCGCACGCAGCGTCCCGTAATCCTTCACTAACGATTCGATCTTGACCTGGGCCGTCACTCTTCACCTCGAAACACAGACGCCGGACGGACGCTGGCCAGCCGCCGCAATGGAAACGCGCTGGCAATCGAAACAAGCACCGTCAGGGTCACGGAAACAGGATACACAATCCACCTCGGCTGGGCAGCCACGCCGAACACAGCTTTTCCTAGCCAGATGGAGACCAATATTCCAACCGCAGAGCCAATCAGCCCTCCGCCAATTCCCAAAACGATTGCCTCGGTCAGAAACAGCCGCACCACCCGCCGGATCGACCCGCCGATCGCTTTCATCAAGCCCACATCGTTCTTTCGTTCGACCGCCACATTGCTCATACCCGCCATCACGCACAATGACGTCAGAAAAAGCACCAGCAGAACCGTGGCGGAAAGAAGTCCGCTGATGCGGTAATAAATGCGTCCCTCCGCCTCCGCAAACTGCTTGATGCCACTTACGTTGGCTCCGGGCAATCGATGGCTCAAACTGGAGAGGAAGGTTTTCACGGAATCTGGCGTTGCGTTCACGCTGATTTGGATCAAGCTGAGCCGCCCGCCGAGATCGGCCAAGGCCTGCGCGGTTTTCAGCTTCGTGAAAATCTGCGTGTCCTCCGCGCCGCCGGTAGCAACCACGGCAAACACTTTGCACGATGCTTCCCTGCCCTGGTTTCGCAATTGCAGCGAATCGCCTGCTCGCACTTTGAATTGCGAGGCCGCTTTTACGCCGGCTTCGCATGCGTCAGGATCACTTTCGAGGTTCGCCAGGTATTCTCTGCGTTGTCCGGGCCGAATTTCCGTCAAGCCCTGCCCCTCGGTGCCGGCGATGACCGCGGGCTCAAAATGAATCGTTCCCGCTTTTGCGACTTCGCCGATCACGTAGAGAAAACCAACCGCGGGAACGCGCTTGCCTTCGTATTCGCTAGGAAGTTCCGCAAGTAGCCCTTCCTCCAATGTCGCGCCGGCCGACACTTCGTCGTTCGCCTGCTGCGGCGCCACGATTACGTTCGCGCCCAATGCGCGAAATTCGGTTGTCAGACGCTTCTTCGCATCGATCTGCAGATTTAACAGCGCGCTCGTGACCGCAGCCCCGGCACCCAGCGCCAGCAGGACCACAAACAGCCGGCCATAGTTGGTCGTGAGCAACCTGCGTTCAATCCGCCAGAACATGGAAAAATTTCCCATCACTCGCCTCGCAGGATAGGCGCCGGATCGTAGCGAGACGCCTGGCGCAAGGGGAAAGCGCTCCCCAGAAGGGTGATCACCGCCGCCAGCCCAAGAATAATCAGCAACACAAACAGTTTCGGTTCAGGCGTGAACCCGAAAATTCGCTCGCCTAGCACTCGGGCAAGGAGGATGCCGACGGCATAACCAATCCCTCCGCCCACAAAGGCAAGCAGCAATTGTTCCGCCGCAAGCAGCACGCCCACCAATCCCGAATTTGCCCCAAGCGCCTTCATCAACCCGATTTCCGTTCGTCGTTCAATAACGGAAGCCGCAGCGGAAGCTCCCACCGCCAGCGCCGCCGCGAGCAGCGCCGCAATCGTAACCAGCCACAACAGCGTGCGCACTCGCGTTAGCACGTTCCCTTCGCCTTCCGCAACGCGCCGGATCACGCGCACGTCCGTGCCCTTCAATTCCTCGCTGATCTGCAGCGCAATCGCGGATATATACGGAGTGCAATACCACTTATCGAACTCCGCCGGCGTCATCGATTTCGGATCTTTGCGCGCAAATGCATCCTCCGGCTTCGTCAGAGCGCTCACATAAAGACGCCGGTATTGCCCAGGCTTGTCGGCCAACTGCTGCGCGATGGCTATGGGCACAATGACCGCATCGTCTTCCGGACCACCCGTCGAGAGGATTCCAACCACTTTCAGCGCGTGCCAGCCCGTTGCATCGCTTGCGTGAACGTTGAGCGTGTCACCGGCTTTGATCCCCGAAGCTTTCGAGAAGGTCGCGCCAATCACGCACTGCTCGGATCCTTCGGCGAACCAATCCCCTTCCACGTGCCACCAGGGATTGGTCTTCTCGATTCCCGTCACGTAAGTCGTGCCATCCGGAATAGGAACGGTGTGTTCCGACCATGTGCCGATAAGCGTGGCTTTCTCCACTGCGCTTGGGTTTGACCAGTTCCGCGAGGCCGGCGACCACGCTTGTACTGGAACTTCCAAGATTGGCGCGAACGCCATAATGTTGAAGCGCCAAAAAATTGTCTTCAGCTTTCCCAGATCCGCTTGCGGCAAATACGTTCCCGCATTCGCCGGCCGGTAATCTACACCGCCAATTTCCAGTGGGAGCGAGTCTGCCTGCGGCGTGACCAACAAATTCGCTCCCAGGCTCCGAAATTCCTCCGCCAAACGGTCTCCCACATCCAGAGACACACTGAGCGCTGCCGTGGCGACGGCCATGCCCATCGCCAGGGCGGCCATACTGAGTATTTTGCGCCGGGGGCGTCGGGTGAAGGAGTCGGCTACGAGTCGCAGGAACATATTTTCTGGGGTGTGAAACGAAAACTCTCCTATTGCGGAATCTCTTCGGCCGCCTTTGTCACCGAGGACACCTCGAACACGATGTCATCCCCCTCGAGTTGCGAGGGAAAACCGATGGGGTTGCATCCACCCTTCTGTCCGATCGAAGGAATGTAAATGGCCGAAGCACAGTGCCGGCAGATCACGTTCTGCCCTTCTTGCCGATAGCCTTCCGCACCGCAGATCAGGCATGCATCCAGCGCCGTGCCATAACCGTTGGGCTTCTTGATGACCATAAAACGAATAGACTGGCCACTAGTGACCAGTGTGAACAGGTGCAGATTCCCATCCTGCACTTCTGCCACGGGGATTCTCACGTGGTCATTCACCGCCTGCACAGGCCGTGCTTGCGGTGGCGCGGCATTCACCTTGGCATAGATAAAATCCGCAGTCAGCGCCAGGATCACTCCCAGGCTGGCCACAGCGGCGGCCATCATCCACACCCGCTGCCTGCGATTTTTCGCTTCCATCAGCCGGCGCTCCGCATCATTCATGGGCGCGGCAGGAGCTTTCGGTTGCGATACCGTCTGCCATTCACGGAAAATCATCACCACCACCGCGCCAAAAACAAAAATGAAAAAGAACAACTCATTCCGGACGATCGGTCCCAGAATAGCCATCTCCGTCTTGCTCGACGGGATCCAGCGCGCCTCGCTCAACTCGTGCAGCCCGGTGACCGCCAACTGGATGGCCACCAAGCTCAGAATCGAACTGGTCACGGCAAAGAAGCGGTGCAACGGCACCTTCAATGTGCCCTTAAAGAAAAATAATCCAACGGCAACCGCCGCCGCTATTCCGGCCACGGTTCCGATCCACGTCTGTAATCCTTCCGTGGACATTTCCACCGCGCGCAGGATCAACGCCAGTTCCGCGCCTTCCCGCAACACCATCAGAAACACAAACAGGCCTATGCCCCATCCCGCGGCGGAGCCGCCACGCTCGGCGAACTTCTCTACTTTCTGCTCAATTTCCTTCTTCAGGTGCTTGGCAATGCTGTTCATCCACAAGATCATGGTCACCACAAAAAACGCGGCCACCAGATACATCAGCCCTTCAAATCCGTCTTCGCTAATGTTGAACCGTTCGAGGGCAATCGCGACGGCGAGGCTCAGGGTCACCGCCGCCGCCACGCCGCCCCAAACGTAACGAGATAAATGGGTTCTTCCGGTACGGGCGAGATACACCAGGACAATTCCGACGACGAGTGAGGCCTCAACCCCCTCGCGCAAGGCGATCAAGAAAGCGGAGAGCACGGCAACTCCAGTTGAAAATGATTTGCAACAACTAAAACCAGTTTACCCCCCCTCCCCTTCCCCGTCAAGCCCGCGCATCTTTCACCCACCCCACTGTAGAATGAGTACTTGCGTCTAATGCCCTGTATGCGCCATTGCCTCTATCGACCGCTGCTCGCTCTGCTGCTCTCCTGGCTTTTGGCTTGTCCGCCGCTGCCGGCGCAAAGCACAAAAACTGTTTCCGGCTCCGACGACCCGCACGCCATGGTGAAGCCAGACCCGAAACGCGCCAAGAAACTGGTAGAAGCGGGTGACAAATTGGAGGAAGCCGGCTCCGAGCAAGAAGCTCTCTCCGCGTATGAAGAAGCGGCTCGTTACGCTCCCTTTGATGTCAACATCGTCAGCAAAGGCGCGGCTCTTCGCTCCAAACTGGTTCGCACCTACGTGGATAAAGCCGAGCGCCTGACGGTACAAGGAGACTTTCCGGGAGCGACACAACAACTCGCCGCTGCTCTGCACGTCGATCCATCCAACGCAGTTTTGCTCGAGCGCTTGAAGCAAGTGGAGGCAATGCGTGAGCAAGCGAAACTCGCCTCGCCGGAAGAACCTCCCGAGGGTTTGCCTCAACTGAAGGCCAACAAAGCTAAGAAGAGTTTCCATTTCCAACTCGATTTGCAAAACGCCTACGCACAGGTCGCCGCCGCTTATGGACTCAAGGTCGCTTTTGATCCCGACCTGCCGGCCCGCAACGTGAAATTGCGCCTGGAGGACGTCGATTTCGATACCGCGATGAAGGTTCTGACCGCGGAGACCGGGACATTTTGGAAAGCACTAAATGCAAACCTGATTTTTGTGGCCGCGGACATTGCGGAAAAACGCAAAGCCTACGATGACGTGATTGAGGAAACTTTCGTGCTTCCCGATTCGGCCACTCCCACCGAAGTGTCGGACGTCGTGAAGGCAGTTCGCGACCTGACCGGCGCGGTGCGCGTTCAACAATCGCTCAATGCTCACAGCTTAACAATCCGCGACACCGTCCCACGCGTACGCCTTGCCGGCGCCATCATCAAAGAACTGGAGCAGGCCCACGGCGAGGTGCTCCTCGAACTCCAGTTCCTGGAGGTGGATCGCACCAATGCCATGAAAGTGGGCATCACTCCCCCCGCCAGCCTGAGCGTGTACTCTGTTCCTCCCAATCTGGCGAGTGCGTTGCGATCCGCGCCGAGCTATACCGCTTTGTTGACTCTCCTGGCCACCATTTTTGGCTCCGTTGCCACCGGCGGACTCAGCAGCCTGGCCTCCGCTATTCCTCCGATCGCGGCCTTTGGCGGAGGCAAAACCACATTTCTGCTTACGTTGCCCTCCGTTTCCGCCGATTTTTCTCAATCTCTTTCTCTCGTCCACACTGGCCGTCAGGTTTTGCTGAGGGCAGGCGATGGCAAACCGGCAACCTTCTTTGTGGGGGAGCGCTATCCCGTCACGCTTTCCCTACTTTCTGGAAGTTTGGGCAGCACCGGGCTCGTCCCTAATGTCGGCGGAACAGGGGTCTCCCTGCAGACCGAGCAGTTCACGGTGGGGCAAGGCCCCGTGGCCATGACCTCGGCGGATTTTCGCGGCAGTGGCAACCAGGATCTCGCCGTCGCCAATCAGGTCGATAACACGATTACCATTTTGCTGAATCAGGGCGCGGGTGCCGTCTCGCAATTCGCTCAAGCGACAGGCTCGCCGATTTCTCTGGGGCCACCCGCCAGTTCAACACAATCCGGCGTTGAGAGTCCCGCCGTAACACTCACCGTTACCAACGCCGCGCTGCAATCCATTGCCGTCATACCGCCCATCGCATCCGTTGCGCCAAAAGGCACCCAGCAGTTTGCCGCTATCGGAACGTTCAGCGATGGCTCTACAGAGGACATTACCTCTGACGTGACCTGGACCTCCTCGAATTCCGCGATTGCCACCATCGGTTCGCAAACCGGTCTGGCCTTGGGCCAGGGCACGGGCTCCGCACAAATTACCGCCACGATGGGAAGCATAACCAGCTCTACCGCCACGCTGACCGGAACCGCCGCAACGCTCCAGTCCATCGCCGTTACGCCCTCGACTGCTTCCATCGCTCGAAACGGCAATCAACAGCTTATCGCCACGGGCACCTTCAGCGACGGCAGCAAGCAAATCGTCACTACCAGCGCTTCCTGGAGTTCCTCCAACGTAAATGTCGCCAGTGTCGGTATTGGCTCTGGGCTGGTCCGTGGCTTGAGCGCCGGTTCCGCGCAAATCACAGCCACGCTAGGCAGTGTGAGTAGTCCGCCCGTGGCCATCGCCGTGACCTCCGCGACCCTAAAATCCATCGCCGTGACGCCGGCCAGCCCTTCGATCGCCGTTGGCACCTCTGTCCAATTCACCGCCACCGGAACCTACAGCGACGGCAGCACTCAGGACGTGAGTTCCGCCGTGGCCTGGTCCTCTTCGACAACTTCGGTCGCCACGATCAACGCAAGTTCCGGCGTTGCCACCGGTGTTACAGCGGGCACTAGTTCGATTACCGCGTCACAGGGCGGCGCTGGTAGTCCCGTCGCGATTGCTACAGGTAGCCTGAACTCCGTGACGGATTCGATTCCAGATCTGGTTATAGCCTCGCAGATCAACAACTCCGTAGTCGTCCTTCTGGGAAACGGCGATGGTACGTTCACCAATCCAAAGCAGGCCGTCAGTTACGTCGTCGGCAATCAGCCGAGTTCGATTGTCCTTGGGACCTTTAATTCGGCTACAGATGCCAATCTCGGTTTCGTGGTAACCAATTTTGCGGACAACAGCTACTCCAGCTTCACCGGCAATGGCGACGGTACGTTCACTCAGGTCAAGGGATCACCCTTTCATCTGCGCACCGGCCAGACCGGGCCAGTCGCAATCACCTCGGGCGATTTCAATGGTGATGGAAAGCCTGATCTGGCGATTGTCGATCAAACCACGAACAACGTGACGGTTCTCGAGGGCAACGGCGACGGAACCTTCACGGAGTTTTCTGGTTCTCCCCTTCCCGTCGGCACATTCCCGGTGTCGATCGCCTCTGGCACTCTCGCTGGGAGCACCGGGCCGGGTCTCGCCGTCGCCAATCAAAACTCCAACTCCGTTTCCGTTTATCTGGGGAATGGCGACGGGACGTTCACCGCCGCGTCGCAATCTCCTCTAGCAACAACCTCCGCACCAAGCGGCATAACCATTGCGAACTTTGTCGGCACATCCACTGGTGGGATCGCGGTCACCAATCCGTCCTCCGGCACGGTCATCGTATACCTCGATATCGGCAGCGGCCTGTTCACCGAGGGTTTGGAACCCGCTGCGGGAACCGATCCGGGCGCCATCCTCACCGGCACTTTTACAGGCAACACTTTCCCGGACATCATTGTGGCCAATGATATTTCAGGTTCCGCGGGTGCGGTCACACTGCTCATCAGTCCAACCAGCCTCATTGCTGCTTCTTCTACTCTTGCGCAGACACCCTACCCGGGTTCCGAATACATCGACATTGGCCTGAAGGTCAAAGCCACTCCCTACGTGCATGCGGACGAAGAAGTCACGCTTCAGATGGAGTACGAGATCAAGGCCCTTGCCGGCACCAGCGTGAATGGCATCCCGGTTATCTCCAACCGCTCGGTAACGCAAACCATCCGCCTCAAAGAGGGTGAGACTTCGATTGTCAGCGGCCTGCTGGACCGCGAAGAAAGCAAATCTCTCACCGGAATTCCGGGACTCGCCCAAATTCCCTACGCCGGTTACCTGTTCGGCTCACACAACAATTCATTCTCCGATGATGAATTCCTAATCCTCATCACTCCTAGGAAACTTCGCGTTCCGGTTCATGAATTGCGAACGATCTATGCAGGCCGTGGCGATCCGGGAGGACGAGGTTCTGTCGGAGCCGCTGCACCGGCCGCCCCGGCGAGTCCTGCGCCGGAGGAACCTCGGCCCGAGGCCCCTGCTTCGCCCGGCGCTACAGTGCCAGTTGCGCCGGGACAACCGTCTCCTCAACCGCCTGCTCAACCGCCTGCTCAGCCTCCTGCTCAGCCTCTACCGAACCCGGATAACCAGCCGCCGGTTACGCCACCTGCGGTCACGCCACCGCCGGCAACAACTCCGCCGACTCGGCCCGATCCGTAATTTGATCTCGGTCACCGCGCGGGCAATACCGCCCGGTCGCGCTCGGTTATGCGCCATTTGAGAATTTCCTGCTAAACGGTGAGAGTACGTCCGGACAGCTTTTCCAGGATGGCTAAGGGGGACCGTTGCGGCTCAACGAGCGCTGATGGAGGCACCAGAAACGTCTGTTCCAGCGCGTATTGACCGGAGAGCACGGCGTGACTTACGCAATCCGTAAAGACCATCCAGGAAGAGTTTGGAGGAAATTCCCACCGGGACTTGGGCGTGTTCTCCTGAAAGTTTGCGTCTTCCTTCATGGTGTTATGGCAGCGATGCATCAAATCGTCGTAAAGGGAACGGCTTCGACTGCGAATGTGCAGAGTTCTTGCCAAGGAGTGCAGCGCCCGCGTCAGCGGATTTCGCGACGCAGAAAGCATTCCGCCAGCCTTGACCATCTGCGGCCCGAATGCCTCAAACGTCTGTGAAGTGAGCCAGACACGGTTCTGCGTGGGATTGATGTTGGTGAAGAACCGCAGTATTCGCGATCCGTTCGTAGGCCTGGTGGGGAACGAATCGAAGTGCAGTAGATCGTTGCGCGCATGCAACCGAGCCGGACGTCCTCTTTCCTCAAGGGGGCGGAAACTCGCGAACTCCAGTTTCCACTTTCCTGCGTAAGGACTCAGAAATTTTGTCAAGAATTCGACCGATCGCCTGGAATACTCTCGCAGAATGCGCCGCAATTCTTCGGCCTCGTGTAGTTCACGGCGATCCAGCCCCGTGACTCTGTCCTCCAAGGGACGGTAAGCGATATTCTTGTGGTAGGCAGAACTGGATTGTTTACGCCCCAGAAGAAGTTCACGCTCTTCGGTGTCAACTTCAATCGGCGATCGAGGCAAGAACACAATGTGGCCAACCTCGAGTTCTCGACACACTTCCCTGGCCCGCTCCTTCGGCCATTCTTCCGCCCGATTCTCTGCCTCAACCGTCACCAAACGGCTGAAGCCGGACGTGGCAGCTAGTTCCGTTGCTGAAGCGGCACTCATCCCCAAAACTCCCGGTAGCGCACAACAATGGTCGCATAGAACAGGATCCGCGTTTCATTAAATACCTACGGCAAGGGGTCGAATACCACCACGGGCTGGTAGGTGCGCGGAACCACTGCCTCGGCAATGGCGATTAGTTTATTCTCCTGGCTGAACACACGCAATCGCGGCGCCTGTACACCCCCGCTTTCCAATCGGGCTGTCGCCCCAGGCGGCAATTCCTCTCTTCCCGGCTGCAATTGGGAAAGCAGGACGTTGAACCTTCCCCCGTGTCGCACCTTCTTTTCCAACACAGGCAGAACATTCGTCCGGGGATAATCCGGCAAGAGGTTTTCGAGCGGTATCAGGCAGCTTTTAAACCTTCCTTCGCGTGCAGCGCCCGCCAGTTCTTCCAATTCGATGGCCTGGTCCAGGGAAAATTCCCCCACAGCCGTTCTGCAGATTTCACACAAGTGCGCACCGCAACCGATCTTCTGTCCCATTTCTTGAGCGAGGGAGCGAACGTAGGTGCCCGAAGAACACTCGATCGAGAATCGTGCCACCACACCGTCCAGTGCCGTGAGTCGATATTCGAACAATTCCACGCTCGCGGGCTTCAATTCCACTACCTGGTTTTTGCGTGCCAGTTCGTAGGCAGGCCGCCCGTGCACTTTCTTGGCGGAAAAGATCGGTGGCATCTGCTCAAAACGTCCAACCGATTCCGCTGCCAATCGTTCGATAAGTTCACCATCGAGGACAGGGGTCGTCTGCTGGCCCACGGCAACGCCTTCGGAATCGTACGTATTCGTGGCGTAGCCGAAGTGAAATGCGGCGGTGTAGCGCTTTCGACGACCGGCATAAAATCGCACCAGTCGCGTCGCCTTACCAAGCAGTAGCACCAGAACGCCTGTCGCCAGGGGGTCAAGCGTGCCGAGATGCCCGATCTGGCGGAATCCTGCGAGGTGCCGCACGGCATCGACGATATCGTGCGACGTCTTGCCCGCTGGTTTGTTGATCACCAGAGCGCCATCGAACGGTGCGGGTTGGGGTTGGCGAGCCATTCCAGAATTATCCCTTATCCATTCCTCTGTCAGATGGTCAAGAAATCCAAATCGTCATTCCGAGCAAAGCGGAGAATTTCTCCGCGATTCTGCGCGCGAGCAGGCCTCCCTCCCTTCGCGGACTCCCATCGGAGTGACATGCTTAAACTGTTCAGGATCACGAATTCGCTTCAGGCGTGGAGGGCTTCTCCGTCTTCATCTGCCTTAGGAGCTGCTCGATGCGTTCTACATGCTCCTGGGAAAGATCCAGCGTAAAGTGCAGGTCGGGCAGCCGCCGGAGCTGCAATCTCTCGATTAGTTCGTGCCGGATATAGCCAGAGGCATGCTCCAGGGCCTTAATCGCGTCGGATTGCTCCTTCGCGTTATCGGTCCTGACACTGACAAACACCCGTGCGTGCTTCATATCCGGTTGCACGCGCACGGCACTAACGCAGACGTTTCCTTCCAACCTAGGATCCTTCAGCTCTCCCGCTAGCATAGCGTTGATCTCGTGGGCGATCTCTTCGCCGACTCGTTCGTGTCGATGATGATCAGGGCTCATGAGAGTGATAGTCCTATCCCGGTAAATGCACTTTCCGTATTGAACTCCAGGTTTCCGCCTCGCGGAGCGCCCACCTCTGCCAGCGGCTCGCCAAATACATCAAAGAATATCGACTGCGTGAGAAATCAACAACGGTCCCAGAATCTTATCAGCCTCGGCCAAAATTTTCTGCAATGACTCTTCCACGTGCTGCTCTTCGTTCGATATCGTGACTACGCCCACCACCGATCGTTGCCAGGTTTCCTCAAAATCCAATTCCGCCACCGCCACGTTGAACTTCGCTCTTAAGCGGTCCTTCAGGCTACGCAACACCTGCCGCTTGTCTTTCAGCGACTGTGCTTCTGCGAGATGCAGTTCCAGGGTTAGCAGTCCTACCGGCATGGTGATGTACCCTCAGGCCGTAATGCCTGAGCTTCAACGCGTTTCACTATTTTCGGGCGGGAACGGACCCTTGGGCGGCAGCCTCTGCGGCGGATAACTTGACCACTTGGAAGCACTCCAGAATATCGCCGACCTTCACGTCGTTGAAATTGGCGATTCCTAATCCGCACTCAAATCCTGTTCGCACTTCACTGGCGTCGTCTTTGAACCGCTTGAGGGAGCTCAGTCGGGAAGTGTAAATCACCGTGCCATCGCGCACCACGCGTACTTGTGCGTCGCGCTTCATGATTCCATCCAGCACATAGCATCCTGCTACCGTGCCTGCACCCTTGACCCGGAACGTATTCCGCACTTCCGCCCGGCCAAGATACGTTTCCTGAACGACCGGCTCGAGGAGTCCTTCCATGGCCTTCTTAATCTCGTCGGAGACTTCATAAATAATGTTGTGCGTACGGATATCGACGTTTTCCTGCTGCGCAAGGTCAGACGCCTTGCGGTCTGGTCGCACGCCGAAGGCGATGATGATCGCCCCGGACGCACTGGCCAGCAGTACGTCGTTCTCCGTGACGGCTCCCACACCGGCGCTGATGATTTTCAGCTTAACCTGGTCGGTTGAAAGCTTCGGCAGCATTTCCTCCAAAACTTGCGCGGAACCCTGCACGTCAGCCTTAATGACAATCGGAAGTTCTTTGACTTCTCCCGCCTTCAGTTGCTCGTGCAACTGATCCAGGGTGATGCGTGCGCCCGCGCTTGCACGAAGAGCGGCATCGCGTTGCTTGGATTGCCGGAATTCTACAACATGTCGTGCCTTGGCTTCGTCCGTAACCTGGAAATGGTCACCCGCTTCCGGTACGCCCTGCAAACCCAGCACTTCAACGGGCGTGGAAGGCGGGGCGTCTTTCATCGGCCGTCCGCGATCGTCAAACATGGCCCGCACTTTGCCGAACACCGAGCCTACGATAAAGAAGTCGCTCGTGTTCAGCGTCCCGTTCTGTACCAGGATCGTGGCCACCGGTCCGCGGCCCTTGTCTACGCGCGATTCCAGCACCGTCCCGCTCGCGGGAGCATCTGGATTGGCCTTCAGCTCGCGCAGGTCAGCCACCAACAAAATAATTTCCAATAGCTTGTCGAGATTTTTCTTCTGTTTCGCGGACACTTCCACGAATTCGGTGTCTCCGCCCCACTCCGCCGGCATCAACCCCAAATCCGACAATTGCCGCTTCACGCGTTCCGGCTGCGCTTCCGGTTTGTCGATTTTGTTGATCGCGACAATGATCGGCACACCCGCCGCTTTGGCGTGATCGATGGCTTCCCGCGTCTGGGGCATCACGCCATCATCTGCCGCAACCACCAACACCACGATATCCGTCACCTTCGCGCCGCGTGCGCGCATCCGCGTAAAGGCCTCATGACCGGGCGTGTCCACAAAGACCACGCTCCGGCCGTTTACTTGCACCTTGTACGCGCCAATGTGCTGGGTAATTCCTCCAGCTTCTCCGGCCGCTACCTCCGCGGTTCGTATGCCGTCCAACAAGCTTGTCTTGCCATGATCGACGTGGCCCATCACCGTTACTACCGGCGGGCGCGGCTTCAGGTTTTCGCGAGTCTCTTCCTTCGCCACCTCTAGGACCATTTCTTCTTCGAACGAAACCGCGCTCACCACGCCATTAAAGGATTGCGCCAGCTCCGTCGCCGTGTGTACGTCCAGCGCTTGGTTGATGCTGGCGAACACGCCGCGATCGAGCAAAGTCTTCAGCAAATCCTTCGCGCGAATATCCAGTTTTTCGGCCAGCTCGCGGATGGTGATTCCTTCCGTCAACGTCACATCGCGCGGCGGACGCGGCTCCGGTGGCGCTGCCGCCACGGCTGCCGCTCCTCGGCCCCCTGCTCCAGGACGCTGACGCGTGGGGTGCAGCTTCCGCTCACCTTCCATCTCGCGCTTGTCGACCATCGGCCGTTGGCGCTGCGTCGGTCTGCGTGTATACAGCGGCTTGCCAGGCTCCGCTTTCGGCGGCATCTTGTCTGGAAGCGGTGGCAACATCCCCGGACGTCCAGGAGCGCGCGGACCCGGCCGCGATCCCGCGGGAACTGCTCCGGGTCTTTGCGTCCATGGTCTACTTTGCCCGCCAGGTCCACCGGGACCTCCCGGGCCACCTTGGCCCCCACCACTTGGACGTGGCGTAAACGGTCGGCCACCTTGCCCGGTCTGCGGGCGCATCGGCTGTCCCGGACGCGGGCCGCTGGGGCGATCACTTCCTGGAACGGTACCCGGAACTGGGCCGCGATTGCCGCCTGTCGGCATCGGCGGACGCGCAGGAACTGCTGGCCGTGTAGACGGAGTTGTCGCTCCAGCCGCCGGTCTTGCGGAAGCGGAGGGTGCACCCGGCTGCGGCTGACGAACTCTTGGCGGTACTCCCTGTGGCGCACGCGCCGCAACGGGTTGCCCCGGCGTTGTTGGCGAAGGACGTGGCGTAACGGTCGGTGCGGGCCTCGGCGTTGCTGCCGGTGGAGGTGCTGCGGGTGCGGCTGGTTTTGCGACCGTAGCTGCAGGCGCAGCGGGTGCAGCGGGTCTCACAACTTGCCCGGGCGCTGCTGCTGGCGTAGGAGCAGGCACAGTTGGCGCGGCCGGTTTGGGCATCGCCGGTGCGACTCCCGTTGCAGCATGTACCACTGGAGCAGCTGGTTTCGCAGCTGCCGGTGCGGGCGGAGCGGCGGCCGGAGCTGCCAGCGGTTTCACCGCAGGCTTCGCAGCCTCCTTCACCGGAACCTGGGGTGCCGGTGCCGCTTCTGTTTCGGGCGCGCCTTGCAACTGGTGACGAACCTTTTCGGCCACCTCAACAGGAATGGAGCTGGAATGCGTCTTTTTTTCGGTTACGCCAAACCCGGGCAGTAGATCAATGATCGCCTTTGCCTTGACCTCTAATTCGCGGGCCAGCTCGTTAATTCGAACTTGGGATGAGTCACTCATACTTCGTTAAGAACTTTTCTCTTCCTGCTGCCCCTCGGGAGATTCCTTCTCCGTTGGTTCAGCTGCCACCGAGTGATTCTCCGCGGTGGATTCCTCGCCTGCTGCTTCGGACTTGCTTTCCGAGGCTGTTCCAGCCTCCGGTGCAGTCGTTTCTCCGGCTGTTTCAGATGACTCTGTTGCCTCGGACGTCTCAGTTTCTTCCGCTGCCTCCGTCGAGCCTTCGGCGGGTGCCACGGCCGCCTCTCCGCCTTCATAGAAGCGGTTCACGGCCTGATAAATCTTGTCGACCATCTTTTCGCCAATGCCCGGAATCTCCATCAACTGTTCCGGCGTCATTCCTGCCAGTTTTTCGAGTGACGTAATGCCTGCAGCTTCGATCTTTTCGATGGTCTTCGGGCCCACTCCGGCCAAAACCGTCAGCGGAGTAGTCGGCGCCGTCAGCGCCGTCATTTGCTCTTCAATTTCGCGCCGCTTCTCTTCCTCGCTCTTGATATCAATGTCCCAGCCAATCAATTTGCTGGCCAGACGCACGTTTTGCCCCTTCTTGCCAATGGCCAGGGACAGTTGTGAATCTTCCACGATCACTTCCAGCTTTTTGTTCTCCGGGTCCGTGATCTGTACGCGCGTCACTTTTGCCGGGCTCAACGCCTTTTGCGCAAACGCCACGGTCTCTTCGTTGTAAGGAATAATGTCAATCTTCTCGCCGCGCAATTCGCGAATGATGGATTGCACGCGCATGCCCTTCATGCCCACGCAGGCGCCCACGGGATCAACATCCTTGTCGCGACTGGCCACCGCCACTTTTGTCCGCTCGCCGGCTTCCCGTGCGGCCGCACGGATCTGCACCGTGCCGTCGTAAATTTCCGGCACTTCCATTTCGAACAGCCGTTGTACCAGCGAGGCATCCGCGCGCGAAACGATAACCTGCGGTCCTTTCGCCGCGCGGTCCACGGCCTTGATCACCACGCGCAGACGCTCTCCAATGTTGTACGTTTCTAGCTTGGATTGCTCGCGTTTCGGCAGCCGCGCTTCCGTCCGCCCCATGTCCACGATGAGGTCCGGCCCTTCCGCGCGCTTCACAATCGCGGTCACCAGCTCGCCCGCGCGTGTGTGGTATTCGTTGTAAATCGTGTCGCGTTCGGCCTCGCGCACCTTTTGCAGGATCACCTGCTTGGCGGTCTGCGCAGCAATTCGGCCCAGAACATCCGTAGGTTTTGCGGTGCGAATTTCGCCGCCCAACTCGAGGTTGGGATCTTTTTTCTTCGCCTCGGCCAGACTGATTTCCCTCTTTGGGTCGGTGACCTCTTCCACCACCGTCAGCACCGCATACACGTCCACTTGCCCGGATTCTGCATTGAACTTGCCGCGCAAGTCTTCTTCCGACTTGTAGAACTTGCGCGCCGCCACCACCATGGCGTCCTCAATGGCAGAGATCACCACTTCCGGTTCAATGTGCTTTTCCCGGCTCAGCATTTCGATTTGTTGGTAGAGCAGATTCGCCATTTTCTTCCAGTCCTAAAATTCGATCGCCAGGTTCGCCTTCCGGATCGCCTCGAGCGGGATCTCCACAGCCCGCGCTTCCTTGCCCTTCAACTCCATGCGCACTTTCCCTTCCGCGAACCCCTTCAGGCGGCCCTCAAAAAACTTTGCCTCTCCGATCGGCTCCAGGGTGGTTATCTTTGCCAACCGGCCCACGAATCTCTGGAAATCCGCGGGCGTCTTCAGTGCCCGGTCCATTCCCGGGGAGCTGATCTCCAGAATGTAGCCCGGTCCGGGGATCAATTCTTCTACATCCAAAATCACACTGAGTTGCTGGCTCACCCGCTCGCAATCCGCGTGGCTGATTTTCGCATAGGGGCTTGTAACTTCTTCCCCTTCATTCGCTTCCGCGGAAATGACCGGCGGGACGCGGTCGATATACACCCGCAGGAACCGCTGTTTGCCAATCTTCCATTCGACATCCACGACTTCTAAGCCTTGCGAACGAGCTACACGCTCGGCGGCCTCGCGGACCTTTTCGAGATTCACGCAAAGACTCCCCGGCCTAAGCCGGTCTGAAGCTCAGTCCATCCGGCGGCAACAAAAAAGTGGGCTTGCGCCCACTCCATGGTGCGACCCGTAACAGAGCGAAGGTAGAGTATATTCCCGTACCCCCGTAAAAGCAAGGCAGGCGGCCCATTACGAGCGCAAGCGCCCTCTGAGGTTGCCTTGATTTCTCTTCCGAAAAGGGCCCCGGCTTCTGCCAGAGCTCCTTTCGGTTTGCCTTACTCTGTTCTCGAGTCGATGCTTACGGCTTGGCGGCAGGAGGAGTTGCTGGCTTGACGGGCGCCGGCTTGGCGGCTGGCGTCGCAGCTCCGCCCTTGACGGGGTAGGCCTGATCGTACAGCTTGATGATTTCCTGGGTGATGTCGATATTGGTCGATGCAAACAGAATCGGCGAATTCTGCGCTGAGGAGTCAAATACCGCGACAAGTCCGTTCTCGCGCGAATAGCGGTCCAAAACATCCATCATCTTCCGCCCAATCCGGTCCACCACATCCGCCTGTGCTGCCTGCACGTCCTCGTTCAATTCGTTGTTCTTGCGGTCCAGTTGTGCCGTCAACCGCTGCCCCTGCTGCGTCAACCGCACCTTCTCTTCATCGCTCAGCGTGGCATTCCCCGCGCTCAAGCGGTTGCGAAGATCGTTGATCTGCTTGTTCAGGCCCTCCAATTCGTTCTGCCGCGGCGCAAACTGTAACTGCAATTCTGCAGAAGCCTGCTTGCCTTCTGCCGTGGTTACGATCGCTTGCCGCACACTGATCACCCCGATTTTACCGGCCGAAGCGGAACCCGCCGCAGCCTGAGCCCGAAGCGCTGTTGTCCCCAGCAGGCAAGCCATGCCGAGCATAGCTACACGAATCATGTTTCTCGAATTCACTGTATTCTCCTTATTCATCTCCGGGCACGCCTTTCTTCTTCTATCCTGCCCAAACGAAAGGGTTACCCTGAACTTTTTATGCGTGGTCCACTTATTTTTTTCGTGATCCATGCCGAAACGAGGACCACCCGGTGGTCGACTCTTTCCTTAGCGCGCCCAACTTCCCGCCGGACGCTGCCCCACAGACCCGCTTTTTAGCCAAATCACAAACACTTAAGTATATCTGACTCGACGTTTTCCCCGCAATCGGGCTCACCTCCGCCACCGCGGCGGAGCCCCTTCTCTTTTCCGAACTTCTTATTTCGGCAACGGCAGAATCAGCACACGGTTGTTGTTCTGATCCGCCATCACGGCCGTATTGGTGAAACTGTCGATGGCCACGGCGAACTGCGACTGGCTACTGATTCCCAACGTTTGCCGGGTCGCGAACGTCGGCGCGTTCACCGCGTCGATCACGGAAGATGTGTTCGACGTCGTGTTCACGCTGATCATCGTTCCTGTCTGGTAATTATAGGCAAGGGAATAGGGGTTGATCCCGACGCGAATCAACTGCGTTGTTCCGCTGTCGGGATCGAACGAGTAGATCGCGTTCTGCTGCGTCGAGGCGGCATAGAACAACGCCGGAGATGGATACGGCGGCACCGCTGGGTCGTAGACGATCCCCGTCGGATTCGCCGTCAACGAACTGATCGATGAGGTGGTGCTCTTCGACGGGGGGGTGGTCGTAAGGTTAATCACATCCAGTCCTCCGGTAGCGCTCGTCGTTCCCGAGTTCTGGATGTTCGTTACCACCGCTATCGCCCGATTCGGATCGATGGCAATCGCCGTTGGCGGCCCGCTGGTGGCAACCAGTTGCGCCAGTGGTGTGCACGTACCGCTTGCTGTGTGGACACATTGCGATGAGTCCAGCAACAATGGTGTTAAATCGAGGATGGAAAGGCTGTTGCCTCCCGCGTTGGCAATCAAGGCCAAAGCGCGATCCTGATCGATGGCCACTCCGATGGGGGAAATTCCCACGCAGGGGTTAGTGCCTGTTGGCGACGAACCCGAGTTGGTGGTGCAATTGGCGGACGGCCATGGCACGGTCGCGGCCCTGAACGGACTGCCGCCATACTGGATCACCGTGGCGGAGCTGTCCGCATTATTTGCAACCACCGCGTAACCCAGTCGTGGAATCACGTCCACACCGATGGGGTTGTTGCCCACCGTCACGGTTGCCAGCAAACTTCCGTACGGCACTCCGTAATTGTGCGCGTTCGTGGAATCCAGGTTGAGGAAGGAGACGTTGTTGCACCCATAATTCGTCAGCACGCCCACGTTTTGGATGCTATCAATCGCCACCGCTTCTGGCATCACCGCGGACGTGCACAGCGTGCTCAAATCAATCACGCCTACGGCGTACAGGTCCTGCGTGTTCGAATTCACTGCGCCACTGACCACATCGAGCGCGAAATCATGCGCCTTTTGCAGTCGCGATGCCGCAATCGAGATGTCGACCTCCGAATCCGTTGCGCTCGTGATGGTGATTCCGGTTGGATCGCCATCCAGACGCACGGTAGGAGCCCCTCCGCTCAGGAACCCTTGCCCAATAACGCGCGCCGTGGCCACCTGGCCAACGGTCACACTCTGCGCGAAGCATGAGGCATAGATGTTTGTCGGATTGGTGGGATCGCAGACCGCCTTCGGCAGCGGGTTCGGCGCACCCGGTGCACTGGCCAGGGGCGGCTGCCCGCTTGCCACTCCACCCGTCGTCACCCAGAGGTCTTTTATGCTCACCTTCTTGAACGTGGATTGCGGATCCAGATCGAGGTACGTCAGCGTGTTCGATCCGGCGTTGGCCGCAAGGACCAGATTCGTTTTCGGGTCGTAAGTCATCGGCCCGTACACCGTCACTGGTGTCGTTTGCCCGGCCGGTGTGTACGATCCCGTGCCCGTCTGGCCCGTCTGAATCGCCGCGATGATGCGGTAGGGGGACGTCGACCCCAAGGCTGAAGGCCCTCCGGGATTGATCAGCGATATTTCGTCGTAAATGTCTTGGGGATTGAATGCTACCAGTACGTTGGTGAACGGATCCCACGACACGGATCGCACGCCGATTTCTGGCGCTCCCGCTGGAATCGGGGTACACGTATTGCAGCTTCCGACCGTGAGGTACAAGGAAGTAACGCTCTGGTCCAGCGTTTGGATCAGGCCGATTTGCGGCGACGAGTTCGTCGCATTGGGGTCTGCAAACGCAAAGGTTCGCGTTACCGGATTGATGGCCGCCCCGGTCGCCGTCGGGCTGGTGCTGAACGTATAGTAGGGATTCCCGAACGTGACCGTGCCTCCACCGCCCGTTTCGTTCGTCCCGGCTTGCGTGTAGGTGAACTGATAGGTCGAGGCGCTCGTCACGTTATAGGTTCCATTCAGATCTGCTGGCGTGACTCCCGCGATCAGCACCGTTCCCGGAGCAGACTGGTTCAAGCCATTGGGCGTCGGTGTGGTGATGGTCACCACGTTGTTTGTTCGCGCAGCTCCATTCGGCGAAGCGGCGATGGCCACCGTGTTGTTCGTCAACAGCAGATTCACAACCGACGTGACGCCAGTGCCTCCAGGGGTAACATAGGCCAGAGGTACGTCTGGCTGCATCACCACTTGGGGCGTGGGTCCGGTATTCAACGAAACGGCCGCAAGCGCACAAGGCACCCTCTGCGTTGTGACGAAGCACGGGGGTTGTTGTGTCGACGGATTCGGATTTACGTCCACGATGAATCCAACGAAGGCATTGCTGAATGCCACAACCGCATAATGCGTAATGGGGTCCACTCCCACCGAATAAGGAGCCGGTGCAGCGGTCCCCGAGGGTTCCTGGACCAACCCCGACAGAGCAATCGGCGAACCAATAATTTGCCCCGAAGGCAAGGCCACCAGTGTCAGCGTGCTGTCGCCGCTGTTCACCACGACGCCCAGATCCTGTCCCGCGTATCCCGGCCCCGCCCCGGCCAGGTCAATCTGATCGTCGATCGCCACACTCGTAGGCTGGTTCCCCACGGACACCTGGGTTGCCACTTGCGGCATAAATCGTCCCGCTAGCGAAGGATTCGGCACCAGATTTACGATCTCAATCGCGTTCGCACCCTGCTCCGTTATGACCGCATAACCCTTCGTGGAGTTGAGCGCGATACTGCTCGGCATGGCATTTGCTCCGCCGAGCAGGCCAACGAACGGCGGATACACGGGATTCGCCGGAGGAGTCGCCGGATTGTAGGCCGAGGCCAAATTCGTAAAGACTGGTTGCACCGCCACGTTCGTTGTCACCGTTGGATACGGCGGAGGATTGAAAGGCGGCAGACCCGTCTGCGGCGCGTTGCTTACAATTGACACCGGATATAAACCTGGGCTGGCTGTTTGGCTTCCCTGCAGAGGACCAGTAAATTGACGCGGCCCGAAGGCCGTCGCGATGTTCAAATTCCCATTGAACAGCAGGTTTACGATGGGGCTGTTTCCCCCGCCGTAATACCCTCCATCGGTCGAGAACTCTGCGCTGGTTGACTGCGGATAGCTATCC
>Ga0181523_10000017_pt1 | contig 159078 bp, 135 predicted proteins | sample PEATcosm2014_Bin_43_FD_119752 | JGI IMG/M metagenome (GOLD analysis project Ga0181523, IMG submission 119752) | Peatland microbial communities from MTU Mesocosm Facility, Houghton, MI, USA - PEATcosm2014_Bin05_30_metaG | ecosystem: Environmental > Terrestrial > Soil > Wetlands > Peat | place...
GCACCGGCGCTCCACTGCACACGAAAGAGCCCGTTACCGTTGCTTCCTTCCGGACCTGGCGGGGTTGGCGGGAAAACGTCGCGCGGAACCGATGCCTGACTCTACATCTTAGCAAGAGATCGCGCTAAACAGGAACGGGCTCGAGATTTGGTAGTGGACCAGTATGAGACTGGCCAACTACCACTTCCGCAACAAAGGTGCTTGCCTGCGCTCAAACGTTTGCAGTATCATCGGCGCAAAAGCGACACGAGAGGATATCCAGTTCGACCTCCCATGCCCTACTGGAGGTTTTCATGTCCGCGCTATTGTCATGGCCGACCCTCCGCCGCTGGCCGCTATTGTTCGCTCTTCTCCTGCTGACCGCTCCCGCATTCGCCGACTCCATCACCATCGGCAGCCTGACATTTCTCGATTCGGACAACCCGAGCAATCCGCAGAGAGCATTCTTTCTTCTCCAGCTCAATACCCAGGGCCTCACTTTCAACGGCCGTACGGGCCTGCCCGTTCCGCTAGTCTTTGACGTGCAAGCTTATGGCTTTGGCTGGTACGGCCCGTTCTCCACGATTCCTCCGACAAACACGTACCTGTTTCCTCCGTACTTCTGTCCCTGCGGGGAGGCTGTCTTTAACCTGAGCCTGCTATACCCCTATCCCTTCCGGCTGGCGAATGGGAAGCTGTTCATTCCTAACCCGAACATCACCGTCGGCCTCTACGCTCTACCCGGACAGACCTACTTGCAATACGGCCAGAGCGTCGCCATCGTGCTGAACTCGAAGCCATCACTGGCTCCCGAGCCCGCGTCCCTGCTGCTTTTCGCGAGCGGCCTGCTGGCAACCGCTGGGGTCGTGTGGAGAAAGCGCCGGGCACTAGCGCCGTGAAAGAACTTCTCGCCGCAGCGGATGGGAAGAAAATCGCCAAAGTCCGTGAAGGAATGAATTCGTTTTTTTCGCGGCCTTGACCTGACCAGAATCACCATAGCTGGGGATGCCCAGATCAGGCCACACTTGGCTGGAACCCCGTCGATCAAGCCGCCTGAGAACTGAGCCATTACCGGGGTTTCGACTATCATCAACTCACGCCATGGCCGAATCGGAATGCGCCATCTACAAAAAGCTAAAAGATCGTGAGACCCGCGCTCACGCCGTATGGACTTCCTATCTGTACCGGAATGAAGTCAAGCCCAGGCTTTCGGAGAAGGCAAAGCGCAAGCATCAAAAAGAAGAAATGGAAGCGTATCAGCAGGCTCACAAAGCCCGCCTGTCTCACGCCAAGACATGTCCAACCTGCAGTAAGTGATTCGATGGAGCGACGGGCGCCTCGCCCGTCCCGGCGGGAACGCCAGCAAGTTCGGCTAGCGCACCACCAGCACTTCCCGAATCGCATCGCGCGCCAGGAAAAACTTGATCGACGCGAAATCCCGGAAGAGGTTTTCAATGTGCCGGTTGTTGAACACGCGCTGGAGGCGCGGAGATCGCTTGTCGGACGCGGGCCTGCCGGGCGGCGCGAACTTCACCTCCTGCATCTCCAGAACGTCGGTGCCGGTCACATGGTAGCGATAGCAGATCGAGTCCGGGCCGGCGTCGCGCGTGTGAAAGAAAGTCAGCAGGTATCCGCCCGGCTTCATGATCGACCATAAGCGGTCGATGGTCGGCTTCACCAGGCTCTCTTCCATGTAATCCGGCAGATTCCAGCACAGCACCACGTCGAACTGCGCGTTCTCGTAGACCAGGTTCTCTTCCATGAAGGTTTTGCTGTCCACCACCCAGTTGCCAGCGACGTCCTGAATGCGGAGCGCCGCGTCGAGCGAAGAGTGCAACAAATCTTCGCTGTAATTCTTGTGTCCCTTGTCGGTGAAAAAACGGATGTTGCTGGCGGAGGTTGAGCCCAGGTCGAGCACGCACAACCCCTCCTCTGAATTCAGCAGCCGTGAAATCTCCCCCATGCCGCTCGACCGGCGGGTCAGCTTCTGCGGGACGGCGGGCGCCGCCGTCCGGTTCGAAGAGCTGCGAAAGAATTTCATTACGTTATCGGAAACAGATGCCATATGCAGTCATCCGTACACAACTCCCCGTCCACCCGGTCGCACCATCAGTCGCCATCTCTTACTAAGATGCGGGCCCAGCCGCCTTTCCCGCCTCTTTTTGAATGTCCACCTTCCCTCTCAGGAACGCGCCCTCTTCAATGGCAATGCGCTGTGTGGTCACGTCGCCAGTCACCACCGCGGACTTGCGCAAATCCACGCGATCGGAGGCGTTCACGCTCCCATCCAACTTGCCCTGAATTACCACCGACTTGGCGCTGACGTCGGCCTTGACGTTTCCGTTCGGCCCCACCGTCAGGCTGTGGTTGCGCAGCTCAATCTTTCCTTCGACGTTGCCGTCCACGTACAAGTCTTCGGAGCCCGACAGCTCTCCCTTGATTACCACCGACTTGCCGATGTGGGCGCCCTCTCCGGTCTGCGGAGCATCCATGCTTTTGGCCTCCATCTCCTCGCGCTCTGTTCGCCGCGAATGAACCGATTGTAAATCATCCGCCCGCTTGCGGCTCGTTTCGCTGTCTGGAAATCATTCTCCATCAGGCGCTTACAGCAGCGCCCGGAAACGCGTCTCCCGATGCGGCCTCTGGTTTGTTACCATCGCCTACAAGGATGAACGTGCGCAACCCAGCCATGCCGATCGTCAACTCGACCTCACGCCATTCCAACTCGCTTAGCTCCATCGCTCATAGTATCGCCTGGCTTTTGCTGCTCACCGCGGCCAGTTTCGCCGGGCAGCCAGCGACTGTTTCTTCGTATCGCGATCCCGCGGAACTGGTGCGCAGGGCCGTCCAGAACGAAATTAAGGCGTCCAATGACGACGCCGCCCACTTCCTGTTTCGCGGCACCAAGACTACGTCTCAGGGATCCACCACCAGACTCTATGTCGAAACCAAGGAGGCCACTGCCGGCCTGGTGATCGCCTACAACGGCAAACCTCTGACTCCCGAACAACGCAACGCCGAAGAGGCCCGCGTCGATCGCTTCATCCGCAATCCGGAAGAACTCCGCAAGAAGCGCGACCAGGAGCGCGCCAGCGCCGATCGCTCCATGCGCATTATGCGCGCCATGCCCGATGCCTTCCTCTTCGAGTACGCCGGAGAAGAACCGGGCTCCGAAGGCATTGGCCGGCCCGGCGCCCCGCTGGTCAAATTGAAATTCCAGCCCAATCCCCGCTACCAGCCGCCATCCCGCGTAGAGGAGGTCCTGACCGCCATGCAGGGCTACGTGCTGGTCGACGCCGTCCATTGCCGCCTGGCCAGCATCGACGGCACGCTCTTCAAGGAAGTCGGCTTCGGCTGGGGAATTCTCGGACACCTCGATCGCGGCGGCCGCTTCGTGGTTCAGCAGCAGGAGGTGGGCAACAATTTCTGGGAAATTTCCAGCATGACCTTGAGCTTCACCGGAAAGATCCTGCTGATAAAAAATCTCTCTATCAACTCCAAGGAGGTTTTCACCGGCTTCAAGCAGGTTCCCCTGGACCTGACCTTCGCCCAGGCTCTGGAACTGCTGAAGAGGCAAGACGCCTCCGTGGCCGAAAATTCTGCCGCCGGCAAACTCACCAACCGGTAGGGGAGGAAAAGTGACGGGATGTCGCCCTTGCACGGCCGGCTTTCACGCCTTCCCCGCGCGAAACGTTTCTTCCCGCACCGTGAACTTCCGCACCAGCTCTTCGCGCACCTGGTAGCCGGTTCCGGGCGCGTCACTGATCGCGATCTTCCCATCGCCGCGGACTTCCACTTCGGGCTCGATGATGTCTTCTTTCCAATAGCGCTTCGAGGCCGACACATCTCCCGGCAAGCGGAAATTTTCCAGCGTCGACAAAGCGATGTTGTGCGCCCGTCCCACCCCCGATTCCAGCATCCCTCCGCACCACACCGGAACATTGTGCCGCAAGGCAACATCGTGGATTTTCTTCGCCTCGCTGAAGCCGCCCACGCGCCCCACCTTGATATTGAGAATCCGGCACGCCCCGATCTCCAGCGCAAAATCGGCGTCGCGTGCATTCAGTATCGATTCGTCCAGGCAGATCGCCGTGCGAATGGATTTCTGCAGCCGCGCATGCAGATAAATTTCGTCGTTCCACAACGGCTGCTCGATCATGAGCAGGTTGAAGGCGTCGAACTCGCGCAGGTGCTCGACTTGGTCAAGCGTGTAAGCCGAATTCGCATCCACGCTGAGAACAATATCCGCCCAGCGCGCTCGAATCTTCTCCAGCACATTCACATCCCATCCCGGTTTCACTTTGATCTTGATCCGCCGGTATCCCGCCGCCAGCTCAGTGTCGATTTTCTGCAGCAGATGCTCCGGCGAGTCCTGAATACCGATCGAAACGCCGCAGGCGATTTCGCGCCGCGTTCCTCCCAGCAACTTCCAGAGCGGCTGTTGTTTCTGCCGCGCCTCCGCGTCCCACACCGCGTTTTCGAGCGCGGCTTTGGCCATGCGGTGGCCGCGAACTCGGGCAAACCGCGCCCCACAATCCCGGCCGGAATCCAACTCGCCCTGCAGCAGCAGCGGCGCCAGATAATGCTTCATCGTGGGCCACGCGGTTTCGGTCCATTCTGCGCTGAAGAACGGACCCTCCCCGGCCACACACTCGCCCCACCCGCGCACTCCATCGGCCTCGACGCTTACCAGAAGAATGCGCCGGCCGTAAACCCGGCCAAAGCTCGTTTCAAAAAAATGCACGAGCGGCATATGAATTTCGCGCAGTGTTACCGATTCGATTCTCATAATTTAGTTTTACAAGCGCCTGTGCGAAGGTGCCCCACGTCTCGCGTTTGAGACGTGGGATGCTGCGCAGTCCGCACCGGAGCACCCTAATATCGCCAGCCTTCGTCCCATTCTCCCAGCAAAAACCGCCCATTCCCGCGCCCGTCGCGCTCATAGCCAAGCACACTCAGTCCTTCCGAAAACGCCCGGCTGAACCGCTCGCGATTGCTCTCTTCCACCGCCAGCGCCTGCACGCGCGTAGCCGCCGCGGCCTTCCATTCGTAGATCTCCGCCGGCACATCGATCCGCGCCTGGCATTTAAACTCCGCCCGTGGAGCATCCGCCAAAACCGCTTCGACCCGCTTTGACTTCATCCACCACTCCGCCACCAGTCGGTCGGACGGCAAACCACCCTGCAACGGAGACGACGTGATCCCATACTGATTCACGTTGTAGCGTCGCGCGATCGCGCCCAGCTTCTCGATATTCAAGTACGCGTTCTTGATCTCCAGCGGATCGAACGTCCACTCCATCAGCTCGAAACCCCGCGCCAGTGCGTCCTCGCGCTGATAGAGCTTCATCCGCCGCCCCAGTCCGCCATTGCGATATTGCTGCCGGACGGCCAGCATGTGCGAGTGCAGATAGCAGTGCCCGTTCCGCATTCCCGGAATCGCCAGCGCGAAGCCGGCCATCTCTTTTTCGCCGTCCCTTTCGTCGTCTCTTTGAACGAAGGCCCCAATCACCTGCCCGCCGATCTTCGAAGCGACAACGAACATCCGCACCGGAACCAGGTCCGCATCCGAAAACTTCCATACTTCCTTCTGCAACGCAAAGCAGGCCTGCATTTCCTCAAGCGCTTCACACTTGCGGATGGTCACTTCGCCGGTCGTTGTTTTAGACGGCGCATCGGGCCTCGCTCCGGTCACGCCGGTTTTTCCTGCTGCTTCGACTCTTGCCATAGTGTTTCCAGTTCGTCCATCGACGCATCCTGCGGCGCTCGCCCGCTGGCGCGCAGGCGCTCTTCCATCCATTGAAACCGGCGCTTGAACTTGCGATTCGTCTTGCGCAACGCCGACTCCGGATCGAGCGACAGAAAGCGCGCAATGTTCACCAAAACGAAAAACAGATCCCCAACTTCATCTTCGAGACGCTCGCGCATTTCCGGCGCAACCCGCGGCTTTCCCGACCCGGCAATCCCCTTCCCAACCGACTGCGCATCGAAAGCCGCCGCCGGCACGGCCTTCAACTCCTCCCGCAACTCCGAAGTTTCTTCCTCAAGCTTGGCAAAGAGCCCATCCATCTCCGTCCAGTCGAATCCCACACGCGCCGCGCGCGAGCTCAACTTATAGGCCTCCATCAGCGCCGGCATTTTCGACGACACGCCCGCCAGCACCGATTCCGGCTCGACTGGGTGCCCCGTCCAAGCTCCGCTTGGGCGGGTGTCGGAGTCGCCGGGGTGCCCCACTCCTTGCGTTTTTTGCAAGGAGTGGGTGACGGCGCCATCGGACTGCCTCGCGCTCGTGCCCAGATCCGCCGCCAGCCGTTTCTTTTTCTCTTTTTCTTTCTCGATCGCCTTCAGCGCCTCCCAGTTGCGCAGCACTTCGGCCGGAGTATCCGCCTTCACATCGCCAAACACGTGCGGATGCCGCTCCACCAATTTGTTAGAAAGCCGGTCCAGCACGTCATCCACCGAGAAGTGGCCTTCCTCGCGCGCCATCTGCGAATAAAACAAAACCTGCAGCAGCAGGTCGCCCAATTCGCCAGTCAGTTCCGCCCAGTCGCGATTGTCGATGGCTTCAAGGACTTCGTAAGCCTCTTCCAGAGTGTAGGGTTTGATGGTGTCGAAGGTTTGTTCGCGATCCCAAGGGCATCCACCCGGAGCCCGCAGCCGCGCCATAATCTGAACCGCCCGCTCGAATCGTTCGCCTGTAGTCGGCATCCTGTTCAATGTAAATGACGCGAATTCAAGGAGCAATGGGAGCCACGATACACACGTAGGGACGGCCGCCCTCGTGAGCCTGCCCTGAGCGGAGCCGAAGGGTCCAGCCGAGCGCAGCTCGGCAGCGCTCTCCGCCGCCATTCGCCAAACTTCGGCCGCAACTAGCGCAGCGACCGCACCAGCAATTCCGTTTCATCCGAGATGATCGCATCCACGCCCCACTCCGTGAACTCACGCATGTGCCCTGCGCGATTCACCGTCCAAACCAAAATTCTCTTCCCCGCCGCATGAACCATTTCGATCAATTCCCTGTCTACAAGTTTGTAGTGCGGAATCACCCACTCCCCCGGCATGTCGCGCCAACCTCGAAGCTGGTCTGCGGCCTCGCAAAGAAATCCCAGCGGAAGCGCCGGATCAAGATCGCGCATCGTCGTGAGCACCTCGGGAAGAAACGAAGAAACCACGTATCCCCGTTGCGGCGGATACTTACGCAACTCGGCGAGCGTCTGCGCCTCCAGCCCCGCCACCTTCAACTCAATATCGAGAAACGCCCGATGAGCAAATTCCCGCAGAACTTCTTCCAGCGTAGGCAATAGCAAAGCCAGGCTTTTCGACGCGGTGTTCTCAATCTTCATTCCGCCGATGGACGCGTCGTGGCAGATCACAGCCTGCCCGTCGCTTGACCGGCGCACGTCAAACTCAAACCCGTCGCAGCCATGTTCTAAGCAAAGCTCGAACGAAGCCAAAGTATTTTCAGGAATTTGCCGGAAAGCCCGCGCCCCGCGATGCCCCAAAAGAAGAGGAAGACTCATGCCAGTGTTAGCTTTTCTCGGAGCCCTCGGCGTCTCGGCGGTGAAAGCACAAGCTCAGTCCAAATCGAAATCCCGGATCGGCTTGCCCGTATCCGGCGTCTCTTTGGCCTTCTTCACCGCCTCCTGGAATTTTTTCTCCAGCAACTCCGCGGCGTGCTTCTGCGCTTCCATCGATTGCCGGAAGATCGAGTCGCGCCGGCTATCCTGTTCTTTCATGGCCCGAGCCGCTTCTTCCATGTCGTTAAAAGTTTTTGGCTTGACCGGCGCCGTGTGCGCGATGATGCTGCGCGTCGCCGCATCGATTTTCATGACCGCGCCGCAGCAGGGGCAAGTCACGTCAAAGTTAGACTCACGAAAATTGGATTCGCGTTTCGCCACACCGCGATCATACCGCAATCGAGGCCAGCGCGGGGTCAGCGCGGCGCAAGCCGAATCGGCAGAACATGAAACACGTACAGCATCTCCCACCCCAGCAGCACGATCGACACCAGCACCACCAGGACCGCCAGCATTTCGCCAAAGTTCAGGCCACCCTTATCCGGCTCGAAACGGCGCGCCCCCAGGCTCAGAATATTCAGCGTGGCAAAGCCAAACACCAGCGCCCACAAAATGTTGTAGATCTCGTCGCGCGTCGATCGCAGAAGAAACATCGCCGGCAGAACCCCGGCCGCCAGCGCGTGCAGCGCGCGACCCGAGAAGCCGCCCCAGCCGCGGCCCTGCCCCGCCGCCAGAAACAGCGGCGAGCAGCTCCGGAATAAAGATGCGCGCAACGCGGAAGAGCAATTTCGGGAGCCAGTGGTCAAGGGCCGAGGCAGTCTCATGCGGAAACTCGATAGTACCGTGTTTGCCGTCCCCAAGTCAGCCCGGTCACGAGAAAGGCAACCCCAGCGGTCACTGCGGTTGATTTTATCGCGACGGTCGCAGAGGATAGTACGCGAGATAGCAAACCGGGATAGTAAACCGAGACAGTAAACGATGATCGTCAACTTCGCCCGCCGGGCGCACAACCACAACTGGGAACTCGACCCGGTTATCAGGTCTCTGCTCGATACCGATTTCTACAAACTGCTGATGCTCCAGTTCATCTGGAAGCACTACGCAACCACCCGCGTCTCGTTCTCTCTCTTGAACCGCTCCACTTCCGTGCGCCTCGCCGACATGTTCCCCCGCGAAGAACTCATCCACCAGATGGAGCACGCGCGCCGCCTCCAGTTCAGAAGGTCGGAACTGGTCTGGCTAGCTGGCAACACCTTCTACGGCCGCCGCGGAATCTTTGAACCCGCCTTCCTGGAATGGCTGGAGCGCGATTTCCGATTGTCGGATTATGAACTATCGGTCGAGGATGGACAGTTCCTTCTCTCTTTCGACGGCCCGTGGACAGAGACCACGATGTGGGAACTCTACGCGCTTTCCATCCTCGATGAACTCAAAACCCGAGCCGGTCTGAAAAAATTGCGCGAGTTCGGTCTCGACATCCTGTATGCCCGCGCGAAAACCAAACTCTGGGGCAAGATCGAGCGCCTGCGCGGCGTCCCCGGTCTCGCCGTGGCCGACTTCGGAACCCGCCGCCGCCACAGCTTCCTCTGGCAGGAATACGTGGTCGACGCCATGGCGGCGAATCTCGGCAGCGCCTTTACCGGAACCTCGAATGCCTTCCTCGCCCATAAGCATGATCTGGAAGCCATCGGAACCAACGCGCATGAGATCCCCATGGTGCTCGCCGCGCTCGCGCCCGACGATGACGACGATGCCCTCAGAGCTTCGCAGTACCGCGTCCTCGAGTTGTGGCAGGCGACTTACGAAGGCGCTCTCCGCATCATGCTGCCCGATACGTTTGGAACCACTCAGTTTCTCGACAACGCCCCCGACTGGGCGGCCGATTGGACCGGCCAGCGCATCGACAGCAAGAATCCCTACGACGCCGGGGATGAATATATCGACTGGCTCAAGAGCCGCGGTCGAGACCCGCAAAAGAAGCTCATCATCGCGTCCGACGCGCTCGATGTCGATGACATCCTCGGCCTGCACGCCTATTTCGGCGGAACCCTGGCGAGCGGCCTCACCATCAGTGACTTGCGCAGCGCCGCCGACTTCGACGACCGCAATAAATGGACTCCTGGCCGCCGCATTCGTTTCAGCGCCGGTTGGGGAACCCTGCTGACCAACGATTTCCGCGGCTGCGACCCCGCCGGCGGCAGCGACTTTGACCCCGTCAGCCTGATCTGCAAAGTATCCACGGTCGAAGGCAAGCCCGCCGTCAAGCTCTCCGACAACTACGCCAAGGCGCTCGGCACACCGGAAGAAATCGAACGCTACCGCCGCGTATTCGGCGCCAAAGAAATGAGCAATACTCCCGTGATCACGTAAGCAACAAAGACGGGGGTTCGCCGGTCTGGCTGCGAGTAGCGCGGAAGTTAGACACTCCAGGCACGCGAAAAAATAGTGCATTGGAGTTCGCGATGGGTATATAGTGTGAGGCCATTGGGAGGCCGGCAATGTCATCGGCATTGGCAATGTTGTTGCAAGACGAGAGAAGCAATCCAGTTTCCGCCCTTTTTGGCGGCATAGGGCTTCTGTTCTGGCTGGCAGTGGTCGTGGTCGTCATCGTCGGCGGCTGGAAAGTGTTTGAGAAGGCTGGTCATCCGGGCTGGGCGATTCTGATTCCGATCTACAACGCTTACATTATGTTGAAGATTGCCGGCAGGCCTGGATGGTGGCTCATTCTCTACTTCATCCCGCTGGTCAATATAGTGATCATGATTATTGTGGCCATCGACATCGCCAAAGCGTTTGGGCAGAGCGCCGTGTTCGGGGTCGTTCTGCTGTTCCTTCTGTGCGGCATCGGCTACCTCGTCCTCGGCTTTGGGAATTATAGCTACCAGGGGAAGGCAACTGTAACGGGGTGACCTTCGCTGCGTTTTTCTGATGCGGACTGATCCGCCAGCCCTGCGTCGCTCCAGCTACTTCCCCTGCGCGACCGCTTCGCGTTCGCCAACCTGCTGCCGCCACATCGCGTAGTACAGGCCTTTCTGGTCGAGCAGTTCGGAGTGCCGTCCAAATTCGACGATGCGTCCGCGCTCCAGCACATAGATTACGTCGGCGTGCATCACCGTCGATAGCCGATGCGCAATCAGAATCGTGATCGCTTCCTGATTCGCCGCCACTTCGCGAATAGTACGGCTGATTTCTTCCTCCGTCAGCGAATCCAGAGAAGACGTGGCCTCATCGAACACCAGCAATTGCGGATGCCGCAGCAGCGCGCGGGCAATCGAGAGCCGCTGCTTCTCGCCTCCCGAAACCTTCACGCCGCCTTCGCCGATCAGCGTGTCCAAGCCCCGATCCGCACGCGAAAGCAAGCTGTCGGCGGCCGCCTGCTGCAAAACCTCCATGCATTCCGCATCCGTCGCCTGCGGATTCACGAACAGCAGGTTCTCGCGAATCGAGCCCGAAAACAACTGCGTGTCCTGCGTAACAAATCCGATTTTTTCCCGCAGCAGATCCAGATCCACGCGGTTCGACGGAATCCCGTTATAAAGAATCTCGCCCGCTTTCGGAGCGTACAAGCCCACCAGCAGCTTCACCAGCGTCGACTTCCCTGCCCCCGACGGCCCCACGAACGCAACCGTGTCTCCGCGAGCCGCGCTGAAACCGATCTCATCCAACGCCAGGGAGGAAGAAGAGCTCTGATGCTGAAAACTGACGTCTTCAAATTGCAGCGTCATGAGCTCGTCAACCGGCTCCGGATCGGCCGGCTTAGGATCGCGCGGCGTGTCGAGAATCTGCTGAAAATTCTGCAGTGAGACTTCCGTTTCGCGATAGATATTGATGACGTTCCCCAACTCCTGCAACGGCGTGAAAATAAAAAACGAATAGATCATCAGCGAGAAAAACTGCCCAATCGTGATCTCCTGCCGGAAAATCAAATAGAGCATAAAAAACAAAATACTGGTGCGCAGCGCGTTGACCGCCGTCCCCTGTATGAAACTCAGGCTGCGCAGGTATTTCACTTTCATGAGTTCAAGCTTCAGAATCTTTCCCGTGATCCCGTTGAGCCGGCCCACTTCCTGATGCGCCAGGCCCAAACTTTTCACCAATTCAATATTGCGCAGCGACTCCGTCGTCGAACCCGCCAGCGCGGTGGTTTCGGCAACAATGGTCTTCTGCATTTTCTTGATTCGCTTGCTCAACACCGAACTGATGATTCCGAGCAGCGGAACCGTAATCAGAAACGCGGGCGCGATCGACCAGTGCACGCGGAAGGCGTAGATCATCACGAAAACAATGCCGACGAGCGAAATGAAAAGCACATTGATGGCCGCGGTAATAAACCGCTCCACGTCGCTGCGGACTTTTTGCAGCTTGCCCAGCGTCTCGCCGCTGCGCTGGTCTTCGAACACCTGGTAGGGCAAATCGAGCGAATGTTGGATCCCGTCCGAATACATTTTCGCGCCCAGCCGCTGCACGATCACGTTCACGAAATAGTCCTGGAAATTCTTGGCCACCCGCGACACAAACGCCACCCCCACCGCCGCCAGCAGCAAAAGCCCCGCCCCGCGCACGAATTGCGCCTGCGTGAACTGGTGATACTTGGTGGCGTAGCTGTCGATTACATGGCGAAAAATCAGCGGGTCGAGCAGCGAAAAGATTTGATTGGTCGCGGCCAGCAAAAGCGCGGCCACAAAAAGTTTCCAGTACTGCTTGGAATATCGGTAAAGAAGATCCATAGACGTCGGCGCGCGCACGCGAGCAATGCGGTTTAGATGGCGCGCCAGCGTTTTCGATTCAGGATGCGGTGAATTGTAGCGCCGGCATCTTGCCGGCTGTCCCGAGAGCCTGCCCTGAGCTTGTCGAAGGGCCGTCACGCCCTCGGCGCGGCGCTAAGCCGTCCCGGTGTTAGCCAGCGCTTCCACCGCTTCCCACGTCGTGCCAAAGGTCACGAAGAAATCGTTGACCTTGGTGATTTCCATGATCTTGCGCACCCGCGGCTTCACGCCGGTCAGCACCAGGCATCGCCCCGTTTTCTGATGCGAAACGTACGCCGCCACCAGCGACCCCAATCCCACCGAATCAATGTAAGGAACATCCGACAAATCCAGAATCATCGTCTCCGCGCATTCATGGCGCACCGCCCGTTCGAACTGCGGAGCGGTTTCCATCGTGATCGGCCCGCGCAGCAAGAGAATCCGCTGATCGTCCGCCACTCCTTCATAGCGCTCGACGGTGAGTTCCTGCAACCCCATGGTCAGCCGATTGTAGGACAACCGGCCCTCCCTGTCACTGGCATAAATTACTGCGGCTTCTTGTCGTCCCCGTGATTCTCATACACCGAGTACTGCCCGCCCGGATGCTTCAACTTCACCGTGATCTCCATCTCCGGCTTGTTGATCTCGTAGTCCTCCCCGAAGGTCTGGAAATGCGGCGCCAGCACCTGCACCCGCAGCGGGCCATACGGAATTCCATCCACGTTCGTCTTCCCCTCTGCGTCCGTCTTCAAATCCACTTCTCCCTGCGCCTGCTTCCCCTTGCGCTTCACCGGATGCAGCACCACCTCCGCATTCCGCACCGGCTTTCCGTCGGAGTCGCGCACCACCACAAACCGCAAACTCGACGTCGGCCCCTCATCCTCCTGAGCCCACGCCAGCCCGGCCATGCCGATCCCAAGCCCGATCGCCACTGCCATTGCCATCGAAAGATTTCTCTTCATATGCAATCTCACTCGAACCTCTGCCATCGCGCCTCTCATTTACTGCGGCTTTTGCGCCGGCTGATTCTTGTCGTCGCCTTTCTTCGTATCGCTGCCGTTCCCATACGTCGAGTACTGTCCCCCCGGACGTTTCAGCTTCACCGTGATCTCCAACTCCGGCTTGTTAATCTGGTAGTCTTCCCCAAAAGTCTGGAAACCCGGCACCAGCACCTGCACCCGCAGCGCCCCATACGGAATGCCGTCAATATTGGTCCGCCCATCGTTGTCCGTCTTCAACTCCAACCCGCCGCGCGTCTGCTGTCCCTTCTTAATCGGATGCAGCACCACCGCCGCATTCCTCACCGGCTTGCCGTTGTAGTCGCGCACCACCAGAAATCGCAAGTCCGACGTCGGCCCCTCGTGCGCGTCCTGAGCCGCCAAGCCAACCCAGCCAACCCCTAGCAAGATCGCCACCGCACTCACGATCGAAACACTCTTCTTCATAGTCGTCCATTCTAGAACCGGACTAATAAACAAGCCACAGCCGGCGAATGACTGGAATCGAGCTGCGATAGAGCGCCGGCGCCGCTCAAGCCAAGCCCGCCCGCGATTCCAGATCGGCAGCAGCCTTTTCAAAAGCAACTTTTCTAGTAATGAGGAAGTACAGCGGCACAGTGATTCCAATCAGCCCGCTAACGGCTCCCATGACGATGAAGGGCGTCGAGTCGAAGTGGAACTCGGGCTGGTCCTGAATCAGCCGCATCCAGGGAAACATCGATTGCTGGCTCTCCATCAGCGCCAGCATCCGAGCATGGCCTCCAGGCGCGAAATAGAAGACGGCGCCATTCAGAAACCCGAAGATAAAGTAGACAATCGCTGCGGTTCGGGCGACCGGCTTCAGACGCAGCAATCCCACCCCGATGCAAGCCTGCACAGCCACATAGCTAAGGAAAAACAAGGCCGCCGGCCATCCGGTCAGCAGTTTCGTGAATAGGATGGCGGGTGAACGCAGCACGAGACTCAAGGGAATGAACAAGCACCCTATCAGCAAAAACCAGGCGATGATCGTGATGCTCAGTGGACGCTTACTCGCGCCCGAATCGGCGGCGCCGACAGGCGCACTTTGCGCAGGATAACCAGTTTGCGGCTGAGACAAATAGGCAAGAGTCTGCGGGAATTGACCAAACTGCTCCTTCACCTTCGCCCGGTTGAAGAACACCAGCCACCAGACGCCAATCCCCAACAGCGTTAACCAAAACCCTCCCATTACCATCCGTACACTGGACATCACCGATGGGTTCAGAGCGTTGTTCGGAGTGGTAGGAATGGGCATGACCAGCGTCATCAATCCTGAGAAGCCGCCCATCAGAATCAGCAGCACCGAAAAGACGATGATCGAGATGCGCGCCCAGTTTTTCAGCCCCCACAAACCAATCCCGGTAACCATGCCCCACACTGCTGGGAGCAAGTACACAAGCGAAACCAGCAGGAACAAGACCTTAAAGAACACTGGCGAGACGGGAAGCTGGTTCGAGCGGGGCACAGGGGCCATGACCATCACTACCAGCATCAGGATCCCCATGGCGAACGTAAGTAACGATCCAAGCAGTGACAAAATCGCGATTACCGTCACTCCAGCCGAACGCTTCATGGCAGGCACTTCCTTTCTCACACACCAGACGACTTATATAGAGCGTGTTTCATAAATCGGTTCTCGGGTAGGGCACGGCTTTAGCCGTGCCGTCTCGGCCGGGGAAAATGAGGGCTTTAGCCCCTGAGGGCCGCGCTTTTCGAACTGAAAGGCATTTATGAAACACGCTCTAGTGACGTGCACATCCCCCGCCTTCACTTACTTACTTACTTCATCCCCCTCACCACATACACCTGCGACAGCGCCTGATCGTAGAGATAGGCATACGCGCCGCCGTCGCCCGCCAGATAAGACCCGGCAATGCTCAAGGCTCCAACCGGCAAGTCTTCTCCGAAAATTTTTCGCAACTCCATCGTTCCCGTAGCCGTACTTACAAGATATACGGTCCCGCTGTTCTCACGCCGCCGGTTAGACGCGACATACAACGATGTCCCCTCTGCCGACCAGCCCAGCACGCGGTAGCTCGCGTCCAGCCCCGGGATCGGGTGCAGACCGTTTCCATCTCCATTCAGCGGCCAAATGCCCCATTTCCCATCCGGTCCCAGCACCGCTGTGCTTAGGCCGTCGCGCGAGGGCAGCACTCCGACCACCCCCTCTGGCGTGATTGGCTTCGAATTGCCGTTGCCGAGCTCAATCACATAGTCGCGCGCACCATGTCCGGCCTCAATTCCGCTGGCCAGCAACTCCGTGCCGCCCGCCAACCACCGCACCTTCTGGTAGCTCACGTTGTCGTGCGTCAACTGCCGGGCTTCGCCCGCTCCCGTCGGCACCAGGCTGAGCGCCCCGCCCTTGGCCGGCTGCGTAACTACCCACTTGGCGTCGGGAGAGATCGCTAAACCCACTCCCTCGCCAATTCGCACCGGCGGCGACCCGTCCGTATCGCGCAAAAACACTGTGTAATTCGGTCCGCCGCCATCGCCTGTCTCTTCGAACAAAACCTTCCGGCCGTCTGGCGTCAGATCGCCCAGAAGCGACCATCCGAACCACCCCAGCTCGACCTCTCTTTTCCCACCCGGAGGCACACCTCGAATCCCGATGCGCCGCTGATGCGTCACCACCAGCGCCAATCCGTTCCGGAGGTCTTCCAGCCACATTCCTCCCGGCACATTCGTGATGGTTCGCACTTTGCCCGACAGGGTTAGTGCGCGCGGACTCCCCGCACCCCCGTTGTTCGCGGCCGTGAACCAGATTTCGTCTCCCGCCGGCGACCAGACGATCCCCTGCAGCGTGGTCCAGCCCGCGGAAAGTATCTTCTCCTTATCGTTGTCCTTGCCATCTGAGCCAATCACCGCGATCGCACCCTCGTCGTCGCCGTTCGCGTTTTGATGGTCGGCAAACGCAATCCACTTCCCATCCGGCGATATCTTCGGATGGCTGATCCAGTTAATGCCGTCGAGCAGCACTCTCCCAATGGGATACTCCAATCGCCAGTGGCCGTTTGCCGGCACATAACGGACCACCGCCATCGTCTCGCCGTCCGCCGCCCAGTCCGCGTCCTGCACGTTGTCCAGCACTTCTCGCGGAGATCCCCCGCTCAGCGGAACCCGCGCCAAAGTCCCCATCTGCGCAAACCCGCCGAGGCGCACCGTGTTCAGCCGGACCGCCAGCTCCCCGCTCTTCGAAATCGCCAGCAGTTCCGCGTCTTTCACTCCCAGTTCGCGCGCGCCATGATCGTCCGTGCGCCCGAGGTACAACTGGTTCTCGCCTCCGTCCCACGCAGCGCTGTACACAATGCTGCCGTCCGGAGTAAAGCGCGCGTTCCCGATTGAACCCGTGCGGAACGTAATCGGCTGATACTCCGCCAAAGGCGCGCGCCCGCTGCCTCGGCCCCACCACCAACCCACCCCCAGCATCACCGCGGCCAGCGCCAGCGCACCGGCCAATGCAAGCAATTTGCCGCGCGACGCAACTTCTTCCCGCGACCACGCGTCCTCCGTGGCCGCCGCATCTGCCATCGCCGGCTGCACGCCCGTCTTCCCTGCCACCGAACCAATTACCGAACCATCCGCCAGCGCTTCCAGATTGAACGCCAGATCTCCCGCTGACTGAAAACGCTGTGCCGGATTCTTCTCCAGACAATGCCGCACCATTCGTTCCAATGCCGGAGGAACATTGCGCGCCACCTCCGAAAGCTCGGCCGGTTCCTCTTTCAAAATCGCGCTCAGCGTATCGGCCGGACTTTCTCCTCGAAATGCGTGTTGCCCGGAGAGCATCTCGTACAGAATCGACCCGAACGAAAAAATGTCCGAGCGATGGTCCGCCGCTTTTCCCCGCACCTGCTCCGGCGACATGTATCCGACCGTCCCCAGAATCTGACCCGGCTCGGTGTTCAGCGCCGTCGGCGCGTCGGCGTCCGCGCCCGTTTCCGGACGCGTCAGTTTCGCCAGACCGAAGTCGAGAATCTTCACCCGCTCGTCGCCGGTCAAAAACAAATTCTCCGGCTTCAGGTCGCGGTGCACGATTCCCTTTTCATGCGCCGCCGCCAATCCCCGCGCCACTTGCAGCGCGTAGTCGACCGCCTTCCGGCTCGAAAGCGGCCCGTCCCTGAGCCGGTCCCGCAAAGTTTGTCCTTCAAGCAATTCGGAAACAATATAAGGAGCCCCGTTCACCTCCCCGATATCGAAAATCGAAAGAATGTTGGGATGATTCAGCGCCGCCGCCGCGCGCGCTTCCTGCACGAAGCGCTGCAGCCGCTCCGCGTCCGCCGAGTAAGAAGCGGGCAGCACCTTGATGGCGACGATGCGATCCAGCCGCGAATCACGCGCCCGATACACCTCTCCCATGCCTCCAGCGCCGATCAACGACTGGATGTCGTAAGGGCCCAGCTTCGTGCCTGGAATGAGTGCCATCTGAAGCGTGGATTATATCGGACTTGATGGTGAGCTGTTACCTGAGATTGGCCCGCTTCTCGCTGCCAGCGCCCAGTCTTTTTCCATCGCCGTCTGCACGGCATTCCGCGAATGAGACGAGCACCCGTTTCTATTTGAGGTGGAAATTCCCCGGATCAAGGTCGATGTTATTGACGATTCTGTCCGCCGTCATATTCCAGTCGTAGACATGCGTCGAGCCATTCTGGAGTTCCTCGGTGTACTGCAGGTCGTAATGCCGGGGCAGTGTGATTCCGCTGTCGGTCTGGAAGTCGCTGAAGCGCTCCTCGATGGTGTAGCGGATGTCCCTCTGATACGGCGTGCTGGCGTCGGGGCCCAGTCTCGCACCGTTGATATCTGTAGTCACACCGCCGGGGCCGCCTTTCTGCACGATCCCAACGGAATACACCGTCATCACATGCCGATAGGTCTCGGGGTCAAAATACAGCTTGACCGTCATCCCAGAGCCGCCCTTCGAGATATACTCAACCCCTTGCAGTTCGCGGCCGTCGACTTTCTTGAGACCCATGTATTCGAGCCTGACCTGTTTCGGGTCGAGGTTTTGCAGCGCCCACGCCGTGGAAAGCTCTCCGCCCAGCAAGCCTTCTTTGACGACGAAATCATAGCCGTTCACGAACTGTGCGAAGTTGCTCCGCAGGTGCGAGGAAGTTGCGGCGGCGAAAGAAGTCTTGTCGCCGTCGAAGATAAACTGTTCCCCGCGCCAATTGCCGGTGCCAAACCGCATCACGAAGTTCGACTTGCGCTGCTCTGACACCCGCCCCCAGCTCCCCACCACTTCGCCTCCGCCGCCAACCAATATCTTGAAGTGCAGCGCGCCGTTTACCGCACGCGACCTGATCGCGGAGCGGGCGTCGGCCGTACCGATCGAATCCAGGTGTTTGGCAACAATCTCTTCCGGCTTGATGTCGGCCGCATAAGCCGAATAAACATGAGCCGAATAAAGAAGACCGGCAAGCGACAGCGCAAGAGCAAACTTTCTCCAGTTGCAACTAATTCCGCTCGACATAATCAAGGCGTAACCTCCCTCTCTCTCTCTCTCTCTCTTGGAATCCGCACGATAGCAACCGCAAGAAACACTTAGCCATGGATGAACTCAAAAAAAGATACGCGGGTAGTATAGCCCCCTGACAGGCTGCGGAAAAACTCCGGCTCACGCAGGTTTTGAATGAGGCACGGCTTCACAGCCTGCGCAAGAACTCGTGTAGAGACGGGGCTTGCCCCGTCTCAGACTGCTGATGAACTCCAGCCCGCCTAGGTTCGGGAAGGGCACGACTTTAGTCGTGCCGTAAGCCATTGGAATGTGTCGCGCCTGAGGTGAGCTGTTCGCGGTTTTGTTGACTTTTTCCGCAGCCACCGTAAGTGCGCTTCAGCATGCACGCGAAAATTGAAAGAATGTCGGGATGTTTCAGTACCGCCGCCCGAGCTTCCTGCACGAAGCGCTGCAGCCGCTCGCATCCGCCGTGTAAGAAGTGGGCAGAACCTAAAGCGCGCGCCTCCACTGGCCGATAACTCCGAGAGGAGACCTTCGGCCGGAACCCGCCGGTTCATTCGATCCTTTCCTGGGGCCCGGCCAACCGGCCGGACTGCGAAGCTGGAGGAACATCATGTGTCTGCAGAAGCTGTGTTTGCCGATTTACCTGCTGCTATTCTGGCAGCCGGCGTGGTCCCAGAGTTCCGCGAGCGTTCAGTTGGTGGGGGTCGGATCGACTACTCCGGTCGTGATCTATGCCACCTGGTTTCGAGAGTTTCAAAAAACCCATCCCAATCTCCACTTCAGCTACATGCCTTCGGGATCGAGCGACGGCATCGCCTTGGTGTCCTCCGGCAAGGCCGACTTTGGGGGAACTGACGTTCCGATGACGAGCGACCAGCTGGGCAATGCAGGCGTGCTGCAATTCCCTGCGGTTCTCGGTGCCCTGGTGCCTGTTTACAACCTGCCCGATGCCGTTGGCCCGCTCAAGTTCTCGCCCCGAGTTCTGGCTGGGATCTATCTCGGAAGGATCAAACGTTGGAACGATCCAGCCCTGGTAGAGCTCAACCCCGAAGCCCAACTGCCCGCCAGCAAGATTATTATTTTTCATAGCTCCGAGGGCCGAGGCTCCGCCTATGTCTGGTCGGACTTCTTGAGCAAAACCAGCGCGGAATGGCGAACCAGAGTCGGCGGCGGAGCCCACATCACACCGCCAACCGGAGTACCCGTGGCCGGGAACGGCAGGATGGCCGCCGCGGTCAAGCAAACACCGAATTCCTTTGGCTATGTCTGGTTCGGCTATGCCCTGCTCTACGGGCTGACTTACGGGCCCGTGCAAAATGCCGCGGGGAACTTCGTGACCGCCGATTCTGCCAGCGTGGCCGCCGCCGCAGCCGCAGCCGGGTTGAAAACCATGCCTGCCGATTTCCGTATTTCGATCACTAACCCTCCCGGTGAACGATCCTACCCGATCGCGAGTTTCACCTGGCTGCTGCTCCCCGGCGCGACCGAGAACACAGAGAAGCGGGAGGCGATGCGGCAATTTCTATTTTGGATGTTGAGTTCCGGCCAGGACTATGCCGCGACGTTCGGTTTCGTACCGCTGCCCCCTGCGATGGTTACGAGAGAGTTGGAAGCGATCAAGAAAGCGGAATAATTGCCGCCAGTCCCTGCACCGGCCCTTAGGAACACCTGATTAAGTCGATTAGCGGAGAGCCATGAAAGAGCTTGGCTTCACAGTCTGCGCAAAAACCCGTGCAGAGACGGGGCTTTGCTCCGTCTCAGACCTCCGAAAAACTCCGGTCGCGCAGGTTTTGGGAAGGGCATGGCTTCAGCCATGCCGTTAGAACCCGCTACACAAGCGGCTTTAGCCGCTGAGGGTCGCGCTTTGAGCGCATCCCATCTCGCCAGCGAGGAACTTAATCACAGTCCCCCTAGGCCCCGACCAGGCTTCTCAGCGCCGGGCGGTTATGGATAATCAGCATCGACCCCTTCAATTCCGCAAAGTCATTTCTGCGGAACTCGGAGAGCAGGCGGGTGATGGTTTCGCGGCTGGTGCCGACGAGTTGTGAGATTTCTTCATGCGTCATCGCCAACCGCACGCGCACCTTTCCGTGGCTGACCTCGCCCGCCGCGGCGGTTTCGAGCAGGAAGCGGGCAAATCTCTCCGAAACCGAGTGTGACAACCCGATCGCGCGCACCACCCCATAGGCGTCCGCACAATCTCGAGCCAGATGCTGGGTCGCATGGAGAGCGGCGTCCGCGTGCTCGTTGAGAAACCGCAGCATGTCTTCCCGCCCCACGAAGTTCAGCTGGCAGGGCTGCATGGTTTCGACCGTCAACTCGTACGCTCCGCCCGTAACCACCGCGTGCAAGCCCAGAACTTCACCCGCTTCGGCGATGCGCACAATCAAAGTCTTGCCATCGCGCGAAGTAGTCGATAGCTTGGCGCGTCCCTGGCAGAGTACGAAAATCCCCCAGGCGCTTTGTCCCTCGACCAGAACCACGGCGTGCTCGGGAAACACAGCGGCGTGTTTGATTCGGTTGAAATCCTCGATCGACTCTGGCGCGAGATCGCAGAAAAAATCGCGGGAACGCAGACGACAATTAAGACAGCTTTCAACGCAGCTCATGCCCGACATGCTCACAGATCTCCTCCGTCTCCTCGCAAAACTCCGCCGCTGCCTGGCGTGACCGGCAACCAAATTGAAAGCGGGAAATGTCTAAATCTCGCGGCCGGCCAGACCGCCCATACGGAGGGAGATACCCGAGTGATGCACGCCAACTGCCAAGCTGTCCCGTTCCATTTCGGGTCTGAAACTCAATGCTTGCAGCACTTCACGACGCAACCCCCGGCCAATGCTAGCCGGAGGGCTGGCAAGCATGCCGACGATTGGGCGACACTGGCAGCTCTCAAGCTGCCAGCCCTCCCGCCCAGGGGCCAATAGAGATGCGGGCTTTAGCCCTGAGGGCCGGGCCGTCGGCCCGGCAACCATCTATCTATCTATGAGACCCATGCTAGTGGGCCGTAAACATCGCCGTCGTGGAAGTGGTCACGGCCCCGCTGTTTCCGCTGGCAGCGGCGGTTGCGGTGATCTGCACTTGATAGGTTTGAGTCGGACCCGACGGACTGCAGCCGAACATGGTTAGCGCGATGAGAGCAAGCGCGGCGGCCAGCACGAACTGGAGCACGCCCCTCCAGTCTCCCCTCTTTCGCCGTCCGAGCACAAAAATGCCAGCCAGGCCGATGGGCGTCCAGAAAGCAGATGTGTTCAGGGCGGTCAACTTCCGACCGTCCGGGAAAAAGCGTAAGCCGCGGTCGGCGCCGTGCAGCCCTCCCGAGACTGCTCCCGCGGTTGCTCCTTGAATGGTCAGCACGGTGGTTGTGGTGCTGCCGTTTGGAGTTACCTGGGTTGGGTTGAAGCCAACTTGCGCGCTCGAGGTTGGAGTGAGAGTAGCGGTGAAGCTTATCGGACTGGTGTAGCTGCCCTGCGGGGTGACGGTGATGGTGATGACGGCGGCGCCGCCACTGGAGACTGTCTGGCTGGCGGGCGTGGCGCTGATGGTGAAGGTCGCGGCGCTGACGGTTTCCGTGAGCTGGTTGGAAGCGCTGCCCTGGTAGTTCGCATCTCCAGCGTAGACGGCGGAGATGGAATCGGTGCCGATCGTAAGTAGTGCCGTGGTGGTGAGGCTTGCTTTTCCCGCGCTCAAGGTACCGGTGCCCAGGGAGTTCGCGCCGTTGTAGAACGTCACCGTGCCCGTCGGCGGGCCCGTCGCCGAACTCAGCCCCGCTGATGGCGTCACCGCCACCGTCAAGGTCACGGACGCTCCCGAGGCTATTGTGCTTGCGCTCGCCGTCAGCGTCGTGACGGTGGTCGCTGGCGTGATGACTTGTGTCAGTACAGGGGACCTGCTGCCGGCGTTACTCGTGTCTCCACCATAAACGGCGGTGATCGAGTGGGTGCCGGCTGTAAGCGTGTAGATTGTGAAGGTTGCCAGCTGGGAACCGTTCAGCGTCTGGCTGCCGAGAGTTGTGGCGCCATCGTTGAAGGTCACACTGCCAGTCGGCGGGTTCGTGCCGGTGGTTGTGACGCTCGCGGTGAAGCTGACCGCGCCCCCGTAGCTTTGCGGGTTTTGACTGGAGGTAATTGCCGTACTCGTCGCGCTAGGCGGAAAGTTGGCGAGCAGGTTTGCGACGTCGATCGAACCCAGGCCGGTGACCTCATCATACCCCGCCGTCACCAGATAACCGGCGAGACCGCCCGTCAACCCGGTCGGCGAGGGTGTGCTGTTGTTGCACATGCTGGGCGTGCTGGCCGTACATCCGCTGACCCCGCTGCTCGCTACCGTGACATCATGGAAAACCGCGTTCGCGGGATTGGCAGCGAGTTGGTAGAGGCGCTGGTTGAGTTCTCCCTGAGGCGCGCCCATTTCCTGGTTGAGCAGGGCGGTGATACCAGCCATGTCCGGCGCGGCCGCGGAGGTTCCGTAGAAATATTCGAAGGAGAAGCTGCCGTCATCCACCACGCAGCTGCTCCCGTCCGCCGCCAGACATCCGAAATAGCCGTCATGGCCCGACGAACTGAATGCGATATCGGGGGTGTAGCGCCCCGGTGTTCCCGGAACCCCGGTCCCGCTTTGCCATGAAGGCGTCGCAATGTACACGCTGAATCCACCGCCCCCAGCCGCCGCCTGCGTGCCTCCGCTGCCATTCAAGGGCTCGTTCCACCCGCCTTCGGGGATATAGCCCAAGGCCGATTCGTACGGAGGTGACTGTGTGGGATTCTGGTTCCAATATTGGGCTGGATTCGCGGCATCGGCAAACTCGGTTCCACCCACGCAGGTGGAGTAACTCGACGAGCAAATGGCATTGGGGCTCGCGATCTGGGTTTGCGGCGGAGTCTGAAAGTAGCGGTCACAACCAGCGGCGCCCGAATCGCCCGCGCACACGAATACCGAGATGCCCTCTCCGGCAGCCTGGCTGAACAAGCTGTCCCAGAAATCTACGCCAGACTGGCCAGCTTCCGCTTCGCACCCTCCGAAGCTGATGTTCATGATCTGGGCGGGGACGGGGTCGGTGTCGACGGCATACTCAGCGGCGATGGCGACTCCGTCCGCTGTTTCAGTGCTCAGGCTGACGATCAGATCGATGGTTGCGCCCGGCGCGATGCTGGTCGAGCGCATCACGTCGAGGGTGGCCTCCAGTTGGTCGTCGGATGCACCGCCGGTTCCCGCAGGCGCCCCCGGATCTACTCCGTCCGGTGGGACAATGACGGTCGGAGTATTCACGTTCACGGCCAGGCCGGACAAACTCTGGAAATTCTGGATGTCGGGGCCGTACACTTTGGCACGTCCAATGATGGCAATGGTCTGTCCCGTCCCGTCAACCGATACGCTACTCAAACCGTAGATGGCCGCGAAATCGGCGGGAAAGATGAAGTTTCTGCAAACGCTGCCTTCGCAGAACGTACCTGCGGGCGAGGCGAGGCCCGCGCCTTTCACTTTCTGCGCGTGTCCCGCGCCGTGGTAAGGACGGTTCTTGATGGTGTACAGTCCGCTGACCGACTGAATCACTCCGGCCAACGCTGCCGGAATCTGGGGATCCTCCGCGGTTGCAATGCGCTGCTCGCCATTCACCAGGTAGTAGCGCATCTCGGTTGCAAAAGCAGCACCCACCTGCGCAGCGTTGCCGCTGAAGTCGATCATCATGCGGCTGTTGGCGACCGAGTCCACGCGCAAGCCCTGGCTGCGAAGCCATTCGGAGATAGCATCGATATCGTGCTCGGAGGCGCCGAATCTTTTTCCCATCTGGAGCGGCGTAAGGAAGTGATGGTAGTTGCGAGAAGCGGGATCCTGCAGATCTTGCAGAAACTGCTCGAAGGCTTTCTGCCGTTGCGGCGAGCGCTTCAGAACCAAAGTCAAATGCTCAAGCATGGTATAGCCCGGAACCGGGCCCTGGCTATTTTGCGGCAGCGCCCACGGCGCGCGCTGGCCCCGCAATACGACGCGCATTGCGGGATTGACGGGAGCATTCACCAGGTCAGTCGTTTGACCTCGGGATGTAACTGAGAAAATGGCAAGCACGGTTACAAGCATTAGAGTCCAAAGAATTGTCGCGCGGAGAGAAACTCGCCCGCTTGCAATGCCGTTTGCCGTCATAACTAACCTCACCTTGTTCACAGTCTTATGAAAGCTTATTAAAGACGTGTAACAATTCTCACCTGGCCTTTGGCCGCGCAGTATACGCCGGGTACACCCGTGTCGTCAGTGTTTACACGCGGGGTTATACCCCTAGTTACAAACCGCATGGAACAGCACTCGCCTCTGGAGGCAAGTTCGTGTTTCGGAAGGCGCTCGGGAGCTTCGCGAAGGTCTATGCTCGCACCGCCACCAGGCGACTGTTCCTGCTGCCGATCCACGCTTGCTTCTGGAGGGCGGGACGAGCGTCGGCGCCCATCGGGAGTTGTGACGTCCCCTCAAAGGCACACAATGCTGCCCTAACCGGAAGGAGCGGGGTAAAAGATGAACCACGCCAAACGATTTATTGCATTGATTGTAAACGACTTGTAATTAATCTCAGAGGAATGGCTTGACAACTACCCACTCATATTCCTATAATTAGCACTCGTGAGCCTTGAGTGCTAATAGGCCTCGGTTCTGGGCCAATTCTGAATTAACCTAATCAACAACTCTTGAAAGGAGTACGCAACTATGGCAACCAAATTTACCCCGCTGCATGACCGCATCCTGGTCCGTCGGGTAGAAGAAGCCGACACCACCCGCGGCGGGATCATTATTCCCGATTCCGCGAAAGACAAGCCGCAAGAGGGAGAAGTCATCTCCGCCGGCAAAGGCAAAATCAGCGAAGAAGGCAAGGTTCGTCCCCTCGATGTGAAAGAAGGCGACCGCATTCTGTTCGGCAAGTATTCCGGCACCGAGATCAAGATCGATGGTGAGGACTTCATCATCATGCGCGAAGAAGAAGTGCTCGGCGTGCTTTCGGGCGCGACCACTTCCAAGAAAGAAACCGCCGGATCGCGCAAATAGCAAATGAATTGTAATCCTGAGCGAAGCGGAGGACCTGTTTTCTTCACGTCTGCCGCTGCCGTTGCAGGATTCAGCAAGAGATTGCTAGGGGCTAGAAGCTAGCAGCTAGCAGCCAAAAATTCCGCAGGCAAGCCTGCATACATCTTAAGGAGCAAACAGTTATGGCAAAGCAAATTGTTCACGGAGAAGAGTCGCGACAGGCCATTCTCCGCGGCGTCAACCTATTGGCGGACGCTGTGAAAGTCACCCTCGGCCCCAAGGGCCGCAACGTGGTTATTGAAAAGAAATTCGGTGCGCCGACCATCACCAAAGACGGCGTCACCGTAGCCAAAGAAATTGAATTGAAAGACAACCTCGAGAACATGGGAGCCCAGATGGTCCGCGAAGTCGCCAGCAAGACCAGCGACGTAGCCGGCGATGGCACCACCACCGCCACCGTTCTGGCCCAGGCAATCTATCGCGAGGGCGTGAAGACCGTTGCTGCTGGCGCCAATCCGATGGCCATGAAGCGCGGCATCGAGAAGGCCGTCATCCTCATCACCGGCAAGCTCGACAAGGAAGGCAACCACGAAAAAGGCGAGCTCGACAAACTGAGCAAGCCCGTCACCGGCGAGATGATTGCGCAGGTGGGCACGATCTCGGCGAACAACGACGAGACCATCGGCAAGATCATTGCCGAAGCCATGAAGAAAGTCGGCAAGGATGGCGTCATCACGGTAGAAGAGTCGAAGACGCTGGAGACGCAGCTCGACGTGGTCGAAGGCATGCAGTTCGATCGCGGCTATCTGTCTCCTTACTTCGTCACCGATCCCGAGCGCATGGAGTCGGTGCAGGAGAACGCCTACATCCTGATCCACGAAAAGAAAATCAGCTCGATGAAAGACCTGCTGCCGCTGCTTGAGCAGATCGCCAAGGGCGGCAAGCCGCTCCTGATCATCGCTGAGGACGTGGAAGGCGAAGCGCTGGCGACTCTGGTCGTCAACAAACTTCGTGGCACGCTGCAAGTCTCGGCCGTAAAGGCTCCCGGCTTCGGCGATCGCCGCAAGGCCATGCTGCAGGACATCGCAATTCTGACCGGCGGCAAGGCCATCACGGAAGATCTGGGCATCAAGCTGGAGAACGTGCAGCTCGCCGATCTAGGACAAGCCAAGAAGATCACCATCGACAAGGACAACACCACCATCGTCGAAGGCAAAGGCAAGCCCGGAGACGTCCAAGGCCGCGTGAAAGAAATTCGCAGCCAGATCGACAAGACCACCAGCGACTACGACCGCGAGAAACTGCAGGAGCGGTTGGCGAAACTGGTAGGCGGCGTGGCCGTAATCAAAGTAGGAGCCGCGACCGAAACCGAAATGAAAGAGAAGAAAGCGCGTGTGGAAGACGCCATGCACGCGACGCGTGCAGCAGTCGAGGAAGGCATCGTCCCCGGCGGCGGCGTGGCCCTGGCGCGTTGCGTTGCAGCACTCGACAAGCTGAAGCTGGAAGGCGACGAGCAGATCGGTGTAAACATCGTGAAGCGCGCGCTGGTAGAACCGTTGCGTCAGATCGCCGAGAATGCCGGCGAAGAAGGCGCCATCGTCCTCGGCAAGGTCACCGATTCCAAGGACATCAACTACGGCTTCAACGCTCTGACCAGCGAGTATGAAGACCTGGTGAAGGCGGGCGTGCTCGATCCAACGAAGGTAGTGCGCACGGCACTGACCAACGCCGGCTCGATCGCGGCGCTGATGTTGACCACCGAAGCCCTGGTAGCGGAGATTCCGGAAAAGAAGGAAGCTCCAATGCCCGGCGGCCACGGCGGCGGCATGGGCGACATGTACTAGGACTAGCCGTCCAGGCAGACGCGCCTTCGGCGCAAAACCAAAGCCCCGCTCGCAAGAGCGGGGCCTTTTCGCAAATGGAATCAGCGCCTGCGGAGGATCTTAGCGGAATCCTGAGAAGGTGTAGCCGCGAAGCGGCGTGAGAATGCAGCCCACGGCGCAAGCCGTGGGTCGACGCCCAGGCACCAACGGAGCCCCGAAGGGGCGAAAGAAACTAATCCCAGATATACCACTCATCGTATGCGATCTTATTCTTCGTCAAGAAGGCTACGTACTCTTCCTGGAAGTTCCGCTTCTTGTGGTGCTCCTCCTGCCCCGCAATGTAACGGGAAACGGCAGGCACGTTCGATTCGCTCACGCTGAAGGCTCCATAGCCCGTCTGCCAAGCAAAACAGTTGTTCCACTTCTCGCGGGCCCAGCGGGACGAATTGCTTTTGACGACACGGGCAACCTCCGCCGCCGCTTGTGCAGGACGAATACGGATAAGCATATGCACGTGATCAGCCGTGCCGTTAATAATCAGCGCGGTACCGCGCATCTCGCGAATAATGCCTCCGAGATAAGCGAAGAGATCGGCGCGGATTTCGGGAGTTATGAGCGGCTGTCGACCCTTGGTGCTGAAGATCAGGTGAACCACGAGATTGCCAGCGGTATGAGCCAATCTTCTTTCGCTCCTTCGGAGCTTGATATTTCGCGCGCTCCCGTTCCCACGGCTCGCGCCGTGGGCTGCATTCTTTCACCGCTTCGCGGCTAAGCCGATTTTCCACGATGAGGGCGAGGAGGGCGGTGATGGCAGTCACAACCAATCCGGTCGGATCGCCGGAAGTGCGCGAACTTGATCCCAAGAATTCGGAGGGAAGGGCCTGCCTCCAAAGCACTCATCACACTTTTTTTGCAAATAGCACTTGACAACCCGCCTTATAATAAAAGTAAAAGCACAACATAATCGAAATGCGCGCGGCCTATCCACTTATAACTCCGCGCCAGCCGTGACCTATCCGGCAGAATAAGGACCCGATTTTACCAACCCATGAAGAATCAAGACTTTACCTATAACCATTTTCCTTTCAAGACTTTGCCGCACAGCGCGATGCTAAGTCGATGATTCTAATATACCGGACAACCGGGGGATACCCCCTTATCAAGACTAATCAGCCTTACCCAGGAGCAACTATGTCATCCTATGCAGCACCACGTTGCCGTCACATCAAGGTCAACGGAACTCAGTGCGGCTCGCCCGCTCTCCGCAAAAAAAGTTTTTGTTTCTACCACCAGCAGAATCGTCCCCTGCCGGTCGAATGTTACTCCGAGAGCGAATGGGCGACCGGCGAAATCTACTTGCCCGCTTTTGAAGATGCGCACTCCCTTCAGACCGTCATTCGACAGGTCGTGCAGATGGTCATGCAAAAGAGAATCGAACGGAAAACCGCCAGCCTCCTGCTCTACGCGCTCCAGATCGCCTCTTCGAATCTCAAGCGCATGGAACTCGAAAAGCCGCAACCAGAGCAGGTAGTCGTCGATCTCGAATTGGAATCGGAAACGGAACGTCCCATGGCCGTAGTTATCGAAGACGAAGCCGCCCGCGAAAGTTCGAATGAAGGTTCGAATAAAAGTTCGGACGAAGCCATCAAGCGCAGCGAAGAAGACCTACCCCCCGGAACGATCCAAGCCTGTTATCGGCCTGGACCGCAAATTCGAAATCGCCACGCGCGGGTGCCCCACACATTCGCGCCTTTTGCGAATGTGTGGGTGCGCGCAGCGGCCCCAAATTAAAGTTACGGAGCAACGCTCATCCCAAATAACACGGAGAGTCAAGGAGCGGGAACAGTTGAGCGGCGATACAATAACGGCTCTTGGCGGGCCTGTGCGGAGGATCGATGGCGAGTAGAAAGATCTTTTCGGGAGTGAATCTAGTTCCCGTTCTGGATTCGGTACGAACCGCTTTTGCAGCTGTGGCTGCGTTGCTGCTCGCTCGTCTGTTGAAGATGCCGGAACATTATTGGGCTCCGATCTCGGCTATCGTGGTCGTGCAATCCAGGATTCCTCCGCTGACGCTGGGATGGCAGCGCTTTGTGGGGACAGCGCTCGGTGCCGTGCTGGGTGCGGCGTTAGCCACGTTCTTCCATCCGAGCGCAGTGCTTTATGCCGTGGGAATTCTCCTATGCGGGCTGCTGGCGTGGCTATTGCGCGTGGGAGGCGCTTACCGGTTTGCCGCCATTACGCTGAGTATTGTTTTGCTGATTCCGCGGACGCGTGCTCCCTGGATCATCGGCTGGCACCGGTTTCTAGAAGTGTCGCTCGGAATTGCGGTGGCGCTGGTGATAACGACGGTCTGGCCGCTGAAAAAGAAAACGGCGAAAGCGAGGCCGGCAACGTCACAGTAATCCGCGGTAGGTGTTCAGCCACTGTTCGCGGACGGCTTCCCATGTGTACTTTCGCGATTCTTCGTGGGCGTTCCGCGCGAGACGCGCGGCAAGGGTGGGATCGCGCAACAAACGGACGACATTTGCCGCCAAGGCTTTTTCATCGCCTACTTGCGAGAGCAATCCGGTGCGCTCGTGCTCGACAAGATAGGGCATGCACTCCGGCGAGGTGGTGACCACCGGAGTGCCCGCCGCGAAGGCTTCGATGATCGACAGCGGCATGTTGTCGAGCCACGAGGCGTTGATGAAGATGTCGGCTCGGTCGTAATACTGGCCGATTGCCTGACGCGACGCGACGCCGGTAAAGTTGACACCGGTGAGATGCAAGTCGGCGACGAGTTTGCGGATATCGGATTCGAGCGGACCATCGCCGACCAGATCGAGCTGCGCTTCGGGATATTTCTTTTTTACTGCGGCAAATGCGCGCACAACGACATCCACGCTGTAGTACGTGGAGAAGCCGCGGGTGCAGACCAGGTGCGGACGCAGCGCAGTGCGCTCGCGATAACGGAACTGCGAGAGGTCGACGATATTTGGCACAGCGGATGCTGCCAATCCGAATTCGCGGAAGACGCTGACCAGGTAGCCGGACGGAACGACGATCTTATCCACACGCGAGAGAACGAACTTGGCCGAGCGGAAACGCTGGAGGTGATCGCGGGCTTCGCCGCTGTGGTAGTTGATCAGCACCTTACTGCCGCGCATTCTTGCAAAGAACCACGCGGGAGCGGGAGCGAGCAGGAACGACCAGTAGGACGCGGAAAAGATGTGAGCAATGTCCACGTCTTTGAGGCCACGCCAGAGATGCCAGAAATAAATGGGCTCGCGCAGAATTGTGCGCAGGCCGGGAATGCTTTCTGCCCACGCCAACGCGCGTGGCAACGGCGGATCGACGGCTAGGAAACTGATGTCGATTCCGGGATCGTTCTGCCAATGCCGCAGGAGCAAGTCAGCCTGGACGGACTGCCCGCCGACATAACGCAAGCTGGGCGCGACGATGGCGACTCGCAGGCGCCGCTTGGCCGAGGTGGAATCGGGGCTCTCGCTCATGCGGCGGAATTCCTTTCGCGCTTTTTCTGGAGGAGCGCGAGGTAAAGTTCCACGTAGCGCTGGCGCACTCGATCCAGGCTGAAGTTTTCTTGTGCGAACTGCCGGGCGTCATGACCGAGTTGGTGGCGGAGCGTGGAGTCGGCCAGAACGCTTTGAACGGCATCGGCAAACGCGGTTTCGTTGCCGGCGGCAATCAGGGCTCCGCGTTCCTGGCTTAGCAGTTCCGAGTTGCCGCCCACGTTGTAGGCGACGGTGGGCAAACCTGCGGCCATGGCTTCGAGAATTACGTTCGACAAGCTTTCGGAATCGGATGTGAGGACGGCTACGTCGAGCGAGGCCAGAACGGCGGGCATATCCTGACGATCGCCGAGAAAGATCGCTGAGGCGCCGAGGCCGAGACTCGCCGCCTCGTTCTCCAGTTGCTGGCGCAGCGGACCATCGCCGACTAGAACGAATTCGACATTGGGCATGCGCTCATGAATCTGCGCGGCAATGCGTAGAAATCCGGAGTGATTCTTATAACGGTGATTCATGCGCGCGACCATGCCGACACGGGCTACGCCGGGACGCTTGGGCAAAGCGGCGGGCGCTGCGGTGAAAGCCTCGGCGGGCAGCGCGTTTCCGATGACTGCGATTTTATGGGGGGAGAGGCCGGCGGCGATTAGCCGATTGGCAGCAGCTTCGGAGTTGCAGACCACGGCGTCGCACCAGCGGAACGCGACGGCCTGAGCGCGGAACTGCGCCGGGGTCATCAGGTCCCCAAGTTGGCGATGGCTGCCGATGACGACGGGCACGCGGGCTAGCCTGGCGGCGGGAATCAGCGTCAGATTGGCGTAGAAATCGAAGGCGTGCGCGACTTGCACTCGATGCTGGCGCAGATAGCGGCTGAGGTGGAGGCGAGTGCGCAGCGAGCGCCATCCGAAGAGGCTGCCGCCGAGAGGAAATTCGGGAGCGCCTGGAAAGTTGTGCGCGAGCGGACCACGGCGGCTGACGCATCCCAGATGAGTTTCGAATTGTGGCGGAGTGAGATTCTGGGCGAGGACAGAGAACTGGCGCTCGGAGCCTCCGGTTTCAAAGGTGTTGACCATGAGAAACAGGCGGATGGGCAGGCGGCCTTCGGCGGCTAAATCCGGCGTTGATTCTATCGGACTCACGGCACGACTGAAATCGTGCCCTTCCCTGGAACTCGGTTCGGCCGGAGTCTTTCCGCAACCTGTGGTGGCTTGCATCCGATCATCCTCAGAGGTCATCCTCCCACCGGAGCGGAGGCTAGCGCGGCGGCGGAATTGGGCGTCTGGCGGCACGAGTCGGCGACCACGGGGAGAGAGAATAACCCCGCGGGCTTGATGTATTTTTCGAGGAAATTGCGATGCCAGAGCTCGAACATCAGCATGCGCCAGATGCGCGCGGTATTGCCGCGGCCGCGGACGAGGTGGTCGTCCATTAATTTGCGGACCCCGCTGGCGGCAAAATAGCCGCGATCGAGGGTGCGGGGCTCGAGCAGGATCATCAGCATGTCTTTGAGTTCGTGGCGCATCCAGTGCACGAGCGGGAGGGTGAATCCCTGCTTCTGGCGATAGAGCACTTCGCGCGGCACGCCCACGCGCTCCGCCAGTTTTCGAAAAATGTATTTTTGTTGATCGCCATTGAGTTTCCACCGCGAGGGCAGGCCAGTGACCCACTCGACAAACACGTGATCGAGGATGGGGACGCGGACCTCCAGCGAATTCAACATGCTCATGCGGTCGACTTTGGTGAGGATGTCGCCGACCAGATAGGTTTTGGTGTCGACGTAGAGGAGTTGGTCGACGGGATCTTTGGCGGGCGTCTCGGCGAAGTAACGGCGCAGAGCATTAGCGGGATCGGCGCTGCGCTGCAGTATCTGGCGGAAATCCGGCGAGAGCAGCGGCGTGTCGCGCTCGAAAGAAGGCAGGAAAGAAAGCTGGTCGACGTAGCGTTCCTGCCAGGGCAGCGAGGCGTTGTAGCTGAAAGCGCGGCCCCGCATGTTGTTGGGCAAGCGCGGGAAGAGATGGTCGCGATAGAACTTGCGGGCCCACGCGGGGATCGATTCAAAGACGCGGCGGCCGGCGTGGATGCGATACCGATCGTATCCGCCAAAGATTTCGTCGCCGCCATCGCCGGAAAGAGCGACGGTGACATGCTGCCGCGCCATCTGCGAAACGTAGTAGGTGGGCAGCATGGAGGAGTCGCCGAAGGGCTCCTCGAGTGAACTGGTGAGGTGCTCTACGGTCTGGACTACGTCGGGCTCCAGGATCATCTCGTGATGATCGGTGTCGAATTTCTTGGCGACTATGCGCGCGTAGTCGGCTTCGTTGAAATCGTCTTTTTTGAAGCCGATGGAAAAAGTCTTGACGGGGCCGGAACTGGCGCGGGCCATCAAGGCCACGATGGTGGAAGAATCGGTGCCCCCGCTGAGGAAAGCGCCTAGAGGCACGTCGGAGATCAAGCGGATTTTGGTCGCCTCAAACAGACGCTGCTCTAATTCTTCCAGACATTCTTCTTCGCTCTTGGGCGCATGCGTGTTGTATTCGGGAAGGTCCCAGTACTGGCGAACGCTTATCTTGCCGTCCTGAAACTCGAGCAGGTGTCCCGGAGGAAGCTTATGAATTCCGGTGAAGGCAGTGATGGGATCGGGGACGTATCCGAAATAAAGATACTCCAGCAGGCCCTGGGAGTTGACTTCGGCGAGTCCGGGGGCGACGGCCAGAATCGATTTCATTTCGGACGCGAAGTAGAGGCTTCCCTGGTGCAGCGCGTAGTGCAGCGGCTTTTTGCCCAGGCGGTCGCGGGCCAGGATCAATTTGCGTTTGGTCTTGTCGTAGATGGCTAGGGCGAACATGCCGCGCAGTTTTTTGACGCAGTCGGCGCCCATTTCCTCGTAGAGATGAATAATGACTTCGGTGTCGGTGTGGGTGCGGAAGCGATGGCCGCGGCTTTCGAGCTCGGGGCGGAGTTCGGGAAAGTTATAGATCTCGCCGTTGAAAACAATCCATGCGCTGCGATCCTCGTTGAAAACGGGCTGGTGGCCGCCGGAGAGATCGATGATCGAGAGGCGGCGCATGCCGAGACCGGCGCCGTCGGCGACGTGGAGTCCCTCGTCGTCGGGGCCGCGGTACACGATCTGTTGGCACATGTGGTGCACGAGAGCTTCGGTGATGTTGCTCTCGCGAGTTGCGCTCACCACGCCAGCGATTCCACACATGGTCTTACTTTATCCTTTCGAGGGTCACCCTTTTGAAGCCACCGGAATTGAACTGGACTTCTGTTCCCGCGACCCCGCGTCCGCAAAACGTTTGAAACGATAATCGCGGTAGTCGCCGGGATTGCCGTCGCGGCCGTCACAGGCGGCTAGCAGGATGTTGGCCATCTCGCGGGCCGTAACAAAGTGCAGGGTTTCCTCTCTGTCGGGCGCACCACTAACCAATGCGGCGAGAAAGGTGCGGAAGCTGTCGCCGATTACCGCGTCTTTCTGGGTCGGGTCCATGCTATGGCAATGCAGTTTGATGAACAGCCAGTCGGGACGTCCGAGCACGCGGACTTGCGCCTGTTTCCAGAGAGCGAGCCGATGCATGGTCGGAGGCATGGATCTGGTGAAGGCGCCATTGTCGAGAGCGGGCCGGGCGGAACGTAGGCTGTGCCGGAGGTCGATCACGAGCGGACCTTGGATCATCAGCGGAAAAGTCGTGGGCGCGCGTCCTACCACCAGGTCGTCGCCCTGGCGGTGCGGCGCTGCCTGATCGAGTGGGAGCGCGCATTCGTAGACGGAATTGATTTTTGCGATCTGTGCTGGATCCCAGTGGGCGCCGGGCATGGTCAGGTCGGCATAGCAACCGGTCTCGGCCAGAACCTGCATTTCAGAATCGACGCCGCAGTCGCGCCCGGCGGCGGAGTTGGCGAGCGCGAAATTCCCGTGCACAAAAGCGTAGCGGGGAGTTGTGGAACCTTCTTCCATGGCCAGGCAGCGATGACGGACAGCCAGATGGTCGCGGAATTCAGCGAGCACATGGCGAGTGTTTTCGGCGGTATCGGGATGCGGAGTGCCATGGTGCAAGTGGATTTCGACTTCTCCCCAGCCAGCGTGGCAGTGCTCGGCGAGCATCTCGAGCAGGCCCTGGTCGTACTGCTCGGCGGGATAGAAGTAGGTGTGGACAAGCGGGCGGCCATCGTGGTCTCGCCAGGCATCGACGACTTTCGGATATTCGCGCGACCACCACTCCAGGCGGCCCTCCTGCTCGGAACGCGGGGCGCGCTTGGGGCCGTGTCCGGGAACGATGGCTGGTTCGAAATGATCGGCCAGGGCGAAAATCAAGTGCATAGGGCCGCGCACCGGCGAGCGCAGCGCGCTCCAGGTCGCTGACGGCAGAATTTTTCTGGCGTAGGCGAGTTGTTTCTTGAGACGCATGTTGAAATCTGGACCGCGCTTGCTTCGACGCCCTGCCCCTAAAGGGGCATCTGATTCCGGAAAACTTACGGTATCGTTAAAGCGATACCCTGATACGAATCCGCTATCGCTAAAACCCATCCTCTGCCACGAATCCAGCAACAACCCAAGCGCTGCGCCGCCAAAAGCAGTTTGCCGCAGCCGGCTAGTGCGCCTTTGCCGGTTTGCGGCCACGGACGGCGATGGAAATCTCGCCTACGCGCATGTCTTCCATACCCATTGCCGCATACCATTGAAATACCTGTTCGTAGGTGTGTTTGGACTGATACTTGGGAGAATACCAGTCAAAGGTGTCGAGCATGCGGGCTTCCGGATCTTTCTGGCGGTTCACCGGAAATACGTGATGCACCAGACCCGCGGCGGGACGGCCTACCAGGGGCACGCGCTGCAATCCCTGCTGCAAGTTGTAGAAGAACGGGACCGCGACTTTCAGAATGCGGTGCAGGTTCTCGGGCTTCATCTTGTGGGTGTAACGGCGCCAGAAATCGCTGAAGCGGTACCACTTGTTGTATCCGCTGTAGAGCCAGACGACGAGGAGACCGCCGGGTTTGAGATATTTATCGAGCGCCTTGACGGCGGCCTCGCAATCGGGCGTGTGGTGGAGCACTCCGACGCTGTAGATGACGTCGAAGCTTTCGGGAGCGAACGGCAGGGCGAAGACATCGGCCTGGAAAGCTACGAAATCGCGGCCGGCTAGATTTTTGGCGGCGACTTCGGCGGCGGCGCTCAGGTCGACGCCGATTACGCGCGCGCCCCAGCGGGTAGCGACTTCGGCGAAGCGTCCCATGCCGCAACCCACGTCGAGGACCAGTTTGCCTTTAAGATCTTCGGGGCGGAGCGCGGTCTTCATGAGGAAGTGGCGTTCGGATTCGCGGAGCTCGTCTTCATCACTGTCGAGCTGCGTCTTCTGATATCGGTGCCACTGAAACCCAAAACTGGCGGCGTAATGCTGGGCGTCGACAAAGCGCGCGATGCCCTGCGCGTTGGGATAGACGCGCTTGCAGGCCGGGCAGAGGAAGCCGCCCGCCTGGTCGCTTTCAAGTTTCGAGCCGCAACTGACGCAGCACAAAACTGCCTGCAAGTCAGCGCACAGGGGAGACTGCGCCGGTGGTTCCACGATCGGCATAAACCTCCAGGAAGTGACGCGGCTTTTTCGGTGGCGGAAGCGCCGGGCCGGGTCCTTGTTGCTGTTCTTTGACCGTCTGCAACAACGTCGCCGTAAAGGCCACGGCAAAATAGGGGAAGAACTGGTAGGCTTCCGGCGCAAACAGCGCGCCCACGACGAAGCCGACCAGCGAACTCTGCAGTGCTCCGACGAACAAAACTATATCGGGATCGAGATTCTTGGTTTGGTGCAGGATTTTCAGATTCTTAAAACCGCGCCAGAAGAACATAAGGAAGAGAATCAGAACCGCGATGCCGCCTTCGGCGCAGATCTGGAGGTAGGTCATGTGCACGTCATGCCAGATCAGCGAATAAGTGGGGAAGTTTTTAAGGCCTATGCCAAAGATGGGATAGTGTTCGATAGCATCGACGGCGCGCTCCATGAGGAACTTGCGATCCTCGTAGGAGCCGTAGGCGGATTGATCGGTCTTGCTGTTGCCCGACAAGGCGCTGAAGCGGTCATAGAGTTTTCCGCCGGCGGCGGCCATGATCACGGCGCCGACGAGGGCAGTCGCCACGATCAGGTAAAAACGCCTTCCCTTGATGCCGAAGTAGTAGAGCGCGACACTGAAGGAAATGACGAGGTCAATGAAACCGGCGCGGGACGCGGTCTCAAAAATGGCTACCCCCATGGCCAGCATTCCGCAGAGCCAAAGCACTTTGATAACGGCATTTTTGGCGGTGACCATGAAGGCCAGCGCAAACGGCAGGGATAACACGATGGCGAATGCGAGATCGTTCGGATTCGAGTAAATGCCACCCAGCACGCCATCGAGGCGGGGTGTGCTGCGGCCCTTGACCAGGGCGACGACACAAACGACGACCACCGAAAATACCTGGATGAAGATGATTTTCCGCAAACGGTCGAAGGTGGTGATCAGCAGGAAGACCAGCACCCACGCGATATAGATCTTGGAAAAATCAATGGTGCGGGAAACGGCGCCGCCCTTCCACACCGGAGATAGAAATCCTCCTAAGTAGAGAAGGCCGATCATGATGAGCAGGAGATTTGCCTCCTTGGGCAAATCCTTCATGGTGCGCTTGGTTCTGCCCAGGGCGGTGAACAGGCCCCACATGGCCAGAATGGCGGTGATCTTGGCGAGCGGGACATACTTGAGACCGGGAATCCAATCTTCCGGGCGCGCGCAGTACACCACGAAGAAACCGCTGAGCCAGAAGAACGCGCTCTTGGTTGGGTCGGCGGCTTTGAAAGATGTGCGCCTTCCAGGGACTTCCGCCGCTACTTGGTTGCCGTTATCGCCGATGGCCACAGATTCCTCTTCTTCTCTCAAGCTTTCTTTTCCGCTAAGCGCGCGGGAATGGCACGTGCCGCAAGAGATTTCTTTTGTGCTACCGATTCCAGCACTGCGCTGAAACGCTCGCCGATCACGGGCCAGTCGCAGCGGGCGGCGGTCTCGACGGCGGCTTTTTCGTAACGGCGGCGCAGTTCCCGATCGCGCAACAACATGATCACCGCCTGCGCGAACGAACGCGGATCGTCGGCCAGCACAATGTCGCGGCCGTGATGAACGTCCAGCCCTTCGGCGCCGACGGTGGTCGAAACAACGGCTTTCGCGGCCGCCATGGCTTCGTAGATCTTCAGGCGCGTTCCTCCACCGATGCGCAAGGGCACGATGACCACGGCGGATTGGTGCAGATGTTCGACGACGGACGGCACGCGGCCGGTGACTTCGATCGAATTCGAGGCCCACTTCTGAACCCGGCGGTCGGGATTGCGGCCGACGATGCGGAATCGCGTCCGCGGCACTTCGGCCTTGATCGCGGGCCAGACTTCGGCGCAAAAGTACTCGACGGCGTCGACGTTCGGCTCCCAGTCCATGGCGCCGACGAAGGTGATGAGAGGCGCGGATGCATTCGAATCGAAATTGGGGGCGGAATTAGGATCGAACCCGGCCGGATTGGACGCTTCGCGCTGAGGGCAATACTCGGCGAGATCGACTCCTGTGGGAACGACGGTAACGCGGTCGCCATCCACCCACTGCATCATGAGGGAGCGATCGTTTTCGGAGACGGCGATCACATGCTGGAACTTGCAGACGGCGGCGCGCTCGTAGCGGAGCATCTTGCGGAATTCCATGCGGTACATCATTCGAATTGCCGGATTGGCCGCGGTGGCGGCATGGCGGCGCCAGATTTCGCTTTCCAGGTTGTGCTGGAAGAGCACGCTGGGGATGGTGAGACTTCCGGGAAAGTTGACTGCCGCATCGAGGAAGTCGCAGACGGCCACATCGAAGCGCCGCTCGCGAAACCAGGCCTGGATTTGTTTCCGGACTTTAGCGTTCGCGAAGCGGCTGACTGCATAGGGCGGATGGGCGCTGAGATGAGCCAGATAGTCGAGGCCGCGCGCGGCTCCAGTGAGCTCGCGCTTGCCGGTCGAGACGGCCACCGCGCCGGGCAACTCCCGCTGCAGTTCGCGCTCGTAGTCGGGGTCGGGCGCTCCTCCATAGTAGGAATAGAACGTAAGCTCATGCCGCGCCGATAGCGATCGCACGATGTGGAACGTGCGAATGTTGCCGCCGTTCTGCACGGGGAGGAGCTTATCGGCTTTGACCCAGAGAATTCTCATAAGAGATCAGCGAACATTTGCCGGCGAGACGCCGGCGCTACACTCTATTCCGCATTATTCAGCGAACCCAGGCTGCCTTTCTGCCGGTGACAAAGTTGACGAAGGCAACTATGGCGGCGGAATTGAGAACGACGAAAGTGCGGGCAGGATCGGCAATACGCGAGAGCGGACCGATCTTTGCTCCGGCAAGCGCGGCCAGGCTGAGCGCGTAAAACGCCAACTGCACAACGAGCGCCGCGCGATAGAACGGCTGGGGCAACAATGCGGACGCGACGAGAAGCGCCAGCAACGCAAAGGGCACGGCCAAGCGCGAGAGCTTATGGCTTACGAATTCGAATCGAATCGCGTTTTCGGAGCTCAACAGCCACGGTGCAAGTTGCGGGAGCTGATAGTTGCCGGTAAGGGTGCGAACCTTGCGCGAAAATTCACGGCCATCACCCAGGTCGGGCAAGTCCCAGGCGCGGGCGCGAGAGTCGAAGATCACACGAGACCCCTGGCGCACGATCTGCATGGGCAGGAGGACGTCGTCGAGGATGGTGCCCTCCGGCAACGGCGACGCTTCGAGCAAGCTGCGGCGGGCGCAGTAGATAGCGCCGGTGGCGCCAGCCACGGAACCGGAAGCGGATTCCAGCTCGCGAATCTTCTTTTCGACGCGCCAGTACAACCCCATTCCCTTTCCCGTTTCTCCATTCGCGGGATCGCCCAGCATCAACTCGCCGCTGGCGGCGCCGACGTCGGGGTCGGCAAAATTCTCGATCAGCAAACGCAGGGCGCCGGCTTCGATCTGCTGGCGGGCGTCGGTAAAGAGCAGCACTTCGCCAGTCGCCAGTTTGATCGCATCATTGAGGCCGGCGGCTTTGCCCTGGGAGACCGGCTTCAGCAAAATTCGCACCCGGTTCTGCATTCTAGGATCGCGGGCATAATCGGCGAGAATTTCGGGCGTGCGATCGCTGGAACCATCGGAGACGACGACCACATCCAGCTTCGTGGCGGGATAGTCGAGGGTCAGCAGGTTGTCGAGCTTCGCAGCGATGACGGCTTCTTCATTGCGCACCACCATCACCGCCGAAACCGTGGGCGCAGCGGCGCCCTCGACAAAGCCGCGGCGCACCGGACGCGGCGAGCATCGGCTGCGCAGCCACAACCACGCCGGATAACCCAGGTACGAGTAGCCGGCAAAGGCGGCCGCGAGCCAGAAGATGTACTTGATCTTCATCATTCGCTATTGCGCTCCCCGGCGTAACAAAACGGTCTTGACGGTCTGGAACATGATCAGCAGATCCAGGCCAATCGAAGCGTTTTTGATGTAGAACAAGTCGTACTGAAGTTTTTCGCGTGCATCGGCGACGGTGCTGCCGTACTTGTACTTGACCTGCGCCCATCCGGTGATGCCGGGCCGCACCATGTGGCGGACGCTGTAATAGGGAATCTGATTGGAGAGCCACTCGATAAATTCCGGGCGTTCGGGACGGGGGCCGACGAAAGCCATGTCGCCCTTGAGCACGCACCACAACTGGGGAATCTCATCGAGGCGCGAGGAGCGGAGAAACTTGCCGACGCGGGTAACGCGGGGATCGTTATCGCCCGCCCATTGCGCACCGTTGGCGGCTTCGGCGTCCTGGCGCATGGTGCGGAACTTCACGACCTTGAAGGTGCGTCCGCCCTTGCCCACTCGCCTCTGGGTATAGAACACCGGCCCCCTGGAATCGAGGCGGATGGCGAGGACGATCAACGGAAGCAAAGGCAGCGCGAGGACGAGACCAATCAGCGAGATGACGATGGAGAGCGCGCGGCGGACAATGATAAAAGGGGTGCTGCGGCGAAAGCCTTCGCCAAACACCAGCCAGCTCGGATAGAGATTCTCGACCTCAATCTTGCCCGAGATTTTTTCCAGCCAAGTAGTGGCTTCCTCGATTTTGACGCCTTTCATGCGCAGATCGAGCAGTTCCTTCATGGGGATGGTGCCGCGGCGATCGGGCATGGCGACGATGACGCGATGAACTTTTTGTCTGTGGACAATGTCCATCAGGTGGGCAGCGACCGAGTCGCGGGTGATCGCGCCTTCCATCTTGCCGGTCCAACTGGCGATCTCGACGCCGAGATCGGGATTCTGACGCAGGCCCTGCACCACGCGCTGGGCGCGCTCGCCGGTGCCGAGGACATAGACGCGCTCCACCAGGATCGGCAATTGGACCAGCCAGGTGAAGCCGAGCCGCCATCCGATCAGAGCGAAGGTGAGAATGAGCAGGCCGATTTCCGCGGAATTTCTTCCCAAAAGGTAATTGGGCCGTACGTAGGCGACGCCCGCCAGAATGAAAGCGAGCACGCCGGGAACCATGAGCAAGCGGAAGTAAAGCTCGCCTTTAGTATTGAGGCGCGCTGTGTCGTAGAGGTCGAGCCAGTGCGAACACAGCAATACCAGCACCGTAATTGCGAGGATTTTAAGGTAGCCACCCTCGTAGTTAAGCACCAGGTAACTATCTTCGCGAAGTTCGTACACCGCCCCGAGCAGGAATGAGGTCCAGACGATCAGGGCCTCTCCGATCAGCAGGATCAGAGTACGAACTGGGTAATAAACATTGAAGAGCCGGATCAACTTGGCCTCGGTTCGTCTTCCTCTTCGATCTTAGGTTTGGCTCACGGCCTCGCCATAGTAGTACTTCGAGCGTGCGAGCTTTCCGGATGGGGCTCCGTTCAGCACAACTCCGAGCAGCAGCTTATCGGGGAATTCTTCGCGGGCGCGGCGCGCCAAATCGGACGGCGTCACATTGGAGCGCACGACCATGACAATGCCGTCGCAGGCACTGGCGACCAAGGTCGCATCCGATACGGGGATTACGGGCGACGAGTCCATAATGATCCAGTCGAACAAGGGCTCGACGCGCTGCAAAAACAGTTTCAGACGGCCGTTGGCGAGCAGCTCGGGGGCGCTCGGAACGCTCCGGCCGGCGGGCAGGAAGAACAGATTTTCCATGGGCCCGCGTTGCAAGGCGGCGAACTCGTCGCATTCGCCCAACAGGTATTCGGCCAAGCCGGGCGACTGGGCGGCTCCCAGGTGCCGGTGCATGCCGGGGTTGCGCAGGTCGGCGTCGATCAGGAGGGCGCGACGCCCGTGCTGCCGCACCAGCACCTGGGCCAGATTGGCAGCCACGAAAGACTTTCCTTCTTTCGGAAGCGCGCTGGTTACCAGCAGGCGTTGCAGTTGCATCTTTTCGCGGATCTGGTAGAGGCGCGAGCGCAGGGTGCGGAATTCTTCCGCGCCGACTCGACTGTCGTCCTCCTGAAAGAAGAGCATGGTGCGCTCATCCGGACTCCATTCACTCTGGGGAGTGCGGGCGAGCAGCGCTTCGTAACTCAACCCGGACGCGCTGGTTGGCATCACGGTGGCTGGCGAAGGTTGCAGCGAGGGCATGATCTCGCGCAGCCCGTCGTCATGTAACTGGGGTTGATCGAAAACGGGCTCGACGTGCGTCCCCGTGGAGGTTGCTCTTTCCTGCTCGGCGCGTTTTAAAGCGTCGTGAATGCGGCTCATAGTTTCCTTTCCTTGGGGAGATCCTGTTGTTCTGATTGGCGCAGCCGGTCGGCCAGTGTTGCCAAGGTGCGCAAGGCTTCGACCAGATCGAATTTTTCGGATGGCGGAACCGGCGCGGTCATGGCTGCGGCGGCGTTGCCATCGGTGAGATCGAAATCGCGGGCGACCGAATCGACGACTTCGGCAGGGACCGTCTTCTTCTGATCGACGAAGGCGCTGACCAGGCAATGCTCGCAGAGCAGATTGATGATGCGCGGAATGCCCAGCGAGTAACGGAAAATGGCGACGGTGGCGTCGGCATCGAAGATCGGCTCGCCATTCGACCCCGCGATGCGCAGGCGCTGCACGATATAGGACTTGGTTTCCTCAAGATTAAAAGGATGTGTCTTGGCGCGCAGCGTCAAGCGCTGACGCAACTGGCGCAACTGGGGCTGCTTCAATCGCTGTTCGAGTTCCGGTTGTCCGACCAGGACAATCTGCAGGAGCTTCTCGGTGAAGGTCTCGAGATTGGTGAGCATGCGGATCTCTTCGAGCACTTCGTCGGAGAGGTTTTGCGCCTCGTCGATGACCAGCACCGCCGTTTCACCGGCGCGATAGCGATCGAGCAGCCAGTTGTAAAGGCGCTGCAGGATCTGGCTCTTCGATTTGGTATCGCAGGGGATGCCGAAATCGGCCATCATGAAATCGAGGAGCTGCGGCACATCCATGCGCGAATTGAAAATGAAGGCAGTGGCCACTTGCTGCAGGCGCAGCCATTCCATCAGTTTATTGATCAGCGTCGTTTTGCCGGTGCCCACCTCGCCCGTCAGCAGCACGAAGCCCTTTCGGCTTTGTATGCCGTAGGTCAGGCAGGCCAACGCCTCTTCGGTATGCCGCGTGAGAAACAGATAGCGCGGGTCCGGATTGACGTTGAACGGGTTGGCGCGAAGTCCAAAAAATTCCTTATACATAAGCTTGCGCTAGACCTCGACGTTCTCGTGTTCTTTAGACGCGGGCGGGTCACCCCGGCCCCAGAAGCGGCGCCGGGCGTTGCCATTGCCGTTGGGGGCGGCATCGTCCTCGTCTTCACCCAGCCAGGGCACGGAGATCAGGAGTGGCAGATCCATAACGGCGGCAGCATCTTTTTCGGTGCGAATGGACTTGTCGCTGAACTCCAGCCAGACGGCGATGACGAGGCCGAGGGCGAAACCGACACCCAGGCCGCCCGCGGCAAAAATCGGGCGGTTGGGAAAACTGGGATCTTCCGGCAGTCCAGCCGCGACTAGAATGTGCATCTGCTCGCCTTCCTGCTGGTTCTCCATGCTGGTGCCGAGTTCGGCGGAGCTTTTCTTGGCCAGCAGATCTTTGTAGAAGGCCTGCGCGTTGTCGTTGTCGCGGGTGAGCAGCTTATATTGCTCCTCGACGCCCGGGCTCATGGCGGTGCGGCTCTGGTAGACGTTAATCTCGCCTTGCAGCCGCTTCTGGTCGAGGGTGGCCTGCTCGATCACCCCCTGGTACTGGTGAATCTGCAGACGGAGCTGGCGAATTTCAGGCGGTTCCGAGGCGCTGGCCTTCTCGTTGTTGTCGGTGGAGCTGGCGGCGGCGGCGTTAACCTCTTTCAGCTTCTTCTCGACCTCGGCAATGTCGGCCTTGGTCTTGATCACGTCCGGATGATCGTCGGTATAGCGCGCCTGCAGTTGCAGCAATTGCGCCTGCAGCGCGGCTAATCCCTGTTCCAGGGTCTGCGGATTGGTACTGGACTGCGAACTCTTCCACGCGGCGATCTGCTGTGCCAGCATGCTTTCGGTGTAGGCCTTATCCTGCTGGGCGCGGCTCAGGGTCTGGGTAGTGGCGTCGAGTTGCGAATTCAACGACATCAGCATGCGCATGTTGTTGTCGACGTCGCCGGGCAACTGACCCATGTATTTCTTCTTGAAGTCGGCGAGCTTGGCATCCTGCTCGTCAACCACGCGCTTGGCGTCTTCGACCTGGCGGCTGAGAAAATCGGTGGTGCTCTGGGCAACATCGGAACGAGAGCGCAGGTTCTCATCCACGATCAGCGAGGTCATGGCATTGCAAATCTTTTGTGCACGGACGGCGTTGCTGTCGGTGTAGTTGACGTTGAAGCCGGGCACGGGCTCGTCGGTAACCGAGAGCTTCTTTTTCTTGGCGCCAGAAAATCCCGCTCCGCCGGCGGCGGCGCTCATCGAGGTGATCACCGGCTCGACCGTCATGTTCTGCTGGATCTCGGAGATAAGCTTGCCCTCTTCACCTGGCTTAACAATGTTCAGGCTCTCAATCACGGGACGCAGGCGGCTGGGGCTCATGACCTCCTGGCTGAGGGTCTGCACGCGCTGGGTAAAGTCGGAAGTGATGACCGGCATGACGTAGTTGTCGGGCACCTTCTGGCCTTCCACCAGCACGGTCGACTGGGAGGTATATTTTGGCGGGAAGACATAGGAGACCAGGAAACCGGTCAGCGGTGCAATCAGGGTGGGGATTAGAATGACTTTAAGGCGCCGCCGCAGCATTGCCAGGTAATCGTCCATCGTCAGTTCGCGATTTTCACTCATACTTGTTCACCAATCCGGACGCCCGAGGCGTCCCAGAAATTATTCGATACGAGTCGGCTTGGGATGCCATTCCACCCCGATCGTGCCGACGTGCCGCTGAGAAATCCTGCCGTTGCTGCCGCCGATCTCAACCGGATTATTGAAGGCTATCTCGCTGAAGCGATAGGCGGCAAAAAAGTCGTAAGAACGTCCCAAGTGCCGGCGGACAACGGCCCCGGCAGAACCTTCGTTGTAGCTGGAAGCGCCGGTGACCCCGATAACCGCAGGCTGGAGTTTCGTGTTATGGGAGTAGCCGAGATCGCCATAGAATTCCCAAGTGCGTCCCAGTGGACGCGTATACCCGAGGCGCGCCGCCTGGGTGTTGGCGCCGAGGAAGAAGCCCGATCCTGTCGAAGTATATTTTTCGTAGCTTGCCACCATCGACCCATGGCCAAACTTGTAGCGCAACTGGACTCGCGCGCTCAGCGACCAATGCGTGGCCGGACCACCTAGCTCCAGGTCGGTGTACTGTGGACCGGCTCCGGCGATGAAGCTCATCCTGCCGCTGATGGTATGGCTCCAGCGCAGATTGACGACGTGGATATAGACCTCGCCGCCGGTCTCTTGCGGAAACTGAAACAGTTGAAAAGCGTAGACTACGCCGACCTGATCGTGACGGGAAACCAGATGGCTGTATCCACCTTCAATGGTGAGCTGGTCGCTGTTAATCAGGCAGGTATCTCCTGCGATCGCGCAATCCGCGGAATCGTAGAAATGAGCGTTGCTGAATGCGCCCGCCACCGTGAAGGCGGAGCGCGGATTGATCGCTTGCACCGCATCGAGAATCGCGGTGTTCGCGAGCCGGGGAATGTTTCCAACTGTACCGAGCAGACCGTTGCCGATGGCTTGGCTCCCGGGCAAAACGCCGCCCTGCATTCCGGTGCCGAAGCCGGTGGCCAGACCTAACCCTGGGTTGCCGCCAAAACCGATTTGAAAGGCTCCGTCGGGGAGGTAACTGAAGGAGTCGCGCAGCGTCACCTGGCCGGTTCGCCAGCGGGTCACGGCTTCCAGTCCGACGGCCTGCAGTTGTCTCGCCTCATAAGGGCTGGTGTAGAACGCTCCGCCGCCGAGGTACTCGAGAAAGAGATCGCTCTTGGGCCACAATTGCTGGAGATCCAAAGCTCCGAGCACGCGGCTGATCCCTTCCAATCCGGTTGTGCCGAGCGCGTTGCCCGCGTTCGTGTCGGCCGATTCGCTGACCTGCAAAGCGGGCGAGACGAAGCTGCGGCTGGCCGTGCGCAGTTCGAGAGTGGGTTCGTCCAGGCCTGATACCGGCGGGTTCTCCGGGTTCAGCACCGGCGCGTTCTGGCCGAAGGCGGGCGCGGGAGTGGTCCCAGCCGGAGACTGGGAACTCGTCTGGGCGGAGGCGCAGAGGCTCATGCCCAGAATCAGCAGCGCCCACCGGATTGTCAGCATTCTAAGCATGCTTTTCACGCGTAGATCCTTTACTGGACCGCGTATTCCTTATTCTTTACGGGACGACAATTGTATCCCCGGGCTGCAGCACATAATTCTGTTCAATCTCCTCACCTTTGACCAGCTTGCGATAGTTCACCGGCAGTTTTTCCTGCTTGCCGTTCTCGGAGCGCAGGACGTAAATGCCCTTGGTCCTGGCAAACTGGTTTAACCCGGCGCTGGACAACGCCTGCAGCACGGTCATGTTGGGTAACATCGGCATGGCCCCGGTATGCAACACTTCGCCGACCATGTAGATCCGCTTGCTGTTGATCTGGGTCACGACCACGGTGACGCGCGGGTCGGCAATATACTTTTTCAGCTTCTCGGTTACCGACTCGGCCAACTGTTTGGGAGTCAGGCCCGACGCCTGCACATCGTCGAGCAAGGGAAGAGAAATCTTGCCATCGGGACGCACCGGCAAAGTAGCCGTAAGGTCGGATTCTTTCCACACAGCGATGTGGAGCACATCCTCGGGGCCGATGACGTACTCCGGCCCGGCTTGATTGCTGGAGACCGCATTCGCCGTCTTGTCGGAGGCGGCCTTCTCGGAAGCCGGACTGGCGGCCGGCTGGGCGGGCGTATCCTGCGCCAACGCGATGCCAGCGATCAGGACCAGTGCCGCAACCGCCGCTTTCCATGCTGATTTCATATCGATTCCTCTCACTCTCAGGTTTCAAGGTTTCAACGTTTCAAGGTTTCGAGGTCTAAGTCGCCGCGATTTTTTCCGCCTTAGTCACCCTCTGGTCCTTTGAAACCTTGAAACTTTGAAACCTCGCTTCATGCGCCATACTGTTCGTACCCGATTTGCTTCAGCTTGTAGAGAAGCGCTTTGTAGCTGATCTGCAACTCTTGCGCGGCCCGGCGCCGGTTCCAGCGCGTGCGAGTCAAAACCTGCAGAATGAGTTCCCTTTCGGCTTCGCGGGAAGCGGCGCGGGCCGCGTCCTTGAGAGAAATCTTCTCGCCAGCGCCGCTGTGATCGACGCGCCGCAAAAGCGAGCGCAATCCTCCCATGGCCAGCGCTTCATCACCGAGCGCGACAATGGCTCGCGCCGCGTCCTTCAGTTCGCGAATGTTTCCCGGCCAGTTGTATTCCAGGAAGAAGTGCTGGGTTTCCGGACTTAACGCCGGCACGGCCCGGCTGAAATCACGGGCGGCGGCGGAGAGGAACCAATCGCGCAGAACGGGAATATCTTCTTTCCGCTGGCGCAAAGGAGGCAGCCGCAAACAAACTCCGCTGATTCCATAATAGAGGTCTTCGCGGAACTTGCCGGCCTTGACCTCGGGCTCCAGTTCGCGCGAGGTTCCGCAGATGAAGCGGGGCACACGGCGCTGCTGGGCGCCATTCAATCCGATCTGGCGAACCAGTTCCCTCTGCGCCGCCGCCGTGAGGTCCCCCACTTCCTGAAGATAGACAGTTCCGCCTTGACCGTCGCCCGCCGCCAGAATGGTTTCGCTGGCATCACGCCCCTGATAGACCTGAAAGGGCTCTGCGGCACGGCTGGAAAGAACATGGATGCGAGCCGCCGCTGCCGCCTTGCCGGACCCGTGCTCGGCCACGACCAGCACGGGAACGTCATTTTGCGACAGTTCGCGGATCACGGCTTCGACGGTGCGCATGCCGGCGCTGACGCTCTCCAGCCAAACCCGGACGCCCCCGTTCTGCGGCGCTCCGGCGCTGGCCAGGATTTCGGTTTTATCGAGGTCCATGCTGATCCGCTTCACTCTTGCGCGGCCAAGACAGCGGGGGGTACGTCTTGGACAAAGGCTCATACCGTCTAGAGCACACGTGCTGCCAATCTTCTCAAAAACGGCTGCGCCTCACCGGAACAATATATGGCTATGTTTCAATGACTTGCCACCAGGCCCGGGATCGCAACGCGGCTAATACGTTACCACATTGCGGATAAATGGGAAAATTATTGCCCATATGTCGGGCAATCTGTTGGGATTACTTTACCCCTGCCTTGGGGATAAAGTCCTGCGGAGAAAACCTTGGTTTCAAGGTTTCATGGTTTCAAGGTTTCAGGTCTCTAGGTTTCAAACTGCACGAGAATCGCCGTTTCTGCGAGTCGCAGGAAGCAACCTTGAAATATGAGCGTGGGAACGGTTTCACTTTGCGCGAATGCTCACTTTCGCATATTCTCAGGTGCAAGCGCGCGCCCATGAGTAACTCAGCAGAAGCAGTTTCGCTCGTCTCGACGAGGGATGGTCGCTGGTCGTCCATCTTGCCGCGGTGGCAAGTGGCGGCGTTACTGCTGCTGATCGCATGGCTTTACGCCTCGATTCTCGCCCGCCTTTTCCTGCAGTGGGTCGGGCCCCACCACGATCCGAACTTCGAGCACGGGATCTTCGTCCCCCTCTTTGCCTTGTTCGTTCTCTGGCAAGACCGCAAGCAACTAACGGCTATTACGCCAGCCCCATCCTGGGCTGGTCTTCCGCTGGTGGTGTTGAGCATGCTTTTGCTGGTTCTGGGAGTCTTGGGGGCGGAATTGTTTTTCTCGCGGGTGTCGCTGCTGATTCTGCTGGCGGGCCTGATCGTTCTTTTTGAGGGCTGGACGTTCTTTCGCGCCGTCCTCTTTCCTTGGGCGTTTCTGATTCTGATGATCCCGATCCCAGCCCTGATCATGCAGCGAATCACCTTTCCCCTTCAGATGCTTGCCGCAAAGCTGGCCACCGCATTGCTCGAACTGGCCCAGGTTCCGGTGTTGCGGGAGGGAAACGTGATCGTGCTTGCTTCCAAGCCGCTGCAGGTCGCGGAAGCATGCAGTGGAATACGATCCCTTCTAACCCTGGTCACGCTGGCCATCATTTACGGGTACCTGATGGAGACCCGGTGGTGGGTACGATTGACACTGGCACTCTCAGCGGTGCCGATCGCAGTCGCGGCCAACAGCTTTCGCATTTTTGGCACAGGGCTGCTGGTGCAATACTGGGATCCGGATAAAGCCGAGGGATTTTACCACGCTTTAGGGGGATGGCTGATCTTCGTAGTGGCATTGATCATGCTCTTCGCCGTACATCGCTCGATCTGTCTGATCTGGAGGATGGGCCCGGCTGCAACGGGTAGCGTCACGCACGTGGAAGAACTGCCCGCTGGTGGAATTCGCATGCGGGCGGGGTCGCTTCGCTTTGGGATTGTGGCTGTGCCAATGCTGGCTACGGCGATCGGCCTGCAGGTCCATTCGAGCACCGAGATCATTCCGGCACACAAGTCCCTGAGTTCCCTGCCCTTGCAGATTGATGGTTGGGCCGGAACCGACGAGATCCCCGACGAAGAAACCCTTGACGTCCTTGGACACCCCGAGTATGTTGTGCGCGATTACGAAAACGCGAGCCGGCCGCAACCGCCAATTAATCTCTACATTGTGTATTTTCCTTCGCAAAGAGCAGGCGATACCATCCACTCGCCGGACCACTGCCTGCCGGGTGCGGGATGGACTCCGATTTCGCGCGAGGTGATTCAGCTTACGCGTCCGGACCGGTCTTCAATCCCCGTCAATCGCTACGTGGTTTCAAAACTGGGAGAGCGGCAACTGGTCCTGTATTGGTTTCAGGCGCATGGCCGCGTGGTGGCCAGCGAGTGGTCGGCCAAGTATTATCTGATCGCCGATGCAATTCGCATGAATCGCAGTGACGGCGGGATGGTGCGCTTGATGACCCCGATGCTTGATGGCGAGTCTCCCGAAGCTGCCCAGGCGCGCGTGATGAAGTTGGGGTCGCAGTTCTTTCCGCTGCTGGACAGTTACATTCCGCGGTGATTTGGATCGTGGCTAGGCGTGCAGGCGGAACTCCTCGGATTTCTGATTCCGCATCTCTGCGAAGGCCTGGGGCAGGAAGCGCACCAGGTCCGTCGCCACCAGTGAATTCTCGCCGACAGATTCACTGGCCAAGTCTCCCGCCAATCCATGCAGATAAACAGCAAGAGCGGTGGCTGCGAGCGCGCGCTGCGGATGTTGCGCGATTAGGCCGGCCACCATTCCCGTGAGGATGTCCCCCGTGCCTCCGGTGGCCATGCCCGGATTGCCGGTCGGATTCACCCAGACGGCGCCGTCGGGCGCCGCGGCCGTTGCTCCGGCAATCAATGTGCGATGTCCCTTGAGCACGACAATCAGTTCGTGCTCGCGGGCAAAATTGCGCGCGACTTCCAGGCGGTTCGCTTGAATTTCCGCGATGCTCAAGCCGGTCAAGCGCGCCATTTCTCCCGGGTGCGGAGTGATGACGACGGTTCTTCCGCGGCCGTTCAGCTTGTCGGTCGATCCTTCGAAGGCGTTCAGCCCGTCCGCATCGATAACTAGCGATTTGTCGCCGCGGGTTACGATGGTGCGCACGAATTCGGCAGTTTCGGAGTTGCGCGAGATGCCTGGGCCAATGGCGAGGGTCTTACGTTCGAGCAGCGCACTAAGGCCTAGTCCGACCGCTTGCAATGAAATTGTGCCTTGTTCGGTTTCCGCCAGCGCCTCGGTCATTAGTTCGGGATGAAAGGCCGCAACCGTCGCGAGCACGGATTTCGGGGTGGCTACGGTCGACAGACCAGCGCCCGCTCGGAGCGCCGCAAACCCCGCCATTGCCGCTGCTCCCGCTTTGCCGAGCGATCCGCCGATCACCAGCACGTGTCCGTAGCTGCCTTTGTTGCCTTCACGCGCTCGGGGCGCGAGCAACGGAGCAAAATCATTAGGAGTGCTGAGATGAAGTCCAAGCTCGGAGACGATGGCTTCTGACGGCGAGCCGATGGGCGCAATTACAGTGGGCCCGCTGGTCAGCTCCGCGAAAACGTGCGCCGGACGCGGCGCGGTGAAGGTCACGATGGCATTGGCACGAGCTTTGTCGCGAGCGTCAGCTGCGCTTGTAGGCCGCATGGCGTCGGCATCGGCTCCGGAGGGAATGTCGACGGCAACAATCGGAGCCGCAGCCGCATTCATCTTGTCGATCGCGGCGGCATAGAGCGGACTCACCGGCGGACGAAAACCGGTGCCGAGGATGGCGTCCACGATCACGTCCGCGGCGAAGATCTCCGCTGATTCAGATGAATCGAGCCAACTCGCTTCGCGCACAATCAGGGGCGCAATTTTCGTCGGCACGGGCATCTGCAGCATGTTCTGAAACATGGCTGCCGCATCTCCGCGGAGCTCGGCGGGATCGCATAACAGCAAAATGCGCACGGCGCGGCCCGCTTCGACCAGCTTGCGGGCGACGACGAATCCATCGCCGCCGTTGTTGCCTTTGCCGCAGAGAATACCGACACGCTCGGCTTGCGGGTAATCGGTGAGAACGAAGCGGGCGACGGCCGCGCCCGCGTTCTCCATCAGCGTTGGAGAAGGGACGCCGAAGCGCCCCGAGGTGGCGCGGTCAATCTCGCGCATTTCCGCGGCACTCACGATCTTCATGGCTTCGACCCGGAAAGTTCAGCCCCGGCCGTCTGTTCGAGTTCGCGCAGTTGTTGCGGCTCGCCCATGGCGATCAGAAAATCGCCCGCTTCGATGCGATCGTCAGGCGCGGGGTTGAAGCGCATGCCCGCCTCGCGCTTGATGGCGAGGATGATGACGCCGCGGTCCTGGCGGATGCGCGACGACTCGATAGTCTTACCGGCAAACGGACTGCGCGGTGTGATCGGCACCTGTCCAATCTCGAGATCCATGCCGAGATGGGTGGTGGCGGTGTCGAGGAAACTGACCACATGCGGACGCAGGAATGATTGGGCGATACGCTGTCCGGCAAACACGTAGGGAGAGACCACGGAATCGGCGCCCGCGCTGCGCAGATGCTTCTCCGCCATTTCTTCGCTGGCACGGGCGATGATGCGGAGGCCCGGATTCAGACTGCGGGCGGTGAGCACGATATAGAGATTGGTGGCGTCGGTGGTGGCGGCAGCGACCAGGCCGCTCGCCCGGTCGATCTGCGCTTCGCGCAGGGTCTGCTCCTGGGTAGCGTCGCCGATGAGCATGAGCCAGTTCTCGTTGGCGAATTTCTGGGCCTTCGCCTCGTTGTTTTCGATGATCACGAACTGCGCGGGACGACGCGCCAGTTCGCGAGCGGCGCTGCGGCCGACGCGTCCGGCGCCGCAGATGATGTAGTGACCCTTGAGACGGCCGATGTTGCGCTCCATGCGGCGCCTTCCAAAGAAGCTCTGCAGCTCGAATTCTAGCAAAGCCTGGGTGAGCGAGCCGATGGCCAGAAATACCAGCGAGACTCCTCCCAGAATAATGAAGACGTTGAACACGCGCCCGGCGTGCGACAGGGGATGCACTTCCTGATATCCGATGGTGGTCAGCGTGGTGATGACCATGTAGAAACCATCAAACCAGGGCCATCCCTCGATGTAGTGAAAGCCCAGCGTGCCGAGGGCGACCACGAAGGCCAGCGCGGCAGCGAGGAACTTGAGTTTGCGGAAGATCCTCATCGCTATGGTTGCGTGCCGGGACGCGCGATTTCAGCCGAGCGCGTCTACTGCCCCCCGAATGACGCCAGCGGGTGAACCCCTTCTCAGGTCAATCCAACGTGGACAAGCAAATCGCAGCTCCGAGCTTGTAATTCCCCGGCGAAAACAGGCGGTTCTAGAATCGAGATGGATTTGACAGGAGTCTCGCCGTCACTGCGGCGCGCCTTTGAAGGTGCCTCATTATTGGCTCGCGCGTTTCTGTTTGAGCCGGCCTTTATAGGGATTCGCACTTTGGTTGGTCATTCCCGCCTTTTTGCCGCCGCCCGTTCCGCCAAAGTTGATTGGCGGATTCGGCTTATCTTTAACCGGCTTCAGAGCGGGCGCCGCTCCCGGCGTCTTCTTTCCCGCAGACTGAGACGCCGCTGACGACTTGGCGGTCTGACGCTCCAGACTCTGCAAATCCTTGGCGTTGGCGCCGGAACCCTTTGTCGAAGCCACTGGCATGGCGACGGCCACGCTACTCTTGGGCGCCTTTTCGGTGGTTGTATGCTTAACTTTTAATTTGCCGTTTTGCTGCGCCAGGCCGCTGACGCCGATACTCGCGACTACGACCGCAACCGCCAACCAAAATCTCATCTTCTTTGATCCTCTACCCTGCAATGCCTTGCTCCTACACTTCGCGCTATCCATCTATTAGATGCACGCATCCTGCCACATAACTCTCGCGTATTTCCCATATTAAACCCGCCAGTGCGGGAAAACACTCGCGAGAACAGAAAGAGCACGAAGGGGTTAGTCGGCGAAGGCGGTTCGCTGCCAAACCGGCCATCGTAAGCAGGATGTGCGCGATATGCAATGTTCTGCACGTTGCCATCGAGTTTTTCATATCCGGCGGGCAAGTCCGTCGAAATGTGACCCACGTAACTTGCATTGTCGGCGTGAGCGCTCCCTGTCCGTGCATTAGCAACAACTTATAGGTCATCGCGGCCGAGCTTTCCTTCGCACCGCAGTTCCATGCCGGGAGGGAGATTCGGCCCGGCGCGGCCTTGGCCAGATGCCGCGCCCAGCTGGGCCTTTCGCAATCTGTGACGGGCGGCAGGCCGGAGCGACACTGGTCTTGCCGGGGCCGGAATCTGACAGCTCCGTTGGCCCGAAATCCCCCGCCGTCGGTGTACGGGGACGGCACACAGAGAGGTCGCCTTGAACGTTTATCGGTTACAACATCGCTTGGCCGCGTCCCTCGTTATTGCTGGTGCGCTGGTGCTGTTCGCCGGATGCCAAGGCTTGTCTGGAGGCTCGGGGGGAGGCGGCGGCGGTGTCGGGGTCGGAAGCAGCAGCCTGAATTTTGGATCGGTGGTCGTCGGCAGCAGCAAGACGCTGACAGACACGCTGTCTAACACCACTTCGTCCCCGGTCACCATCAGCTCGATTCAAGGATTGAACTCCGAGTTTCAGGTCACTGGAATTACCCTTCCGCTGGTGTTGTCAGCGGGACAGCCCGTCACCTTCAGCGTCCAGTTTCAACCCACGGATCCCGGCGATCCAACCATCACGGTCTCCTTTTACGGGCAGAGTGGGCAGGCGTACGCGTCGCTGTCCGCCACTGGCGTGGGTGTCACGATTGGCAAGCTTGCGCCGAGTCCCTCGTCGATTGCCTTTGGAAACGTCGCGGTTGGGGCCAACCAGACCAGCGCGGTGACGCTTTTGAACAGCGGTGGGGTCGATCTCGTCATCAACCAGGCGACTTTGAGCGGCGCCGGATTCTCGATGAGCAACCTGCCCGTGCCGCTCACGCTGCACGCCGCAACATCAACATCGGCGACAATCACGTTCGCGCCCACTGGAGTGGCAAATTTCAGCGGCAGCGTCACCTTTACCACTGCCTCAAATCAGGTCAACAACACGGTAGTGCTTTCGTTCACGGGCGCGGGAGTTGCGGCCGGCGCACTGAGTCCCAGCGCTTCCAGCGAGCCGTTCGGAAGTGTCCAGGTGGGCAGCAACAGCAGTCTGTCCGAGACTTTGACCAACACGGGCGGAGTCGCCGTCACGATCTCGCAGGCAACGGCGAATGGAGCCGGTTTCTCGGTGAGCGGACCAACTCTGCCAGCGACCCTAGCCGCCAACCAGAGCGCAACTTTCACCGCGACCTTTGCTCCGGCAAGCGCCGGCGCTGCGAGTGGAACGATGAGCATTGTCTCCAATGCATCGAACTCAACGCTCAGTATTCCGCTCTCGGGCACGGGTCTGGCGGCGGGCGCGCTGACCGCAAATCCGAGCAGTGCGAGTTTTGGAAGTGTGACGATTGGAAACCATCAAACTGTGCCGGTGGTGGTTACGAATACGGGTGGAGAAAGCGTTACGATCACGAGCGCGGCGGCGACGGGCAGCGGATTCAGCTTCACGGGTCCGAGCCTGCCGATCACGCTCACCGCCGGGCAGGGCACTACATTCAACGCGGTTTTCACTCCTTCGGCTGCGGGCGCGGCGAGCGGCACTCTGACCATCAGTTCCAATGCGAGCAACGCAACCCTCTCCGTACCACTTTCTGGGACGGGCGTAACGCAAGGGACCTTGGGCGCCAATCCCACGAGCCTGGCATTCGGCAGCGTTCAGGTGGGCAACAGCAAGAACTTGTCCGAAACGCTGACCAACACAGGTGGATCGTCGGTTACCATCTCGCAAGCGAATTTGAGCGGGACGGGTTTCTCAATCAGTGGATTAACCTTGCCCGCCACCCTCACGACAAACCAGAGCGTGACGTTCACTGCGACCTTTACGCCGGCCAGTGCCGCGGCAGCGAGCGGCAGCCTGTCGGTGGTATCGAACGCATCGAACTCGACGCTCAACATCGCGCTCTCCGGGACCGGGACGGCCGCAGGCACGTTGGCCGTATCTCCAACCAGTCTCAGTTTTGGCAGCGTGGTCGACGGATCGAGTTCGTCGATCACCACCAGCCTCCTGACCGCCAGCGGCGCGTCGGTCACGGTTTCTTCGGCGAGTATTAGCGGCACCAACGGCAGTGAGTTTGCGCTCTCCGGAATTTCGCTGCCGGTTACGATTCCCGTTGGTCAACCCGCTTCCTTCACGGTCACTTTCACGCCGGGGGCGACCGGAGCCGCTTCGGCGTCCTTGTCGTTCACGAGCAACGCCTCGAACTCGCCCGCCGTGCAGTCGATGACCGGCACGGGAACGGCGCCGGTTCAACACACCGTGGATCTCACCTGGAACTCATCGAGTGGCGCCGACAGCTACAACGTTTACCGCAAGCTCTCGACGGACGCCAGCTACACGACCCCGATCGGCAGTTCGTCGACAACCGCATACACCGACAACACGGTCGTGTCCGGCCAGACCTACGACTACGTGGTCACGGCCGTGGATAACTCGGGTGAGAGCGGAGACTCGAGTCCAGCGACGGCAATTATTCCGAATCCGTAGGCGGAGCGACAAGCGCAGCCGCTAGTCCGCGACCGGCTCGATCCGGAGCGCTGAGAGTGCATCTTTGTGCAACTATCGCAAAAAGTATCATCTTGACAACATGTTACTAAGACGATTCAATGTAAGAGTAAGAAAAATCACTTGGGCCCTTTCCTCCTCCCCCGATACTCCCCTATCCAGGTGGTTCGCTAGTTTGCCGATTATAAAAGGGAGTGTTAAGTGAACAACAGAAACAGGAAGTGGTGGCTGGCAGTTGTGGCGCTGTGTTGCTTGAGCACGGCGGCGTTTGCTGAACGGAACAAAGATCGGGGTTGGCCTCCGAGTCACGGATGCGATCCACGTTTGCAGAAGAATTGCCAGAAGGTGCAGGCACCGGAGGGTGGTTCGGCTGCGATCTACCTGCTCGGAGCCGGTCTTACATGTTTCGGGGCTATGTTCCTGCGGTCCAGGTTGACAAAGCCCGCGCAATCCTAAATTAAGCACCATAGAAATGGCCTGCTTTGCGACTTTGTAGAGCGCACAGCAGGCCTCGTGTTTCTCGCACTTTCCCACTCTGGGTTCTCACCCGATTCCTCGACTCAGCCGCTGCCACTGGACGCCTTGGGCAGCGGAAGCTCGGTTCTCCGCAGCACCCATAGCAGGGTGCCAACCGCCACCACCGCGATGCCAAAGAATATAATTCCCCCGTGGTGATGGAACTTTCCCTCGAGGAACCCCGGGTCCACCCGAGTGCCGAGTTCTGCGATGGTAACGATGCGAAGTCCGTTCTTGGCCACCGACAGCGGAATTGCCGCCGCAACGAGCAGAGTCTTCCGCCACCACGAGCGCAGAAACAGATGAGCCAGAACCATGGTGGTGACGACCAGCATTAGGCTGGACCGAATACTGCTGCACTCCTGCGCCACTTCGATATCCAGTCCCGGGATCGACAACATGATTCCATCCTGCGCCACCGGAACCCCAATCGCCCGAAACATGATTCGCGCCGCTAGCGCAGACTGCGCTTGCAGGAATTCGACGATCCATCGCAAAGCAAACTCGGGGATGGGGACGACCAACAACATCAAGCAAAGAGGAAAGAGAAACGACTGAAAAGTTCTTGTTCCAAAACACAACAGGACGCTGGCGATCCACCAGGTCACGCAAGCGAGCATACTGAGCGACAGCCGGATATCGCCGGGCATGGCAGCCATCCCCCACCGCGCATAACATCCGATCAGCAGCGCCAGCGCCAGAAGAGCCGCACCGAGGCGAGGGTTTGGCTGCGGATCGATCCGCAGCGCTTTCGAATCCATGTATTTTGAATCCAGGTATTTTGAATCCAGGTAAATGAGCGCGGCACTCAGGGGGAGAATCAAGATGATGTGTGTATAGCCATCGTTCCCGAGCGCCAGCCCCAGCGTGACGGCCAGCGAGTGCCACCAGAACAAGATCGACACGGCTCCCAGAAGGGCAAAGGCCGGAATGCGAGCTCGTGTCGTCATGTTGTGTTTTCAATTTAACACTTGCGCGCGCGGTTTTTCGTTTTTGCATTTCAACACGCAGGTAACTGCGCCCGAACGATAATGACGATGGAGCGTTCGTGGGAGTTTCGCACACGCCGAATCGTTCCTGGCGCGGTATCCTCTTATTCAGAGGAAGCACACATCAGGAGAAGCAATGGACTACGTGAATCTCGGCAAGACCGGACTCAAAGTCTCTCGTATCTGCCTCGGCTGCATGAGCTATGGAGCGCCAGCCACCGGCAAACTTAAACCTGGCAGCCATGCCTGGGCCCTGAACGAAGAAGAGAGCCAACCCTTCTTTCGTCAGGCGCTTGATCTCGGAATCAACTTCTTCGACACAGCCAACGTTTATTCAGGCGGAGCCAGCGAGGAAGTGTTGGGGCGATTCTTGAGGTCGAACATCCGCCGCGAAGCCGTCGTCCTTGCCACCAAGCTGCACGGCGTCATGCGCGACGAACCCAACGGCCGCGGTCTCTCGCGCAAAGCCATCTTGTATGAAATCGAGCAGAGCCTCCACCGTCTGCAGACCGACTACGTGGACCTTTATCAGATTCACCGCTGGGATTACGAAACCCCGATCGAAGAAACGCTGGAGGCGTTGCACGATGTGGTGAAATCCGGCAAGGTGCGATACATCGGCGCTTCGTCCATGTACTCGTGGCAATTCACCAAAGCTCTCTATCTCGCCGGCCTTCACGGCTGGACCCGTTTCGTTTCCATGCAGAATCATTACAACCTGCTTTATCGCGAAGAAGAGCGCGAGATGATTCCTCTCTGCCAGTCCGAGGGGATCGGCGTCATTCCCTGGAGCCCTCTGGCGCGCGGCCGCCTGGCTCGTCCGTGGCAAAGCGAAACCACAAAACGCTACGAAACGGACCAGTTCGGCAAAAGCATGTACTCGCGGACCGAAGAAGCCGACCGCAAGGTTGTCGACCGGCTGGGTCAGATCGCAGAACAACGTGGCGTTCCCCGCGCGCAGGTTGCTCTCGCCTGGCTGCTCGGCAAGCCGGGCGTCACGTCGCCCATTGTTGGCGCAACCAAAGCGCATCATCTTCAGGACGCCGTAGCAGCGCTCTCATTGCGTTTGACGCCCGAGGAAATTGCGCTTCTTGAGGAGCCGTATACTCCGCATCCGGTGCTCGGTTTCAGTTAAGTTGAGCCCGCGGACGATGGCCCGATATACACTCAGTATTTGTGGGAAGTGAACGGAACGCAATTCCCCGCTCCTATGTCGAAGCCTGGTATGTCGAAGTCGCGTCGCCATGCGGCATCCCTCCCGCTGGACGATTCCATAGTCGTCACGCAGCGCAAGCCTGTCCCGTTTGAATTCGTGCTCGAGGCGATCGCTCCGCTGTCGCCCGAGACCCGCCCCATGTTCGGCTGCCTCGCGATTTACGTTGAGGACAAGATCGTCCTCATTCTCAGGAACAAAGAAAAACGCGACCAGACGGCAGACAACGGGGTGTGGCTCGCCACCACCGAGGAGCACCACCAGAGTTTGCGCCGGGAGTTTCCCAACATGCGATCCATCCAAGTGCTGGGGAAGCAGGCGGGCAAAAAGGTGACGGGCTGGCAGCTCCTACCGGCCGATGCGCCCGATTTCGAGGCGGCGGCCATGCGCGCCTGCGAGCTCGTCCTGGCACGGGATCCTCGAATCGGGAAGGTGCCGGGGGCGCGGCGGGCCTCTGGAGCGGCGGCCCAGAAGGCAGCGAAATCATCGGAGCCGGCGAAGACACCCCAGAGAGCCGCGAAAGGTCGCGCTCGGTCGTGACGAAATAAGTTCGGGTTGACTATTTGTCTCTCGCGAAGCGAGCGAGTTTTCTGCAGTTGATTGGTTATGATGAGGACGTGCTTTCCCGGCTAGCATTTCTCGCAGTTCTGTGCGCCCTCGCACTCTCCGGCTCGGCTGCCGACCTGCCTCAGAACTGGCTGGAAACGGCTATCAGGGGCCACCTGTCTGAATTCGCGCCTTCCGCCGATAACCCGGCGAAACCTGCCAGCACGCGCGATCTCACTAATGCGGCGTTGCTGAACCTCATGACCGGAGGCGACCCCACGCGTTCTGAAGCGTGGATCGAGCGCGCCTATTCTACTCAAGACATGGACCGCGGCAGCAAAAGTTTCGGCGAACTCAAATGGAATACCGGAGACGCCGCGATTACCGACATGAATGCCATCGAGTTTGGCACTCAAGCGATCGGCCCGCTCTACCTCACCTACAGGGACCGGCTGTCGATCGACTTCAAGACGCGAATGGCGCCCCATTTGACCGCGGCTCTGGCCGGACTGCGCGACCATCGCGTGCCGGTTTCGTACACCAACATCTTCCTCATGAATCTGGTGAGTCGACTCTTGATTGGTCAGGCCATCGGCGACGCGTCCGCTGTCAACGAGGCGGAACAGCAACTCGACGCGTGGCTCGACTACACGAGGCACAACGGAGTGCACGAATTTGACAGCCCCACATACTACTCAGCCGACCTCGACTCTCTGGTGGAGGGTTTCCGATACGCCGCGAATCCCGCGGACCGGCGCAAGTTCGAGCGCATCCTCGACTATTTCTGGACCGATATCGCCGCCAGCTTCATGCCCGCCGCACAGCGCCTGGTGGGCGCTTACAGCCGCGACTACGACTTTCTGCGCGGACGCGGAGGCATGGATGTCTGGCTGACCGATGCCGGATGGGCCTCAATTCCGCAGAAATCGGTCGATTTCGAAAAGGTGTTCGTGTTGGAGAACCAGCGCGCGGGCGGCTACCGGCCTAAGCGCGACGCATCCGCCCTGACTGCGCAGTTGCCGCGCGAAGTGGTCTCGGCGTGGGATGACGATCCGCATCACGCGCGTTATCTGTGGATGGACCGCGAGGTTTCCTTGGGCTGCACCAGCGGCGACTACAACGCTCAAGACAAGCTGCTCAATGCCACTTTCGCTGGCTCAGTCGACCTGCCGCAGATCAGCATCGAGCCCGACGTCTTCGACGCGCCGTACGGACTGATAAAAAATCCGGACAAGTCGGGCCACAAGAAACCTACGCATTTGCCGTTGCATGCGGCCTGCGTGGAGCGCGGCGGGGTGGCATTGATGACGCTGGATCTGGATCCGTCCGCTGCCCCCGCCGATGCGCACGGTTTCGCTACCAATTTGTTGTTGCCATCCGCGGCGGTCATCGCCGTTAATGGCAAACCCCATGCGATGGCGATGCCGGGCACGATGCCTGTCGACTTGGGAGCAGTGGTCTCCGTTACGATTGGCGGGGCGACTGTGGCCATTCGTCTGCTGCACGTGGACGATCTGCCGGAGCAGAGGCCGGAGCTTACAGTTGCCGCCGATAGCGAGGGACTATCCCACGATGTTGTGCGCCTCAAGTTGGCTCATCTGCGCGCTGGGCAGCAGAGCAAGTCCAAGCATCTGCGCGTCGCCTTTCTCCTGATCGCCCGCCAGGGTGTTTCTATGGATGACGTGGTGCGCGAAATGCAGCACGCCATTGTAACCAGCGAGGTGAAGGGCAAGGAGAAGGTCTGGAGCGTGAGGGCGTCGGTGAAAAACACCTCGCTCGAAGTCGCACGTTCCACCGAGGATCGCAAGGCAATCGTCCGTCAACTGGTGAACGGGGAGAGCATTCCGGTTTCGATACTGTCGGTAAACGGCAAGGATTTGGCCGGCGCCATCTTGCCCTGACGCGCGAATCCCCGGTGGACCGCGTTCAATCGTCCGAAAGCCTGTGGCACCCTCGCCGCCAGCTCTATGTAGCCTGCTTCTGCTGCGCCCTCACCTTCGCCCACCTTGCCCTTTGTGCCGCCGCGATTCTCTTTCTGCCTGCCGCCGATATTGTGCGCTTGGGTCTCGCCGCGCCTGCTTTGATATGGGCTGTTCTCTTTGCCCATCGCGCTTTCTGCGCGAGGCTGATCCGCTTACGAGCGGAAGCTGACAGGGTATGCTTCGGTCTGCTGTAGGAACTCCCGCCGTTCAACTTGCCCAAGACGGAAAGAGCCGCATCAACATGTCTAAGCTGACTTACCAGATTCGTTCTCTCAACCCTTAACGCCGACACAAAGGACTTCAGTCCCTCTAAATTTGCCATGAATCCCCCTCAGCAACGGATTGTAATTGATCGGCTGCGTTTCCTGAACGAGCTTGTTGAAAAATGATATTGCCGTCGCCGCCACCTGCCGGCGTTAAATCCGCAGGACCGAAACAGACCACGGCGATCCAAGACACGAAAGCCTGGGGCAAGAATCGACGCCGACCCGGAATGCAGCGGAAGCTCGCTTCGTCTCGCTGCTTCCGCCTACCGCTTATAACCGATCTTGCGGAGAAGATCGTGCCGCCAGGCGATATCCGCCTCCCTTTCTATCCCCTTCGGAGAGCTGCCATCGATCACGCCGAGCACACCCCGGCCTTGCTCACTCTCGGCGATGACCACTTCGACCGGGTTGGCAGTCGCGCAGAATATCGAGCACACCTCCGGCACGTTGCGGATCGCGTGCATCACATTTATGGGGTACGCATCCTGCAGTACCAGCACAAACGTGTGGCCGCAACCGAGCGCCTGGGCGTTGCGCACCGCAGTATCCCGGAGCGTTTCGTCGTTTCCTTCCGACCGAGTTAGACAGGCTCCGGAGCTTTCGTTGAACGCTAAGCCAAACCTGGCCTGGGGCACGGTCGTAGCCACCGCCTCGTACAGGTCTTCCACGGTCTTGATGAAATGCGACTGGCCGACAATGATGTTGGCGTCCGCCGGAACTTCCATACGAACCGCATCGATCTTGAGCATGCTTGCCCTCCTCTGGTTTCCGAAGTTTGATTTCCGAACGACTCTACGCGCTTCGCCTGCGCCCAAATCTTGTCAACCCCCCATTTCCCTGCTTTTTCCTCTATGTCATTGAATCGCCAAGGAAAATAAACCCGCCAAATCTGTCGGTGTACCCCCCTCCAACTTGATAAAATAGATATATAGAGATCAAAAAAGGTACGGAATCCTTCCCGTACCCTTTTTTGTTAGGCATGCAAATCCTCACAGCGCGCCCGCCCCGACAGGAGAAACGAGCATTTGAACTTCAGATGACCCGATGACCCGATCACCCGATGGCCCGATCTCTCCCCTAACTCCTTATTCCAGAATACTTTAATATAAGTCCTTTAGATTCAAAGACCGAACCAAAAAACTTCCGCTAACCGCATGATTCCATTAGACCGGGGGGGGAGGGGGTGGGGGTACTAACCAGTAAACACCATCCCGAACTGGGAATCGATCTGGAAAATGTGCGGCTTGTCCGCTCCTGTGCCGACGGGGCTCCCCCCGTCCAATTCCGCGCTGCTCCCCGCCCATCGCAACCGAGCGGAAAGCAGCGCGCCACAGCCATCAATGCTAGCCGTGTTTCTTCAGCCCTGCGAAGGATGCAACACGCGGAACGTGCTCCCTCCTTGCGACCACACCAGCACGAGCGCATCCTGCCCGTTCGGCACGCTCGATAGCACCTGCACAACATCCGACGCAGACTTCACCGCGTGCCGGTTCACTTCCATGATGATGTCCCCGCGCTGCAACCCCGCATTATCGGCCGGACTGCCGGGCTTGACGTCTTCCACGATGGCGCCATGAACCGATGCTTGCGCCTGCACTTCGTTTCGGGCGTCCGGAGTCAAGTCAGCGAGACTCAGCCCCCAACGGCCTTTTCCGTGTTCGTCGCCGGCAACTTCGGTGCCTTTGTCGCCACCCAGCGCTTCGAGCGTCACCGCAACGCTGGTCGCTTTGCTGTCGCGCGCCACCAGCAGATGGATCGTCTCACCGGGCCGTTTCTGTCCGACCATCATTTGCAATTCCCCGGCGTCGGTTACGGTCTTTCCATCGAGTTCGGTAATCACGTCTCCCGTGCGCAGGCCAGCCTTCGCTCCCGGTGTGTCCGGTTCAACCTCTGAGACCAGCGCTCCCTCAGCTTTGTTCATCTGGAAGAACTTGGCGTTGTCGGGAGTAACATCGGCGATCTGAATTCCGATGAACCCGTGCGTTACTTTGCCGTCCCGAATCAATGCCTCGACGGTAGGCTGGACAATCTGGGTAGGAATCGCAAAACCCATTCCCGAGAATGATCCCGAGGACGAAATCAGGAAGGTGTTGATGCCGATAAGTTCGCCGCGAGCGTCGACCAGCGCTCCGCCGGAGTTCCCGGGATTGATGGCCGCGTCGGTCTGGATGAACTCTCCCGGCTTGCGCCGATCACCTGCGTCAGGATTGGGGCGGTTCAGCGCGCTGATGATGCCGCGCGTCACCGTGAAGCGGTACCCGTACGGATTCCCGAAAGCCAGCACCGTCTGTCCCGGACGCAGGCCGCTCGAGTTACCCCAAGGCACGCTCGGTAAGTTAGTTGCATCGACCTTGATGACTGCGAGGTCCGTCAGCGGATCTGCACCTATCAACTTAGCGGGCAAGACTTCCCGGTTACTCATGGTGACACGAATATCGACAGCTCCATCGATAACATGGTTGTTAGTCACGATATAACCGTCGGGCGAGATGATCACGCCGCTGCCCAGTCCGTGCTCCATCCTATTCTGAGGTGGCGACGGCATGTTGAACTGACGGCCAAAGGGATTGCCCGGACCAAAGAACTGCTGCATATCGGGCATGCCTTCCGGACCGCCCTGCTTCGCGTCAGGCTTCGACGCTACCGTAACGTTCACGACCGCCGGTGTAACTCGCGCCGCCAGCGTTTCCATGGCGCGGTCGAGCGTGAGCAACGCTCCCACACTGTTGTCATCAAGCGGCGCCGCGGCCGGAGCCGCCGTCGCTGCGGTTGCAGCCTTCGTAAAGTTAAACGCTGCCACCGACCCAATTGCCACTACGGCAACCAGAGCCACTACCAGACGCTTCGTCACCACTGTCTTACAACGTGCTTTACAAGTTTCCAGCCACATCTTCATTTTCTTTTCTCCTCGTGAAACTGACGATCTAACAACTAAATATCTAGTTGTTGTTGACAAAAAATTTTGCGCTAAATCGACTTAGCCACCGGCGCTCTCGCCGCCCGTTCCCGCACTGTGCGTACCAACGTCACTTGCCACACCTGCACGCTCCACACCGACGAATCGGAGGTCATATACTGCGTGGCTTCAACCAAGACCAGCGTCCGAAATTCAGGCACGATTTGCTGGCCCGCGCTCGCGCTGGTGGCAAAGACTCGATCCCGCGGAGGTGCCGAATCGAATCGGGCCGCGACGACCGGAACGGGAGCGAGCTGGTGTCCAGCGACATCGCGCGCGTAGACGTGCGCATGGACGGGCTTGGCAGTCGTTTCTCTGGCAGTCGTGTCCACCGGTAATCGATCGCCATCGCTAATCCGGAGTTGCTGTGACGACAGGCTGCTGCCGAGCCGCGCTCGGCTTGGACGGGCGAGGGCGCCCGTCGCTACAGGAGCGCTCTCGCGATCAAACGCGACAAACTGCGGAGAGTGCGCCAGCAGCGTGAGGCAGACCATGGCAAAAACGCCGACCATGCCCAGCGCCGGCTTCCAGACTCGCGTGGCCACTGGCCGCTTCGTGTCGAGAATCCGCGCCAGTCGCAGCGCTGCCTCGTGCGCCCGGTCGACAGCGGCCTGGGCCATTGACCGTCCCTTGTCCGCTAGCCCGTGCGCCAGACGGTGCGCCAGGCTCTTTTCCAGCAGCGAAACCAGACAACTGGCATATCCGTGCGGGTTGGCGGTTTCAGCCAGCACCGCATCGTCGCAAGCCATCTCGCGTTCTACCGAGAGCCTCTTCTCGATCCACCACACTGCCGGATGAAAGAAGAAGAGAGCGCGCACGATTTTCTGAATCAGATTGGTCCAGTCATCCCAGCGCCGCAGGTGCGCGAATTCGTGCAACAGGATGGCGTTGAGATCGCTGGGTGGCAGTTCTTGCAACACCCACGCTGGCAGGACAATTGTCCGCTTGAAAAAACCAATAGCCGCAGGCACGCGCACACTCTCCGAGGTAGAGATCGTTGCTGACGCGCCGATCGCCTCGACAGTTCTTCGCACCGCCGGATCAAGGTCCTCGGCGACGATCGGAGTGCAGGTCCGGCGCAGCCGTCGCAGCCGCCAAAACCCAGTTGCCAAGCGCAACATCGCCACGCACGCCCCCAGAACCCAGGCAAGGAAGAGGAAAAGCGCCAACCGGCCGGGCATGGTGATCGCAGGCCGCGCGCTTCCCCATAGCGTCGACGACGACATCCCCGTCGCCATGGTCGTCCGCCCTTCGCCGAAACCGCCCAGCACCGGAAGCGCTGCGATCGTCAGTAATGCCATAAACCAGAACGCAAATCGTGTTCCCGAACTCTGTCTTCGCAAAACCCACAGCAGCGCCCAGACAAAGAGTGCGATCAGGAATCCTTCAGGAAGCGCGTTGAGAATGCGCTCGACCGAGATCTGCGCCACTGTCTGCAGGGGAAGCCAGCTCATTTCGCGTCCTTCCGAATCGTGCCCTTCTGCACTGCATCCGCAAGAACCAGCATCTCCCGCAAGCGAGCGAGTTCCTCCGGCCCGATGCCCTGGTCTTCGAGGAGATTCAAGACGAGTTGCTCCTGAGAGTTCTTGAAAAACCGGCCCGCGAGGTGCCGGATTTCCGAGCGCGTTGCCTCCTTCTGCCCAACCAATGGCGTAAAGACGTGCGCTCGTCCATCCTTTATGTGTTTCAGATAGCCCTTTCTCTCCAGAATGCGGATGGTGGTCAAAACCGAGTTATAGGCAAGGGCAGGCTTTTGAGTAATGGAGTTAAGCACCTCCTGAACCGTGCCCGATCCCATCCCCCACAGCACGTTCATGATCCGCAGCTCGGCTTCGGTTAAAGTTCCCGACTGTCTGGGCGGCATCGGATGTCCTCCTCCATCTTTAGACGCGGCATGGGGCCAAAGGTAACTAATTATTTAGTTGCAAGGGAGAGGTGGAGGGTTGCTTCCTAGATGAAGACGAGGCGTTACGACGCTTCCGAGAAGGGGTGTGGCTTGGCATCAGCGCCCATCAAACGAGACGCTGACCTCCGCGATAGTTCGCGACTTCCCGGCGGTATATACCCATTTCTTCACCGCGACTGCGGCCGCCTCGCCCAGAATTGGATTCCCTCCCAGCAACGCGACTTCCTCCACGTTCCCCTTTGCCGAAATGGACACCCGCAAGCGTACGGTTCCGCCAATGTTAAGCCGCCTCAGCGTATCCGGATAATCCGGCTCAATGCGCGTGATCAGTCTTCTTTCCGCGCCGTTGCTGGGAACTCCGATGGCCAGTGTCTTCACCCCCTCCACGCTGGCTGCGCTGCTCACATATCCAATCGCACCCCGCGTCCGGGCTACGTGAGCCACCACCTCGGCATCGGATCCAAATACCCTCGGCATAAAGCCTCTGCCCGTAAACAACAGCGTTTGGTAGTATGCCTGCAAATCGTCTTCGCTCATGCCGAGGTATTCTTGCAGGAAGGCTTCGTGGACCGGCCCACTCTTCTCAAGTACGGGTTCCACGTGCGTGCCGTCCTCGAGCGAGTTCTTCTCCTCCAAAAACACGCGTTTTAGATCGGCCGCGGAGATGGTGTCCGCTTTCACACTCGAATTGGCAATCACTTTGACGTCGCCTGCAACGGAATCCACTGAGCCGAAGACCGTCAATCCGGCGGCAACGAGGAGTATTCTCAGACGTTTCATTCCGATTCTCCTTTGCGTCCCTGCGCCTAGAAATTGACTTCGGTCTTAACCACCAAAGCGTTCGTGTTGGGCTTGAAGCCCTGGGGGTTCACTTCTGGATAAAATCCGTCCGGATATGTGCAGAAGCCATAACCATCCATGAAGTGACCTTCCACTTTTACGTTCCAGAATTTTTTCAGATCGACGCGTGCAGTGATGACTTTGTCGTAGACGTGCTCGGCAGGCAGGCTGGTATCGGTTTGGCTTGGGGCATAAGCAGCGTCAGGGCCTCCGGTCACGCTGGTTACCGAGTAGCGGGAGTAGTAGGAGCCAACCGCCAGCCGTTTCATAACTCGGTAAGTTCCCGAGACGTACCAGCCGCGTACATCGGTCAGGTTCGTGAGGATGACGGCGCCGTAAGATGAATAATATGCATTGTGCACAAAGCGGCGATACTCCGAATCGATCCGCAGTTTCCCCACGGTGTACTCGCCGTAGAACTGGTTGGTCCAGTCCGCCTTCGAACGATCGGACTCAGGAAAGAACGCAGGGCCCAAGCCGGTTGGGTTCTTGGATGTCGCGTCGCCAGTGATGTCTTCGTTCATTCGGGATGCTCCGATTAACAGACCCTTCATTGGGGTTCTCCATCGGAGATCGCCGCCGTACTGCAGGCCCCCATAGCGCGAGTAGTAGAGCCCGTACTGAGCAGCGAGATACACGTAGCCGCCATGGAGGCTGTCGCTGCGATGTCCGGCATAGGCCGTATAGGAAAGGTCGCCGAGACGGCGCTTCAGGGAAACATTGCCGTAGACGTCACCGCCGAGGTGAGCGATCGTGGCGTCGCGGAGATCGGTCGGATAAACACTTTGCGGAAGCATCGCAAAAGTGCGGAGAAAATCCAGGTCTTGCGTGTCGGTAAACAGGCCCAGAGTGGTTTTAACTTTGCCGCCACGCACGCCGAACCAGCTCTTGAAGCGGTAACCCGCGACGGCCCAGTCCAGCGAGGGATGGTACTGTCCGAGTTGGCCAAGATTGCGGTCGTAGAGCTGCGCTCCGACTCGGAGCTTGTCGGTGATATTCGTTGATGCGTTGATCCCGAAGTCCGTGAAGGCGGCGCTGCCCTGGTTGCTGTTCATGGTCAGCCAGTTGTTGGTGTTGGTGTAGACAAACCCCTGCGACGCGAATCCGTGTATAGCCACGTCGCGGTCAAAGAGTTTGAAGTCTTGTGCCTGTAACGTGAGTTGGCTTGCGCAGAACCAGGCAAACACCAGTGCCGCGATTCCTCGATGCACACGGCCTCCTTTGATGATTCGTCAGGAATTACATCGGCCAGTTGAGGCGGAAGGGTAAGGCGTAAGTACCGCTGAGAAGGTCGTAGCGGAGAGCACTACGGTTAGAAGCAGGCCGTCTGTGGATGAAACATGCGGGCGCAGCAAGATGCGAGCAAAAAGCATTGCTGTGAAGGGTCCATCCGGGCGGACGAAAAGACAGGAGCAAACCGGGCGAACTTCCGCGAGGTCTGCCCCTGGTGTCAACCTTCAGTCTTCAATCCTCAGTCCCGAACTTTTTCAGATCTTCGGGTCCATCGGTCAATGCCACCGACTCTCTGCCCTGCTGGGCCATTTCCCGGACCTTTTCGACCGCGTCAGGATTGGCCAGGGTCGAGATATCCCCAGTGTTCATGTTGTTGGAGACAGCGGCGAGAATGCGGCGCATGAGCTTGCCGGATCGTGTTTTTGGCATATCCGGAACGATGAGAATTCTTCGTGGCCGGGCAATCTTGCCAATCATGGTTTCAATGGCCTTGTTGACCTTGTCCACAATCGCCGGGCTGGCCACGAGTCCCGGCTGCAGGGCGATATAGACTTCGGGCACGCGCCCCTTGATTTCGTCGACCACCGGTACCACCGCCGCTTCCGCCACCTCGGGAACCGTCAGGCACGCCGACTCGATTTCCTTGGTGCCGAGGCGGTGGCCGGCCACGTTGATGACGTCATCCACCCGTCCCAGGATCCGGAAATAGCCGTCCACGGCCAGCACGGCTCCGTCCGCAGCAAAGTAAGGCCAGTCCTGCCATTTCTTGCTGGTGCGATCCTTGCAGTATTTCTGGTAGTACTGGGCGACGAAGCGGTCGCGATCGCCCCAGATGGTTTGCATGATCCCCGGCCATGGATTCCGTATGCAGATGTTCCCCGCCTTCCCCGATCCAGCCGCGATTTCCTGGTTGTTCTCGTCATAAATCGCGGGATAGATTCCAGGCATGCCGGGCCCCGCGCTTCCCGGCTTCATCGGATCCAGCGCTGGTTTCGTGCTGCACAAGAAGCCACCGTTCTCCGTCTGCCACCAGGTGTCGACAATGACCGCCTCACGCTTGCCGACGGTCTCGTAATACCAGCGCCAGACCTCGGGTTCGATGGGCTCTCCCACCGTGGTCATGTGCTTGAAATGGTAGTTGTACTTGGTGGGCTCATCGTGACCGGCCTTGCGCAACATGCGAATGGCCGTCGGCGATGTATGGAAGATGTTGACATCCAGGCGCTCGGCGATTCTCCACACCCTGCCGGCGTCGGGGTAGGTAGGGACGCCTTCGTAGAGCACACTGGTAGCCGCCAGCGCCAGCGGACCGTACACAATATAGGAATGGCCCGTGATCCATCCGATGTCGGCCATGCACCAGTAAACATCCTCGGGATGAATGTCTTGAATGTATTTGGAGGTGCCCGTCACATAGGAGAGATAGCCGCCAGTGCGGTGTTGGCAGCCTTTGGGCTTTCCCGTGCTTCCGCTCGTGTACATAAGAAAGAGCGGCGCCTCCGCATCCATGGGGATGGGAGCCACTACTTCACCCGAGTAATTCGGGAGTATCTCGTCCACGAAGAAATCGCGCCCCTTCACAAACGGCGAAGCGGACGCATTCTGGCCCAAGTGCCGCCTCCAGACCAAAACTTTGTCCACCGCCTGGCCTTCCCGCTGCGCAATATCCAGCGCGATATCGGCGCCCGCTTTGTGGTCGATCAGCTTGCCGTTGCGATAGTAACCATCCATCGTGATCAGGACGCGGCTCCCGGAATCGGCGGCGCGCATGCCGCAAGCCTCGCCGCTGAAGCCACCAAACACCACCGAGTGAATTACCCCCAGGCGCGCACATGCCAGCATCGTAATCGGCAACTCGGGGACCATCGGCATATGAATGGTGACGCGATCGCCGCTCTTCAGGCCGCAGAAATCGCGGAGCAGCGCCGCGAATTCATTCACTCTCACATAGAGTTCGCGGTAGGTGACGGAAACGGGCGCTTCCGATTCCGGCTCCGGCACAAAGATCAGCGCCGCTTTGTTCTTGTACTTGGCGAGGTGCCGGTCAACGCAGTTGTACGAGGCGTTGATCTTGCCGCCCACGAACCACTTCCAGAACGGCGGATCGCTGGTGTCGAGCGTGGTGTGCCAGTACTGGTCCCAGCTCAACAGGTCGGCGTACTCCCGGAAGCATTCCGGAAAATTCTTCTCGCTGAAGCGTTCGATGACATTGGGATCGGTCAGATTCGCCTGGCCGACAAACTTCGCGGAAGGATAGTAATATTCTTCCTCCCTCCAATGCACCGCGATCTGAGCCTCGCTGGTCTCGATCACCACATTTTGTTTCGGACGAATATCAGCCATAGCAGTTACCCCTTAGATATCTGAATTTGTGATGCACACAGCAAATTCCCCGACAGCTTCCCCGGTTGACGGAGTCAATCAAGGCTGCACGCCGTCTCCAAGCCGTCTCCTTAAAAAGACCGTTGGTAATGCGCTCCCATGCTCCTGTGCGGTGCCTGGGAGCGCCTTCTTGCAAGCTAGGCTGCGGTTGCTGGCACTTTCTTCGTGGCCAGCGCCCCCGGCACGGCCGGACGTTTGGCTGCCAGTTCGCAGAGCAGGGCAACTGCCGCCAGAACCGCCGCTGTGTAGAACGCCATCCGGTAGTTGTGGTACTTGTCGAACATCCAACCGCCGATGCGGCCACCGAGAAGACCGGCCAAACCCCAGGCAGTGAATAGCATGCCATAGTTGAGGCCCAGGTTCTTGGTGCCCCAGAAATCGGCTGCCGTTGATCCGTTGACTGAAAGCTGGGTGCCGTAACACCAGTAGACAATGAACAGCATCACGAACAATGCCACCACGTTGCCGCCCACATAATACAGAATGGGCATAGCAACCATGGAGATGCCGATCATCAGGCGCAAGACGTTAATGCGGCCCAGGTGGTCCGACATCCAACCCGACAGGATGCGGCCCATGGCATTTCCGGTCGCGCCCACCACCAAGCCGAAGGCAGCCAGGGTGGTGCCGGGTATACCCACGCTCTTGGCGAAGGGCACCAGCTGGCTGATGACCATGAGACCGGCCGCACAGCCGAACGCGTACGCCACCCACATCAAGTAGAACGTCGGCGTGCGCAACACCTCGCCGGGGGTGAAGTCATAGCTGCTGGCCGCCGCCTTGGAAGCCGGAGCAGGCGTCCAGCCAGCGGGCTTGTAGCCCACGGGTGGGTTCTTCAGCAGGAACGCGCCAAACACCGTCATCACAAAGAAGATCACGCCGAGGACTTGGAAAGTGGTGCGCCAGCCAAAGTGCGGAATCAGGTAGCTGGCGGCCAACGGCCCAAAGATTGCCGACCCTCCGCCGTATCCGCCCACCGCCAATCCTACCGCGAGACCGCGCTTGTCCGGGAACCACTTGGACATGACAGGAATCGGGGTCGCATAGCCAAAACCGTTGCCCAATCCCCCGAGGACGCCGAAGAAGATGAAAAACTTGGTTAGGCTGTCGGCAGAAGAGCAGAGGAAAAAGCCCAAGCTCACCAGAATGGCGCCAATCAGGGAAATCTTGAAAGGCCCAAGCTTATCCTGCAGCCGGCCAGCTACTATGAACGTTAGCGCGAAGACCACCACCGCGATGATGAACACGTTGGAGGTATCAGCTCGCTTCCAGTGGAATTCCTTTTCCAGCGGGGCCACGAACACACTCCAGGCATACAGCGAGCCCAGCGCCAGGTTCATGGATACACCGCCAACCACGCGCCACCAACGGCTTATGCCAGGCGCGCTGACGTCGGATGCAACATTTGCGTTAGCCACAGTTTTTCTCCTTTTTATAGAAGGTCGTTCTCCTTTACAGAAATTAAAAATCGAACCGGGAGCCAGTCTTGCTCCACAACCACCACTACTCCCGTACGGAACGTGCGTGCTGACTCATCAAACGAACCACAGTTTTCCCGCGGTATCGTACTGCGATTCAACTGCCGGCGGACCTCAAATCCGCCCTGCAACCGCAATCCGGCTCACGGCTGCGTCTTTTGCAAGCTAGCCGTCACATTCACTATTGAATCCGCCGCCACCGTGAGCTCCCGCTTCCACTCGTCAAACCCCGGCATAGACAGGACGACGACATGCGTCCCAGTACTAAGGCTGATTTCGGACGGCGTGTTGCCCACAAACCTCCAATCAACGGTGATTTCAGCACCAGCGGGCGTTGAACTGAAATTACACTTCACCTTCTCCGGGAGGACCGCCCGTGCGGAGATAGACGGCGGGGCTGGCGCGGGAGGCGGTGAATTCTGCACCGGTGTCGCAGTCTGCGTCACTGGCGCGGATGGTGCAGGCGGCGGATTCCGCGGCGTTGCAACTGCGACCGCAGCCGGCGCACCGGCCTTTCCGCCCGTATAGACCAGCGTGTAGAACTGCTTTCGCGCTTTGCCCTTGTCATCCAGGTAGTACACGGTGATGCCCTTCTTCTCTCTTCTGGCTTCGAAAGTTGCGCCCTTGGGCAACGGTACGCACCGGGAATATCTTGACTCAATGGTGCACCTGACGCGGAACGGCGGCTCGTTGCCTTCCTGCACCAGCAGAGTACTGGTCATTCGCGGGGCTCTGCTGGAACGGCAATACGCGTCGAAAGTGAGTTGATCGCAATTGTTAGGAACGCCGTTGTCGTCAGAGCTCACCGATTGAGTCACAGTATCCAGAACCTTGATCCGTATCGTGTTGTTCTGCGAGACGGCGTTGGCGAACATGGCCACCAACAGAAGACCCGACTGCAGGGCCGCCATTCTACGCATACTCATCAAACCAGCTCCTCCAGACACTGCGGTTGCAACCTGTCGCATACCCGGTTTTCCCAAACGATTCTGGAATCCGGCCTCGCAGATTCGGTACATTTTGCTCCCTTAGCGTGTCCCGCACAATAGCGTTCCCCGTTGGAGGAGGTTTGGGAGGACAGACTCGCCTGCGGGGCCATTGCCCGAATGGAGCCCGTCCCCCTCTCTTTAGGTAGCCAGTGCACCCAATCTGCACCGGCCGGGAACCCCGGCGGCCCTGGTTTTCGGCCCGCCGGGGATGGAGGGCCGGTCTAGAAGGTAAAGATCGGCCCAAATTCGGTGCGGTGATCTTGCCATTCGTTGGATGAACGTCCTGCAATTGTGTATAGGTTGACTTTGTCATATATACGGGTGCCGTATACCGACTGCTCGAGGCCGAACTGGCACCAGTTGTTGAATTTGTAGTTCAGGGTTGCCACAAACGCCTTGCCCATCGAAAGCGGGAGTCCCCCATTGCAGGTCACGCCGCTTACGCCTTTGACATAGTCAGCAGAGGCGCAGGTATTGCCATTGGCTTGGTTCTGGTCCCTATCCACCACCTGATCCTTGCCCACGAGGAACTGAAGCTGCCAGCCAGCGTTGTGGCCATGCGGATCGGCATTGAACCAACGGGAAAGCGGCAAGCCGAGCTGGAGGAATCCGCCAAAGCCACGGATGGGCCGCTGCGGAGCAACCACGACATTGCCAACGGGGCAGAGCGCGTCGCCTGGGTTGACATTGCAACCGAGTACGGAGCCACCCTGAGCAGCCAGCGGACCGCCATCCGCCGTTACCTGCGCCGGAGTTACGTTATACAGCCCGCTTACGTCGGTGAAGAAAGAGTTGATTTGGCCGCCGAAGTAGAAGCGCATGTCGCCGCCTTTATAAGCGCTTCCCACCAAGGTAAACCAGCGGGTGGGCAAGGCCACCGTGAGTTGGTTGCCCCACAACGTGCTGGAAGCTTGAAAGCCATTTGGGAAGGCAGCGCAATAGTTGGCGTCGGATAGCTCACATCCAGTAGTCGACGAGATGTACGACGAATTGGGAACGATCGATGTGCGCCGAGCGCGGAATCCAGCCACGGCGATTTGTGCCGGAGCGACACCCCTGGCCTTGTCGAGCTGGAAACTCAAGGCCACTCTGCCTTCCCACTCGGGACGGTCGGAGTCAGCGCCCTCGCGTTCGCCTTGTCCAAGCTGGGCAGCGAGCCCATTGCCCGCCGCGTCTCCGAGCTTCAGGATTTCACCTGTGCTCGGCATCATGATCCCAAATTGACCCTCCAGGTTGACTTTGTGCTCCTTACTGAAGTTCTGGATGACGCCGACCCGCAGTTGTGGCGAACGGGTGTAAGTGTTGCCCCAAAATGCGCCATTGAAGGTCGTTTCCAGTATGTTTTCCATTGCGCCGGATCCGAAAAGCGTCCAGTCCTGTCCACCTACGAAGAAAATGTCGGTGGCCTCGCTGGCGTGGTAATCCATGCGTACGAAGGCCAAACGCAGTTGCGGTTCATTGCTGCGAATCGATGAAACGTCGCGGTTGTCGACTTCGCTGAAGTTGCCTTCAAAGTCGCCCTCGATCTTGCCGGTGAGCGACAGCTTCGACGAAATGTCCGGCCATTCCAGGTTGAGCCCAAAGCGCGTGGACCGCGCCTTGACGTGGACCTCGGGATCCTTCGTTGGGCCGGTGTTGAAGGTCGAGTTAGTCCCGGCATTCAGCCATATGCCGGGAAACGGGAAGTCATCGCCGTCGGGGTCGCTGCTGTCATGAACGACCGTCGCCTTGATGAAGCCATAAGGCGCAAGCGTGATCGGGCCCACCTTTATACCGTTTAGACCGCCGGTCTTGGGGGGGTCGACGGGGAACACCCGTACCGGAGCAACGGCCGCGATCACGGGCGGTGCAGCGGGCCGCGGTGGCGGAGCAGCTTGGGAAGAGGGTTGGGTCTCCATGGTCGCGAGGGATGTCGAAACCGCGGTTTCCGGAGCCGCCGCAACGGCGGAGTGTTGCGGCGCGGAGTTCGCGGCCTCGGACAAATCCGCCGCGCTCAATACACCCTTGCGAGTGAGCGTTTCTAAGAGAGCTTGAAATTGGCCGGTGGGCGCGGCATTTCGAATGGCGTTCGCCTCACCAGGCGCCAGAACACCCTTCATCACCAGCACCCCGAGCAATGCCACGACATTCGAATCGCCCGTGGTCGAGGTCACGCTCACACTTGGGCTCGGCGCAGCGGGGCTGCCTTCTGCGCTGGTTGCGTTCGCGGCATTTTCATTTTCTGCTTTTGTATTGTTGTTTCCTGCCATGACGGGCAAAGCCGTTATGGCCAGCACTAACAAGGTCCACAACCACGTTTTCAGTTGCAACATGGGACGGTGTCCTCCTCGTTCCGGCGCGGCTTAAACTTGGGGCTCAGAACATGGGGCGGAACCGTATGACATTTCTGGGGTGATGTCAAGCGCCTAATGTGGCAGAGTGATGCCAGTCACATTGTACCGTGACGTAAATCATAAGATGCTGGCGTCGCCCACCGTCGTAACGACACACTGCGGCGTGATCTACGTCACTCCCGCCGCTCGTCGGCAGAGGCACAATCCAGACCTTCCTTATTAGTGGCCCGCCGCACATTTCGTAAGGAATGCGGCGATTGCATTGGGCGTTGGATTGACCATGAACCCTTTGCCTCCGTCCAGCGAACGTGTCAATTACCCACAGTACGTGAGATTGTCAGGACCGGCTTCATAAAGTCCTTCCCCTCTTCCTGCCGACGATCTCGCGTCTATCTCGCTCGGTGCTCGCTTCATCGGTCCTTTCAGCAGGCTCGAGCTCTTTCACCGGGATTCACCGCGCTTGATCGGAGAGGTACAAGAGATGCGGCGCCCCATCCGCCGTGTGGCAATCAGAAGATTACAGTGGACAATCAAAAGATTGCCCAGGACTGACACGATTTGACAGAGTGATCACCGCCCCTTCTGACAAATACTGTCAATCCAGTCCGCAGCGAACACCGAGGTACTCTCGCCCGCACCAGCCAGCGCAAGCGATTCTTCTGGAAATCTTGGGTTTCAAGCGTGCGGACTCACTTTGGTCACCTCACCGAAGGGCCGGTCCATCAATTGCAATTGCGTAAGGGTTGGCGCGATCAAAATCGGACCCCCGTGGGGCGGAGTTTGCTAAAATGCAGAAGCAAAAGGGCTTTTCGCTGATCGAGTTGCTTATTGTGGTAGCCATCATTTTAATCATTGCGGCGATTGCAATCCCGAACCTGTTGCGCGCACGTATCGCGGCGAATGAGTCGTCCGCAGTGGCGTCGGTTCGCACCCTGAATACAGCACAGATTTCTTACAACTCCGTCTACCCGACGGTGGGCTTCGCCGCCAACCTAGCTCATCTGGCGGGCACCTGCACGGGCACCGTGATACCCGCCACGAATGCCGCTTGCTTGATCGATTCGCAGCTGGCGACGGGCACCAAGAGCGGATATTCGTTCGTTATGACGGGTGGAACCGGCACTCCCTCGGCCACCTATCTTCAGTACGCGAACCCGCTGAATGTCAACACCACGGGCGTGCGCTCCTTCTGCTCGGTCGCGGACGCGGTAGTACGCTACACCAACACCGGCACTGCCATGACCACCTGTGCTGGAACCGAGACCCCGCTGGAGTAAGTTTGGATCTGGCAAAGTAACTGGGGGAGGATACAAACCGGAAAGAAGCAGCGGAGAAATCCCGCTGCTTTTTTGGTTTATGGAATGTTTTTCTCCCATCGTCGCGACCAGCCTTTGAGCGCTCCAAATCACTCCGCTCTGCCGATGGAAAGCTCAGGTCTCTTACCTTATGATGCGGCCATCGAACTGACCCAGACGAGCGTGGTGGCGCTTGCGCTGCGATCAATCTCAGATTAAGGGTTCCCCCAGTGTCTACCCATACAGCGCATCAGCAAGCCTAACCGATACACATGCGAGCAAGATACCTTCGAATTGCAGCGTTGAGTTTCATTTGGGTTCCCGTCACCAGAGCATCTCGTGCGAGGCGCTTCTTATTTACAATGAGGGGGGAGACGCGAGGCTGGCCCTGCTGTTTTCAATCGCGTTTTAATAGGAGAAAGTATGTCGCGAATCGTCAGAATTGGCACCTTCTGCATCGCTGCAGCAATGGCCCTGCTCACCATCCCAATCGCTAGCGCGAAAAAAATCGCAGACCCACCCGCCGCTCCGATCCCCATGCAAATGCTCACGGGGAAAACAGTGTTTATCTCCAATAGCGAAAGCACAGCAGATATCATATTCGCAGTGCCCGACCTGACTTATAACACGCTCTATGAGCACATGAAGAGCTGGGGAAAGTATGAGCTGGTATCGGCTCCCGCTGACGCCGACTTGGTCTTCAACATCAATTTTGTCGTTTTGTTATATCCGCAGCTTCGCTTGGTGGTTCTGGATCCCAAGACGCATGTTGTGCTGTGGACATTCGCCGAACAAGTGCAACCGTGGGTCCGGCAATCGACGGGTCGCAAGAACTTCGATCAAGCGATGGTCAATCTTGTGGACGACGTGAAAACGATGACGACCCCGCTGCCGGCTGCGGCCGATGCTCCCGTTCCAAACAAATAGGATTGCCCAGTTTGCCGGGTTTTCCCTCGCGTCCCTTACGACCCCGTGAGCTTCACCCGTATTTCTTCCGGCAGCTTCTCGCGGATCTCCGCCGGCAGCCGGTCATGCACGCGTCGCGCCCCGAGCATCGCCGCATCCACCACTGCCATGGGCGCCGGAGTAGCCACAGCTACGATCAACCAGATCAGCGCCGACAGCGCGAATCCCGCCAGTGCGCCCACCTCCAGCCACACGGCATGGCGCGGCCCAAGATGCCGGATCACTGCAAACGCCAGCAGAAACACACCCGCCGATGCCGATGCGAGCGAGATCAGCGAAATATCGATGATGCGATTCAGTTTCTGGCGGCTGCGGCAGCGCTCGCAACTCGCAAAGTGTAACTCGTAGTCCCCGCGCATCTCCGGAGCCAGGCCGGAAATATCGTAGCGCCATCCCGCAAGGATTTTCCCTACGATTGGTTCCACGCACTCGCTCATAAGAGGCTACAACCGGATGGATTCGAGAACCTCCGCCTGGGTTGCCAGCAGCACACGGTTGTGCCACAGCCCCAGACGGCCGCCGAGCGCCTGTTCCGCCGCCGCTCGCGCGATTTCGGGATGGTTATTCTGTTCAGATAAATGCGCCAAAACTAAGTATTCGGCACTTCCATCATAATCGCTGGAGAAGAATTCCGCGAGCGCCTCATTCGACAAATGCCCCACCCGGCTCATCACCCGCTGCTTCACCGACCACGGATACGGGCCCGAGCGCAGCATCTCCACATCGTGATTCGATTCCATCACCAGCACGCTGCAGCCCCGCAGATGATCGCGCACGCTCGCCGGCATGTAACCCAGGTCGGTGGCAAAACCAACCTTAACGCCTTCCGCGCGAAACGTGAAGCCCACCGGATCGGCCGCGTCGTGCGGAATCGTGAACGGCATAACCTCGATATCGCCCACCGAAAAGCCGCGCCCGGCGGAGAAATGTTCCGACTTGGGTAGTTCCGGAATCTCGCCCTTTTCGTCACGCACTGCCCGGCTCCAGGCATGATGCGTAGGCGCGGTCAGGAAGACAGGCACGTTCAACTTAGTAGCCAGCCGCTGCAAGCCCGCAACGTGGTCGGAGTGCTCGTGCGTGATCACAATCGCGGAGATTTCCTCGGCGCGTTCGCCCAGCGCCCGCAGCCGCTTGAAGGTCTCGCGGCCCGAAAGCCCGGCATCCACCAGAATACGCGTTGCGCTAGTTGCCACCAGCGCGCAGTTCCCACGGCTGCCGCTAGCCAGCACCGACACCGACACTCCCATAGCCGTAGCTTACGCCCGCTGCCTGTGGAAACGGCAACAGTATTTCCGCGGTCGGTACCTTTGATGGGACTGCCCTGATTGCCGCGCCGCTCGTTCACTTCCCTGCGAAGAGATTATCTACCACTCCTCGCCCGATCGATCCTCCGAACGCGCCCGCAATCCCGGGCACGAAGGCTAGAAAGGATTCGTAGACTTGCGCTCGCTCGGGCTTTTCCGAGAGGTAGAAATACGCTAACCACTCGACCACGGGCACGAACACTCCTACGATCAGCACCCAGCGCCACGGCTTACGCGGGCTCAGGAATCCCAATAGCATGTTCGCTGCCAACACTACCATCGCGGTCAACAGCAAGTCTCCCACTTTGATGTCTAACCAGCCTGCTAACGCTCCCGACGCCGCTGCCAGCAGGTAATAGAAGACGTCGCCGCGAGATCGTTTGTCAGGGAAGAATCCTTCCGATGGCGTTGTCATATCTTCGTCTCGGATCGCGAGTCCGAGTAGGTGTAAAAGCCGCGTCCGCTTTTGCGTCCCAGCCATCCTGCATCGACCATCTTGATCAAGAGCGGACAGGGGCGGTACTTTGGATCTCCTAAGCCATCCTGTAACACGCGCATGATATCCAGACACACATCCAGGCCGATAAAGTCGGCTAGCGTGAGCGGACCCATTGGATGTGCCATTCCCAGCTTGAATACTTCATCTACCGCTTCGGGCGTCGCTACACCTTCCATCACCGCGAACATCGCCTCGTTCAGCAGCGGCATCAGCACTCGATTCGACACGAATCCCGGAGCGTCATTCACCTCTACTGGCGTCTTCTCCACTTTCACGGCCAGCTCGCGCACCGTCTCGAACGTGGCCTGCGAGGTCGCGAGGCCGCGAATCACTTCTACCAGCTTCATCACCGGGACTGGATTGAAGAAGTGCATGCCGATCACTCGGTCGGCGCGTCCGGTCAGCGCCGCGAGCTTGGTGATCGAGATGGAAGACGTATTCGTCGCCAGAATCACTTCCGGCTTCGGCTTCATTAGGAGGTCGAGTTCGCGGAAGATCTCCGCCTTGACGTCAAACTTCTCGGTTGCTGCCTCGATCACCAAGTCGCAATCTCCGAGCTTCTCGCGATTGACTACCGCTGTAATCCTCCGCAGCGTGGAGACTTTGTCGTCCGCGGTGATCTTGCTCTTGGCCACTTCGCGGTCCAGGTTCCTGGCAATCGTATCGAGGGCGCGATCGAGAAAGCGCTGGTCCACATCGCAGAGGACGACGTTGAATCCGCAGCGCGCAAACACGTGGGCAATGCCATTGCCCATGGTTCCGGCTCCAATCAACCCCACAAGCTGAATCGCCATGATGGCCTCGCGCAAGAAGGAAACTGGAAAGTGTAGCAGAGTGGACTTCGAGCTTCAGGTGGGATAGACGGGCGCAGACATCGTCACAACTTTCGCGGACGATGAAGATGGGATTTTGATTTTTTTTTCGATGTATTTACTGTTAAGGTAATAACCCCGTTAGTACGGGTACCCCCCTCCCCCCCTGTCTTGTGGAATCATGGGGTTAGGAGGAAATCTCAGCTGCGGTCTTTGAATCTAAAGGACTTACAGCTAGAGTCTTTGAAACTAAAGGACTTAAGCTGTCAAAGAGCGCCGAAAATGGCTTTGGGGCAGCTTCGAGGGTCGTTTTGGTGGACGAACCTCGAAGCTGCCCCAACCAGATGCTTAAATTGTTGCGCGCTACGGGTCTTAAGTCAATCTATTTCGATTCGCAGATGCTTTGTGATGAAAAAAGTCAAGGGCCCGCCCAAGCGAAGCTTGGACGGGGCACCCTTCAGAGTTCGGACGGACGCGAGGTCCGGGCCACCCGCCTCACAGATGGTTTGTGATGAAAAAGGTCGGGGGTCGGGTTGCGGAAGTGGGTGTCCGGCCAAAAGTGTACCTCGAAGGGTTTCTCCCTAAGAAGTTTGGGGAATTATGTACTTGCTCGCCTGTCCCGAATCGCTACAATGAGACAGAGGGAAAGGCCAAGATGCCTCCGAGACCAGATCGAACGGAACAACCGCCGCAACCGCTCCGCGAGGATACGCCTAGACCAGGACGAACTACGGATAGTCAACCGCCGGCGCCAGCGCGAAGGAGTGAGCCCGACCCTCCGCCTCCTCCTAGCGACAGAATATTCAGGAAGGGCGGAGCTTAAGAACTAGCGCCGAAGGGACAATCCTATAAGAGTCGCGAGATTGAGAACCACGGCGGCCATTGTGAAATAGAACGACCACCCCATCAGGGATGACTTCGTGCCGTTGATGGCGCTGTTGACCGCAAACCTATCTGTTAGTTTCTCGATTTCGACCGCACTGATTCTCTCGGCCGTGCTTAGTTCGGGATCGGCTGCGCCTCTCGACTTGTAAAAATCTCTCGTCTGATTTATCCACTCCAGAAATCTGTCGGGAGTCATTCTGAGCCTGTAGCCCCTAGGAATCAACTCAAGAAGGGCAAGCACTCCCGCGATGACTATACAGGCCACGGAGATTCGCTGAATCGTGTGCCACCAAGGCGAGAGGCCCGTCTTCAAAAACTCCGCTGACTGCGTAGCCAGGAACGTGATAATCACCAAGGCGATGCTGGTTTTGATGTCCAGGGTATCGCCGAGCGCAAACTCGCGCTCGTCTTGCTCTTTTAGATGTTCGGAAATAATCCGTTCGTATCCGTTCATTTCTTAACCTCTTTCTTCGCTTGTTTCTGCTTCTCTCATGCATCGCTACCGGCGATTTCTGCAAGGGAGTCAAGTATGCAGTTCCCAGTTGAGGCAGCCGCACGCAGCGGCTACGTTACCTTCGATCCTTCTGCCTTCAAACCGCCGAGTAACTTATTAAGCCCCTGCGTATAGGAATCGTGATTCTTCCAGTCGCTGAAATCGGGTATGTAGTATTGGCGAATCTCCTCGGCTAAGTCTATTCCTTCGTCCGCATAGAAAGACTCCCACGCACGTATGTCGGTGAAGGGCACAATGCTGACCGGGAATAGTACTCGTCTTTTCTCCTCGGTTTCCCGCTTGCGGGCTTTGCGGATTTCCGTCTTTACCCACGGGCTCTTCATGCTGTTGGGTGAAAGGATCAGGAGCAGCCGCTCATATCTTCGTATCGCTTCGTCGATCTGCTCATGGATCTTCTTCCCGGCTTGTATATCGTGCGGCGCGAACCAGCAGCGGACGCCTTTGTTCTGCAAATCCGAGTGCAGGAGGTTGGCAAATTCCTGATCTTTGGTGGAATGGCTGATGAAGCAGGAATAGAACTCGAGGGCCTTCCCGGTGAGGGAGCCCATGTATTCGATGAAGTTTTCGGGAACGCCGGCCCCGCGCAAGAATGCCAGCGGAATGTTTCCGTGTGATCGGTAGATGGCGTCGATGCCGATGGTGGACGGACCGGCGTGGAGAACCGCTTCAAGACCTTTAACGCCGCTGAGGTCGGCGCCATCAAAGGTCGTCCAGCCGATTGCGGTCTTGCAGAAGTTTGAACTCTCAAGATTTGTTCCAAGTAGGGTCGCTTCGAGGAGTTTCGCGCCGCGGAGATCTGCCATGGCGAGAAATGCGTTATCTAGTTTGGCGCCGTGAAGGCTCGCGTCTCGTAGCTTCGCTTGGTGCAGGTGTGCAAGACGAAGGTCAGCCCAATCAAGAACGGCCCCACGTAGATCAGCTAGGCGCAGGTAGGCGCTAAACAAATTTGCGCCGACAAGAGATGCGCGGTTGACGTTTGCCCTATCTAAGTTCGCCGAGTCGAGATTTGCGGAGATAAGATTCGTGCCGCTAAGGTCCGCGTCGCTGAGGTTTGCCCCGCTGAGGTCCGTCCCGCTCAGGTCTGCACCACTGAGCTTCGGGACCAGATGGAACACGTCCCGCCACGCATTCCATGCAGCTACTCCTTGCTTGAGTTTTGCGAGGTGCTTCTTGTTCGCCATGCGCCCGCCCTTCGTTGCCGCTCATCATATCCTGCTGTGGCGACGGCGGTAAACGAGTTATGGGAAATGTGGGAGCTTCGCGCCGGTTCCTCGGCCTCGGCTCGGATGTGCGCACCGTCAAATCTTTCGCGGCGGCTCGAGCCGTGACTTCAGCGGCTGAAGCCGAGTCTAAAGACAATCCACTTATCGCAGCGGTGAACCGCTGCACCACCCCAAAATCAAGGCGCGGGACTGACTTTTTTCGCAGCCTAGAAAGCGGAATCCCACCCTTGCGCGAAAAGCCGCGCAAGGGTGGGGCGCCCTCGATCTCTTCTGAATCTGTGGTCAGACTTCTAATTCTGTGATCAAACCTCAGGCGTGATAGACGCGCTCGCGCTCGTTCTGGCGGGCTTCGTACCACAGGGCCAGCTCGACGCGGTTCCACAATCCCAGCTTGTCGTAGATCAAGCGCAGATAATTTTTTACCACGTGCTCGGTGGTGCCGATAGAATCGGCGATTTCACGGTTCTTGCAGCCTTCGGCTACGCGTTGAATGATGAGCTGTTCTCGTTCGCTGGGGCCGCGGGGAGTTGCTGTCTCTCTTTCCATAATTGCCTCCGATAAAGTAAAGTCGCGAGCTTAACCCGCTTGATGCCGCCCTTGATTCCGAAACGCAGAAACAGACGGTTGAAATGAGCTTTGACGGTACGCTCGGCAATGTTCAGATCGCGAGCGATTTCCGAATTGTCACAGCCCTGGAGCAGCAGGTTGATAATCTGCCGGTCGCGCGGGTCGACTTGTTCGAATTTCTCTTCCATAAAAACTTCACCTGATCGACGCGGTTCGGACGCGGCAAGCGGCGCTGAACCATGCTCCCTCGGCACATCTGAATTCGGGTCTCTGCGTCTCATTTTGCATTCATGCGGCCAAACTACACGGGCTGCGTTAACTAACTGTGAAAACTGCGCTTGCGCGTTTTATTCCCTTGCAAACGGCGGTTACTACGGTCATGGCAGGCATATTTCACGCAGGGAAGCTGAGCTGTTTTGCTCACTCTCTAAGGTGAATCACTTAGTACAAACTTCCGATGTACCTGCCTCGTAATGTGCATGATTTACACAGAAGTACATCCGCAGCCAGTCTTCGGCCCCTCCCATATAATGAGTTGTGGACTTCAAGCTGGTAAGCAACTACTCGCCCCAAGGCGACCAAAAACAGGCGATCGAAACGCTCACCCATGGCGTATTCGATCGCGAACAACATCAGGTCCTGCTCGGCGTCACCGGATCGGGCAAGACTTTTACCGCCGCCAAGGTGATTGAGGCCGGCAACCGCCCCACGCTCGTCATGGCCCACAATAAGACCCTGGCGGCACAACTCTACCACGAGTTCAAGAGTTTTTTCCCAAACAATGCGGTGGAGTATTTCGTTTCATACTACGACTTTTACCAGCCGGAGGCTTATGTGCCGGCGGCGGACCTTTATATCGAAAAAGAGGCGACCATCAACGATGAGCTGGACAAGTTGCGGCTCTCGGCTACGCGGTCTTTATTCGAGCGGCGCGATTGTCTGATTGTCGCTTCGGTCAGCTGCATTTACGGGCTGGGATCGCCGGAGGCATATTACGGGATGATGCTGTTCCTGGAAAAGGGGCAGAAGATCAAGCGCTCGGACATCACTCGGAAGCTGGTCGATATTCTTTATGAGCGGACGGAAGGGGATTTTCGGCGCGGGACTTTTCGGGTGCGCGGGGACGTCGTCGAAATCTATCCCACTTATGACGATAATGCTTATCGGGTGGAAATGTTTGGCGATGAGATTGAATCGCTCTCGCAGATCGATCCTCTGTTTGGGACGGTCAAGCAGCGGTATATGCGGCTGCCGATTTATCCGAAGACGCACTATGTGATGAAGGAAGAGACGCGGGCTTCGGCGGTCGCTTCTATTAGAACTGAACTCGCATGGTGGGAAGCGGAACTGGAGAAGCAGGGACGACTGGTGGAGTCGCAGCGCATCCATCAGCGGGTGATGTACGACCTCGAAATGATCAAGGCCATGGGTTACTGCCATGGCATCGAAAACTATTCGCGGCATTTTACTGGGCGGCTTCCGGGCGAGCCTCCGCCTACTTTGCTTGATTATTTTCCGCGCGACTTTCTGATGTTCATCGACGAGTCGCATCAGACGGTTCCGCAGCTTCATGGGATGTATCATGGCGACCGCTCGCGCAAGCAAACGCTGGTGGAATACGGCTTCCGCATGCCTTCGGCGCTTGACAACCGTCCGCTTACTTTCGAGGAGTTCGAGCATCGCACTAACCAGATCGTCTATGTCTCGGCGACGCCTGGTCCTTACGAACTTACTAAGTCGGCTGGCGTGGTTGTCGAACAGATTATTCGGCCTACTGGGTTGATTGATCCGCCGGTCGAGATACGTCCGGTTAAGGGACAGATCGACGACTTACTGCACATGATCCGCGACCGGGTGGCGCGCAACGAGCGCGTGCTGGTAACTACGCTGACTAAGCGCATGTCCGAGGACCTTGCCGAATATTACAGTGAGGTTGGCGTGAAATGCCGTTACATGCACTCCGAGATCGAGACGCTGGAGCGGGTGAAGATTTTGCGCGACTTGCGCAAGGGCGAGTTCGATGTATTGATTGGCATCAATCTTCTGCGCGAAGGGCTCGATCTGCCCGAAGTGTCGCTGGTCGCCATTCTTGACGCTGACAAGGAGGGCTTCCTGCGCTCCGCCGGCTCGCTGATCCAGACCATCGGGCGCTGCGCCCGCAACCTGAACGGGCGGGCGATTCTCTATGCCGATCGCATGACCGACTCCATGAAACATGCGCTCGACGAAACCAACCGACGGCGCGCTATCCAGCAGGCTTATAACGAGGAGAACGGGATCACGCCGGAATCCATCATTCGCCCGCTCGACATGACGCTGGTCGCGATCGTCGGCGCCGACTACACCGACCTGACGGGCCCCGAGGCCGATGGGATTCCGGACTTCAAGTCGCAGGAAGAGTTGGACGCTTACATAGGAAAGTTAGAGAGGGACATGCGGGAAGCGGCCAAGCGGTTTGAATTCGAAAAGGCGGCCAAGTTGCGAGATGCGATCAAAGAACTACGAACTAAGGAATTCCTGTTCGCGTGAGAAAGCGGCCCCCAGGACAGATCTAGTGATGGACCGATGATCGAGGCCGAGTTAGCCCCGCCGTCAGCTATTGCCCAGCACCGACCAGGAATCGCCCTTACCAAATTCATGGGCTTTCTCCACTCCGTGGGTCGAGTACCAGTTGCGCCAGGTCGCGGGATCGTTTGGCAAATTGACGTTGGTGATTTCGCGTAGGGCCTGGTACACCCAGTTGCGCGTGGTCGGGTCGAGCGACGGATCGTCACCGAGCTCAATCAGGCCGGGCACAGCCTTCATGCGTTGCTCACGCGTTAGCATGCCAGACTTCGCCAGGCTGCAGCCGGCGCGTTCCCGGACCTCGAGCGACGGGTCATTGCGGAAAACGTCGAGAAAGTTCGGGATGGTGTCGTCGCTTCCTAAGTGGGCCAGCCCCTCGACCGACCAAAAGCGCGTTTGCTGGCTCTTATCGTGGATCCACTCCGCCAGCAGTTCGTGAATGCGCTCCTTTTCGATGCCGCGGTTTGCCAGCATTCCCAGTTCCCAGGCTGCGTATGGACGATTTCCGGGAAACTTTTCCGCCGACTCGATCAGGCGGTCGGCGGCGTCTTCGGTCTTCGCCAGGTTCCGGACTGCCAGGTTGATCTCGATCGCCGCCGCCCGTACCCGCAGATCGTTCGAATAGAGCGCCGTGTCCTGCAGGTTCTCCCAGCGTTCGGTGCGATGCAGCTTGCCATGCCAGCCCTCGACCATCTGGGCGATTACGCTGGTTGCGCCCACGTCGTGATTCACGGCTGCACCGAGGAGAAACTCCATCTGGCTCTGCGGCGGCTGCGTCTGTAACCATTCGATGTTGTGTTCCGATAGCTTTCCATGATCGGCGGGCACCGGACGTCCCGGCACAGGCAACTCTTCTCCCGACTGGGGCTTGGGAGCTGGCGCGGTCTGCGGCGCGGCTGGGCGGCTGGCGAAAACCGCGGCAAGCAGGGCTAAAGCGAGTGCGCGGCCACTTTTCTTACGAGCCAAGTCATAAATGCAGATACACGAGATACCGTTCATGCACATAAGTGTAGGTTGGAAGGAAAAACGGGCAAGTTACGACAGTTTCGACTAGCTGCCGACGCCGGCGCGGGCGGCTTTCTTCCCCTGCTCGCGAGCGGCGACGGTGAGTTCATTTTCGAGCGAAGCGAACCGCTGAAAGACTTCGTGCAGGCGCAGCGCCATGTTGCGGATGGTATCGGCTTGCGCCACAACGGTGGCGGGCAATCCGGGCTCGAGGACGAGAAGCTCGGCGTTGCCGAGCACGGTGGTGAGAGCGTTGTTGACGTTGGTGCGCATCTCGACCATGTAGCGTCCGAGAGTGGCCTCGGCTTCCGCGACAGCGAGGGTTTTCTCCGCTGCCCGGGCGCGAGACTCGGCCTGGCGGCGGCGCAGGATTTCGCGTCCTATGAGACCGACCATCGCCGGCCAGATTCCAGGCTCGCGGCGCAACTCTAGAACGGCCCCATGTAGGGTGTAGAAATCAAGCGCGGGGTCGGAGTGAATCAGGATGGCGGGCTTGCCGGCGGCGAGCGCCGGCTTCAGGTCCTGTTTCGAATACTGACTCAGGGGTTGGCGCTTGTCTTTTTTCCTGCCATCTTTCTTGTCTCTCTTTTCCTCGGCGTTCTGGTTGTCGTCCTTGCCCGAGGACGAGTTCTTTGCAGCGGAAGAGGCGTCGGCAATCGCGAGGTCGTAGTGGCTGCCCTTGAGGTCGCGAGAAAAGGTTTGGTCGAGGACGATGAATTCCGGGCGATCGGAGTGGGAATCGGGATCCTGGGGCCAACTGGCGGTGATCTCTCGTGAGAAGGCGGGGTCGCTCGCAAGGATCAGGACGGTCGGGCGATTCATGGGTATCGTCGCTTTCTGATTCCGAACTTTATGTTTGCAGAGACGGTGCCTGCCCTCTCTCTTAAGATGCGGCAAGCCGCGTCTCGACGGGGGAAATCACTTGCCAGATTTTCTGGACGCCGCGGCGCTCGCGGCGAGCGGATTTTTTTGCGCCCCGTTCTGGAGTGCGTCGTCTACGGCCGCTCTCAGATCGACCAGCATGCGCAGCGGCTGGCCCGAAGAATATTCGGCGTGAAACATGACCTTCCAGGACTGGCAGATCATGCGCAGGCGCCCGGTCGGTTCCTCGGCGGAGAATTGGGCGCGGCGGCAATCGATAGTGGCGACGCCGCGGCGCTCGAGTTCGCGCAAGCCGTCCTGGATGGCGTTGAGATCGTCGTGCATGAGCCGGAAGAATATTCGCCGGATCATGAAGCTGAAACGGGCAAAGGCCATCATGGCCGCGGGCTCGAAATAGCGGGCCGCGCTCTGCGTCTTGAGCTTGCGCCCCTGCTCGAGCGCGCCGCTGTGCAGCAGTTCGCTGAGGCGGCGGCAACGGGCCGCCGACTGCATGATGGTCTCGAGCGAATTCAACCAGGCGGGCAGCTTGGGCTGCTGCGGGCCGAGTACCGGCTCCAGCACCTGGGCGACGTAATCGAGGTCCACGTCGGCGTCCTCCAGGCCGGAGGGCACACAGAGCGAAAAATACTGGACGAGCAGGAAGTCGGTTTTGTCGCGGTCGCTCGCCGACTTTGCGGTCTTGTGCAGGTGATGCACCAGAAGCTGGCGCAACACGGCTTCGTTGGCCAGCGGCGTGGTCTGCAGAAACTGGCGTAACTGGTGCACCTGGATCTGGACGTCGACCTGCTGGAACCAGGCCTCGGCGTGCTTGACCGACTCGGGCGAAGACGAAAATGCCGCATCGACCGGGCAGGCGGGAACCTCAATCACGAATTCGCGCACCAGGGCGGCGTAAATGGGCTGCAGGGCAGCAAAGGCGGTTCCCTGCTCTTCCAAAGAAGGTGGGGCGGATGCAGTCATGATTTCACAATCCAATTGGGAACTTTGTTCAGGAAGCGGGCGGCAATCGCTGTCCGCTCCGGATGATATTGAACCGCGACCACGGAGGCTTCGGCGCGCAGCGACCCGTCGTGGCTTTCGATGAGCACGTGATCGGCGAATTCCAGAGGACAGGCGACCACGAACAGAACTTCGTGCGGCGTGCCGAACTCGATGATCGTGTTCTGAAAAAACTCGTTCTCGCCTTCGTGGGCGCCGGCGGTGCCATTGCCGTCGCCGTTTCCATTTCCGTTGCCGTTGTGGCCATGGCTGCGGCTGAGCTTGATGGGAATCCGCACCGGCGTGGCTTCCGGAAAGAACCGCGCCAAGCGGCCTACGATGTCTGGTTCTGGAGCGCGAGCAGTTGCCTGGTTGGGCACTGAATCCTCAATCTCGGGGGAGTTTGAGTAGCCGATTCTCGCCTTCTCCCGGTTTGGAAGAACTGCGAGAAGACTCGTTCAGCTTCATCGGCATTTCAGTAGTGCACGGGTTACACCAAAGGCTTGAAGGTCATGCACTTATGAGTAAATGAAGTAGGAACAAGCAGTTAACGGTGTTGCTTGGGTGCGGAACCGGCTAATTCTTCGGGGAGCGAGGAGAGAGCGTCTCAGAGTGACACAGCCGTCTCAATTCGTGGGTGCGAGGAACCGAAGGAGTTCGAGATGGCCGAACTGCGCTCGGCTTGACAGCCGGGGGCGGCTGTCCCTACACAACCCCGGACGGACGAATGCGTCCGTCCCTACACGAGCAGATCATTGCAGCGTTGTCGAGCTGGGGGGCTCCTCGCGGCTGCCGATGTGGTAGCGCTTTAGCTTGCGATAGAGGGTGGCGCGGCTGATGCCTAGCATCCTGCCGGCCAGAGCCTTGTCTCCTTTGACCTGCGAGAAGACGCGCTCGATGGTGGCGCGCTCGATGTCTTCCAGATCGGTGCCCGAGAATTCCGGCGACTCGAGCGGCTCGGCTTGAACTTCCGCGCGCGCGATCGCCGGCGGCAGATCGTTGACTTCGATGAGGCGCTGATCGCCCAGAGCCACGGCACGCTCCAGGCAATTCTCCAGTTCGCGAACGTTGCCGGGCCAGTCATAGGCCAGCAGGGCCTTCATGGCGTTGCTGGAAACGTGGACGCCTCGTCCGGGAGCCAGGCGATCGAGGAACCACGCGGCCAGAATGGGAATATCGGAACGGCGCTCGCGCAGCGGAGGCAGCGAAATGGTGACCACGTTGAGGCGGAAATAGAGATCCTTGCGGAAGGTTCCCTTCTGGTATTCGGTATCGAGATCGCGGTTGGTGGCGGCCATGATGCGCACGTCCACTTTGACCTTTTGATTGCCGCCGACAGGGCGAACTTCCTTCTCCTGAAGAAAGCGCAACAGCTTGGCTTGCATCTCGAGCGGGAGTTCGCCAATTTCGTCGAAAAAAATGGTTCCGGTATCGGCCGATTGCAGCAGGCCCTGCCGGGAACGAAGCGCGCCGGTGAAGGCGCCTTTTTCGTAGCCGAACAACTCGCTTTCGATGAGGGTGGGGACGAGCGATCCGCAGTCGACGGCAACGAACGGGCGGCTGGCCATGGCGCCGCGAAAGTGAAGGGCGCGGGCCACCAGTTCTTTGCCGGTTCCGCTTTCGCCGGAAATCAGCACCGGGGTGCGCGTGTCTTTGAGGCGCGAGATGAGGCGCAGCACATTCTGAATGCCGACGGAATTGCCGATAATGCCGTGGACGGCGGTCTCGGTTTCGGAACGCTCGCGGAGATAAACGTTTTCTTCGACGAGGCGGACCTTGTCGGCCATGCGTCCCAAGAAAAGGCGCAGTTCATCGAGCGGAGCAAAGGGCTTCGAGATGTAATCGTAGGCGCCCAGCTTCATGGCCTGCACCGCGGTTTCGACCGATCCGTGGCCGGTCATGACCGCGACTTCGATGCGCGGGTGAGCACGCTTGACCTGCTCCAGGAATTCGATGCCGGACATGCGCGGCATGACCATATCGGTGAGCACCACGTGCACGGGCTGTTCCTCGAGCAGGGCGAGCGCGGCCTCACCGCTCTCGGCTTCGAGGCAGGAAAATCCGAGCGACTCGCCGACAGTCATGCAGAGACGGCGAATGGTCTGCTCGTCGTCGACAATCAGCAATCGTATGCGGAAGTCGTGCGTACTCAAATTCGGCGTCGTCAAATTCTGCGTCATGGAGCGGCCCTGCCCATAGTCTGCTCAACCACGGAAATGAATTCATGCACGCGAAACGGTTTTTCCACGCAGGGCGCGCCGGTGCGGCGCAGGGTGGCCGCGGTTTCCTCGTTGGCGATGTCGCCGGTGATGAAAACCAGGCGGGAGGCGAGTTCCGGACGATTGGTGGCGATCCAGGCATAGACCTGGGCGCCGTCGACGCCTCCGGGGGTGCGCATGTCGGAGACGACGCCGTGAAATTGACCGCCCTGGAGCAGGCGCAGTGCTTCGGCGCCGGATTCGGTGGGAACGACGGCATATCCGTGACCCTCGAGCACGGCGCGCACCAGAGCCATGACGGCCGGTTCATCTTCAATCAGAAGCACAGGCGCGCGAGCGGGATCGATTCCTGTCTGCGTCATAGGGGATGGACTCCTGCCACTGCTCCGAAGGACGCCGTCTCGGATGCCACCGGAAGGCGGACAATAAAAGTCGCTCCTTCAGAGTCCGGGTTGTTGTGACACACGATTTCACCGCCGTGTTCGCGGACGATGCCGTAGCAAATACTCAGGCCCAAACCCGTGCCCTTGCCCACATCCTTGGTGGTAAAGAAAGGATCGAAAATACGTTCGGGATCGGCGATGCCGATGCCGTTGTCGCGAAAAGAAACTTCGACGAATGCGTTGGAGAGGGCGCTCATGATCTCAATGCGGGCGGCGCGCGTGGTTTCGCGCACCGCGTCGTACGCGTTATTCAAGATGTTGAGAAACACCTGCTGCAGTTGATGGGAATCTCCGACGACTTCGGGCAGGGACTCGTCGAGACGTTCAATCACCTGAATACCGTGGCTCATGAAGTCGTAAGAGCGCAAGTGCACGGTGCGCTGCACGATGGAGTTGAGCTGGACCGGCTGCCGCCGCGGCGGCATCTGGCGAGCGAAGCTGAGCAGGTTCTGCACGATCTGCTTGGTGCGCTGCGCTTCCTGCAGAATCACGCGCAGATCGCGGCGCGCGCTTTCCGGGAGCTCGGGGTTTTCCATCAGGAGGTCGGTGAATCCGAGAATGGCGGTGAGGGGATTGTTGACTTCGTGGGCGACGCCGGAGACGAGTTGGCCGACGGCGGCCATTTTCTCGGCGTGCATCAGCTTGGCGCGCAGCATGGCGGAGTCGGTGACGTCGGTCATGACCACGACGATGCTGCCGACGCGGCCATCTTCGCCGATGATGGGGCTGAAATTGACGGAGAACTGGGCGCTGACGCCGTCGCCACGAACCAGGGGCAGATCGAAGTTATCGACCTGCTGGCCGCGAGCTACATCTGCCAGCGCTTCGCGGAGTGCGGCGCGGCGCGGGAGGGCGCATAGATCGGGCAAGGGATGGCCCAGGATCTGGTTCTGCTGAAATCCGAGTCCGCTCCAGCGCCGGTTGGCATAACTGATCAAGCCTTCGGTGTCGGTAACCAGAATCAGGCTCTGGGTGTGATTGAGGATTTTGCTGGAGAAGTCGCGCTCTTTCTGCAGCTCGGTTTGCGAATGGTGCAGGCCGCTGACATCGAGCATGAGGCCGCGATGCTGCAGGATGTTGCCGGCCGGATCGCGCATGGCAAAACAGTTCATGAATACATGGACCGGCGATCCGTCCTTGCGCCGCAGGATTTCCTGGTGGTTGCGCATTTCTCCCCCGTCTTTGAGCAGCGCCGAGAGTTCCTCGCGCCGCTCGGGAGAAAAATAGACCTGGGTGGGAATGTCGAGCTGCAGGACTTCGTCGCGGCTGCTGTAGCCGAGGATGCGGACCAGCGCGTCGTTGACTTCGACGAAGCGGCCTTGCGGCGTGGAGATGTAGATTCCTTCCTGAACGTTGTCGAACAGTTCGCGATAGCGGCGCTCGGCTTCGCGCCGGTCGGTGATGTCCTTGAGCACGTGCACGGTCTGGAGCTGCGTGCTGCTGGCGGCGTGGATGCGCGAGGTGGAAATCAGGTAGGTGCGTTCGAGGACGGGGTGCACGTATTCGTCGAGCCCTTCGCCGCTGCGGCAGAAGGGACAGGAGTGCGGAGAAGCGCCGGTGGTGAGGACGTCGAGCGCCCGCATGTTGATGCCGATCAGCTGGTCGGGAGCGATGCCGACGAAGTCGGCGAGCGAGCGATTGACGCGGAGAATGTTGTGCTGCTCATCGTGGACCACGATGAAATCGCTGATGGCGTCGAAGATTTCCAGCCAGTGGCGGTTGGCATGCTGCATGCGCGTAAACAGGCAGGCATTCTCAAGCGCGATGCTGGCGTGGCCGGCTAGAGCGCGCAGCAACTGGTGATCTTCGAGGGCGGGCGGGGCGCCGCGGTCGGCGAGGCAAAGCACGCCGACAAGTTCGCCCGAGGAGCCGGCCAGGCGGACCAGCGTGCAATCGGCCCATCCCAGCCTGGACGCGAGATCGCTTCCCAGCACATCGCCGGCCGGGGCGAAGGCGACATCCATGGGGTACTTCGGCAGGGCCGCGCCGAGCGCCTGGCTGAAGCGGCGCAGCAGCGCCTTATCGTCGACTTCGGAAACGCCGCTCACCAGCACGGTATCGAGATCCGCAGTCTGGAAAAGGCTGAGGGCGACGGAGCGGCATCCGAGCAGGCCGGCCGCGCGCAGCGCGAAGTTGCGCATGAACTCGGGCAGGTGCAGAACGGTGTTGAGTTCGAGCGCGATGGTGACCAGAGCCTCGGCGCGGCGGCGGTGCTCCTCGGACTGATGCAGGTTGCGGGTCAGCTCGAGGGCAATCGCAACCTGCGCGGCGAGCGCGCGGGCGCGGCGGACGTCTTCATCGTCGATCGGCCCAGGATCGATGCGGTCGAGCACACCGAACATTCCAAGCACATCGCCGTTCGAACCGAGCAGGGGCACGGCGAGGAGCTGGCGGATTTTGAAAGCGTCGACGAAATCCAAATTCGCGCCCGGAGTTTTGCGCATGTCCTCGGTGAAGAACACATTCTTTTTCTTCAGGGTTTGGCTGGCGACGCCATCGTAGAGCGGGATATCGACGGGACGAGCGGCTCCGTTCTCCACTCCCCAGCGAATGTGGAAGGCGGCCTCTTCGAGGAGTCCAATGACGCAGCGCTCGAAGCCGAGAAAACTGGCGGCGCGGACCACCGAGGTCTGCATGAACTCGTCGAGTTTTCCGGCGGAACCGAGTTCGAAGGAAATCTCCAGGATTTCGTGGAGCTCGTGGGCCTGGGCGCGCGCCATGCCGTATAACTCGGCGTTGGCAATCGCGACCGCGCCAAACCCGGCCAAGGCCGAAACCAGGGTTTTGTCTTCCTGGGTGAATGGGTTGGCGAGACGGGGATAGACCAGAATCGCGCCCTGCGAGCGCGAAGTGCGAAAGGGCGCGGCGATCAAAACTCCGGGCGGCGAATCTTCTCCAAAATGAGACGCGCCGTCGATACTCACCGTAATGCGCTCGCCTGCGGCCACCGCTCGGGTGGCGATCTCGACGGAGGAGCGCAGGTTGTTCTCCTCGAAACGCGAACGGATGGTGAGGGCGAGCTTGGGGGATTCGGTCGACACCGCCGGCAACAGGAACCGTTTCTCCTGTTGGACGAAAACCAGCACGGCGGGCGAATGCAGCAGCACGCGCAGACGATCGGCGATGCTCTCCATCACCGCCGCGGTGTCGGGCAAGCCATGCAGCGCGGTGGCGACTTCGACCAGAATGCTGGCGCGGCGGTGCTCTTCGCGGGAGAGCTGGTTCAGGCGAAGGGCTTCGAGCGCGGTGCCAAGCTGGGCAGCGAGGATGGTAATTTTCGCAACGGCGTCATCGTCAAAACCGGCGTCAGGCGCGCTCTTCAGGAAGGTGATGGCGCCGACTACTTCCCCTGAAACCAGCAGGGGCGCGGCCATGGCGGCGTGCGCGTGGCATGAGGCCAGCCATGGATAGCGGGCCACGTCGAGGTGATTGACGAAAAAGGGACGACGACTCTGCACCGCATCCATGGCGATGGAGGTATCGCCAGCGCGCCGGCGGACGCCACGAAAGGACTCGGCGTCATCGGCGTCCGCCTCGGCTCCCACCAGTTCACCGTCGGACGAACAGCTCCAGAAGTAGGCGCCGCTGGCATCGAAGAAGGCGCGGGTGAGGGCGCAGAAGGACCGGATGAGCTGGTTGGGATCGCTGCTTTGAAAAGCGGCGCGGGAAAGCTCCAGGAGGAGCTTCTGGAAAGCCTCCTCAGAGTGAGACGCTTCGCCCGGACCCGATTTTCCGGCGTGGGTTGTCAGAGGGCACCACTCATTTTAGCTAAGCGGTTGAAAACAATTGAATTACATAGTAAACGTACGCTTCATTCTCAAATTGAGTCAAGAGAATACGAGATGGCAGTGCCGACTTGTGAACGGCACAAAGGTGATACCCGCGTCTCAATTTGGAATTCGGGTAGTCGGCTGATCGGGCAAATCGGGTGATCGAAGTTCGGAAGCAGTCTCTTGGAAGCACCCGATGGCCCCGATGATCCGATCACCCGATCACAAACTCGATCACTAAAGGATCAGCTCTTCCTCGCTGCGGATATCACCAAAGTAATGAACAGAAAGAACTTTTGGTATCCGCCAGTGCGGTCCTTGCACGAATATAAGGAAAACGCACAGCGACAAGGGAGGTACCGTGTCCTTTCGAACCTTGAATCGCGCGTTCGCGGTGGGTCTGCTGCTCCTGGGCGGATGGATCGCGACCGGCGCACCCCCGGCACGGGGCCAGGAAGCGATCAGTCGAAAACCAAAGAACAAGGTGGCGCCGGTGTATCCGGAACTGGCGAAGCGGATGAACATCGCCGGCGTGGTCAAGGTCCTGATCACGGTCACGCCCAGCGGGTCGGTCAAGGACGCGAAGTTGGTGGGCGGGCATCCGGTGTTGGCCAACGCCGCTCTGGATGCGGTCAGGAAATGGCGTTTCGAGGCGGCTCCGGAAGAGTCGACGGGAATTGTGGAATTTCGTTTTGACCCGGCCGAGTGGAAGTGAGAGAGCGCGCGCCGGGCGCGGGACATTGGCTGAGGAAGGTTGAGTATGACTATCGAGAAAAAGCTGTATATCAACTTCGGCGTCATTCTGGGGACGGTGCTGTTGCTTTTCGTCATCAACATATACGGAGTGCATCGCGAGCATACGGCCAAGGATGCGGCACAGCGCTCGATCGACATGACCGAGGCGACGTCATCGGTCCGCGCCCAGATGATGCAAAACCGGCTTCACCTGCAGAACTACCTGCTCAGCGGGGACACCCGGGACGTGGAGAAGATGAATGACGGCGAACACGGGTTGAGTAATGCCCTGCGCCACGCCCAGGAACTGGCGAATTCCACGCAGCAGCGCGTCAGTCTGGAAAAAGTGCAGGGTCTGGAGCAGGCCTGGGGCACCGACTTCGCCAATCCGCTGGTGGACAAACGCCGGGCCGTGGACAGCGGCAATGCGACCGTGGCGGAACTGCAGATCTTTTATCTGCAGAAGGATCCAAACTCCTGGGTCTCGCGTTCCAGCGACGTGCTGGACGAGGTCGACCACGAGAACCGTCAACTGCAGGACACCCGCCACGCCGATGACCAGTCGGCAACAAACTACACCATTGTGTTTGCGGTGCTCAGTACCTTGATCGCCCTGGCATTAGGCGTTGTCATCGCTTACAGGACCGCTGCCGGGATCACCGAACCGCTGAGTCGACTGATTCACGTCGCCGACCAGATCGGCCAGTCCGGGGATCTGGAGCACACGATTGACGTTCACGGCAAGGATGAGATCGGGCAACTGGCCAGGACTTTCGATTCCATGGTGAAGTACCTGAAGGAAATGGCCGCGGTCTCCGAAGCCATCGCCGGGGGCAACCTGGCGGTGGAAGTCCGTCCCCGCTCGGCGAACGACACGCTGGCCAACGCCTTCACCCGCATGGTTGAAGGCTTGCGCGGGCTGGTGCGGCACGTGCGCGACGCCGCCTCCCAGGTGGCCAGCGCTTCCACGCAGGTGGCCAGCGCCTCCGACGAGTCGGCCCGGAATAGCCTGCAAACTTCTTCGGCCATCGATGAAGTCACCAGCACCATGCACGAAATGAGCGTCAACGTCCAGAACATGGTGAAGAACACGCAGACGCAGGCCTCGAGCGTCAGCGAAACCTCGGCTTCCATCGACGAGATGGTCACCTCGATCCAGCGGGTCGCGGACACGGCCAAGGTTCTGCTCGATATTTCGAACCGTTCGCGGGAAGAGGTGCACAGCGGCATCGGCACCATGGAGAAGGCGACCGACGGCCTGAACCGGATCAACACCACGATCCGCTCTTCGGGCGAGATCATCGACGCCCTGGGCACGCGCGCGGACGACATCGGCAAGATCGTCGAAGTGATCGACGATCTGGCGGAGCAGACCAACCTGTTGGCCCTGAATGCCGCCATCGAAGCGGCGCGGGCGGGCGAGCACGGCCTCGGATTCGCAGTGGTGGCGGATGAAGTCCGGAAGCTGGCGGAGAAATCTGCGCAGTCCACCAAGGAGATTTCCGAGCTGATCGGGAGCATCCAGAAGGAAGCCCGCAAAGCCGTCGAAAACATGGAGAAGAGCACGACCATCGTGAACGAAGGCCTGAATCTGGGGCAGGAATTGAATGGCGCGCTGCGAAAGATTTCGAACGTGGTGACCGAGGTGTACAAGTTCGCGCAGGAAATCGGGGCTGCGACCAACGAGCAGTCGCACGGCTCGTCGCAGATAGCGCGCGCCACCACGCGCCTGAACGAAATCACGCACGAGATCAACTCGGCGGTCGAAGAACAGGCTTCCGGAGCGCAGGCGGTGGTGCAGGCCATGGAACGCATGCGCGAACTGGTGCAGTCCAACACGTCGGGGTCGACCGAACTGGCGGCTTCGTCGGATCAGATGTCCAAGATGTCGCGGGGCCTGCTGGATTCGATGGACCGCTTTGCGTTGCGTTCGGACGACCGGCCGGACGACAGATCGAACGACAGGTCGAACGACGGCACCTCGGAGTACGGGAAAGCAGCCCGGTCCGCCACCGTGGGGTCTCGATGAGGGAATGCCAGCCATGAACCAGGAAACGCACATTGTGGGCTTCCGGGTGGGCCGCGAGACTTACGGCGTGCCCATCACATCGTTGCATGAGATCGTCCGGGTGCCCGAGATCACGGCGGTGCCGGACGCGCCCGATTATCTGGAAGGGGTTATCAACCTGCGCGGGAAGATTGTCTCGGTGGTGGATCTGCGGAAGCGCTTCGGGCAGCCCTCCACCGGACTCGACCGGCGCAGCCGCATCCTGGTGGTGGAACACCGGGGACGGCTGGCGGGCATGATTGTGGACTCGGCGTCGGAGGTCCTGAAGATTCCCGAAAGCGACATCGAGGCCGCGCCCGCCATGATGCAGGAGGGCGGACTGGATTGCGTAACCGGCCTGGGAAAGTACCACGGACGGCTGATCATCCTGCTGGATATCAACAAGGTACTGGCGGCACGCGAGTTTGGAAAAGATGCGCTCAAGGAAAATCCAGCGGAAAAACCGGCTGCGGCCGGGAGCGGTAAGGCGGGAACGGCAGGGGCAGGAACAGCGACAGGAGCAGGGACAAAAAGCGCCTCGGCCGGGAAGTAGCACCTAGAACGAGCCCACATGAGCACGAGCGAAACACCCGCACTCACCGAAGCCGAATTGAAACTGCTGCAGACCCTGGTCTACCAGGAGTGCGGCATGCACTTCGACGACCGGCGCACTCCCTTCCTGCAGGACCGTTTGCAGCGCCGCTTGAAGGAATGCCAGCTGGATTCGTTCTATAGCTACTATCGCCTGCTCATCAGCCAGCAGGGCAAACAAGAGCTGTCGCGGCTGCTGGAAAACCTGACCGTCAACGAGACCAGCTTCTTCCGGAACAAGGCGCAGCTCGACCTGTTTCAGGGAGACACGATGGAGGATATTCTGCGGCGCAAGCAGGAGCGCCGGGAGTTCAGCGTAAGAATCTGGAGCGCGGGCTGTTCCACGGGACAGGAACCCTACACCCTGGCCATGCTGGTGGCCGATGCGCTCTCGTACTTCTTTCTGCGCCATCCGCAACCGCTGGAAGCGCCGCTTCCCAAGCCTCTGGTCCCCCCGCCCTGGCGGGTGGAGATCCTGGCCAGCGACATCAACTATTCGGTTTTGCGCACGGCGCAGGAGGCTTCCTACGGCGAGCACCAGATGGCGGGGGTCGACTACGGCTACCGCTTGCGTTACTTCGACAAGGTGGGCAACCGCTACGCGGTGAAGAAGAACGTCAAAGAACTGGTGCACTTCGACTTTCATAATCTCAAGACCGAATACCTGCCGCAGCGCAACGACATCATTTTCTGCCGCAACGTGATGATGTATTTCGACGAAGCCGAGCAGCGGCGGCTGGTGGAGAAGTTTTATCGCTGCTTGAATCCCCAGGGATATCTGTTTGTCGGCCACGCCGAAAGCCTGCTGGGGCTGACCGACAAATTCCAGATGGTGCACCGCAACAGCGGCACCGCGTACCAGCGAGTCGAGGTGCCCATGTGACCGCTCCTCCCGAGGATCGGATGACCGAGCTGCGCCAGCTGTTCTTTGAGAGTGCGGCGGAACTGGTCCAGAAGTTGAACGACGAAGCCATGCGGCTGGAGCAATCGCCCGGCGATGCCGAGACCGCCCGCAGCCTGCGCCGGACCGTGCATACGCTGAAGGGGGACGCGGCCGCCTGCGGTTTCCGCGAGCTCAGCGAACTGTGCCATGAGTTCGAGGATGTGCTGACGCTGGAAAATGTGGCGGCAGCTTCGGTTCCAGAGATCGCGTTGCGCGCGGCCGACGTGTTTACGGCCTTGCTGGAAGCGTATCGGAAGGGCACGAAACTTCCCAGCATCCAGTCTTTGCGCGCGGACATTGCCCGTCTGGCGCACCCCGGGCGGAACGCCGCGGCCAAGACAAAAACAACGAAAAAGAAGACAGGGAAGGCCGCCGCGAAGCCCAGCCGCTGGTCGGAATACGAGCAACTCGCCATCACTCGGGCTCTGGCGGAAGGCAAGCGCGTTCATCACGTGGTGGTGCAACTGGACCCACAATGCGCGATGCCCATCGCCGGACGGCAGATGATCCAGTTGGCCCTTGCCGGACTGGGAGAACTGCTGGCTCTCTATCCGCTCGAAGGCAGCGTCGAGGCGATTACTTCGGTCGAAGCGGCTCTGGCATCGGAAAAGCCGGCGGAGCAGGTCCGGTCCAAGTGCAACATTCCAACCATCGCATCGAAGGTGCGAGTCGGGCCGCTGCGCATGGCAGCAGCGTCGCATTCGCTCCCGCTGGCTCCCGCTGCTGAAGGCAAAGACAGGATTGCGCCGCCCGCTGCCGCCGAGGCCGAGGCCGCTGCCGCTGCCGGCCTGGCAGAGAATGACGCGCCCTCGATTGCGGAATCGGCCCCGGCGCCCTCCGCGCCCGGCGGTCCCGACAACGTGTTGCGCGTGGACGCGGAACGAATCGACAGCGTGCTCAATCTGGTGGGGGAACTGATCCTGGCGAAATCGATGTTGCAGCAGACGATGCTGGAATTCGGACAACGCTTCCCGAAAGACGTCCTGCGCGGGAGGTTCTCCGACGCCATGGCGTTTCAAGGGCGGGTTTTGAATGACCTGCAGCACTCGGTCATGAAGATTCGCATGGTGCCGGTCGATCAGCTGTTTCGCCGCTTCCCGCGCATTGTGCGGGACGTCGGGCGGCAGTGCGGGAAAGAAGTCGAGTTGCTGATCCGGGGCGGACAAACCGATCTCGACAAAAGCATTCTGGATGCGATCGCCGAACCGCTGACCCACCTGGTGCGCAATGCCGTCGGCCATGGCATCGAGACCGCCGAGGAGCGGGTTCGCGCTGGCAAGCGCGCGCAAGGAACGTTGCGGCTGGGAGCTTATCATCAGGGAAATCAGGTGGTCATCGAGGTCTCCGACGACGGAGCCGGTATTGACGCGGAGAAAGTCCGGCAGCGCGCCTTGTCCCAGGAATTGCTGAAACCCGAGCAGGCCGCACGGCTCACGGAAGCGGAGACACTGGATCTGATCCTGCAGCCGGGATTCTCCACCGCGGAAGAAATCACCGAACTCTCGGGCCGGGGCGTGGGATTGGACGTAGTGCAGAGTGTGCTCGGACGGCTGAAGGGATCGATCCAGATCGAAACTGCGGCGGGACGGGGCACAACCTTCCGTCTGCGGCTGCCGCTGACGCTGGCCATTATCCGGGCGCTGCTGTTCCGCGTGGAACAGCGGCTCTACGCCCTGCCCTTGAACGCGGTGGCGGAGATCGCACGCACCTTCGAGGAAGAAATTCACGAGGTGGAGCACTACGACGTGCTGCAACTGCGCAACGACGTGTTGCCATTGCTGCGTCTCGGTGCGAAGCCCCCGACGGGGCCGGAAACGGTGCGACGCAAGGTGTTCGTGCTGGTGATCAACAGCGGGGAGCGCAAGTTTGGGGTCGTCGTCGACGCCCTAGAGGGCGAGGAAGAGCTGGTCATCAAGGCGCTTGACGACCAGTCGATCACTACCGACCTGGTGAGCGGGGCGTCGATTCTGGGTGATGGCAGGGTGGTCCTCATCCTCAACATGATCGCGCTCATGGATCGCTTCACGCGCGGGCGGGCGGATGCAGCCGGCCCGCGGATGGCAGGTTTGCTGTCGAGCGTCATCCCGCCCGAGTTGAGTGCAGCTCGAACCCAGGCCGGCGAGATGCGGGCCCACGGCACGGCCGGGGGCCAGTCATGAAAAAGGCGGTGCGCGTGCTGGTGGTGGACGACTCGGCGCTGATGCGCAAGCTGATTCCCAGGATCCTCGAACAGAATGACTCCATTGAGGTGGTGGGCACGGCCATGGACGGCCATTTTGCGCTGAAGAAAATCGAGGATCTGTCGCCGGATGTAGTGACCCTCGACCTCGAAATGCCGGGATTGAACGGGATTGATACGCTGAAGGAAATCATGCGCCACTGGCGGGTTCCGGTTATCGTGGTCAGCTCGCACAGCACGGCCGGGGCGTCGATCACGCTCAAGGCGCTGGCGCTGGGCGCGTTCGATTTCGTGGCCAAGCCGCAGGACGTTGCCGCGCGCATGCCCGAAATCGCCTCCGAGTTGATCAGGAAGATCCGGGCGGCGGCGCAGAGTGCGGGAGTGCAGGCGCAGTTCCTGCCGGAAGATTCCCAGGCGGAGCTGCCGCCCAAGCTGCGGCCCATCGCGCCCACGCGCATCATCGCCATCGGCGTTTCCACGGGCGGTCCGAACGCTCTGCAATATCTGTTTTCGAAGCTGCCGGCGGAATTCTCGGGCAGTATCCTGGTGGTGCAGCATATGCCGGACGGGTTCACGGAGCTGTTCGCCAAGCGGCTGGACGAGACCTGCCCCATACGGGTGAAGGAAGCGCAATCGGGCGACTTGCTGGTGGCCGGGCGAGCTCTCATTTGTCCGGGGAACCGGCACATGAAAGCGAAGAAAATGCCGCTCGGCAACGTGGCGGTGCTGGCGGACGAGACCCCGGTCAACGGGCACCGTCCGTCGGTGGACGTGCTCTTCCACAGCGTAGCCGAGGAGTTTGGTCCTCAGGCCATGGCCGTGCTGATGACCGGCATGGGAGAAGATGGAGCCTTCGGCCTGGGAGAGGTCCGGGGGGCTGGCGGATACACGGTGGCGCAGAGCCAGGAAACATGCGTGGTTTACGGCATGCCCAAGGCGGCCATCGAGCGGGGCTTCGCGATGCGCGTCGCGCACCTTCAGGATCTGCCCAATATTTTGCAGGTACAATGCGCGCCCGACCGCGGCCGGGGGGACAATGCCGAGGCCAAGCGAACGACCAGTGCCGGAAGTAACTAGAGTCATCTATCGAAAGTATGTAGTTCGTGATTAAGTGATAGTTGGGGAGGAGTGCCATGGAAAAGTTTGCGCCCGTAAAACGGAGCGAAGACGGACAGCCGGTACGCTATCTGATCGTGGACGATTCCGTGTTCGCCCGCAAGAACCTGGCCCGGATGGTCGAAACATTCGGCGGACAGGTAATCGGCGAGGCGGGCGACGGAGTTTCGGCGATCAGCGAGTACGAACGGCTCACGCCCGATATCGTTCTGATGGATATCACCATGCCGCAGATGGAAGGCATCGAAGCGGCGGAGAAGATCGTGCGCGACCATCCGAGCGCCCGCATCGTAATGGTGTCGTCGGTCGGCTACCAGGAGAACATCGTGGCCGCGTTGCAGCGCGGCGCCCGCCACTTTGTGCAGAAACCGGTGAAGCCGGAAGTTCTCTACGAAGTCATCAAGTACGTGATGCGTGACGACGGGACCACCGCGCAGGGCACCGGAGCTGGAGTCTAGTCATGCGGATGGAGCTGATTCAGCCTTTCATTAACTCGGCCGACGCCGTCCTGGCGCAGGGACTGGAGTCGCCCATTTCCATCGAGAACCTGAGCATGGAACAGGAAGCCTACCGGCGGAAAGGGATCGCGGCCGAGGTTTTCCTCACGGGCGAGATTGAAGGGCGAATCATTTTCGATGTCGACCTCGGAGCGGCGGTGCAACTGGCCAGCCGCCTGGCCGGCGTTGCAGTCTCCGAGACCGACGACGACCTGGTGCGGGAGGCGGTCTGCGAGCTGGCCAACCAGATCATTGGCAACTCCATCACCACCCTCAACGACCAGGGATTTCACTTTCACGTTCGTCCCCCAACCCTGCACACTTCAGAGCAGGGCAGCAAAAGCACGGAAGACACCGAAGCTCTGGTGATGTGCTTCAACACTTCCAGCGGAAACGTCTTCATGAATGTGGCGCTGCGCTACCAGCGCCGCCGGGCAGTGGAACGGGCCGTGGTCGCGGGATAGGGACTGGCCGCTGGCCGTTAGTCGCTAGTCGTTCGCCATCCTGGCTCGGCATACTCGCTCGTACAACTCATCCAATCGACGAACTTCCTGCGTTCTTCACTCAACTTTTCGTCACCCTAGCGAAGCGAAGGACCTGCTGTCTCTTGCCCCGACAAGAAAGCAGGACCTTCCCCTTCGACTAGCTCAGGGTCAGGATGACAAGGTGGATTTCACAGTGCATTCAGAACCCCAATCTACGGGCCGGCAATCAGAAACACCGAATTCTGCGACGGGTTCAGCGGGTTCGGTGGAATCGGCGCGCGGGTGCCAACCGGGGCCGGCAGATTCGAGAGATACGTGTCGCTGGAGGTATCGATGATGTTGACATTGCCGCCATCGCAACTGGACAGATACGCGCGGGAGCTGTCGCCGCCGGCGGCCATCATGAAACGGAAGGTCGCGCGATAGGGAGTTGGAGGAGCCGGAGGAACGCAGGCGGCCGCATAGTACATCGGCGTATTTGGGTCGGTCGCGTCCGGGAAGCCGGGGATACCGACCGTGGTCTTGATTGTGTTCGAGGTCGCCCAGACCGCGGTGACCTGCGGGAAAATATTGCTGCCTGTGCCCGAACCCGACACTGGCGTCGCGGCGAGCATGGTGGTATTAGGCACCTGGAAACACGTACCCGGGCAAGCAGTCGTGCCGCTTACAATCGCAGAAACCAGAAACGCTCCGTCGAATCCGGTCACTTGGGTTGAGTCCGTCCCGGTGACAGTAATCGACGCACCTGGCGTCAGGTCATGCCCAGCCGTCAAGGTGTAGGCATAAGTCGCGTTGGTTCCGTCGCCCGAAATAGAAGAGATGGTCAGTTGGCTGGTGAGCGTCGCATACGAGGCAACGTACGCGCGGCTGCCGTCGGGCAGGGCCGCGGCGGCAACGGCAGTGGCGGGCACCGACGTCGGAGAAGGCAGCACGGCAAACGGTGGGATGGTAATGGTCGCGAGAAGCTGTGGAGGGGACTGCGAAACATCGACGATCGCCATCTGCTGGCCACCGGGAATATAAAGCCGGTTCAGATTGGGATCGTAGACCATTATGCTCGCGCCCGGCACACTGATCCCGGTTTCGGTGAGCGGGTCAGGCCCCGCGGTCGAGGTGGTGTCGACCGAAGCGAGAGTACCGGTCGTCTGCTCCAGCACGTACACGCGCTGGCTGTCGGAACGGGCGGTCAGCCAAATGGGCGCCGACGTCAATGAACCACTGACGGTTCGCGCGGACCGGTCCACGGTATTGAAGCCGCTGATCGTGCCGCCGCCCTGGTTGGCCACGTAGAGCTTCTGGCCGTTCGGCGTCTCCGCCATGGCGACCGGGTTGTTCCCTACCGGGATGGTAGCCACAATGCTATTGCTGGCGGTGTTGACCACGGCGATCGAAGGAACCACGACGCCGGGATTATTAATGGGGTCAGGAACGTAGCTCGGCATCAAGACGTAGGCTTGATTCGTTTCGGTGGTAGCCACAAAGGTCGGCGCCGAATTCGGCGGCAGGCTGATGGTGTTGGTGCTGTTGATGGTCGTGCTGCTGAAGTCCAGCTTGGTAAGTGAATCGGCCGCGGCGCCGGTCACGGAGTGGTTTACGACCAGTACCTGGTTGGCGGTCTGCTGCACCGCATGGACGGGCGCCAAGCCCACGTTGGCGACGCTCACGTCCGTATCGCCGGAGACATCGATCACCATGGCGCTGCCGCCTACGACGGTTCCGTTATCGTTGATCGACACCACGGTGTGGGCCGCCGCCGGATTGGGAAACTGTGGAGGATTCGGGATAATAATCGGGCGGAAAGTGTCGCCGCATCCGGTACAGGTCACATAAACAAACAGCACGAACCCCAGCCAGAGAAACCGCTTCATTCAAACTCCATCGAAAAAGTTGGTCTTACGCGGAATCCGATATTGTATCGGGAACCGGGCCATGAGGGGAAATCAGGGTGGGGCGAAGCAGGCTTCAAAAGTCGAAGGTTTCAAAGTTTCAGAGTTTCAGGGTTGCAAGGTTTCAAGGTTTCAGGGTTTCAAAGTAAATGCCTCGCTTTGCAATTCTCAACTCTGAAACCTTGAAACGCTGAAACCTTGCAACCTTCGTTCTTCCTGGATTCAGGCGCGTCCGCGGCGTGTCTTCTGTTGGCGCTCGACTGGCATCTCCGTAACCTTTTCCGACCCGGCCGGCTTCTTCGTCTGGGCCAGGCTCTCCTTCAGCGCCGCCATCAGATCCACCACCGGAGCCAGCTTCCTCGGTTGTTCGACGGCCTGCACTTCGCCGCCCTCCAGCTTGGTCTCAATCAGCTTCTTCAGGTTTTCCTGGAAAGTGTCGTGATATTTCTCCGGGTCCCACTCCCCCGCCAGCGCTTCGATGAGCTGATGGGCAACCTTGATTTCGGCGTCTTTAATCTCCACCTCGGGAGCGCCGAACGACTCGACCTCGCGCACTTCCTCCGCGTAGTACATGGTGTGCAGCATCATGCCACCCTTATGCGGGCGCAGGAAAACGGTGTATTCGCGGTTGTGCATGGTGAGTTTAGCGACGGCGACGTACTCACTTTCTTCGAGCGCCTTGGTCAGCAGCGCATAAGGACGGCGGCCCGCTTCCTCGGGAACCATGTAATACGACGACTCGAAGTACACCGGATCGACTTCGCTCGTCTTCACAAACTCGAGGATCTCCATCGTCTTCGCGGTCTTCGGCTCGATCTTCTTGATTTCCTCGGGATCGATGATGACGTATTCGTCCTTGCGATACTCGTAGCCCTTGACGATATCGCTACGCTCAAGGACCTGGTTATCCGCGGGGCAAATGAGCTGCTGCTTTACCCGATGGTGGTCGGTACGGTGAAGCTGGTTGAACGAGATGCCGCTGCTGCGCGCACCCGAGAACAGACGTACCGGCATCGAGATCAATCCAAACGTCAGATATCCAGACCAGACTGAAGCTGCCATTGGTTTCACCCCAAGTAGAGACGAGGCTAGCTGCCCTCGTCTTTTTCAGTATCGGCAGACGCGGCCATCCGCGTACCGCAACATCAGAATCCACCCCAGCGTACAGCAGTGTAGCCTAAATAAGAGGATTTGCGCCCGCCAGATTGCGGGACGAATCCAAAGTTCAAGCACTACATGACGCGGTCCGCTGCCGCCGGACACCGAATATAGTGTTATCGAGCGGGGATCGTGAGCTGCAGCCGTCCGCTGTCAGGTTATCAATTGTCAGTTGCGGCGAACGAGATTCTACTCAGAACCGATAACGGACAGCTGAAAGCTGCCTCTAACAATGCTGAGCCCTCTTCTAGCGCATGCCTGGGCGTCATCTCCGGAGCGGTTAGCCATTGCCGCCGCCGTGACGCTGGGTTTCGCTTTGCTGGCTCGGGTGTTGCGGGGAGTGAATGGTTCCGGAGCTCTGGCGGGCGGGCTAGCCTGTTTCCTGCTTTTTGCCGGCGCCGGCCCAGCGGCTTTCGCGACGCTCGCCGCGCTGTTCATTATGACCTGGACATCCACTCGCCTGGGATACCGTCGCAAGCTGGCGCTCGGGCTCGCCGAACGCCGTGAAGGCCGTAATGCCTGGCAGGTCCTGGCCAATCTGGCGGTGGCTGCGCTCGGCTCGGTGCTCTTCAGCGCCACTGGAAATCGGATTTGGCTGATTGCGGCGATGGCCGCGATGGCCGAAGCCGCGACCGACACCGTGGCCAGCGAAATCGGGCAATACCGCAGATCGAACGCCCGCATGATCACGACGTGGGAACGCGTCCCCGCTGGCATCGACGGCGGCATTACGATTCCCGGAAGCGCCGCTGGCATGGCCGCAGGTCTGGCAATTGCGGCGGTCGCGGCGGTGGGCGGGACGATTCTTCAGTCCGAAATCTGGATTCCAGTGGCCGCCGGATTCATCGGCATGCTCTTCGACAGCATCCTCGGCGCCACGCTGCAACGGCGCGGCTGGATCAGCAACCAAATGGTGAATCTCTTTGCCACTCTGGCAGCGGCTGCGCTGGCGTATGTCGTCGTTATGTTGATGAATTTCCCGTAGAGACGGGGCTTGCCGCGTCTCGGACCGATAGCAGCATTGGGGGCGGCACACAGGAGACGGGGCAAGCCCCGTCTCTACAGGAGGTTTTCGGCGGACTACGTTCTCTGCTTGACGCGGTCGAGCAGCATGAAGACTAGAACGCCCAGCAGCGCGTTTGCGATGCACGACCAGAATTCGTGCGGCCAGCTCCAGGCCATGTGCAACCCGGCCAGGCCGCGCGCAATCGTGAAGTAGACAACCTCGTGCACCACGTAGAAGAAAATCGTGAGCAGGAAACGAGCTCCGACATGTTCCACGTCCAGCTTAATTCCCAGCGAAGACGCGCCGAAGCCCACCACCGTCTTCGAAATTCCGTAGAGCCCAATGTGCTGATGCGTCAAAGCGTCTTGCAGAATGCCGATCAGGCAGCCTGTAAACAGGCCGGACAGCGGACTGCGCCGCGCCGTCGCGAAACCGATGGTGACCAGCAGCGGAAGATCGAAGATCGTGAAAAAAGGAAATCGCAGCGGCAGCCAGGCCTGCAGGAAAACGGCGGCCAGCGGAATGAGAACCGTCGCAGGAATACTGAAACGGTAAACCTCAACCTGCTCTCCCGAGGTGTAAGTAATGGCCACGTCAGTGCGGACTATCCTCGACGGCGGGTTGCGGTTTCACATCTGCCGCGGCCTTCACCGGCTTGGGCGAAACCTTCGTAGCATCGGTAGTGGTTGCGCCGGCCCCAGCCGTTTTTTTCGCCGTTGGAGTGCCGCTGGCGGCCGAGGCTTCCGCGGGCGCTGCTTTTGGTTTGGCATCGGAGCCTGTGGCCGAAGGCGCGGCGGCTCCGGGCTCGCCGGCTTGCACGGTATTCTCTGGCTTGGAAGGAACGCCAGGCAGGCGCAACGCCAGGATATCGACGGCGCGCGCAGCGCCCGTCTGGTCGGGCTCTGCCTGCCTCTCATCAATCCTGGTTACCACCAGCACTTCCTCCAGCCGGTTGAGATCGGCCGCGGGACGCACACGGATGTTGAGAAAGAGTTCGCTGCCCGGCGCCACCTTCGTCACCCTGCCCACCAGCAGGCCCTTGGGAAAGACGCCATCCCCGCCACTGGTAAGAACCTGTTCTCCGGCAGGCACGGTTTCGTCACTCATCACTTTTTCGAGCGTCACTTCGCCCGACGGCGTGCCCCGCAGTATGCCTTGCAGCCGTGTTTTGTCGAGGAGCGCGCCCACTCCGCTGGTCTGGTCGTCGATCAAGAGCACCTGCGACGTGGAGTGGTACACATGCAGCACCTTGCCCACGATGCCGTCCGCGGTGATCACCGCCATGTCGGGCTTGATGCCGTCGCGTTCACCTTTGTCGATGTAGACCGAGCGCGACAACTCGCTGCCACTCGATCCGATGACCTGCGCCGCCATGGTCTCGGAAATGAACTGTTCCTTGAAGGCCAGCAGCGCCTGCAGACGCCGCGCCTGATCGGCGTCCTGGCTCATGCGCACGCGTTCCAGACTCATCCGCTCAATCTGCTGCTTGAGGTCGCGATTTTCGGCGCGCACTCCGCGCAGGTAGAAGTAGTCGTGCCAGGCGTTGACGGTCGAGACCTGCACCCACACCAATGCCTTTTCGAGAGGGGTGACCATTCCCACTGCCCAAACGCGGATCAGGCGCGTCGGTTCGCTGTCGGTTGTCCTTTTGACATTGACCTGCACGGCTAACCCGAGGATCTGGGCGAACAGCACTCCCACCAGCACGATCAGGTTGCGGTAGCGTCCGAGGACATCCATAACAGTCAGTACCCAGTTGCCAGTACCCAGTTCCCTTTCTTCTTATCAAGTTTGCCCCGCACTCTGCCGGTTCTGGGTACTGGGTACTGAGTAGTGGGTACTGGGTACTAGCCTTTTACTCGATCGAAATCTTGCGCAGCAGCTTGAAGTCCGAGAGCATCTTGCCGGTGCCGAGCACCACGCTGCACAGCGGATCGTCGGCGATCGAGACCGGCAATCCCGTTTCCTCGCGAATGCGCTTGTCGAGATTCTTGATCAGCGCGCCGCCGCCGGTCAGCACGATGCCGCGGTCGCTGATGTCGGCGGAGAGTTCCGGCGGCGTACGTTCGAGCGCGACGCGGATCGCATTCATAATCGTAGAAACACACTCACTCAGCGATTCGCGGATTTCGCTGTCGTCGACGGTGATGGTTTTCGGCACGCCTTCGATCAGGTTGCGCCCTTTGATTTCCATGGTCAGCGGCTTGTCGAGCGGATACGCGGAGCCGATTTCGATCTTGATCTGCTCGGCGGTACGCTCGCCCACCAGCAGGTTATATTTCCGCTTCAGGTAGTTCATGATGGCCTCGTCCATCTGGTTGCCGGCCATACGCACGGAACGCGAATAAACGATGCCGCTGAGCGAAATCACCGCGATGTCGGTGGTGCCGCCGCCGATGTCGACGACCATGTTTCCGCTGGGCTCGGTGATCGGCAACCCTGCGCCAATCGCGGCCACCATGGCCTGTTCCACGAGATGCACTTCGCTGGCTTTCGCGCGATAGGCGGAATCCATGACTGCGCGCTTTTCCACCTGCGTGATTTCCGAAGGCACCCCGATCACGATCCGCGGATGCACCAGCATCTTGCGGTTGTGCGCCTTCTGGATGAAGTAGTTCAGCATTTTTTCGGTGACTTTGAAGTCGGCGATGACGCCATCTTTCATCGGCTTGATGGCCACGATGTTGCCGGGCGTGCGGCCCAGCATCTCCTTGGCTTCTTTGCCCACCGCTTCCACTTCGCCGGTGTTCTTGTTGATAGCCACAATCGAAGGCTCGTTTACCACAATGCCCTTGCCGCGCGCGTAGACCAGCGTGTTGGCCGTTCCCAGGTCGATGGCGAGGTCGCTCGAAAACATGCTGAACAACGAACGCAGATTGTGAGAACGCGAGGAGCCGTTATGAAATCCGTTCTTTGACATGGCAATACTTCTCTCTTCCGGGAATTCGCCTCGCCCCCGGAACCTGGGCCTTCGTCGGGTTCCCTGCGAGCCGTTCTCCGCTGGTCTCTTCTATTCTACTTGGATGTTTCCATTCTACTTGCATGTTCGGCAGAACTGGTTGTCAATCGGGCACCGGTTGTTCCAGCCAGCATTCCGAACATCGTTTTCCGAACATCGAATCCGTTTACTGAATTACCACTTTCTCCTGGCGGGTATTCACCCCGCCTTTCGAATTCTGGGCGGTGATCGTGACTAGGTTTTCCCCGTTCGGCAAAGGCGGCGTGAAATAGTGGAATGTGCCATCGTCGCCGACGACCGGCACTTCCCTGCCGTTCACCATGACGCGCGCACCCGCCTCGGTCTTGCCCGTCACCTCGATCACGTGTCCGTGCTGGATCAGGGGATCGATGTCGAGTGACAGCTCGATTTTTTCCTTGGTCTTGACGATGATGGTGAAGCGATTCTTTTCGCTTTCCACCGATTCCTTGCCCGCCGCATCATACGACTGGATCGACCAGTAGTAAGCGCCCACGGGCAGGCCGGTCACCACTACACTCGGCGTCTCCACCTTGCGGTCGAGCAACAACGACGAAAAATATGGATTGTGCGAAATCCGCAGGCGGTATCCGGCGGCGTTCGTCATCGGCGACCAGGCAAACTCCACTTCCTTCGACTTCTCCCCTTCGCCGATAAAAACCGGCATCATGTTTCCCGGAGTAATGGGCGTCGGCGGACCGATTTCCGTGGCCCGTTCCATGGTTTTCGATGCGCTCTGGAAACTCACCTTGTCCCAAGGCGCCAAGCGAGCCACTTCTCCGTTGCGCTCGACTTCGCCGCTGCCCTTCTTCACGAGGATTTCATGCTGATCGTCCTTGGGATTATTGTGCACCATGGCCGACGAATCGGGAGCCAGCGAAGCTTTCGCGCCCGCCACAATCACCTGCGACTTCGAACCCTGAACATAGGTCGCGGTAGTCAGATCGACCGTGCCCGTTGTGACCGCCACCGACACGTTGGTTTGTTGCTGTTCGTTAGCCGAGTTCTCTTCGATCACGATCAACGAATCCTGTTTCACGGTGTAGTTGGTGCCGTCGTTGAAAACGATCTTGGCCATGCCTTCGGCGCCGGTCTGCACCACGTCGCCCTTTTCCAGCGGCACGTTGTAGTCGGCGTTGATCCAGCTATTGCCGTTGCTTTTCCTCACCCGGATCGTGCCATCGAGCGCGGTGAAGTGCGCCTGCTGTGAAACGGCGGCCGACGGCCCTTTGAGCGGCGGCGCGAGGCCCGCAACTTTTTCCAGCAAGCCGGTGGAAATATTGGCCGCAGCTTGCACCGTCGTGTTCGTAAATTTCGGAAACGCGGCGTGCATGAGCGCGCCAAAAATCAGCAACGCGCCAATCATCAACATGATCACGCTGCGATACGTCACCTGCTTCCAGGCAACGTAGAGTCCCGGTTTGAGTTGATTTTTATCCGACACGAGCCCGCGCCAATCTCACCGCAGAATTTTGAGATTACTGGATATCTCTCGCACTGTGACCATCATATCCCTGCTGGGATGGGTATTAAACTTGGGTCAGGGGGGGCAAGGGTTACGAAAGTGACCACTGCGCCGTCGCCACCTTCTAGCGCTGCCCAGTGTCCGAATCGAAGGTCCGCCCCGGTAGCGGGTCTCCATGGACCCACGACCTCCGCCCCTCCTCGCTTGCCCGTCTTCACCCCCAGCGTTAGCATGAGTGTTCTGCATTGTCCGCAGGAGGACTTATGTCTACCGATACCCTGACCAGCCCGGTGATCGCGGGTGGAACGACTAAGACCAAGGTTTTCAAGAATTTCATTGACGGCGAGTGGGTCGAATCCGTCAGCGGACGGACTTTCGAAGACCGCAACCCCGCCGATACGCGCGAAGTCGTCGCCATCTTCCAACGCTCCAATAGGATCGACGTGGACGCAGCCGTGGATGCGGCCAAGCGCGCGTTTGCCAAATGGCGTCTCGTCCCCGCCCCCCGCCGCGCCGAGATGGTTTTCCGCGCTGCCGAGATCCTGATCGAGCGCAAAGAAGAGCACGCGCGTGATATGACCCGCGAAATGGGCAAGGTGCTGAAAGAAACCCGCGGCGATGTGCAGGAGGCCATCGACGCCGCCTACTACAACGCCGGCGAAGGCCGCCGCCTGTTCGGCCCGACCGTGCCGTCAGAGCTGCCCAACAAGTTCGCCATGGCCATCCGCCAGCCGATCGGCGTCTGCGGCATGATCACGCCGTGGAATTTCCCCATGGCCATCTCTTCATGGAAGCTGCTGCCCGCCGTGGTTTGCGGCAACGCCTGCGTGATCAAGCCGGCGCAAGACACTCCGCTGTCGACCTTCAACCTGGTTCAGGCGCTTACCGATGCCGGCATTCCGAAAGGCATCATCAACATCGTGACCGGCTTCGGCGCGGAAGTTGGCACGCCGCTGACCGAGCATCCCGTGGTTCGCGCCATCTCGCTCACCGGCTCGTCGGAGGTCGGCAGAATCGTGGGCGCCACCGCGGCCCGAAGCTTCAAGCATTGTTCGCTCGAACTGGGCGGCAAGAATCCGATGATCGTGCTCGACGACGCCAACCTCGACCTCGCCATCGAAGGCGGCCTCTGGGGCGCATTCGGCACCACCGGACAGCGCTGCACCGCGACCAGCCGCATCATCGTGCAGAAAGGCGTTTACACAGAGTTTGTCGATCACTTCGTGGCGCGCGCGAAGAACATCAAAGTTGGGAACGGGCTCGACGAGACGGTCGAGATGGGTCCGGCGATCAACGAGAACCAGCTCAAAACCGACCTGAGCTACATCGAGATCGGGCAGAGCGAAGGCGCTAAACTCGCGTGCGGCGGCCATCGGCTCGACCAGGGCGAATACCAGCATGGCTGGTTCCTTGAGCCCACCGTGTTCACCGAAGTCGATCCCAAGATGCGCATCGCGCAGGAAGAAATCTTCGGGCCGGTGGTTTCGATCATCCCCTGCGACGGCCTCGAGGATGCCATCGCCATCGCCAATAACATCGAATACGGCCTCTCGTCGTCTCTGTACACGAAGGACGTGAACAAGGCCTTCGCAGCTGTCCGCGACCTCGAAGCCGGCATCACCTACATCAACGCTCCGACCATCGGCGCTGAAGTCCATCTCCCCTTCGGCGGCACCAAGGCGACGGGCAACGGCCATCGCGAGGGCGGCATTGGCGCGATTGACTTCTACACCGAGTGGAAAGCCGTCTACGTGGATTACTCCGACAGGCTGCAGAAGGCGCAGATCGACCGGGCAGAGTAATTCACCATAGTGGCACAGAGTCACGGAGAAACTATTCTTGGATTCCTCTGTGCCTCCGTGTCTTTGTGCTGCAAGTTTTTTTGGCAGCCGCGAGCCGTGCGGTTAGAATTTCCCGATGCAGCTGACCCAGGAGGGGCCATGGAAAACCTGACCCAAAAGTCAGACTTCAAGTCCGCGTACGCAGCCGCCAGGCGGGAAATCGAGAGCCGTCGGCGACCGTTCTCGTTCGTACGGACCTTCGGGTTCGCGGTGGTCCTCATATTCACGCTCGAGGCCACCAGATGGCTGGCGTTTAGGTTCGCTTTCTCCGGACTCGAAAAAACTCTGCTTGATTTTTTCGCATGCTTTCTCGTCATGTCAGTTCTCCTGATCGTAGAGGAGAATTCCCATCAAACGACAAAAATATTTGAGGTTCTGACGGCATGCCCCTGACTCAGACTCACGAAATCAACTGTGCCGTCCGTCTGGAAAACGTCCGCTACGCTATCCGCGACCTGGCCTGCATCGCCGACGAGGTCGCGCGGCAGGGACACAAGATCTTGCCGCTTAATATCGGCGACCCGCTTAACTTTGATTTTCAGACGCCCGCCCACATGATCGAAGCCGTCTATCAAGCCATGCGCGACGGCAAGAATGGATACTCTCCTTCCTCGGGAATCAAGGAAGCATTGGACGCGATTCGCGGCGAGGCGGCGCGCAAGGGCATCATCAACATTCAGGATATTTTCGTCACCTCGGGCGTCAGCGAGACGGTCGACATCTGCCTGACCGCGCTGCTCAATCCGGGCGACAACCTGCTCACGCCGTGCCCCGACTATCCGCTCTATTCCGCGGTTCTGGCGAAGCTCGAAATCGGATTGAACACTTATTACCTGAACGAAGAAGACGGCTGGCAGCCCGATCTCGACGACATCAGGAAAAAGATCACGGCGCGGACGCGCGGGATTGTGCTGATCAATCCTAACAACCCGACGGGCTCAGTCTGCTCGCGCAAAATGCTCGAGCAGATTGCCGAACTCGCGCGCCAACACAACCTGATCATTTTTGCCGATGAGATTTACGACAAGCTTATTATTGACGACGACGCGAACATGGCCATGGCCGCGGTCGCGCCCGAAGTGCCGGTCATTACGTTCGGCGGACTCTCTAAGAATTACCTCGCTCCCGGGTGGCGCATCGGATGGGGCATTGCCAGCGGCAAAGCTTCGGCCATCAAGCCGTATCTCGAAGGCGTGAACAAGTTGTTGCGGGCCCGCCTCTGCGCCAACCATCCCGAGCAGTACGCCATCAAGCCCGCGCTTGAAGGCCCGCAGGATCACCTCGTCGAAGTCAGGCGCAAGCTGCGCAGCCGCCGCGATCTGACCATGAAGTGGTGCGCCGAAACTTCGCGTGTAAGTTGCATAGCTCCGCGTGGAGCTTTCTACGCCTATCCGCGCATCGATATTCCGGAAGGCGACGACGTCTTCGTCGCCGAACTGATTCGCCAGAAATATGTGACAGTCGTGCATGGCTCCGGCTTCGGACAGCGTCCGGGGACGAAACACTTCCGCATCGTTTTCCTGCCCGACGAACAAACGCTGACCGCCGCATACTCGGCGATTGGCGATTTCATGCGCAAACGCTACACGTAACAATTTTCTCCGTAGAGACGGGGCTCGCCACCTCTCACTGTTTCCGGAGACATGGCAAGGGGCGTCCCTGCGGAGTCGGTTTCAATTTAGGAGCAAGGTAGGCCCTCAGATGATGGAATTAGGCAAAATCCTATTGGGGATTGTTTGTTTCATGGCTTTGATTTGGCTTTATCTGAAGGCTTTGAAAGTCTACGAGCGGATTTCCGGTCATCCACCCAAGTCTTACATAATGGAATATCTAGGCCGGCGCAATCGACTCCAAACGCTATTCGGGAAAAAAGACAAAGACTCTTGAAGCCCTCTACGGGAAGGTGGATAAACGTCATAGAGGCTGGGCATTGTCATTCTAGTTTTTCTGAAGCCTGCCAAGGCTTAGTAGACTCCCGGAATCAACGCAGGCACCTTCCGCGCGTACGCTTCGAACTCGGCTCCGAAGGCCTCGCGCAGCAGCCGTTCTTCACTACGAATGCGAATGTAGGTTCCGGGAATAAATAACACGATCGCGACCAGCAACGGGATCCACCGGCCCGCGGCCAGTCCGGTGGCCACGAGCATGCCAAACATACCTAAGTAGATGGGGTTCCTTACCAAGCGATAAGGGCCGTCCTGAATGAGCGTGTGGCCCTCCACCAGGCGCGCGGCTAGAGCCCACTGCTTCCCCAGACGCCGCGCGGCGGCGTTGACCAGCCAGACCGAAGCGATGGCGATGGCCGCGGTCAGCGCCGCCAGTCCCCATTCCACCACGGGTGACACGGACGAGACCGGCGAGAACTGTCTCTGCCACAAAAGACAAAACCAGACGCAGAAGTAGCCCACGGCTTGCAGCAACAATCCGAAGAGCGATGTCCAATCGCGTTTCGCCTCACGGGCTCGGGGCGGACGCTTCCGCAGCCAGAACGTCAGGAGAAATATCCACCAGCAGACGATGACCACATAGAACGCCGCTCTTGCCGCTACGTGCGGTGTTTCCGAGATAGTCACTTCTCCTCCCTTCGCTCTCCACATCCCCGCTCGTCGAATACAGTTCGTGGAACTTTCGTAACTCTACACTTACCCGGCAGATTTCCTATACTTGTTCCGGGACCCCCTAGGTGAATTCGCCCATGCGTCGAACCATCCTGTCTGCAATTCTCGCGCTGTCGAGCGCGGTCGCTTTAGCGCAGAGTTCCTCTCCCGAGGCTCTTTACGAGCGTGGAGTGGACGCCATTACCGGCATTGGGACGTCGCGAAATGACGCGCTGGGGGTCGAATGCTTTCGGCACTCCGCCGCCCTCGGCTACGGACCAGCCCAGATCGCATTAGCTTACTATTACGAAACTGGAACCTTCCTCGCAGCGGACCCGGGGCAAGCCCTCGACCTGTATCGCAAGGCGGCGCAACAAGGCGACCCACTGGCCGGCTGGCTCGCCGGACGACTCTACTTCCTCGGCACCGGCGGAGTGGCCGATCGCGATGCGGCCCAGAAATGGCTCAAGCTGGCCGCCGACCAGAACAACGCTTACGGCGCCTACTACCTGGGCCGTCTGATGGCCGATCGAAACTACAGCAAGGCTCCGAAGCTCTATAAAATCGCCGCCGATCAGGGCCTTCCACAGGCGCAATACTTCTACGCGAAAACGCTGAAAGATGGCCGCGGCATTCCGCAGGACCGCTTCACCGCCTATATCTGGTACACCGTTGCGGCCGACGCCGGTTATCCGGCCGCCGGCCCGGACCTCGGCGAGCTCGAAAGCGGCGGCTATCTCACCACCGATCAGATCACGGAAGCGAAGGCGAAAGCTCGCGATCTGGAACAGGTCGTGATCCGCGCCATCACCGCCCGCGGATGCTCCGGATGGGAGGGAGAGTTCGACGAGTTCCCCACCCCGCCTCCGCCGAAACTACAGCGCTTCTGCCACTAGCCTGCGTAGGGACAGCCGCCCTCGGCTGTTCAGGCGAGCGCTATTTGCCAAGCCTTTTGTTTGTCCACGCGATCACGAGCGAGGTGCGGCTTCGCCTCGCCGGACAGCCGAGGGCGGCTGTCCCTACGCAAGTCACCCGTCTTGACTGGACTCCATATATGTAGCATAATACTTTCATGTTTGGAGACATCGTTCTCGGAGCATCCACCGCCGTCCACCTGCACGGCGCCGCCTGGGATCAGCCCGCGGACCTCTCCAGCCGGGCGGTGCAGGAGAAGCTGAGCCCGGTCGCTATCCGCGCATTTTTCCGCCTGGCGTCCCACTGGAAGCTGCGCGACGAGGACGCTCGCGGGTTGATCGGCGGCGTCTCGAACGGCTCGTTCTACCAGCTCAAACGCAGCGCCGCAAGATCGGCGACTCCGGGCGTCAAGACGTTAGATCAGGACAAACTCACCCGCGCGTCCCTGCTGGTCGGGATCTTTAAGGCCCTCAACATCCTCTATTCGACCAAGCTGGCCGATGCCTGGGTGCAACTGCCAAACTCAAATCCCATCTTCGGCGGCCAGACGCCGCTGGCCTACATGTTGAAGGGCGGAGTGCCCTCGATGCTGCGCCTTCGCCAGTTGCTCGACGCGCGCCGCGGCGGGCTCTAGCAGGGCTAAAGAAGATGCTCCCCAAAACCACTCCGATTTCCCAGGACGATACCCATCGCCTCATTCCCAATCGTTTCTATGAGGAAGGCGAGAGCGTGCTGTCTCGCCTCGGGTTGCCACCGGCGCAAATGGAACATCTCTTCCAGCTCGACGACGCCACGAACACGCGCCTGGCCGGCGAGGCCAACCAACTCCTCGGAATCACCGTGCACGAATTGGTTTTCGCCGTGCCCCACTATCACATCGTTAACGCCGCCTTCACCCACCCGCGGCCCGGAGGCAGCCGCTTCAGCGGCGCGGATCGCGGCGCCTGGTACGCCGGCTTCTCACTGAAAACCGCACAAACCGAAGTCGCCTTCCACTATGGCGAGGGATTGCGCGAAGTGAACTGGCAGGAAGAAGAAACCGTCGCTTACCGCGAGTACCTGGCGGATTTTCGCGCCGAGTTCCACGACTTGCGGGATGACGATCCGCGAGATGAAAATCCGCGCGGTGATAGCGCTTACAAGAAGTATCTGCAGCCCGACAGCTATCGCGCGTCCCAGCAACTCGCGCGCCGCTTGCTCGATGAAGGATCGGCCGGAGTTGTCTATCCCAGCGTTCGCCACGAAGGTGGCACCTGCGTAGCCTGCTTCCGCCCCGCGCTGGTAAGCAACGTAAGAGAAGGAGCGCGAGTCACCTTCACCTTCCCCGATGCATTCCACGCGCCGAAGGTGCGTGTTAGCCGTTAAACTCTTCCCGTGGCCGATTCTCAGCCCCGTATTGTCGAATCCTATCGCGACTACAAGCCGCCCTTTGATGCCACCCGGGTGGTCCGGACTCTTTTGCACACCGTTCCAGAAAAGTACCTGGTCGGACTCGATTGCGTGGTTCTCCTCAATGAGGGGAGCCTCCCTCGCAAGGACAGGGTGGGGAAAGTACGATCTCGCAAACGCAAGGTCGACAAATCTAATATCTACGGTTTGTGCCATCACCCTTGGCAAGGCAAGCCGGCGTGGATCGAAATCCGCGTCGACAAGACACTCAGCAACTTCTCCCCGAAAGCGTGCCTCTGGATTCCCTTTTTCCGCGAAATTCTTCTGGGGAACGTCCTGTACCACGAACTCGGTCACCATATTCATGACTTCATTCGCCCTGAGTACCGAGAAAAGGAAGACGTCGCGGACGATTGGAAGGGCAGGCTCATGACCAATTTTCTGCGGGAAAAATACTGGTACGCGGTTTGGCCGCTGGTTTTGGTGGGCAAGGTCCGAAGATGGAGAAGACAACGACAAGCTCACGCCTGATCCGAAGGAGTTCACAGCTGCTCTTACATGACAAACAGCCGATCCTGAAGTCCTGCTACACCATCTCCGTGCCCCACAAATCGTGCAGATGCACAATGCCCAGCAGGCGCCGCTCGCCATCCGTTTTGTTGTCCACGACGACCAGCGAAGTGATCTTCATCTCTTCCATGCGCGCCAGCGCGGTAGCCGCGAACTCCCCCGCACCAATGGTTTTCGGAGTCCGCGTCATGCAATCCCCGGCCGTCAGGTCGAGCGCGTCTTTGCCGCGCTGCTCGAGCAACCGCCGCAGATCGCCGTCGCTGATCACCCCCAGCAACCGATCGCCGAGCAAAGGATCGCCCTCGACCACCGCCGTCATTCCCAGCTTCTTGCGCGACATTTCGTAAATCACGTCCGGCATCTTCGTCTCGGCCGTTACCCGCGGCACCGCGTCTCCCGTGTGCATCAACGATTCGACGCGAGCCAGCCGTTTGCCCAGCTTTCCCCCCGGATGCAGGTTGGCAAAATCTTCTTCCTTGAACCCGCGTTTTTCCGAAAGCGCCACCGCCAAAGCGTCGCCCAGGGCAAGCATGGTGGTGGTGGAAGCCGTGGGAGCAAGGCCAAGCGAACAAGCTTCCTGAGAAATCGAACAGTCCAGAGCAATGTCGGAAGAAGAAGCAAGAGTAGAAGCAAGTGTGGAGCGGACCTGCCCTGAGCGAGAGTCGAAGGAACCCTCGCCCGTCGCCTTTTCCGCGGGGTCTTCGCAAGTCATGTCGCAAGTCATGCTGATCAGCGGAACCTGCAACCGCTTGATCGTAGCCAGCAACTGCAGGATCTCTTCCGTCTCGCCGCTGGCCGAGAGCGCCAGCACCAAATCGCCGCGCACGATCATCCCCAGATCGCCATGCAGCGCCTCGACCGGATGCAGATAGAGCGCCGGCGAGCCCGTCGAACTCAACGTAGCCGCGATTTTGCGAGCGATCAGCCCGCTCTTTCCCATCCCCGTCACGACTACCCGCCCCCGGCAGCCGAACATCAATTCCAGAGCCCGGTTGAAGTCCGCAGCCATCGGCCCCGCCAGCCGGTCGGCCAGCGCCCGCAAAGCCTCGGCCTCGATGCGCACCACGTTTTCGCCCACATGCTTCATGAAGGAGGAATGGTAGCAGAAGGAGCGGAGCATCGGGTGATCGGGTGATCTTCGCGCAAGACCACGGCTATTCCACTAGCAAATTCTCAATTAGTGAAATGGCCTTGAGAACTGCTTCCTGCCGGCGCCGGTTCAGTAAAAACTGGTTCCGCGAAACTCGCCTTGAAGTGCTGGCCCTGAGCGTATAATGGCGCGTTCTTCCGACGAGCGGCTTCTTCCGTCCGTCTTAGCTTTCAAGCCATTTTCCGAGGAGAGGAAACTCCCATGTCCAGCATCCCGTCCAGTCCGCAAACACCCGATGTCACCCCGCCCGCGCCCCCGAAGAGCTCAGGCACCAAAATCCTTCTGTGGGTTATCGGCATCATTGTGGGGCTCATTCTGATTTCGTTTGCCAGTTGCGCCGTGTTCGGCTTCTATGCCATGCACAGGATGAAGCAGGCCGGCTTCGATTCGGAGTTGATGAAGAAGAACCCCGGTCTCGCCGGCGCGAAGATGGCCGTCGCCATGAATCCCGACTCGGAGATCGTTTCGAGCGACGACAATGCCGGAACCATCACTGTCCGCGACAAGAAGACCGGCAAGGTCGTAACCATGAAGTTCGACCCGCAGAAGAAAGTTATGGTCGTTACCGACGAGAACGGCAAGACCACCTCAATGACGACCACGGGTGAGGGAGCAAACGCCAGCATGGAGATGAAAACCGCCGAAGGCACCATGAAGATGGGCAGCGGGGCGGACAAGGCGCCCGATTGGGTGCCGGTGTATCCCGGATCTTCTCCGCAAAGCACATTCTCGGCCAGCAGCGGCACGGAACAATCCGGCTCCTACACGTTCGTCACCCAGGACGCGGTCGACAAGGTCGTATCGTTTTATGGAGACTCCCTGAAATCGGCCGGCTTTGTCGTGTCCAACATGACCACTAACTCCAACGGCAAAGTCGGAGGCATGGTCTCCGGTGAGGACAAAGCCACCAAGCGCGCCGTCGTGGTAAGCCTCGCAACCGAGAATGACGGCACCCACGCCAATGTGACCTTCACCGTCAAACAGTAAACCCGAGGCTGGCCGCCGTCCGCGGCGGATGCCCCATCCTTGCGCGTTCTTGGCGCAAGGGTGGGAACCTCGGAGGTTGCCGCCTCATCTTTCTCCGCGCCGAGCAGGACAGCCAGTCCGCACGCCCGAGAGAACCGCAAATGTCACTACTATTGCAGCGGGCTAAGGTCTAGCGGATTGTGGATAGTTGTTGAAACATCACGAAATCTCACGACTCGCTACTGAGTGCAATGGATTTGTCGACAACTGGCGCGGTTCATGGTTTCGGAGGGTACACGCCTGCCTGCCTTAGCATCGTCAGCGTGTTCCACTCGTTCCACTCCTCAGAAATCTTCCCCGCCTTGAAGCGGAACAAGGTCATTCCTGATAACTTGATCGGTTTGCCGGTCCCAGGAAGTCCCCATCCCGCCTGAGTGTTCGTGCCCGACAGCGTCCAATGCACCAAAACCAGATCTCCCTCGGCCACCATGTGGTTGACCACATTCTGCATATCGGGCAACGCTTTGCGCATGTCTCGCGCTGCCGCTAAATCTTCCGCCAGATAGAAATCGCCGCGATAGCCATGGCCCACATAGTCGGCGGTATGGAAGTCGGCATACCTTTCGAGGTTTCCCCGGTTGCCGAGCACTTCCTCAAAAAACACGCGCGCCACGGTCTTGTTTTTCTCCTGCTCGCTTGCTGGTTGAGCTTGACAGGGAAGCGTCATGGCAACGACTAGTAGCGATAAGATAAAAGCACATTTTTTCTGCATATGAACTCCTTTCACAGGTTTGTAAGGATGCGGGTGCGACAGCAAGACTGATGGTGAAACTAAGCGTGATACAAGCAACGAGCAACAGGCGGGGCCGGTTCATGGCATCCTCGCTTAAAAATAAGACGTACCGCCGGGTCAAAGGTAAGCTGCTAATCCGACGGACATTGTAATGTTCTTTTTGTCGAAACGGATGCCGCGTTGTAGTAAAGGCCTCGAATATCCCATCCTTTCGTGATGCAAAGAAAAACCGCCCAGACTGTCGGGGGGCGTGGGCGGCGTGGGCGTTTGTCAATCGAATCTCAAGCTGGCCATCCCAGTCGTGGTGGCCACGATATTTCTAACCATGCTGGCGCCAGGAGATTATTGATACAAGAATCAGTAAGTGCAATTGGGAGCAGGTTCTATTGCCGCCGTATTTTCTCGTCGGCCGTCAATCGCTCCAAAAAGCGCCGTGCCGTCACAGCCTCCGGGCCATCACTGTGATTCTTTAGCAGTTGTCGCAGCACGTTCGCTGAGTCCTCGTACCGGCCCACGGCCGTGAGCGCCCGTGCCACCAGCAAATCGACCTGCGGCACCCGCCCATTCGACTCCGCCTCCGCTTGCTGCGAGACCTTCAGGGCCTCGTCAAAGCGTTGGCTGTGATAATACGATTCCGCCAGTGACCAATGCGTCTCCCATCCGCTGGCCGGATCCAGTCCCAGCGACTTCTCCAGTGGTGGAATAGCCTCTGCATATTTCTTCTGGTTGCACAGCGCCATTCCCAGCGCGGCGAAAGCGCGCGCGCTGTTTGGTTCCATCTGTGTGGCTTTTTCCAGGACACTTTGCGCCTTTGTCCAATCGTGCTTTTTCAGATCCAGCACACCTTGCACATAAAGCACGTGCGGATTATTGGGAGCGAGTTTCATAGACTGGTCAAGGGCCTCTTCGGCCTCAACCAATTTGTCGTCCCGTAGAGCCTGCATTCCCTTGTCCAAGGCGTCTTTCGCCTTGGGAGCGAGTATCCAATTTTCCCCTGCACCAGGCGCAAGACTCGAAGACTTCTCGCGCTGCAGGCTTATCTCTAACTGGACTCTATCCGGCTCCGGCACTTTCACATCGCTTTGTCCCGGCTTATATCCAGCCACTTCCACAACCACGGTGAACTTCCCAACATCGGCGAGGCTGAATGAGATCCGCCCATTTGATGTCAATCCCTCGTCGCACGGGGTTCCGTTCAAATAAAGTTTCACGTTCGCCGGCGCGGAGAGGATCTCTCCAGAGCTGTCGCGTATGGTTACGTCGATTTCCGCATGGCGGCCACGATTCCCGACGCCTGCATTGGGCTGGCACCAGGCAACGACTGCGAGCAAAAAATTACCCAGGAGGATCGGCAGCAGGAATGCCCCGATTCGCAGCAGCGCGCGTTGGTTTGGCTGGCGCATACCTGCCAGGAAAAGCTGGCCGAACCCTGGCCCTCCAATCTAAGGCAAAATCTTGTCTTTCTTTGGGACTCGGCGATTGGACCTGCGTCGATGCTATCGCTTCCAGCCTTCCATGAAAAGGGCGGTGAGATCGGACAATCTCGCCAAGCGCCCTGCCAGTTACCTTTCTTACGACGGCTGTGCGATATGATGGCGTGTCAGTTGCCGTAATAAGTTTGGGGTTGCCGATATGGAGCGCTCGCTGATCTGGATCGAGGGCGATGCAACCGGCTGGGCCTGCTCGAATTGCCGATGGAAATATCCCGTCCCCACGCTACTCAGCGGAGAGGATGCCAAGCGTGCCTACGACCGCCTGGCCGCTGGCAAGTTTCGCGAGCACACCTGCGAGATCGAAACCAGCTTTTCGGCGGCGCAGCCGGTAACACAAAGAGATGCTGGCAACGCATTCGCCGATCGCGCCCGTGTGCTCATCAAGCGAGGATACACGCCGAAGGTTGCAGTGGAACTTGTACTTCACGAGATGCGTAATGAGATGGAGATTGGGCGCCGCAACGATCCGACGATCATGGAAAAGGCGCGCGCAGATGCCGAGGATTTCCTGCTGAAAGTCCACCGGGGTATCCTCTAAGAAACGATTTTGGATGTCAGAAGTGGTCGTCCGCGGCACGCCCCGGACGCTCCAGCGCTCGCGCCTGAATCGCGCGGTCCCACGGCCCTCCCTGCCAGTTATCTTTCTTGCGATCGGTGTGGACCCACGGCGGCAGCGTCATTAGAAGCTGGCGGCTTAGCGCGTGCAGATAAGGTTCGTAGAGGACGCGAAGTTCCGCCAGCCGTTGGGATGCGTCCGCGGCGCCGCTGTTCGCACCATCATGGTCCCGGCCACCAGCGAGCGTCACGCCATGCCCGGCAAGGTCCGTCCGCAACCGAGTCAGATCTTCTGCCGTGAGCCGGTCGGCATCATGCGGAAGGTATTGCGCATTCACCACCTGGGAGAGATCGACGACCGCGTGCCGTGCTATGGCAAACGTAAGCTTCGCCTGATCCGGGTGAATGCCGTCCACTCCAGTCATGACCAGCGAAGTTACGTCGAGCATGACCGTCACCGCACCCAACCAGGATTGATTGCTGTGCTGCGAGCGGAAGAAAAGCAGCACCGGATAGGAAATGTGGCTCGACAGGAGGTCGGCGCACCAGCGCTCCCAGTCGCGAAAGATTTCGTCGAGCACGGCTTGCTCGGGACAGCATCCCAGCCGGCCCAGAAACTCGGCGGCGCTGGGCGGCGACCCGGCGCGGGCATCGAGCAGCGAAATTTCAGTCTCGCGCGCGGCAAACGAATTGTAGATAACCGGAAGATATCCGATCACAACTCCGAGAAACGCGAAGCCCATCCCCGCTTCCATCACGGCGAGGGCGCGGGCGGCGGCGTTGTTGGGCGTGATGTCTCCATAGCCCAGCGTGAAGAAAGTTTCTCCACTTAGATAGACGACTTTCCCGAAGGTGATTTTTTCATTGGCCAGCGACAGATGTTCGCCCAGTCCGTACTGCACGCAAGCGAATCCAAAAATCAGACCGAGCGCCCAAAACCCCAGCAGCGGGATCAGCGACAGCGGCCCAAAGTAAGCGAGAAAGCCCTCGCGCCGGTTGGCGGACTTGATATGCCTCCCCACTCGGGTCCAGAGACCCCAACTATTCCGGTAAAACCAACCCGTGATGCGAAAAGTCCGCTTGATGCGCCGCGGCAAAACCACGGTCTCAAACGCATCCATCAGGATGACGAAGATCAGAACAATGCCGGCGATCGATGCCCACCAATGCATAGATGAGAATTCAGATGAAGCGGGAATGGTAGCAGATTCAGAATGACGTTGTTGACGCTACGGGGTCGCGTGCGCCGTGTCCAGCGCCTTCCTCACTGCTTGCAGTTCTTTCAGCAGGGCGCGCAGGTTGCGCGTGTCGAGCGCGTTCGCTCCGTCGCTTTTCGCTTCTTTCGGATTGTCGTGGACTTCCATGAACACCCCGTCCACACCGGCCGCCACCGCTGCGCGCGACAGCACTGGAATAAACTCCGGCTGGCCGCCGCTCACCGCGGGCTGATCTTCATCGCCGTGCGAGGCCGACGGCAACTGCACCGAGTGCGTTGCGTCAAACACCACCGGCGCGAACTTCCGCATGATGGCCAGCGAGCGCATGTCCACGACCAGATTGTTGTAGCCGAAACTCGATCCGCGCTCGGTCACAAACACCTGGCTGTTCCCGGCATCGCGGCACTTGGCCACAGCGTGCTTCATGTCCCAGGGCGAAACGAACTGCCCCTTCTTGATGTTCACGGGACGCCCGCTCAGCGCCGCAGCCACGATCAAGTCGGTCTGCCGGCAGAGAAACGCGGGAATCTGCAGAACGTCCACGACTTCGGCCACGGAGGCGACGTCGGCCGCCTGATGCACATCCGTCAGCACCGGAATGTGCACTTCGTCTTTGACTCTCTTCAGAATGCGCAGGCCTTCCTTCAACCCCGGTCCGCGATAGCTGCGGATCGAAGTGCGGTTCGCCTTGTCGTACGACGCTTTGAAGATGAAAGGAAAATTAAGCGAACGAGCCACGCCCTTCACGATCTCCGCCATGCGCAGCGCATGCTCTTCACTCTCAATCACGCAGGGCCCGGCAATGAGGAACAGATCGCCAGAGCCGACGCGGACGTTATCGATTTGGAAGGACAAAGTCAAAATCTTTTACCGCCGAGACGCGGAGAACGCCGAGAAAACCGAGGACTACAGATCCCTCGCTCCGCTCGGGATGGCAAAACCAAGAAAAGGAATTTCTCGGCGGTGAGCCTATCTTTTCCCCACTTTTTCCGGCCGCAGGAACATCTCCACCTCGGCTACGTTTTTCTGCTCTTTCCTTTTCTGGCCGTTTTCGTACGAAGCGCCGACGAACGCCTTGAACAGCGGATGCGGCTCCAGCGGCTTCGATTTGAATTCCGGATGGAACTGGCATCCGATGAAGAATGGATGGCCGGGAATCTCCACCATCTCGACGTAAGTGCCATCCGGAGTCGAGCCGGAAATACACAGCCCCGCGGCCACCATGGGCTCTTCATACTCGCGGTTGAACTCGTAACGATGCCGGTGGCGCTCGCTGATCTCGGTCTGGCCGTACACTTTGTACGCCAGCGTCCCCGCCTCGATCTTGCACGGCCATGCGCCCAGCCGCATCGTGCCAACCAGGTCTTCCACGCCGCGCAACTCGCGCAGTTTATAGATCACGCGATGCGGAGTCGCCTGATCGAACTCGCTGGAATTCGCATCCGCCAGCCCGCAGACATTGCGCGCATATTCAATGCAAGCCGTCTGCATCCCCAGGCAGATTCCGAAGTAAGGCACATGCTTTTCGCGCGCATACTGGATCGCCTTCAACATGCCTTCGATGCCGCGCTTGCCGAATCCTCCGGGCACAAGCAAGCCGTCGTAATCTTCCAGTTGCGCTTCATAACTCTTGTCGGCTTTGTCGGCAGTCTCCAGACCCTCGGCTTCGATCCAATTCACTTCCAGCTTCAGGTTGTGCGCCAGCGCGCCGTGCACCAGCGCCTCTTTCAACGATTTATAGCTGTCCTCATACTCCACGTACTTTCCGACGATACCGATCCGCACCACATCTTTCGGGTTGTAGACGCGGTGTACGAGGTCGTTCCACTTCGAAAGATCGCGGTCCTTCGCCTCGAGTTTCAGTCGCCGCAGCACCAGCGTATCCACTTCTTCATGCGCGAAAACCACCGGCACTTCGTAAATGGAGGCGACATCCTTCGCCGTGATCACCGCTTCTTCTTCGACGTTGCAGAACAGCGCAATCTTCGACTTGATCTCTTTCGAAAGGAAGCGGTCGGTGCGACACAGCAGAATGTCGGGCTGAATTCCGGCGCTGAGCAATTCCTTGACGGAGTGCTGCGTCGGCTTAGTCTTTAATTCCTGCGCCGCGGCGATAAACGGCACCAGCGTCACGTGGACGAACAAAGTGTTATCGCGCCCCAGTTCCTGCCGCATCTGGCGGATCGCCTCGATGAACGGCAGCGACTCGATGTCGCCCACCGTGCCGCCGATTTCGATCAGCGCCACGTCCACATCCTGCGCGACCTTCTTCGTCGCCGCCTTGATTTCGTTGGTCACGTGCGGAATCACCTGCACCGTCTTGCCCAGGTAATCGCCGCGCCGCTCTTTGGCGATGATCTGCTCGTAGAGGCGTCCGGTGGTCCAGTTGTTGTCGCGAGAAAGTTTGGCGTGGGTGAAGCGTTCGTAGTGGCCGAGATCGAGATCGGTTTCTGCGCCGTCGTCGGTGACGAATACTTCGCCGTGCTGAAACGGCGACATCGTCCCCGGATCGACGTTCAGATAGGGATCGAACTTCATCAGGTTGACCTTGAGGCCACGGCTTTCGAGCAGGCAGCCGATGGAAGCCGCCGCTAATCCCTTGCCCAATGAAGACACCACACCGCCGGTTACAAAGATGTACTTGGCCGACATCGCTTCCTCGCTTTAATTTTGTCTGGAAAATTGTGCAGGCTGGGGTGCACGATCAATTATGGCAGAAGTTATTCCGGAAGGGAATGTGGAAAAACAGTTCTCAGTTATCAGTTTTCAGTTGTCAGTGAGAGCGTTTGTCTGCAGTGGATGAAGCGCGCTCGACATTTCGCTGGCGAGCTTTGACAATCCTTGGGAGAGACATCGATGCCAGCGCAGCCACCCGCCCCTGAACTCATCCCCCGATACCTCGCCGTGCTCGGTGTGGCGCGACAAGAGCCCACGCTGGAGGCCCTTCGTGAACTGGTGACCGCCCATCTTACCCATGTTCCGTTCGAAAACATTTCCAAACTTTACAACCTGAAGCACCACGGACTAGCTGGTCTGCCATCCCTGCAGCTCTATCTCGACGGCATCGAGCGCTACCATTTTGGCGGAACCTGCTACGCCAACAACTACCACTTCTATTCGCTGCTCGCGTCGCTCGGATACGACGTGAAGCTGTGTGCGGCGGACATGACGAATCCCGACGTTCACATTGTGGTCATGGTGAACATAGATGGGCGCGAGTACCTGGTAGACGGTGGCTACGGTGGGCCGTTTCTCTCGCCGATACCTCGCGATCTTCGGACCGACTATGTCGTTGAGCTCGGACGAGACCGTTATGTCCTCAAACCGCAAAACGACCACGGCCGCTCGAGTTTGGAGCTGTATCGGGATGGCCAGCAGAAACACGGCTACGTGGCTAAGCCAGAGGCCCGGCAAATCGAGGAGTTTCGGCAGGTGATTGCCGAATCTTTTCGGCCGGACGCAATTTTTCTGAACTCCGTGCTGCTAACGCGCTTCTATTTGGACCGGGCAGTGATGATCCACAATTTGATGCTGGTCGAATCGCGCGGAAGCGAATCGATGGTTCGATCGCTCGCGAGTCGCGACCAACTCGTCGCCACTGTGGAGGAGCATTTCGAGATGCCGCGGGCCATTGTGGCCGAAGCCGTCAACGAACTCGGGGACTTGCAGGACCCGTGGGCCTGAGCGCGGCTGGCATTGGGCCGTGCCGTCTGAGTTCTGCGGCGGTGCTTTCCGCCGTCAGAGGTTCGAACCCAGGTGCTCGAACAAGCACTGAAACACACTGGGTAGCCTCCCGTCCCATTGATTCCAGTTGTGGCCACCTGGAACTACGTGGAACTCGTATCGAAAATGCCGGCGCTCCAGTAACGCTGCGAAACTTCGATTCGCAGGCAGCAACCCCTCCTGTTCACCGCAAGTGAGAAATAAGTACGGCGTTTTCGCAGGCTCGGCGGTTCGAGCCAGCACAAAGGGATCGCCGCTGCGGCGTGCGGGACTTCCCCACGGTCCAAAGATTGATTTGTGGTAGCGCCATTGCCCAATCCGCTTGATAGAAAACGGGCGGCTGGGTACGTCGACGGCCGGACTGATTCCTCCGGCGAAAGCGAACAATTCGGGATGGCTGAGTGCCAGTTTAACAGCACCGTATCCGCCCATGGAGACTCCGACGACGGCGCGCGTCGCTCGCCCGGCTGCCACCGGGAACCTGCTCTCAACATCGGCGATGAGATCGTTCACGATGTAGTCTTCATAGCGATCCTGCGGCCGCTCGGCCGCATTCACGAAGTACGAATCATTGCCTTCCGGCATGACCAGAATCAGTCCTCGCTCAGCGAACCTTGCCACGTCGGAGTAGTTCGACCAGTCGCGGAAATTGCCGCCTCCGCCGTGCAGCAAGTAGACAACCGGCAGCTTAGGCCACCGAGCCATGCTCGCTGGCAACACAACCCGGTACTGCATGTCGCGGTTGAGCGCAACGCTGTGGAACGCGACGTCTCGCATCGTGACACTTGGAGTGAGTCGAGGGCGATCAGGCTGCGTTTGCCGCTTCTTGCTGCACGCGGCCAATAGCAACGCAAAAGCACAGAGGCACGCGATGATACAGCGCAGAAACGGGCCAGATCTCATGGAAGGAACAATCATAGTCGAAGACACTGCCTTCTCCACGAATCGGAGACCGTCGGACACTTCTGCGCAGGGGAACAGCCCTGCCCGCATCTGGCCTTCCAGAAGCGCCAGAAAAGACCGATAATGTTCCGCGGCATGAAATCATTCGTCGGCAGGACGGGACCTCGCCTCGCAGCGACCTTTGCGTTGGTCTTTTTTTGCCTGTCCCAACTTCCCGCTATCGCCCAAACGCAGGCCCGCCGCCTCATCCTGAAAGACGGTTCTTACCAATCCGTCACCAAGTATGAGATTCACGGCGACCGCGTCCGCTATTTCAGCGCTGAACGCGGCGAATGGGAGGAAGTCCCGAAAGCGCTGATCGACTGGGACGCAACCGACAAGTTTGAGCAAGGCCGGTTGCAAGAGAAACTCGCTCCCGAAGCGGTCGCACTCGACAAGGAAATCGAGGCCGAACAAAAAGCCGAACAAGCCCGTTCTCCGCAGGTCGCTCCCGGTCTGCGCCTGCCCGGCGAAGGCGGCGTATTCCTGCTAGATACCTACGAGAATCAGCCGCAGTTGTCCGAATTGCAGCAATCGGGCGCCGAAGTGGGTAAGAGCACCAAAGCGAATGTTCTGCGCTCGGCAATCAATCCACTGGCCGGCGTCAAGCAGACCGTTGAACTCCCCGGAGCGCACGCCAAGATTCAGTCGCACACCGCCGTGCCTTCCCTCTACATCAACATCGACGAGAATGAGGGCGCGCCTGCAACCGCAACATTGAAGGCCGCGACCGGCGAGCCTCCGCCGCTCGCCCCGACCGACCGCTTCAAGATCATCCACATCGACGTCAAGGGCGGCAAACGCGTTGCCGGCGCAGTCAAGACCGCCGTCACCGGAGCGACGAAAACCGACGAACGCTTTGTCCCGTCCACGGTCACCACCATGACCGGTGGCTGGGTCAAGCTCACACCCACCGCCGATCTCGCAGCAGGCGAATACGCGGTCGCCGAAATGCTGGGCAAAGAAGGAATCAACCTCTATGTGTGGGATTTCGGCGTAAACCCCGCCGCGCCCGCCAACGCGTTTGCGTTGAAACCGGACCCGCAAGAGGCGCAGCCGAAAACCGACCAGCCCGCGGAACTGCAGAAGCGACAAAAGCAGTAGGTACGACCCAACAAAACGCCGAGATCACCGAAGACGGCAGATCCCTCGCGCTGGGACGGCGAACCAGAAAAAGATTTCCTCGGCGTACTCTGCGTCTCGGCGGTAGATTCCCGTACAGCCAAGGACGCCCGTCCCTACGCAGACCTCTACGCTTCCATCACCCCGCGCGAGGCCACGCCGATATTGTCGCGGGTTGTATTCTTGACCATGTACATCATCTCGTCGGCCTGGCGGATGATGTCTTGCGGGGTCCGCGCATCGTGCGGAAAGGTCGCCAGCCCCATGCTGGCGCGCACGCTCAGGTTCAGGCCCTGCTCGGCGCAAAAGGTCCCCGCGCGCAAGGAATCCTGCAGACGTTTCGCGACCACCACCCCCTGATCTTTGGTGGTTTGCGGCAGCAGGACCACGAACTCGTCGCCCCCGTAGCGGAAGGCAAAATCGATCAGCCGCAACTGCGCTTTGATCAGGTATCCGACTTCGGCCAGCAACCGGCTTCCGACCAGATGTCCATGCGTGTCGTTGACCAGTTTGAAGTGGTCGAGGTCGATGAAGATCACGCTGAACTGGTAGCCGAAGCGCGCGGAACGATACACCTCGGTTTCGAGCGTTTTATGCAGATGGCGCGCATTGAACAGGCCGGTGCAATCATCGGTGATGGTCAGTTCCTGAATCTTCTCGACCGCCCGCGCATTCTCGATCGAGATCGCGGCGTAATCGCACAGGGCCTGCAGGAAGAACAGTTCCTGTTCACTCATTTCCGCGTTGGCGTTGACCAGTTGAATCACGCCCAGTACGCGGTGTTTCGAGCGCAACGGCACGCAGATCACGGAGCGCGTCCGCAACCGCGTCAACTCGTCCAGCCGGGAGGAGAATCGCGGATCGTGCTGCACGTCGGGCACAATCAGCACTTGCCCATGCTGAGCCACCCAACCGGCAATTCCCTCCCCCACCTTCAAACGCGCTTTCGCCAGAACCTCCGCGGCCGCCCCCACCGCGATGGCGAAATAGAGCTCATCCTTTTCCTCATCCACCATCAGCAGCGACCAGGTGTCCGGGCGGAAGTATTCCGCCATTTTTTCCATGATGGTCTGCAGAATCGAGTCGAGGTTGAGCGAGGATGTCAGCGCTTTGGCGACATCGTGAAAGATGGTCAGCTCTTGCGACAGGCGAATTGGAGACGTGCCCGCTGCCTCCGACATGAACTCCTCGTGCGCGTTGGTGGATACGAGATTATAGGTTTCGTCGTACCGCTCGGGCAATGTACGTAAGTAACGGGTATTCGTCCCGCCAACCCACCGCTCCCGACACAAGTCCTGCGTCCCATCCGCTCTGGGCCAGTGTATCCGAAGTTACCTATGATCTTGCGCTGCGACAGGCTATGATCTTATTTCTCGACAGAGTAGAATTCCGTTCGCCGTCCGGTGAAAGCGGGAGACTGGCTTGCCTTCCTTTGGCGAAAAACTGAGACTGGAGCGCGAAAAGCGCAAGATCACGCTGGAGCAGATTTCCAGCTCCACTAAAATCGGAACCCGCATGCTGCAGGCGCTGGAAGAGGATAAGTTCAACCAGTTGCCCGGAGGCATTTTCAACAAGGGCTTCGTCCGCGCTTATTCCCGCTTCGTCGGCCTGGACGAAGATCAAACCGTTGCCGACTACCTCGAAGCCTCTGGCGATGCCCTTCCCGTTTCCGTCGAGCCGGAAGCTCCGGAAGACGGAGCGCAAGCCAATGAGGAGAGAATCACTCGCCTGGAGGCCATCTCCGACACCCCGGCTCGCCAACTGCCCTGGGGAGTGTTCGCCGCAGTTCTGCTGCTAGTCGCGCTCGCACTCTCTTTCTGGAGCCATCGCCGCCACGCGAAACCGCCCGTTCCGCCGGCTCCCACCACAACCCAGGCGCCAGCAACGCAGTCATCGGACGAAGTGCCGGGCGAGGTCTCAGGCCAAGATCGTGCTTCTGTTTCGCCGAATGCTGGTTCGGCGAGTGCTGCTTCGCCCCGTGCTGCTTCGACGAGCCCCGGTTCGCCCAGGTCCAGCTCGCCGGGAACGGGCTCTCCGGCTGGCAGACCAGCGCCATCCGCCCAGCCCTCGCCTGCCGCGGCCGGCGCCTCTAGCGGAAAGACCTCATTCGTCGCCCCAAAAACACCTCAGGGCCTGGCGCCTCAAGACCGGCCGGCCGCCTCTGCCGCAGTTCCCGGCGAGTTCACCGTCGTGGTCCAGGCCCGCGAAGAATCCTGGCTCACGTTCGCCGTCGACGGCAAAACCACCTCGTCCGAACTCTTGGCTGCCGGCAGCGAGCGCGCCATCCGCGGCCGAAAAGAGATCGTAGTCAAGGTAGGAAACGCCGGCGGCGTCGACCTTCGCTTCAACGGAAAAAAACTGGACACTGAGGGCGAATTCGGCGAGGTCAAAACCGTTACATTCGGTCCCCAGGGAATCCTGCCAAATGCCCCAGCGCCGCCTTCGACACCTTAAAGTTTGTCTCTTTCTTTTCTTCCATTTGCCGCACGCCTCCGACCGTTCAATGCGAACTGGCTCCCACTTGATGTCAGCTCCCTTTGGCGCCCCCAATTACATTGCGCTTAGCAGGTCATCTCTGATACCGTTTTAGAGAAGATTAAGCCAAACCAAGATTGGGCCAAACTTGGTCAAAGAGCCCCTGGCTCCATAAGCCTCCCTTATCGGACATAAAGGCTCGAAGTTACCTTGAGGAGATACCAGCTTGCCATCAACCAATCGAATTCTGTTTACCTCGGAATCTGTCACCGAGGGACATCCGGATAAAATCGCCGACCAGATTTCCGATGCCATACTCGACGCCTGCCTTCGTGAGGATCCGACCAGCCGCGTCGCCTGTGAAACCCTGACCTGCACCGGCTTGGTCGTAATCGCCGGCGAGATCACTACCAAGGCCTATGTGGATTTTCAGAACCTCGTCCGCGGCGTGGTGCAGTCGATCGGCTACGACAACGCAGTCTACGGCTTCGACTCGAACACGTGCGCCGTAATTTCGAGCATCAACAAACAATCCGGCGACATCGCCATGGGCGTCGACACCGGAGGCGCCGGCGACCAGGGCATGATGTTCGGCTTCGCCTGCAATGAGACTCCCGAACTGATGCCGCTTCCCATCTCACTCGCCCACAAGCTGTGCCTGAAGCTTTCCGAAGTCCGCAAGAACGGCACCTGCCCCTACCTGCGGCCCGATGGAAAATCGCAAGTCACGGTCGAATACGACGCGCAGGGCAAAGTGAAGCGCGTGGATGCGGTGGTCGTTTCCACGCAGCATTCCGAAACTGTCGGCAACGATGAACTGCGCGCCGACATTTTGCGGCACGTGATCCAAACCGTAATTCCCGCCAACCTGCTCGACGAAGACACCAAGTACCACATCAATCCCACCGGACGTTTCGTGATCGGCGGCCCCATGGGCGATTCCGGCCTGACCGGACGCAAGATTATCGTTGACACCTACGGTGGCATGGGGCGTCACGGCGGCGGCGCCTTCAGCGGCAAGGATCCGACCAAGGTGGATCGTTCGGCCGCCTACATGGCGCGCTACATTGCGAAGAACATCGTGGCCGCCGGCCTGGCCGATCGCTGCGAAGTGCAACTCGCCTACGCAATAGGAGTTGCCGATCCCGTCAGCGTCCTTGTGGATACTTTCGGAACCGAGAAGGTTGATGCGAATCTGATTCCAGATCTGGTGCGCGCGAACTTCAAGCTCAAACCGCGCGAGATCATCGAGACACTCAACTTGCGCCGTCCCATTTACCGAAAGACCGCGGCGTATGGACACTTCGGCCGCAGCGATCCCGATTTCACCTGGGAAGCGACCGACAAAGCCGCCAAACTGGCGTCCGACGCCGGCTTGAAGCCGGAACCAGTCGCGGCACGAAAATAGTTCTCACCACGGAGGCACAGAGCCACGGAGAAAAGCGATTTTTGGTTCTTCCTGTTTTTAGATTTTCTCTGTGACTCCGTGCCTCCGTGGTGAATTATTCTTCTGCAGCACGCAAACCGCATAGATTCATTCCGCCATCATCGTGGGGGATAGGGAGAAAAATGGCAACGACATCGATTAGCAGCGACGTTAAGGGATTGGAACTGGGAGATCTGGGCAAGAAACGCATCGAGTGGGCGAACCAGTCGATGAAGGTGCTGCAGATCATCCGCAAGGAATTCATCAAGAACCAGCCGCTCAAGGGCATCCGCGTTTCGGCCTGCCTGCACGTGACGGCCGAGACCGCAAATTTAATGATTGCGCTGCGCGACGGCGGCGCCGACGTGGCCCTGTGCGCCTCGAACCCGCTGTCCACGCAAGACGACGTCGCCGCCAGCCTGGTCCGCGACTACAACATTCCCGTGTTCGCCATCAAGGGCGAGGACAACGAATCCTACTACTCGCACATCATGGCCGCGGTCGATCACAAGCCGCAGCTCACCATGGACGATGGCGCCGACCTGGTCACGGTGCTGCATACCAAGCGCAAAGCGGAACTGGCGAACGTGCTCGGCGGCACCGAGGAAACGACGACGGGCGTGATTCGCTTGCGGGCGATGGCCAAGGAAGGCGTGCTCGGCTATCCCATCGTGGCTGTCAACGACGCCGACACCAAGCATCTGTTCGATAACCGCTACGGCACCGGACAATCTACGATTGACGGCATCATCCGGGCCACGAATTTCCTGCTCGCCGGATCGAAGTTCGTGGTCGCCGGTTACGGCTGGTGCGGACGCGGCCTGGCTTCGCGCGCCCGCGGCACGGGAGCGGAAGTGATCGTGACGGAAATCGATCCGACCAAAGCCCTCGAAGCGGTCATGGACGGATTCCGCGTGATGAGCATGGAAGAGGCCGCCAAAATCGGCGACGTTTTCTGCACCGTCACCGGCAACAAGAACGTGCTCGCCAAGCAGCACTTCGGGCTCATGAAAGACGGCGCCATCATCTCGAACTCGGGACACTTCAATGTCGAAATCGACATCCCGGCGCTCGAGAAGTTGTCGTCCTCGAAGCGCACCACCCGCACTTTCGTCGACGAGTACACCATGAAAGACGGACGCCGCATCAACCTGCTCGGCGAAGGCCGACTAATCAATCTGGCCGCCGCCGAAGGCCATCCCGCGTCGGTGATGGATATGAGTTTCGCCGACCAGGCGCTTTCCTGCGAGTACATGGTGAAGAACCACGCCTCGCTGGAAAAGAAGGTGTACATGGTCCCGGTGGAACTCGACAAACGCGTGGCCAAACTGAAGCTGGAATCGCTAGGCATCAAGATCGACCGCCTGACCTCGGAGCAGGAAGAATACCTGGCCGGCTGGTCGGAAGGAACGTAGGACCAGGTCTCAGGTGTCAAGTATCAGGGGGCGGCGCAAGCCGCCCTCGTTTCGTATCAGGGTATCGCTTTAGCGATACCTTAGCCTCTTCAAAATCAGACGCCCCTTTAGGGGCCAGGCTGGCACCCCTCAACTTTTCCGCCGTCAAGCCGATGAACCCGGCAGAGGGTTGCGTGTGCCCATGAACGCCAAAGTGCTCTTGGTCGACGACAGCAAGTTTCTCCGCATGGCCAACGAGCGCATCCTATCCAGAGCCGGTTTTGAGGTCAGCACCGCCGCCGACGGCGAGGAAGCCTTGCGCGTCGCCCATGACAAACTCCCCGACATCATCCTGCTCGACATGATGCTGCCCAAAATCAGCGGCCCGGATGTTCTAAAAGCTCTGAAAGCAAATCCCGCCACTATGGACATTCCGGTCATCGTGCTGAGCAGCCTGTCGCAAAAGAACGAGGAAAAACTCCTGGCTGCAGGCGCGGCCGCCTATTTCGAGAAGTCGACTCTTGCCCTGGACAAAGACTCCAATAGCCTGGCGGCCACCGTAGAGACGGTGCTCAGCCGGGTCAATCACCAAAAAAACCTGGATCTTCGCTTGCTGGCCTTAGCCGCAAAAAAAAGCCACTGACGGCAGAACCGCCGACGACTCAACCGCCGGCGCAACAACCGAAGCCTGAGGAATTCCATCCGCAGCGATACAATGCAATGCATGTATCACTACAATCCCGCGACCGCTCTTGAAGAACTCACCGAGGACGCAATCCTGCCCAATCCCGTCCACGTGCGCGACATGATGCTGCGCCACAAGCTTACCGCCGACCAGTCGATCGAACTGAACCGCATCTTCGTCGAATACCAGAAATTCTTCGGCGAAGCGCAAAGACTAGGCAAGGAAATCTTGAAGCGCTTGGCAGCATAAAACTTGGCGCGCCGCTCCGACTGGTCGGAAGCGATGCAATATGCTGCTCCACGCTGGCGGGCTTCGCCCGCTTGGCGCACGAGGGCGTCCGCCCTACACGAGCCACTGCACCGCTCGACAAACTCGACCGTTCAGTAGCCTGCGAGATTCTGGTAAACTGCCGGTCATTTGGAAAGGACTACGAATGAACCTCTCCCGTATCGTGCTCGCAGCCATTGGCGGATTCGCAGCCTATTTTGTCCTCGGAGGTCTCGCGTTCGGCCTGGTGCCTTCGCTCAAGAATGAGTTCCTAAAATACCCCGCCGTGTACCGGCCCCAGCAAGGACAGATGAGCCATATGCCGGCCGGAATGGCCGCTATGTTTACAGGGATACTCGCGCTGGCGGTGATCTACGCCATGCTCTACCCGGGCGGCTCCGTCGTAGAGGGTGTGCGCTCCGGAGCCATGTTCGGAGCATTGATCGGAGTCTTCGCGGTCTGCGCCTTCGTGGTGCACAACTACGTCAACCTGAACATCGGTCTGAAACTGACTGTCGAACAAGCCGTCGCCTACTTTGTCGAATGGACGGTGACCGGCGTGGTGATCGGCCTCATCTACCGACTCCCCGCGCCACGCTGACCGATTCGCGTATGTGGGAGAGTCTATGTGAGTGCCCCACTCATCGCGTTCTTTGTGATGAGTGGGCTGCCGCCGATTCCCCGGCGCAGAGCTCAGGCTTTGCCCTGGATCTTGGCCCACCACCAGCGCACGCCGACGAACAGGAAACGCCAGTCGTGGAAGAACTCCGGCGGCTTGCGCTCGAAGGCGTGGCCGATGAACTGGAAAACCCATCCGATGAGGAACAGAGCCAGCGCGTAAAGCCACAGGCGGTGAAGGAAGATGCTGGCGATAAAAAGCGGGGCCGAGAGCAGGATGGTTGGGATGCCCAGCGTGTGACACGCGCGGTTCACAGGATGCCGATGACTGGAGCCGTATTGCGCGATCCACTGCTCGTCAGTGCGTCCGCCCAGCACGCGCAGCATGATAGCACGATCCGTGTCGGGAAATGCCAGGGATTCTGCACTGCTCACGTGACGACAGCCGCCCTCGGCTGTCCAGGCGGACGAAGCCGGTTAGCCCTTGCTTGGGAGAAGTCGTTCAAGGTACACTTTCGGCCCAACGGTCGGGGCATCGCAGCATAAATCAAGCACAAGCCTAGGAGAACAGCATGACGCCAAGATGCGTCTCGGGAATTCTGATTATCGCGCTTATGGTGTCCCTTGCCACGCCCGCTCGGGCAGATACCCTGAAGACGGACGAACACGAAATCGTGGCCGGAATCGTGGGGGCGGTTGCGGCCGTGGTAGTCGTGGTCGTTCTGGTCATTCACTATTCGACGAAGAAGCGAACGATTACGGGCTGTGTCGTCTCGGGAGCGAACGGAATGAGCGTCACCGACGAAAAAGACGGGCAAGTCTATGCGCTTTCCGGCAACACCATGGGCATTAAGGCGGGCGATCGAATGAAGTTGCATGGCAGGAGACTGAAGTCGAAGGGTCCCGACAAGACGCCTATATGGGACGCAACCGAGGTGACCAAGGACTTCGGCGTCTGCCATCCCTAGCTGTCAATCAGTTTTGTTTTGCGGAATTCTTCGTGCCGCACTCTTTTCGGGTGGCACCGGAGAAATGAAGAAAAACGACGGGCAGATTTGTCATGCCAGCCGTTCTTGATCGGGTCGTCGCGATCATCGGATGATCGGGCCATCGGGTCATTCAAGGTCAAAAGCCTTTGAACTTCGATGACCCGATGGTTAGATCACCCCATCAGGGTTAGCGGCCGCCGCGGGATCCTCCACGGAACCCTCCGCGATTGGCTGCAACCCGGCCGCGTCCTTCGAAACCGCGACCGCGTCCAACGAAACCATGTCCGGCATAGCCGCGTCCCGCATAGCCGCGAGCGTAGCCGCGTCCGTAATATGGATGTCCCCAGCCGTGGTACCAGGGGCCTGCGCCGATGAAGATCCCGTTAGCGAAGAAGCTCGGACCGTAGTATCCGTAGGGTGCGCAAGCGTACGGATAGTCCGGGTAATAGCCGTAAGCGCAGACCGGTGGGCCAGCAACGCCGCCTATGCCGATCCCGACTCCGACCCTGACCTGCGCCTGCGAATAGGCAAGTGGCATGGCCAGTAAAGCAAGCAGTGCTACATATCTCAGGTATTTCATGGTGAACCTCCCTTTGGTTCTGCTCGGCGATTCGCGGTTCGGATTCAACTTTGCGATTCGCCTGAGCTTGAGGCCCTTCAGCTTTTTGTTTCCTCTGAAGCGCCTACTCACTTGAACTCGGATGGAGGAGAAAAGTTGCGGCAAACGGAGTGGCTGATTTCAGCCATCCTGCGTGAAATCAACCAGTTGCGGTGGGTTGCGCAACGGTAAGGACCCGCAGGTGCCATGCCATGCGAAATGCGATACACTCTTCGCACAAGGGGCCGTGACCAATGACAGACGATCAGAAAAACCAAACGCCGAACCGGGCGCAAGCCGCAGACCTTACCCGCCGCGACTTTACCGCTCTCTTAGTGGGGGCTGGCCTCGCCGCAACCGTATCCTCGAACGCGGCGGCGGACCTTGCCGTTGAGATGGTCGAAACCGATGTCGACATCAAAACGCCGGATGGAACATGTGACGCCGCATTCATTCATCCGAAATCGACTCCGAAAGCCGGCTCCTATCCCGGTGTACTGATCTGGCCCGACGCACTCGGCTTACGGCCGTCGATGCGCGCCATTGGCAGAAATATCGCCTCCGAGGGATATTCCGTCCTGGTGCCCAATCCCTTTTATCGGGTGTCGAAAGCTCCTTTTACGGACGCGTCGAAATTCAATTTCCAGAATCCGGATGATATGGCGAAGCTTCGGCCGCTGATGGCGTCGGTGAACGCGCCCGGCAACGCCGAAAAAGATGCAGCCGCTTACGTTGCCTTCCTCGATGCGCAAAAAGAAGTAAACACCGCAAAAAAAATTGGAACCCAAGGTTATTGCATGGGCGGAGCGCTGGTCATGAGGACCGCCGCGGCAATGCCCGATCGCATTGGCGCGGGTGCGTCGTTCCACGGGGGAGGCCTGGTGACCGACAAACCCGACAGCCCGCATCTGCTCGCACCGAAGATCAAGGCTCGCATGTATTTTGGAATCGCGTCGAACGACGACGCGAAACAGCCGGACGCAAAGGACAAGCTGAGGGCAGCCTTTGCCGCCGCCATGGTGCGAGCCGAAATCGAAGTCTATCCAGCCCTGCACGGATGGTGCGTGCCGGATATGCCCTTCCGAGATGGCGCGCCGATCTATAACAGAGTCGAAGCCGAGCGTGCCTGGGGCAAGCTTGTCGCTTTATATAGAGCGGCTCTGGCCTAGCAGGCTGTGGTGCGGAAAGAGCCGCTGCGCCACCCAAAATCGGGTGTGCCTTCATTTACAATCGAAGATTCTCTTTCGATTGGAAACCAAATCATGCACCGCTGGTCGCAACTCTTTATTCCTACGCTTCGCGAGGCTCCGGCTGACGCCGAAGTCGCTAGCCACAAGCTGCTGGTCCGCGCTGGATATATTCGTCAACTGGGCGCTGGCATTTATTCGTTTCTGTTTCTTGGCAATCGCACTACGCAGAAGATCATGGGCATCATCCGCCAGGAGATGGATAAGATCGGGCAGGAATTCTATCTGCCGGCGCTGACTCCGCGCGGACTCTGGGAGGAGAGCGGACGCTGGTCGGTCATTGGCGAGAACATGTTTCGCCTCAAGGACCGCAAGGGCGCCGATCTGTCCCTAGGCTTTACTCACGAAGAAGTCATGACCGACATCGCACGCAAGGAACTGCGCAGCTACAAGCAACTGCCACAGATCTGGTATCAGATTCAGACCAAGTTTCGCGACGAGCCTCGTCCCAAGTCGGGACTACTGCGGGTGCGGCAGTTCATCATGAAGGACGCTTACTCGTTCGACATCGATGCGGCCGGGCTCGACGTTTCCTACCAAAAGCATCACGACACCTACTGCCGCATCTTCGACCGCTGCGGGCTGAAATACATGGTGATCGACGCGCACTCCGGAGCGATGGGCGGATCGCAGTCGCAGGAATTTATGGTGCGCACTCCAGCCGGCGAGGACCAAGTCGTGAGCTGCGAGAAGTGCGGCTACGCGGCGAATATGGAGAAGGCCACGTCGAAACTCGCTCCCGTCGAAGACCTGAAGGCCGAGGGCGACGGCAAGCCGCTCCTCATCCACACTCCCGGCAAGGGCGCGATTGCGGATGTGGCCGAGTTTCTGCAGATCTCCGCCCAGCAGGACATCAAGGCCGTGGCCTACATGGCGCAGAAGCCGGGCGACGATGGCAAAATGATCGAGCAGCCGGTCGTGGTTTTCCTTCGCGGCGACCACACCGTGAACGAGACCAAGCTGCTTACGCTGGTGAAGGCTGGCCAACTTCGTCCTATGCAGACGGAAGAACTGGAACTTTACTTTCAGGGCCCTGGCGGTTTCATCGGACCCATCGGCGTGGTTGCCCGGCCGGTGGAATTGCTGGGGCTGTGGCTGGATTCGAGCCGAGAAAAAATCAAGAGGGACTACCCGCAATTCGCCGCCATTATCGATAATCCGCGGAACGTCAATGTTGTGCTCGACGAAGGACTGGTGGGCCGCGTCAACATGATTTGCGGCGCCAACAAACTCGACTATCACCTCAAGAATGTGACGCCGGGGAAGGATTTCGAGTACACCGTTGCCGCCGACATCCGCAGCGTGACGGCCGGTGAAGAATGCCCGAATTGCGGCGCTCCGCTTCGTATCGACACTGCCGTCGAGGTTGGACACATCTTCAAGCTGGGCTACAAGTACTCGGAATCGATGGGCGCGCGTGTGCTCGACCGCAATGGCAAGGAGGTCACGCCGATCATGGGGAGTTATGGGATTGGGATTGAGCGCATCCTGACCGCGGCGGTCGAGCAAAGCAACGACGAGAATGGCTTCTGGCTGCCGCCTTCGATCGCGCCGTTCGAAGTGGTAGTGGTGTCGACTAACTCCAAGGACGAGGCGGTGCGCAAGGCCTCTGAGGACATTGCTCGGCAGCTGGAGGCCGCCGGATACGACGTTTTGCTGGACGATCGGGACGAACGGCCTGGGGTGAAGCTCAAGGACGCCGACCTGGTGGGTATCCCCTTTAGAATCAATGTGGGCAAGAAGGTTACCGAAGATACCGTGGAAGTCGTTCGGCGCTCGACTCTCCACAAAGAGGACGTTAAGATTTCAGCCATAACCGAGTATTTCCGGGGACTGCGCCAAGGACAGTGATAAAGGACCATGAAAGGAATGGTCCCGGCCGCTGTTTAGCCGCCAGAACAGCCTGAGCGCATGCAGGAAAGCTCGCGATTGAATTTCGCAACCAGCGACTGGGCGACGGTTTCTTATGGGAACTCTGAAATTGATCTTCGGCGTGGCCTTGTTTGCGGCGGTAGTCCTGGTGGCGATCAAGCTCATCCCGCCGTACTTCGCAAACTACGAGTTCGAGGATTCGATCAAGACGGAAGCCGTGCAGTCGACCTACACGACACGCACGGAAGACGACGTTCGCGAAGCTGTCCTCAAGCAGGCGCGCAACTACGATATTCCCCTGACGCCGAAGCAGGTACATGTTACGCGGGTGGGCGGGATGGGAAATGGCACGCTCACTATCGAGGCCGAATACAGCGTTCCTATCGAACTGCCCGGCTACTCGACGACCCTCGATTTCCACGTTTCGTCGAAGAACAGAGGGATGTACTAAAGGCAGCTTTCAGCTTTCAGCCGTCAGCTCTCAGTTGTCAGCTGTCAGCTATCTCATCCGGCCCAGCCCAGCCACAGGGAAAGTCTCACCTGGCAGTAAACGGCCTCGCTCGGAGTGGTTCCGATGCCACGCCCGTCCATCCCTTGACACGCATCCAAATGGTTGTAGGGATCGCTTTGTGATTTAGAATCAACGACGGCGCATCTTTGCTCCGAAATCGGTTTCGGACTGAGAATTGCTTGTGGATTGATGCACAGCCATCCCCATGGCCATTAAGCTGAAAATCCCGAAGGCTCGAAACGGCGGTAGCCGGGGCAAAAGCCGCCTGCTTTTCCGCGACCCCATTGTGCGCGCCGCCCTGCTCGCTTTTCTTTCCTTATCGCTGCTGGTGATCGGCTTTTTTGCTTACTGGTATGTAAAGTACGACCGCATCATCGAGCAGCGTTTCCGCGGTCCGGTATTCGCCAGTTCGGCTAAGATTTTCGCGGCTCCGCCGGTGGTGAGGGTCGGAATGAAGTCGACCGTCTCTGAAATTGCGGCGGAGCTGCGTCATGCCGGCTACACCGAAAAGGACGGCGAGTCCATGCTGGGCAGTTATCGAGTGCATGGCGGCTCGATTGACGTTCTACCCGGACCGGAGTCTTACCATAGCCCGGAACCCGCCACCATCACGGTCGCGGACGGCGCGGTTTCAGACATCGTCAGTCATGGCTCGGGTGAACTGGCTGCCTATGAACTCGAGCCCCAGATGCTGGCTTCGCTGTTCGACGCCGAGCAGCGCTCCAAGCGTCAACTGGTGAAGTACGACGACATTCCGAAAATCATGGTGGACGCGGTCGTGTCGATCGAGGACCGCCGCTTCTTCCAGCACGGTGGGGTCAATTTTATGCGGGTGGCCGAAGCCGCGTGGATCGACCTCACCCATCAGCGCCATCAGCAGGGCGGCTCGACAATTACGATGCAGCTCTCGCGGGCGTTCTTTCTGACGCCGGAGAAAACCTTCAAGCGCAAGCTGATCGAAATGTTGATCGCGGTCCAGCTTGAACAAAAATTCACCAAGCAGCAGATTTTCGAGTTCTACGCCAACCGCGTCGATCTGGGACAGCGCGGGTCGTTCACGATCGCGGGCTTCGCCGAAGGGTCCCGGTCGTATTTCAACAAAGACCTGAAGGACATCACCCTGCCGGAAGCGGCGCTGCTGGCCGGATTGATCCAGGCGCCCAGCTATCTTTCGCCCTACCGGCATCCCGAGCGCGCCCTCGATCGGCGCAATCTGGTGATCGAGTCGATGGTCGAAACCGGCGCCATTACGCGCGAGCAAGGGGATAAGGCGAAGGCAACGCCGCTGAAACTGGCGCCGCCGAATGTGGAGGCCAGCGACGCTCCGTACTTTGTGGATATGGTGCGCGACACCATCGTCGCCAGACTAAGCGAGCGCGAGGTAAACGAACAGGAGTATCGCATCTACACGACACTCGATCCCGACCTGCAAAAGGCGGCCGCGCAGGCGGTCGAAACCGGCATCAAGCTGGTGGACGAGCAGGTCACGAAGATGCGCACCAAAAAGACCAAGATCGGGAAGAACAAGTTTGAAACCACGGTCGCGCCCGGCCCGCAGGCGCAGGTGGCGCTCATCGCCATGGACCCTCACACCGGCGAAATCAAGGCGCTGGTGGGCGGACGAAACTACGGGATGAGCCAGTTGAACCACGCTCTCGCCAAGCGCCCCACCGGCTCCATTTTTAAACCATTTGTGTACGCGGCCGCCATGAATACGGCGCTCGACGGCTCGACCACTGTGATCACGCCGGCCTCTATGGTCAGCGATCAGCCTTCGACGTTCTCCTACGGCGACCAGATCTATGAGCCGCGCAACTACAAAGAGGAGTACCACGGCGATGTCACGCTTCGGTACGCGCTGGCGCTTTCGCTCAACAACGCAACCGTAAAGGTGGCGGAAGAAGTGGGCTACGACAAGGTGGCGGATCTGGCGCGGTCCGCCGGAATCGCATCGGTGAAGGCCACGCCGGCGATGGCGATCGGCGCCTACGACGCTACCCCTGTCGACATGACCGCCGCTTACACCAGTTTTGCCAACGGCGGCGTGAGGCTTTCACCTGTCTTCGTAAATTCGGTGCGCAACTCGAAGGGCGACGTCATCGTCAACTTCGGGACCGAGAAGTCGCAGGTGCTCGATCCGCGCGTCGCCTTCGTCATGACCAGCATGCTGGAAGGCGTGATGAACTTCGGCACCGCCGCGGGGGTGCGCTCCCGCGGATTCACCGCTCCCGCGGCAGGTAAGACCGGCACCTCGCGCGACGGATGGTTCGCCGGTTACACGAGCAATCTGCTCTGCATCGTCTGGGTGGGATACGACGATTACAGCGACATCCACCTGGAAGGCGCACATTCAGCCGCACCCATCTGGGCTGAGTTCATGAAGAAGGCGGTTACGCTGCCGCAGTATGCGGACGTCAAGCCCTTCACCCAGCCCGAAGGCGTGGTCGATGTCGAGCTCGATAAAATCACCAACCGCCTGGCGACGCCTAACTGCACCGACGATTACACGATTGCCTTCATCGCCGGCACCGAGCCTCACGATACCTGCGACCAGACGGGAGGGGTGCAGGGCTTCTTCTCCCGCGTGTTCGGCGGAAATTCCGAGAAAGCGCTGCCTCCATCCGCGAACGGGAACTTGCAGACAGCCACCGGTGTCCAATCTGAGGAAGAAGCCAAGAAAAAGAAAAGTTTCCTGGGCAAGATCATAGGGGTGTTCAAGGGAGAGAGCGGCTCGCAAAAGGATGACAAAAACGCTCCTCCGCCGTCTAAGAGCAGTGACAGCGGCGTGCCGCCGCAATAGGAGCGGCTGTACTACGAGGGCGGCCCTCGAAAGGCGCTAAGAATCGTTTATGAGAAACAAGTCCAGAAAGCCCGGTTTCACGGCATCATACTTGCTAGAGACATAACGCCAGACGCTGAAATGGCATTAAACTCTGAAGTTTTGTAGGTTCGGCCGGGGGTGGCATATGCTTTCCTGGATCCGCGTCAGCTTCGCATCGCTTCTCTTCTCGTTGTTTCTCGTTATTCCATCGCAGGCTCAGAGCACCGAACAATTGGAAGTCGGGCCGCCACCGCAGCACCGCGTCAACCCACCCGCTGCCGGGGCAACGTCCGAGGAACTCGAAAAACGTGGCGATGAACTGCGCACGGAGAAGAACTTCTTCGACGCCGTCGACTACTACCAGGCTGCCCTGAAAGGCGCACCCGGCAATGGGGCGGTGTTCAACAAAATCGGCATCTGCCAACTCCAGTTGCGCCGCTACAAGGAGGCCAAAAAGAGCTTCGAACGCGCCATCCGGGCCGATCATACGCTTGCTAACGCGTACAACAATCTCGGCGTGGTTTATTACGAACAGAATAACTACAGCGCAGCGATCAAGCACTACGAGAAAGCCATCCAATTTGACAATGACGCGGCGTCCTACTACAGCAACATGGGCGCGGCTTATTTCAGCAAGAAACAGTTCGACAAAGCTGTCCAGAGCTATGCCAAGGCGGTGGAGCTTGATCCCGACATTTTCGAGCGCACGGCGCGCGGCGGAGTCCTCGCCCAGCTTCCTTCGCCCGAAGACCGCGCCCACTACGATTATGTTCTGGCCAAGCTGTACGCCAAGACGGGCGAGCCCGACCGCTCGTTGCACTATTTGAAGAAGGCCATGGAGGAGGGTTACAAGGACATCAAGAACGTCTACAAAGATGACGAGTTCAGCACTTTGCGCAAAGATCCCCGCTTCGCGGAGTTGATGGCCACGAAGCCGCTGGCCATCTCCGATTAGACACCGATAACTTGCTGGCAGCGAATGAGTTAGAAGAAGCGCGGGAAAAACCGCGAGAAACCGAAACTTCCAGGGCAAGACTGGGTTGTTACGAGTATTACTCCTGAAAGCAACAGGGTGAGTAGGGAGAACAAACACCCACCGGTTGCCGAACCCGAGCACGCCCCAAGCAAGCAACCGGTGGGTGAGTTTTAGGCGCTTAGCTCTTAGCCGTTGGCTCTTGGCTTTCGGCTTCTATGCTTTCAGCTTCTCTCCGAAACATATTCCTCTACCGCGCGCTTCCATTTACCCTGCGCCTTCAAAATGTACTCGACGGCATCGCGCGCCGCGCCGTCTCCTCCGGCGTGCGACGTGACCCAGTGCGCTTCGGCTTTTACCTCGGGGCGCGCATTCTTCACCGCGATCGCGAACCCACATTGGCGCATCGCCGGGAGATCGATTACATCGTCGCCCACGAAACCGGCCTCGGCGGCGGTGATTCCGTCCTTTGCAAGAATCTGCGCGAACACCGACGCCTTGTCCTGGATGCCCTGGTACACGTGGTCAATCTTCAGATCGCGCGCGCGCAGGGCCACCGTTTCGGAGACGCGCTTGGTGATGATCCCGGTCTTGATTCCCGCGAGGCGGGCCAGCGAAATGGCGGTGCCGTCGTGGGCATGGAAGCCCTTGGCTTCGATCAGGCTGGCGCTCTGAAACCCGAAGCCGCCTTGTCCGCCAGGTTGGGCGGATTTTTCAAGAACGCTTGGCTGAGTTCCCGGTTGCGGGCCAGGCGCGGGGAAAATCCAGATTTTGCCGTCGGTTAGAACGCCGTCGACGTCGAAGATGATGAGTTTAATTTTGCGGGCGCGAGCGGTAGCGGATGATTTGGCCATCGCCGCGATTTTAGCAGGCTGCGGAAAATCGGGCCTCGGGCTTGCTGCGCGAGTTTCTGGAGGGCGACAGTCCGGAGTGTGCCGGCGGATGACATTCGCAAAAATCGATTGGCATACTGACCGGCCGGGCTGGCGCGTGGGTTAGTTTCTGTCATGCCAGGCCATATTGTTGGCGAGACGCGATGTTTCGCCAACGGTTATTACCAGCGCTTGATGATAAACGCAGTCTTGTCGTCGATGCGGTCCTTTTCGCGAATCTGCTGCAGATACTCGTCCTGCGTGACCGCGTGTTCCAGAATCGCATTGCAGATCCCTTTGGCCGGCTCATCTTTGTGCTTACGGATCACCTGTTCAAGCTGGAGCCGGTCCTCCTCATCGCTGCCATCGTAAACCCCGTCTGTATAGAGGAAGAGGATGTCGCCGGCACTCATCAGCGTGATTTCCGCCAAGTCCGAGGAGTTCATTTTCCGTGTCCTGAGCGCCATCGAAAGGTACTTGTTCCGGTCAGGACTGTCCTCTGGAATTTCCAGTCCGAGGGCCACGAATTGCACCATCCGCGCCTTGTCCATCTCCATGAACCTTCCGTATTCCGCGGAAAAGACCAATGGTGGCGGGTGGCCGAAATTTACAAAACGGAAAGATCCACTGGGACGTATCTCACCGTAGAGCATGGTGGCGATTTCGCGCGAATTGTCATCCTTATCCCGTCCCAAGGCGTTCCTGGCGGTGACGGACTGTGCGAGCCGAAGATTAATCTTCTCGAAGATATCGGGGGTTGTTGTTCCGTTCCGGTCCAACTCGGAAAGCATGAGGGCGTGAAAGGTGTCGTGCACAGTCGACGCAATTTTTGCCGAGATGACCCCATGCCCCTGAGCGTCGACCAACAGCACTCCCGCAGTGGTGTAGAGTTCTCGCAGATTTTCGGCGATTCTCAGTTGCTCTGAGCTTTTGGCCCTTCTGTACCCGGCTGCGGCAGAAGGGTGGTAGCCCGGCTGAGACTTCAACCACTGCACATGCTCATCCACCGAGTTTCGCGGCGGCTGGCCTTTGGGAAGAGGCTCCAGGCACTGCTTTGACCGCTTGAGGGCGCCTGCGATGCGAGCGTCAATGTTGTAACGCTGCTGAAAGTTGATGTACTCAAAAAGATCGCCCCCCACGCTTCCCGCCGGAATCGAATTGCCATACATATCGATGCCGTCCAGTTGGGGAATCACTCCCTCGACTGGCATCAATCGCTTGCGTAAGTACTCGTCAATATTGGGTTCTACGGGCGTCGCCATAACACGGAACCTGTGCTGCCTCTACCTTCCACGCATCCTAGAGTCGACAACCAGACATAGTCGAATTATACGGAAGCCTGGCCCGTGTCCGTGACAGTCTCCTGCGGGAACTGTGGGCGGTGGATGGTCGCTTTCCGGCCAGATCAGGCGAACATTTTACGAAACTCCTGATTCCGGCTACAATACATTTCCATGCCGTCCGCCGTCTCTCCTTCGCTTGCCTGGGCTCATCCGCTGGTTCAGGAATGGTTCACGGCGCGCTTTTCCACGCCGACCGAACCGCAGGAGCAGGGCTGGCCCCACATCCTCGCCGGGCACACGACGCTGATCTCGGCTCCGACCGGATCGGGTAAGACCCTCGCCGCGTTCCTTGCCTGCATTAACCGCCTCGTGTGCAAAGCTCTCGCTGGCGAACTGCGCGACCGCACCGAGGTCCTCTACATCTCTCCGCTTAAAGCGCTGGGCAACGACATCCAGAAAAATCTCGAAATCCCGCTGGGAGAGATCTTGCAGATGGCCGGCGATCGCGGCCTGCTGATGCCGGAGATTCGCACTGCCGTGCGCACCGGCGATACTTTGATGAAAGACCGGCGCCTCATGCTGAAGCGTCCGCCGCACATTCTGGTTACGACGCCCGAGTCTTTCTACATTCTGCTGACGGCGGAGAAGAGCCGCGCCATCTTGCGCGATGTGGAGACCGTGATCGTCGACGAAATTCACGCCGTGGCCGACGACAAGCGCGGCGTGCATCTGGCGCTTTCGCTCGAGCGACTGGAAGCGCTGACCGCGCGCCCGCCCGCGCGCATCGGTCTTTCCGCAACCCAGAAGCCGATCGAGGAAGTCGCGCATTTCCTTGCAGGAAGCGGGCGGGCGGTTCCCGTGATCGTCAACGTCGGCCACAAGCGCACGCTCGATCTCGGAGTCGAGGTGCCATCTTCCGAATTGGGCCCTGTCGCGTCGAACGAAATGTGGGACGAGATTTACGAGCGCATCGTGCAACTGGTGAAGGCGCACCGGTCGACGCTCGTTTTTGTGAACACGCGGCGGCTGGCCGAACGCATTTCTCATCAACTGGGCGAGCGGATGGGCGAGGGGAACGTGGCGGCGCATCATGGAAGTCTGTCGCGCAAGCTGCGTCTGGAGGCCGAGCGGAAACTAAAGGAAGGCCAGGTGAAGGTGCTAGTCGCGACCGCTTCGCTCGAACTTGGCATTGACGTGGGAACGGTGGACTTGGTGTGCCACATCAGTTCGCCGCGTTCGATTGCGGTTGCTCTACAGCGCGTGGGGCGCTCGGGCCACTGGCGAGGCGCAGTTCCCAAAGGACGATTTTTTGTCACCACCCGCGACGATCTGGCGGAATGCGCCGTGCTGGTGCGCGCAATTCGACTGGGCGAACTCGATCGGCTGATTTTTCCGGAGGCTTCGCTCGATGTGCTGGCGCAACAGATTGTCGCTTGTTGCGCGGCTTCGGGTAGCGCCGCCGTCCCGGCGGCTGTCGTGGGGGCGTCACGCCCCCACCGACCAAGCAAAGATGAAGCTGGCAACGTGGCCGGCGAGGACGCCGGCGCTACAAATGACGGATGGGACGAGGATGAGTTATTCGCGCTAGTAAAGCGGGCCTATCCCTATCGCAATCTTTCGCGCAAGACGTTCGACGAAGTGCTGGTAATGCTTTCCGAAGGAATCGCTTCGCAACGGGGACGCTACGGCGCGTACCTGCATCACGACCGCGTCAACCACAAGCTGCGAGCGCGGCGCGGCGCACGACTGGCGGCAATCACCAGCGGCGGCGCGATTCCCGACAACGCGCTGTTCACGGTGGTTGCCGAACCGGATGGCGGTATCGTAGGAACCGTCGACGAAGACTTCGCCGTCGAGAGCATGGCGGGAGAGGTCATGCTGCTGGGGAACACTTCGTGGAGGATTCGCCGGATCGAAGGCAAATCGTCTCGCATACTGGTGGAAAACGCACAAGGTGCTCCGCCGGGAATACCGTTCTGGCGAGGGGAAGCTCCGGCGCGCACGGCGGAACTCTCGGCACAACTGGGAGACTTGCGCAAGGAAATCAGCGACCGCTTGCCGGGCGTGGTTCCTGTCGAGGGATGGCGGAATCTGCTCGTGGTCGCCGACGCCGTGAGTTGGCTGCGAGAGGAATGTGGGCTCGACCTGTCAGGCGCCGAGCAGTTGATTCAGTACATTCTCGAAGGCCGCGCCGTACTCGGAGATGTGCCCACGCAACGGACGATCATCGCCGAGCGATTCTTCGATGAAGGCGGCGGGATGCAGTTGATCATCCACGCTCCGTTTGGCGGACGCATCAACAAAGCCTGGGGACTGGCGCTGCGCAAGCGTTTCTGCCGCGGCTTCAATTTCGAACTGCAGGCCGCCGCCACTGACAACGGACTGAACATCGCGCTGGCCGAGCAACATAGCTTTCCGCTGGCGGATGTTTTTCAGTTCCTTGCCGCAGAGACCATGCCGCCGATTCTGGAACAGGCGGCGCTGGCATCGCCGATCTTTCAGACGCGCTGGCGTTGGGACGCGACGCGTGCCCTCGCTCTCTTGCGTTTTCAGGGCGGCAAGAAAGTGCCGCCGCAGATTCAACGCATGCGCTCCGACGATCTGCTGGCCTCGGTCTTTCCCGATGTGGCGGCGTGCTTCGAGAACATCGAAGGCGACATCAAGATTCCCGACCATCCGCTGGTGCACGAGGTGATGAAGGACGTGCTCACCGAAGCGCTCGATATCGAAGGCCTCGGCGAAGTGCTGCGCGGAATCGAGCAGGGGGGGATTCGTTGCCTCGCGGTGGACACGCCGGTACCGTCGCAATTCTCGCACGAAATCCTGAATGCAAATCCGTACGCCTACCTCGATGATGCGCCGCTCGAGGAGCGCCGGGCGCGGGCGGTCGAGATGCGGCGGGTGTTGCCCGCATCCGTGCTCGAGGAAGTCGGCGCGCTTGATCCCGCTGCCATTGCGCAAGTGCAACAGGAAGCATGGCCCGATGTGCGCGACGCCGATGAACTGCACGATGCGCTGCATACGCTGGTCATGGTGCCGGAGAGCAGTTCTCAGTTGTCAGTTGTCAGTTCTCAGCAACAACCCACAACTGCCAATGCGACGGCTCACTGGAAAAACTTCTTCGAGAGGTTACAGATTGAGAACCGCGCGGTTGTGGCGGAAGCTGCGGGCAATCGCTATTGGGTCGCCGCCGAGCGGGTCGAATGGTTCCGTGCAATGCATCCGGTAGAGACGGGGCTTGCCCCGTCTCCCGCAGCCAATCCGACAACTGAGCACGCAAGCGCACGTGCGATCGGAGACGCGGCGAGCCGCGTCTCTACGCGGGACGATGCGATGTTGGCTGCGGTGCAGGGATGGATGCCACATCTCGGCCCAACCACCGCTTCGGAAATTGGCGAGTTACTGGGACTGCCCGCGTCTGAAATCGAAAAGGCTTTACTCCGAATGGAAGCCAGCGGAGCTATTCTGCGCGGCAAGTTCCGGTTCGTCGATTCGCATCTGGAAGACAGGCGAACTGCTGCGCTCGCCCGGATAGCCGAGGGCGAGTGTCCCCACGTTGAAACCGAGTGGTGCGAGCGCCGTCTGCTGGCTCGCATTCATCGCCTGACGGTTGCAACCTTGCGCAAGCAGATCGAGCCGGTCAAAGCAGCGCAGTTCATGACTTGGCTTTTGCGCTGGCAGCACCTCACTCCGGGGACGCAGGTGCGGGGCGAACATGGGACGCTCGAAGTGATCCGGCAGTTGCAGGGGTTTGAAATTCCCGCCAGCGCGTGGGAACGATTTGTGCTGGCGCGGAGAATTTCGGATTACGATCCCGCTCACCTCGATCAACTGTGCCTGACCGGCGCGGTCGGATGGGGCCGCCTGTCGCCGCATCCGGCGACTCTGGAGGCAGCCGGAAACGATTTGTCGGGCCACGAAAATCGGCGGCGAGTGATTCCGACTCGAGTCGCGCCGATTGCATTCTTTGTGCGCGAAGATGCCGACTGGCTTCGACCCCACCATCCCGGGGCCGAAGATTCTTCCACTTCGTTCTTAAGCCCGGTGGCGCAGGCGGTGCTCGGGCTTCTGAAGCAACGAGGCGCGCTATTTTTCCCCGACATGGTGCGAGCGACGGGCCGGCTCAAGGCGGAGATCGAAACCGGATTGTGGGAACTGGTCGCAGCGGGCTTGGTGACCGCCGACGGATTCGAGAATCTGCGCGCGCTCGTGACGCCGAAGAGTTCGACAGGAAGCGGGCTGGGAAAGATGCGGCGGCCGCGGCATGCGCCCGGCCGCTGGTCGCTCCTGCACACCGAAGGCGCCGATCGCGACTGCACCGTCGAATCCTGTTGCTGGATGTTGTTGCGCCGCTATGGCGTCGTCTTCCGCGACCTGCTGGTGCGGGAAACCAATCTGCCGCGCTGGCGGGAATTGCAAATCGGCTACCGCCGTCTCGAAGACCGCGGCGAAGTGCGCGGCGGGCGATTCGTCGATGGATTTCTGGGAGAGCAGTTCGCGCTTCCCGTCGCGGTCGAATCGTTGCGCGCGCACCGCAAACTGCCCCAGAACGCAAACGCCGAGCGGGTCATCATCGCCGCCGCCGATCCCTTGAACCTGGTCGGAATCATCGTTCCCGGCGAACGCATTCCCGCGATCTCGGGAAGAAGCGTTACGTTTCGCGACGGCGTGTGGGAAGCGGAAGATGCGCTGCTGGCGTCGGGATACTAAATTCGCACTTTCCTCAAGGCATACGTAGCTTGAGCAGCGCCTGCGGATCCAGATACACTCCCTGCCAGCGCACTGCCAGATGCAGATGCGGCCCTGTGGCGCGGCCTGTCCCTCCGCTCAGTCCAATGGCCTGGCCTTTGTTCACGTCGTCGCCCTCCTTAACCAAGAACTTCGACAAATGCAGATAGAGCGTCAGTAGCCCCTGCCCATGGTCGATCACCACGCAATTCCCTTCAAAGAACAGAGCCCGCGCCAGGATGACGTGCCCGCTGTTCACCGCCGCGACCGAGGTTCCACTGGGCACGCGAAAGTCGAGCCCCTGATGCGTGCTCTGTACGGAACCGTTGAAAACGCGCGCGACTCCGAACACGTCCGAGATCGCGGCATTCACCGGAGGCGCGAACGATCCATCCCATTCGCGGGCGGCACTGGCAGTTTTGAAAATCTCGGCTTTCGTTTGCTTGTCCTGTTCAATCTGGCGCTGGTCTTCGGGGCTCGGCGCGGTATAGCGTCCGGGAACCTTCAGCAGCACGCGCGGATAGCGCTGGCGTTCCACTGAAATTTTCTTTTCGAATGAGATCGCCTCTCCGGCCGCCGTTTCGGCGTTAAGTTCGAGGGGATAGACTCCCGGCTTGGTTTCAAGACTGACCCCAGCGAGTGCGAACCATGATTTGTGGCTCGCGTCGACGCTGAACACAATCTCGTGGCCAAGCCACCTCCCCGAAAGCGCGCGCACTGGCTTCGGCGTGGTGACGCGAAAAAGTACCGGGCTTCCGTTGACTAGACGGGCGGGTTGGTTGACGACCGTCCAGTGGGCGGCGGTAGCGGCCGATAAGTGCTCGGCCAGCGCAAGCAGCAGGAACGCAACGATTGCAACGGGATGAAAGAGGCGCTCGCGCATCGCGGTTTCAGGCTAGCATTTCACAAGAGGAACATACATACTTCCGCCATGATCTCACTGTTGCTCATCGGGATGCTGGCCGCGCAAACAGGCATGACGAAGGCTGACCAGGTGATCGTCGTGAAGAGCCAGCGCACTCTAACTCTGCTTTCGCACGGCAAGGTTCTGCGTTCTTACAAAGTGGCTCTCGGAGGCGCGCCGGTTGGCGCCAAAGAGCGGCAGGGAGATCACAAGACTCCGGAGGGTCGTTACATCCTCGACCACCGCAACCCGAAGAGCCAATTCCACAAGTCGATTCACGTTTCCTATCCGAATGAGCAGGACAAAAAGCGAGCGGTGCGACGCGGAGTCTCTCCCGGCGGCGACATCATGATTCACGGCCTGCCAAACGGCTACGGATGGGTGGGCGCGACACACCGAGCGCGGGATTGGACCGACGGGTGTGTTGCGGTGACGAATGAAGAAATGGACGAAATCTGGGAACTCGTGCCCAACGGGACTCCGATTGAACTCCGACCCTAGGAGAACCACGAAAGGCACCGCTGTTCGCGATGCTGGCCGTCGGGCGTATCTACCCCCGGCGTTCATGCGATATGCCGGCCTCCAGGAGAAAAAGATTGCACGACTACACGAAACACTATAGAGAGTCATATGTTTCGGCCGGGAAATGACGAACAGAGTGCCCTTAGAATCGAACCGGCAGCGCCTCAAGAGTGAGAACTTCGAAAGGCGCCAGTATGAAGGAGTGTTTCTGCCCCGCGGCCAACGACACTGGCGGCGCGGCGCTGTCCTCGTTCCAGGGGCAGCGCGCCAGAAATCGACTGGGCGCCTCGGGCGGCAGCTCAAACGTCTGGCCCACGTCGAGCGATATACTTTGGCGCTGGTCGCTCGGGTTGCGGAGCGTGAGTATGGCTTTTGCCGGCGTCCACGCCGCCCAGCCGTAGACTTCAAGCTTGGCCGGATCGCCGCCTACCCAATGTGTGTCTCTTAGGACTTCCGCGTTGCGCCGTGACCAGTTCGCAGCTTCCGCCAGCAGGTCCCAATCGTTCTTGGAAAGGAGTGCGTGTGAAATGTACATCTCCTGGAGTTGCGTTCCGCTGCCAAAGTACGAGTGGACTTCATTCTTGAAGTCATTTCCCGGATCGCTGTCCAAGTGTTCGGCCTGCCTGGCGTAGATCAGCCCATGCAGCATCAGAGAATTCAAGGGAAAGAGCGGACCGGCTTGCACCTCATTCTTATAGGTCTCGGCATCACGATACGTGATCCACTGCTCGCGCCAGGTTCCGACTCCGGCAAAGCTGTGGTCGTCTCCTCCTCGCCAGATCGAATCGGCATAGCGCAACCAAAACGGCGAAGGATAGGTTCCGGTGGTCAGATTTACGTAAAGGTCCGGCTTCTTCGCGCGCCAGTCCTGGATCAAACTGATGGCCGCTGCAAAATCGCTGTCGAAACTGCTGCCGGGAAAAACGCTGTCGACATTGCCGGTGCCGTCGATCTTGAACTGGTTGACTCCGTCTTTCTGGATGAAATCGAGGGACACTTCCCGGAACTTTGCGTAGTACTTCGGGCCGGAAAGCGCAAACCCTCCTTCGTTGGTTTCAAAACCGTTCGTCCGGCCAAAATCGATCCGCTCCTGCTTGGCCTCTTCGTAGCCACCCCATGGCGACAGCCACACGCCGACCGCCGCACCATACTTTTGAGCAGCGCGGTTCAGCGGAGTAAGCCCATCTGGGAAACCCGCGTTCAGATGCCAGATCGAACGGGGATTGTCCCATCCGTCATCAAGGAGAAAGGAATCCAGCTTTACGCCGCGCTTGCGCACGAGCTCGGCTCCGAACGCGTCGATGACATCGAGCACGGCGGCCGCGTCGTACGGCTTGCCATAGCCGATGTCATACCAGGAGTTGTAATGGAGGAATGCCCGATAGGGATGAGCTCGCTCGCGCTCCACGTAGTTCAGAAACCCGCGACGCATCTGTCCCGGAGGTGACACACCTATGACCAGGGAATAATTGACCGTTTGTCCTTTCCGCAACGGCAGTTCGCGCTTCATGCTGCAGGTCACGGTGTCTGTTGTCTGGCATTGGGCCAAGGGGTCTTCGAAACCGAGAAAAAAATCTCCGGCCGTCACTGGCGAACCTTTGACGCTCCCGATCACGCTCGCGCCGGGCAGACTGCCATTGAACAGATAGACCTCGGCAACCGGCTGATCGCTATCAGGGGCGGAGAGCGTAATCTCCTGCAGAACATAGTTGGAACCGTCGCGCAGAACCGCGCGCCAGACGACGGAAATCCTTTTCTTAGGGTCTTCCAAACGCAGGCGAATGGCCTGGCCTGCGAAATGTTCGGCGGCGCGCGACGCCCTGGAGTTCGACGGCAACGCCTCGATTCGCGGACTGCCGGTGATCGTCATATCCGAAGCGCGAACTGACGTTCCGTCCTTGAACTCGTAACTGAAGGGATCGTACGGAAGAGACACTCCCGCTCCGGTCCTCCGGACTACCAACCTCAGCCCAGTCAATTTGCCTTCGGCAACCGACCATTGAGCTTTCATCATCTGGTTCGACACCGACAGGACTGCGCCCCGGATCTCCGCCTTCGCTGTGCCTGCAGACGCTCCATAGAGCACGGGACTTTGACCGGCCGCCAAGGCGCTGGCAAGAAGCAAACACGCGAGAAAGGCCGCTCTCAGATTCGTGGCGACTGCAGAGGCGGAAGTTGGGAGCGTGCTCATCAGTAGATGTTCACGTGGGAAACAACACGGCTGATGGCGCCGTTCGGGCTGGGACAATCGGGCTTGAGGCCCAGCCGCAACGAGCAGAACAGGCCCAACAACTGGGCCAGGATCACGTCCACGGGTGCGCGA